>Ga0207684_10002723_pt1 | contig 17629 bp, 17 predicted proteins | sample KBSK5501metaG_FD_184342 | JGI IMG/M metagenome (GOLD analysis project Ga0207684, IMG submission 184342) | Corn, switchgrass and miscanthus rhizosphere microbial communities from Kellogg Biological Station, Michigan, USA - KBS K5-50-1 metaG... | ecosystem: Host-associated > Plants > Roots >...
GTCCTTGACCCGGCCCGCCCGCTCGCAAAACCGGCAGCTATCAGGGGGCAGGGAGCGGGCTGAGGCACACCCAAAACCCCAGCGGCAACGACTCACAATCCTTGATCGAACCGCTTGCAGTTCACCGGCCGATACAGGTAAGGCGGCACTGTGCGCGGTGGCGGTGGGCCGGTCCTAGTCACTGAGCGTGTTCGACCTCGGTTCCGGCGTCTGTCCGCGGTAGCGTGCACGGCGTTGGGTGCTCCCGTGAGGATCGCGGATGCCAGGCACGCCGGGAGGCCCGCGAGCCCGCCTGGAAGGCGGCGGCCAGCGGTTGATTGGCTAGGACAGGAGAACAAGCGATTGACCCAGGCGCTTTCTGTCTTCTACGGAGTGAGCGCAGACGGGCGAAGCGTCGCCGAGGCTGAAGTCAGCGATCTCGCTACGGCGCGGGAGCTGCTCGCGGCCGCTGCCGCGGCCGGGACTGAACTGGCCTGGGCGCATAGCACCGCCGACCTGTCGCCGCTGGGGTTCGGCCCGCGGCCCGGGTACCGGCGGCTCACCGGGCCGGCCCGGCCAGCCCCTGCGCTGGACTGCGTGATCGAGCTCCCCGGTGAGCACGACACCGCGGAGCTGTGCGCCGCCGCCTACCGCGGCCAGTGGGGACACAAGACCCCGGATACCTGGCCGGCTGCGGAGCTGGCCGCGAGCACGCCGCTGGGGCTGCGACGTGGCGGCCTGATCGTGGGAATCTGCCGGGTCACTCCGCGGGCCGGGCACATCGACGCGCCGGGCCTGATTACCGGCCACCGCGGCGAAGCAGGCTACCGGGCGCTGCTCGCCGCCGGGCTGTCCCGGATCGCTGTCGGGCAGGTGACCGTGGAGTCGTGGGGTGACGGGCCGGATCGAGTCCGCGCGTGCGAGCGGCTCGGCCTGGCCACCGCCGAGTACTGCCCGGGCTGGGAACTCGATCTCACCAGGCAACCCCCACCGCCTCGGCGCGCATGAGACTGCCAGACCGGCACACTGGCCTGCGCGTTATCAGCGGGCCGCGGCCGCGCAGAACCACCAAACGCGCTCGCCCAGCCGAAGGGTAACGAATCGGGCGAAGAGGCGCCTAACGGCGGCTAGTTACGCGCCTTCCGCCGGAGTATTGATCACGCACTGCGACTGGCATGAGCCTCCCTGGGCAAGTTGCCGGATCTGTCAGCCGGGCACTTCCGGGTGAGGTGCAGGTCGGGTAGCTTCCGGCTTATGCCGAATGCTGCTCTGAATGGGACCGGGATCAACTACGCCGAGACTGGTGGTAACGGGCTGGCCGTCGTGCTCAGCCACGGGATCCTGATGGACCAGTCCATGTTCGCGCCGCAGGTAGAGGCGTTGGCGCCTGAGTTCCGGGTGATCACATGGGATCAACGCGGCCACGGCGGAACCCCGGCGCACGGACCGTTCAGCTACTGGGACTCGGCGCGAGACCTGCTGGCGCTACTGGACCATCTTGGCATCCAGCGCGCCGTGCTCGGCGGAATGTCTCAGGGCGGGTTCGTCAGCCTGCGCGCCGCGCTGCTCGCGCCGGACCGGGTGCGCGGGCTGATTTTGATCGACACCCAGGCGGGCCAGGAGGACCCGGCCGTCGCACCGGCCTACGAGCAGATGCACGAGGTCTGGCGCGAGCAGGGTCCCGAGCCTGTCCAGGAAGTTGTCTCGTCGATCATCTTGGGCCCTGGGCAGTGGAATGACTGGTACGCCAAGTGGGCCGCCACCGGCATCGAGCAGGTCACCCCGGCGTTCCGCTGTCTGATGGATCGCGACGACATCACCGGCCGCCTCGGCCAGATCGACTGCCCGGCGTTGATCGTGCATGGCAGCGCCGATGCTGCCATCCCGCTCACCAAGGCGCAGGAACTGCGCGACGGGCTCGCCGGGCCCGCGCGGATCGCGGTCATCGACGGCGGCACGCACGCCTCGAACATGAGCCATCCGGCCGAGGTCAACGCCGAGATGCTGACCTTCCTGCGAGAACTTGACCGGCCCTGACCAACCAGGCCCGGACCTCCAGCGGCACCTCTCCTCCTTCGGTAGCCCGATACGCGGGTGCGCCGGAGGGTGCTCCAGCGAGCACAAAGCCAGCTCTGTGGCGATCGAGCGTGAAGCCGTCGAACCTCAATGATCGCGCAGATCGAGTGATACACCGGTGATCATCTCCGCATATCAGGACGGAAAATCAGCGAGGATCACCGGTGTATCTGGCGTTATACGGCCCGGAGGGCTCGGTGATCTTCAATCACCCCGTTGGGCGGCGATGCGCGGTTGATACTGGCTGTGCGGTTACGCGCGGCGCCCGGCGGTGGCCCTGCCTGGTCGCTGCTGGGCTGTCCGGGCGCGTGAGGCCGGCGTAGCGGCCGGGTCAAGCCGACGGTAATGATCCACCAGCGCTGCGCGGCGGTTAGTGCGCTGGCGGTTCCGGCGGCGCCGTGGTTGTTGCGGCCCGACGGTGATCAGCCCGGCCTGCTGGGGGCGTGTGTGTGCGCTGAAAGGGGCATGGCCGGATAGGCGCTGACGATGTTAACCTCTGCTCGATCCGGTCACAGGCGCGCCGCCGCAGCGACCACTGACACGCCTCGTGCCTCAGGTGCGCGGCTCGCGTCGTGTGTCTGGGCGAGGGGGCCTTGCGATGGGGCTGCCGCAGGGAACGGTGACCTTTCTGTTTACCGACCTGCAGGGTTCGACGCGCCTGTGGGAGGCGCAGCCGCGGGAGATGAGGGACGCGCTGGCACGTCATGACGCGATCGTCCGGGGGGCGGTCGAGTCGCACGGCGGCGTGGTGTTCTCCACGATGGGTGATGGGATGGCCGCGGTGTTCGCGTCGGCCCGTGATGCGGTCCGCGCGGTGCTGGCAGCGCAGGCCGGGCTGGCCGCCGAGGACTGGGGTGAGGTCACCGGGCCGCTGGCTGCCCGGATGGGCCTGCTACCGCTGAGGGCGTGCTGGGCGGTGAGCATTACCTGAACCAGCCGCTGAACCGGTGCGCCCGGCTGATGGCTGCGGGGCATGGTGGGCAGGCGCTGGTGTCGGGGGCGACGGAGCTGCTGGTGCGCGATGACCTGCCGGAGGGTTGCGGGCTGGTTGACCTGGGGGAGCACCGGTTGCGGGATCTGGCCGGGCCGGTGCGCGTCTTCCAGCTCACCGGGCCCGGTCTGCGCCGCGAGTTCCCGCCGGTGCGGTCGCTGGAGGCGTTCGCCGGGAACCTGCCGGTCCAGCTCAGCTCGTTCGTCGGCCGGGTGGACGAGCTCGCGGAGCTGGCCACGGCGGTGCAGCGGTCGCCGCTGGTGACGGTGACCGGGGCCGGCGGGGTCGGCAAGACGCGCCTTGCCCTGCAGGCCGCAGCCGACCAGCTACCGTCCTTCGCCGCTGGCGCGTGGCTGTGCGAGCTGCAAGCCGCCGGGGACGGAGAGACGATGGCGCAGGCCGTCTTGGCCGCCCTGCGGGCCCGCCCCCGGCCCGGCATGTCCATGGCCAGCAGCATCGCCGAGTTCCTGCGTGCGAAGAACCTGCTGCTGGTGCTCGACAACTGCGAGCACCTGCTGAGCGCGGCGGCTGCCCTGGCAGTGGGCATCTTGCGCGGCTGCCCCGGGGTACACATCCTGGCCACGAGCCGCCAGGCGCTGAGCGTGGACGGTGAGCAGGTCTTCGGTCTGCGGCCGCTGTCGCTGCCGGCCGCGGCGGCGAGCGTGGCGGCCGCCGGGGCCAGCGATGCGGTGTCCCTGTTCGCCCAGCGGGCCACCGCCGCACGCAGCGAATTCTCTCTGAGCTCCGCTAACGTCGCCGCCGTCGGCGAGATCTGCCGGCGCCTGGACGGGATCCCGCTGGCGATCGAGCTCGCCGCCGCGAGGGTAGCGGCGCTGCGCCCGGCCGAGATCGCCGGCCTGCTCGATGAGCGGTTCCGGCTGCTGACCCGCGGGCGAGCCGATGCCGTGGGGCGCCATCAGACGCTGCAGGCCACGGTCGAGTGGTCGTATGCACTGCTCGGCGACACCGAGCGCCGCGTGTTCGACTGCCTGGGCGTATTCCCCGTAAGTTTCGACGCCGCCGCGGCGGCCGATATCGCCGGCGCAGCCGGCCTGGAGCGGTGGGACATCATCGACGGCCTCACGGCCCTGGTTGGCAAGTCCATGCTCGTGGAGGAGGAGGGACCGGGCCAGACCAGCCGCTACCGGCTGCTGGAGACGATGCGGGCCTACGCGCGGCAGCAACTCGCGGCCACCGGTGAGCCCGCACGGCTGGCGCGCCGGCACGCCGAGCACTACACGGCGTTCGCCGAGCAGGCCGGGCCCGAACTGCTCGGCCCCCGGCAGCTGGCCTGGCAGCACCGCATCCGGGCCGAACTCGACAACCTCCAGGCCGCCGTCACGTGGGCCATGGCCGGCGGCGAGCCGACGCGCCAGCTCGCCTTCCGGATCGTGGCCGCCCTGGCCTTCTCCGCCATCTCCACGCGCGGCACCGTCGGTGCCTGGGCCGAACGCGTCCTGCCCCACCTCGGCACGTGCCCGCCCGAGCTGCGCGCCACGGTGCTTGGCGCCGCGGCATGGAGCGCGTTCTTGGCCGGTGACCTCCCGCTCGCGCAGCGGCGGGCCGAGGACGCCCTGCGCCAGCCGGCGTCCAGCGACCCGAACAGCCTCGGGATGCCCAAGACCGTGCTGTCCCGGATCTACGCGCTGACCGGGCAGCCCGAACGCGGGGCCAGCATCGCCCAAGAGGCCCGCCAGGAAGCCGCGCAGCGGGGCTGGGACGGCTACGCCGGTTGCTTCCATGCCATGGAGGCGATGGCCTGGACCGCCGGCGGCAACCAGGCCGCGGCGCGGCGGCCGCCATGGCGGCGGTGGAGGTCACCAGGAAAGCCGGGAACCCGGGGATGTCGGCGACGGCGTGCTACGCGGCCGCGCAAGCGCTGTGGCTCACCGATCCACAGACCGCCCGCACCCTCGTCGACGACAGCCTGGCCTTGACCCGCACCGGAGCCTTCGACCTCGTCCACGGCATCGCCCTGTCCCTGGCTGGTGCCATCCGCGCCCGCACCGGCGACCTGCCCGGAGCGCTGGCCGTCCTGCATGAAGCAACGGTCCAGCAACACGGCGATGGCAACCGGCTCGGGCTCGGCATCACGCTCCAGCGCGCCGCCGCGGTGCTCGCCCGGCTCGGTGAGTGGGAGCCCGCGGCGATCCTCGCCGGGGCCGTCGCGGCTCAGTTCACGGTCACGGCTGGCAACATTCACACCCAAGAACAGGCCGAGACCGACGACGCCTAGCCCCTCGCCCGCAGCGCGCTTGGCGAGGCCGCCTACGACGCTGCGCTCGGGCGAGGCGCGGCAATGGGCGGCCACGAGATCGCCGGCTACGCACTGAGCCAGTTCCAGCGGGTCACCGCCCCGCTCGCGGAACCCAGCACGCAGGCACCGTGATCACATCGGCCGCCCGAACCGGCGGGAGCTTCAGACCGGCCCTTCCCGGCGCAGCGTCGGCAGCCGCGCCGATCACCCCTATCGGCACCACCTCCACGATCATGCTGAACCACCGTCAAGCCGCCCAGATCGGCGGCGATGCGCGCTTCCCGCTGGCGCTGCCGGCCGCATTACTGCTGCGCCGAAATGTGGCCGGGCCGCACTGCGGTAGATGAGCGCGCTGGGCTGCCGCCGCAGGTAAACCGTTCCACCGTGAACCCGGGCCCGACGAAGTCCACCAGGAAACCAAGCGCCTTGTGCTGGTCACCGGGCCGGTCAGCGGCCGGGCGCACTGCGAGCAACTCGCATGCCGCGGCAGGGAACAGCGCACGATCCATCCCGCCATCCTGTCCTGCCACGTCCTGCCACCTCCGGTCGCAGCGGCTGACGTTTACCCCTGACGGCGATGTGCAAAGTCCTGCCCTGCCGGGCAACCTTGCCGGCGAGTCACCGGGATCGGCCATGATCAGCCGTGCCGGCGGATGGCGGGCCGGTGTCTGGCCGCCGCCGGCGACGACCGCTGTCTGCGGTCAGGAGCCGGTGGCGGGCTGGTAGGGGCAGGCTGGGTCTTCGCCGAGCGGGTCGCCGGTGGCTGCGTAGGCGCGGGCGCGCGATCCGCCGCACAAGTCGGCGTACTCGCAAGCGCCGCACCGCCCGGCGAACTGGGCTGCGCGGATCGCTTTGAGCAGCGGATCGTCCCGGTAGATGCCGGCCAGTGGCCGGGCACGGATGCTGCCCAGGCTCAGTGGCAGGAAGCCGGCCGGGTAGACCTGGCCGTCGTGGGCGATGAACACGATGCCCTTGCCGTCGCGGGTGGGTGCGGTGTGGGCGCTGGGGGGCCTGGTTGCCGGGCCGAGCAGGCCGGTGAGATCAGCGGACAGCTTCTGGTAGAGCGGGCTGGCGGGGGCGGGAGCGCCGGCGCGGCGGGCTTGCACGATGCGGCGGAAGAACGGCGCCTCGACCGTCCTGACGATGAGCCCGTACGCCGAGGCGTCATAGAGAAAATGGCACACGTCCTCGTGCCCGGCCGGGGACAGCGGCGCTGCCGCCGTCCCGCGGCCGACCTGGACCAGGAAGAAGACCTCCCAGATACGGGCCCCCGCCTGTGCCACCAGGGCGGCGATGCCGGGCAGGTCTCCGGCGTTGTGGCCCATCACAGTGGTGTTGACCTGCACGGTGACGCCCGCGGCGGCCAGCTGGGTGATGGCTGTGATCGTCTTGTCGAAGTGCCCGGCGAAGCCGCGGATGCCATCGTGCGTCTGTGCCCGGCAGCCGTCCAGGCTGACCGACACCGCCCGCACCCCGCTGCGGGCGATCCGGCCGATCATGGCCGCGTCAAGCAGCGGCGTCACCGAGGGGGACAGGCACACCGGGATGCCACGCGACACCGCGTAACCCACCAGGTCGAACAGGTCGGGCCGCAGCAGGCAATCGCCGCCGGTGAGCACCAAGATCGGAAACGGCCGCCCAAAGCCGGCCACCTGATCAACCAGCGCCTGCCCCTCCGCCGTGCTCAGCTCCCCCGGCGGCGCCTTTGTCGTCGCGCTGGCGCGGCAATGACGGCACGCCAGCAGGCAGGCCCGGGTGGTCTCCCAGAACACCAGCATCGGCCGCCGGCTGAAATCGGCCGCCGACCGCGACCTCACCGCCCGCGTCAGCGTGGCTGGGCTACCCATCAGCCGATCCCCTTCCTGCCATCGTGGTCGGCGTCGCTCCCGGCCAGCCCAAGTACGCTAGCCACCGCCCCGGCACCCCCAGAAGGGCCTTTCGTCCCCCATCCGTGCGCAACGTCAGCCACCAAGAAGGGGCGGGCGGAGCCCCAGGCACAACCGGCCGTCCGCCCATGCCTGCCTACGCCGGCCCAAAAACGCATCAGCACCTGCCCAGAAGCGCCGGTGATGCGCTGCCCAACGGCATCAAAGCCCGCACTCCAGAAGAGCGCATACCGGCGGCGATGCGTGCGTCGTGGATGCCAAGGCAGGATCACTGACCGTGACCGCCTCGCGAGGAGGCACGGCGCGCGGGCCGACGGGGACGCGCGCCTTGTGCATGTCGAGATCGGTTACCTAGGGTGAACCACCAGCCCGGGTGCCGAGGCGGCCCGCGCTGGCCCGATCGGGGCGGTGTTCAGCTGCCGCCCGGGGCCTCAGCCTGCTCAGCTGTGCTCCCCGAGATGGTGCGGCCGCCGCCTGGCGCATGAGTGACCTCGATCCGGCGAGGCTGGGTCTTGGGCGAGGCGGGGATGGTCACGTGCAGAACACCGTCTGTGTAGCCGGCGGTGAGGTGCTCGGTGTCCACGCCCTCGCCGAGGGAGAGTTGGCGGGTGAACGACCCTTGGGGCCGCTCGACGACAATGACCTGGTCGCTCTCGCCGTAGTGCGGGGTGCGTTCGGCCTGGACGGTCAACGTGTTGTGCTCGACGGTCACCTCCACGCTTTGCGGGTCCACGCCGGGCAGGTCGGCCTCGACGTGGTAGCTGCCATCCTCGCCGCGGTAGACGTCCATGGGCATCCCGAGCGGGGCGCGCGTCCCGGTCGCGGCCATAGACAACAGCCGCTCGAACGGGTCTCTGAAGGGCTCGAACCTGATTACTGCCATTGCTGCCTCTCCTTGGGTGAGGTCTATCGAGCGTGTCCTGGCACGGGCGGTGCTCACGCGGCCGGCCACTGCGGGGGTTCGGCCTCCTGCCGATCACGTCCTGTTGCCACGGGGCCGGGCAGCACGCCACCACCGTTGCGGCGGTACCGCCATTGCCAATCATCGCGCGCGCCAGCCGGCCCGGGCCAGGTCTAATAGCGGGCCCGCATCAAGAACCTTCTGCCTGCTGCGGGCTGGATCATCCCGCAGTCTGCACGCAACCGGGCCGGTTACTGGGTGCCGCTAGGGTGGGCGGCGGGCAGCAAAATGACCGTGCCCGGGTGTGCCCGCTGGGGGGCCGTGATGACCGATGAGTTGATCCGCACTCCGTCTGGGCAGATGCCGGTTTACGTGGCCGTTCCCTCGGCGGCGGGCCCCTGGCCGGGCGTGGTGGTCATCCACGATTTCGCCGGGATGAGCCATGATCTGCGGAACCAGGCTGACTGGCTGGCGGGCGAAGGATACCTGGCCGCCCGACCTGTACTACTGGGGGAGCCGGTTGCGCTGCCTGTGGACCATCATGCGCGAGATGACGGCGGGCCGCGGACGGACGTTCGATGACATCGACAGCGTGCGGGCCTGGCTGTCGCGCCATGACCAGTGCACGGGCAAGATCGGCGTGATCGGCTTTTGCATGGGCGGGGCTTATGCGGTGGCACTGGCCCCCAGCCATGGTTACTCGGCCTCAAGTGTGAACTACGGCGGCTGCCCGAAGAACGCCGGGCAGGCCCTGGCCGGTACCTGCCCGATCGTCGGCAGCTACGGGGGCAGGGACCGCTCGCCGATGGGGCGCAGCGCCGCGCCGCGGCTGGAGCAAGCTCTCGCCGCGCTGGGCGTGGACCATGATGTCAAGGTGTATCCGGCCGCGGGGCATGGGTTCATCAACGACCCCGATCCTGCGGACGCGACACCGCTGCTGATCTTCCTGGCGAAGATTTCCGGGACCCGGTATCACGAGCCGTCCGCACACGACGCCCGCCGCCGCATCACCGCCTTCTTCGGCGAGCACCTGAAGGCGTGACGCAGACCGATGCCGGGACTCCCTTCGCCGGTGGCGCCGCCGACGGGGTAAGCCGGGCGAGCGGAATCACGCGGCCGGTTCTCTTCAGATACCTGCCGTAGTCCGGTGTGATCTACAGGATCTGCGGCCACCAGGCGGCGGCTTCCTCAGCGGACAGTTCCTCCGCGCGGACTTGTACCGTGCCGTCTTCGACCTCCACCTGCGTAGGCGGGTCAGCTGTCAGGTTGAAATACCAGTCCGGGCAGGCAGGCAAGCCGCTGTTGGCGGGCGACGACAATCATGCCTTGCCCGTCGGGGAAGAACGAGACGTTGGTCCCCGCAACGGCTCAGGTCAACCGGACCCCAGATCACCAAATCTGTGCGGCGCCAGCCCTGCGTCCCCTGCAGGCTCCGACCGTACAATTAGGCGGCACTGTGCGCCCCGCCCGAGACGAGGGCCGATTACGCAGAGTAGAGAGAAGCCTGCCACCTACATCAGCCCTGCCGACTCGGCGTGGTCTCCAACCGCCGGTGCGCGATGTAGTCGCGAATGCAGATCAGCCGGTTCGGGGGCGGTTTTGTAAATGGGGTGGCGTGCGGCTATTGGTCAGTGCCCCGCGGAGTGACTCGTCTCGCGAGGCACTGATATCGAGGTTTCGGCTTGTTGCGGCGACATGCGCAACCGAGCGGCAGCCAGCCGACGTGGTCCCTGAACGCTTAGCTGGCCGCCTCGACCGCTCTTACCGGCTCGTCCTCCTGGGCCCAGTTGCTGGTGAAGTGCTTGTTCGGCTCGTCCATCTGGTTGTAGGACCACCAGAACATGTACATGCCAAGGGAGAAGATCGCGGCCAGGATCCGGCCGACATAGTTGTCCGGCCGCTTCACCTGGCCCTGATCAGGGGAAGGCACTTGCAGGCCGAGCCGGCCGTAGATCACTGACAGCTCGCGCCCGGCGCCGGCTTCGGCCTGGCTGTGCTTGATGAGGTCCTGGTCGAGCAGCACGAACGCGACGATTTCGGTGATGCCGCGAGCCACGATGGCAAGGACCAGCCAGATGACGGGCTCACGGAAGTTGCCGGTTATCCGGCGCAGCACCGCCAGGTGGCCTGCGGCTCGCTCGAAGGAGGGGGTCATTTCCTGCTGAAGGCCCTGCCGCCCGGCCTGTTCCCACGCCACGGTGGTTGCCGCGTCGAGGAGCTCGAGCCGGCGCGCATTATGGTCCCGCATCCGGCGCACGAGCTGGTAGAAGACGTAAAACCCGTAGATCCCGAGGGTGAGAATGGTCCAGCCCAGCGCCTCCAGTAGTTGAAGATGTAATCGGTCTCGTCCCGCCGCCGTGCCGCGACGCGGACGCGCTCGGCAGCGGTCATCTGCGGCGGGGCCGGCATCTGCGGCATGGCCGGCGCCTGCGGCGGGCTGGGCATCGCCGCAGGGGCCGGATGCTCGGAGAGCTGCGCGGCCGCTGGAGCCGGTTCCGGCTCCTGCACCAGCGGAGGCTGGCCGCCATAAGTGTTTCCTTCGCGATCGTTGGCTATGTCTTTGGGCATGGGATGACCCCCTTTGCGGCCTTTAGACTGCCTTTAGACGCCCTTGAGCGCGGCGGCCGCCCGGATCGGATCGCCTTGACGAATGCCTGATAGTCGCTCGTTCTGGTCAGCGTAGCGCTGTGCGAAGTCGGTGAGCGCTGTGTCGAACGCATCGCTGCCACCGAGGTAGGCGGCGATGGCGGCGGGGTGGTTCCTCATCGACCGCAGCAAGGCCGGCACCGCCCGGTGGTGCTCGAAGCCAGCCTGGGGCAACAAGATGAAAGCCTGCCGCCAACCTTCTGTGTTCAGCTGGGGTCGTTCAGCAGCGCGGGGGTGAGGTGGATGCGCCGGGCTGACGCGGGGAGCGGCCGGGTGACCATCTTGACGGGCTGCAACGGCGCTTGGGCGTAGTTGAAGGCGTTGGTGAACGGGTAGGCGTGCGCGTCGTTCAGCCCCAGTGGGGAGAGCCCGAAGGTGTCCTCGGTGTAGACGAGGATGCCCGCGAAGGTGGTGGCGGTGGTGTCGGTGTAGCCGGGCTTGGCGTAGGGGGAGACGATGATCAGCGGCACCCTCGGGCCCTGCCTGGTGCCGTCGGGGTTGATTCCTGGGGGCACCTGGTCGTAGAAGCAGCCGCAGTCGTCGAAGGTGATGAACACCGCCGTAGACGACCAGTCCGGGGAGTGCTCTGCGGCGCTGACCAGCTGGCCGATGTAGTTGTCGCAGGCGGTCATGGAGAACTTGTTGTGGCAGGAGTCCAGGGTCAGGTTCCCCGCCCCGCCCGCGGTGATGATGGACAGCGCGGGCAGTCGGCCGGCGGCCGCGTCGGTGAAGAACTGCGACGGCTCGACCAGGTTGGTGCGCTGCGCGGTGTATTGGCATTCGGCCAGGCTGGGGCAGATCGCCCAGTCGTAGCCGCCGTCGGACGGGGACGCCGGGCCGTAGATCTTCCAGGGCAGGCCGACGGCGTCAAGCCGGTCGAAGATCGTGGGCAGATAAGGGACCGGGGTGTGCGTGAACGCCCCGCCGTTGGGCAGGCGCAGCGCAGGGTCGGGGATGCAGGAGGGAACGGTTTCCAGCTTGCCGCCTGGGGCGAGCCAGGGGGTGATTTTGTCGCTGTTGCAGCCCCACCCGGGGTCGGCCACGGTGCCCGGGGCGGGGACCGGGTTGTCTCCCAGGAACCCGTCCTGGGAGGCCATCGCCGGGTACAGGTGCCCGCCCCACGACGGGGAGTCGGCCATGGAAAACGTCTTGTCGGAGATGGCGAACTTCGTCGCCAGGCTAGTGATGTTCGGGATTTGGCTGGGAGCATACCCGCCGATGCACGCGTACGGCGGGGTTGTTGCCGCGCCGCAGCTGCCAAGCTTGATGTTCTGCCAGCCATTCATCTGCGGCACGCCGCCGACGATGTGCATGGCCGCGAGCTGGCTGGCGACGGAATGATTGACGTTCGGCACCGTATCTGGCATGACGTAGGGAGTGACGACCGCGCCGTTCGACAGCCGGACCGAGGAGGGCATGCCCCCGTCCGGGCAGCGGCCCGGGTGGTCGTGGCACCAGTAGCCCAGCACGTTGTCGAAGCTGTGGTTCTCTAGGTAGATCACCACGACGTGGCGGATGGGGATCGTCGCCTGGGCGGTGGCCGCCGAGCCGGGCATGGACCAGCCGAGCACCACGGCGGCCACCGCGGATAGGGCTGCCAGCAGGCGCCGGGGCGTTAAGGCGACGCTCACAGGCGAAGGCCTCCTTCACGGGCTCTTGCTTGGGCCCGGTCGCCGGGTCCGGGGCCGGCTTTGGCGCGTTTCCGGTCGGTCCCGCGGCGGACGTTACGCCCGCCACGTCACGGTCCCGGGTGGTTTTGCGCAGGCGTTGCAGTTACGGCCCAGTTTGTTGCCACAGACCCGGAAGTGGGGCGGTACAGCATCAAGAGGGCTTGCCGCACAGTCGGCTTCGCGGTGACTGCCACCAGATCAACCCGTTATCCGCGACAACGGCGGGACAAAGTCCGCGCCAGCGCCCTGAGCAGGCGGGTAGATGCACTTGGTCAGGGTCGAGCGCCGGTCACCTATGGCGAGATCAGGCGGAGGATCTTGGGCGACGATGTTGCTGGTGCGGTCATCCCGGCCGTGAGAAGAGACAAGCGGGGCTGACGGGAGTTCGATCACCCGGTCTTGTGGTGTGGCGTGCAGGCCGCCAGTGGCACGACGATGTCGCCGATCATTTCCGTCTTGGCCAGAGTGTGCTGGCGGGCTGTCATCGCAGCGGCAATGGCGTCTCGCTGGTCTTGGTTGGTCCGTGCCGGCACGTCATCCAGGCCGGAGGCGGCCAGTCCCTGCCGGGTCCAGGCCGCGCGGGTTTGCGGTCCTCGCTTGCCGTGCCAGCGGGTCCAGGAGGCTGTCGGGAAGACCTCGATCACCTTGACATCGCTGCCGGAGAGCGCGTCGAAGAGGGCAAGGCCCTCGAGGATCCAGGCGTAGTAGGGACTTTCGCGCATGCGTCTGGCGTCGGGTGTCCAGCGGATGGCGCAGATGGACCTGGCGAGCTGGAGCTCGCCTTCGCGGGCGGTCTGTCCTTCGGGCGCGCAGGAACGAGGGCTATCGATCGCCACGACCGCCGGCTGGTATGCCGTGACAAGGTCAACGACCTGCTGGCACCCCTGCCGGTTCCGCAGTGCCAGGACCTGGTAGTCATCGATGACGGCGACGTCGAAGCCCTTCCGCTTTCCGCCCACGTCCACGCCGGCCCACCGAGCCATAAGCCTAAGCATGCCCTGTCCAGGATCCCGCTCTGGGCGAATGCGGAGGATCAAGTCGGTCCGGGATGGCCGTCGACACGCGGGCCGCAGATTCACGGTCTGTGGCGGTAACGGCCCGGCGCCCGGCCACCAAGGCTCGCTCACGGGCTTATGCCGCCGGCGAAGATCACGCGCCGTTCGGGCTCGGCATGTCTGATCATGCAGGTGATCGAGGCACAGCGCGCTTGGTCCTGGAGCCTCACGATCACCGCATATCAGCCATGACCGGGCGTCGAGATGTGCCAGAGCTACCTCATCTGCTTATCCCCCGGGACGGTCCTGGTAGAGGCGCCACCGGCCGCACCGAGCGGCGGCTTGCGCTTCAGCGGGCCGATCCGGCGTGACGGATGTGGCGCCCGGGTGGCCCAGCACGCCGCAGCGGCTCGCGGCGCCTGGGTGAATCTGCTGATATCTGCGGGTCACCAGACCGCACCTGCATATGCTTCGCCGCGCTTCGTCGCGATCATGCTGGATGCAGAGGCGGGCATTGCGCGAAGCCCAGGTCGCCGCCCGCTGCGCAGGCGCACGCAGACGGGGCTGGGCCTTGTCGTGCTGCTTGCCATCGTCTGGGGCGGGCGCGCATGCTGAACTGTTCGCGGCGGCGCGGGTCCGCTGGGCGGGCGTTCTCGGGACCGGTGATTGCGACTGTGCCCGCCGGGCCGGTGAACGGTGCCGCGCAGATCCTGAACGGGTCAGGATGAGTTATGACGATCGGGCAGGAGCCGTGATGAGATTCTGGACTCTGGCAGCGAATCCGGGTGCCTGTGCTGGCATGAGGACAAGATGCTGCTGCGGCGTGTCGAGGTGAAGGGAGCAACCGGCGGGGGTTCCGCTGTCATCCTCACCCGCAACGAGGTCCTGGAGGCGCGGGCTGATCCCGAATCCGCAACGCTCGCCATCGTGCACGGGATAAAGCTTGACCGCAGCCGCGCGATGGCAACCGGCGGGGTATTGAGGATCATCAACCCCTGGAAGCCAGAAGGCAGCGCGCTCAGGCCGATCGCCTACCGATACGAAGTGCCAATGCGGTAAGCAGGCCCAGGATCGTCGGTGAAATGCCGACTCATAAAGTTCCGTCGGGCACAGCTTGCAAGGTCACCTCGGCCACAAGATCACCGGCCATAGCGGCGGGTTGGTGCGCTCGCCCGCGACTACGTTCCGTGACAATCGACGCTCACCCAGCACTCAGAGGCAGCGTACCGATCGATCACGAGGCCTGTCGACAGGAGGTGACCGGCGCACGGGTGCTTGAGCCGAATCTCGGCGTCTCGGGGGCCAGTCGGGTGCGCTGGCGGTATCGGTGCGAGTGGGCCGGGGGTGGCGTCGCCGGTCCAGCCAGTGGGAACGTGGCCTGGGCGGGCGGGATGTGCGCGATATGCTGGCGCGCGTGATAGGCGCGATTGACGCGATTGAACTGTGATTGCGGCTGTCGGGACTGAGGCGGGGAAGACGATGCCTTACACGCCATACACGTATACAAGTCCAGATGATCCCGCCAGGGAAGATGAGGGATTGTTTGGCCGCGAGTCCGTGACCTGGCGTGTCATGAACAGCCGGATAATGTGGGTGGCGGTTGTCCGCGCGCTGTATCTGCAGGCTTTGCATCCGCGGGTGATACGCGGCACGTTGCAGAACGCCGCTACCATCACTGAGCCGGTGGATGCCTGGGCCAGGCTAAGGCGGACCAGGAGATTTATCGAGACGCGCACGTTCGGGACGATTGCCGAGGCGGAGCGTGCGGGACGCCGCGTGCGCAAGATTCACGAGTCGCTCACCGGAACCGACCCTGACGGCACCCGGTACCGGGTGGACGAGCCTGAGTTGCTGTTGTGGGGTGCATTGCGGCGAGGTGGCCTCCTGCGCTGACATAGCCCGGCGCAGCCGGCTGCCGTTCTCGGCCGCAGATCTCGACGTCTTCGTGGACGAGCAGCGTACAAGTGCGGAGCTCATCGGCGTCGACCGTGCGGCAGCGCCCGCTTCGATGGCTCAGCTCGACGCCTACTACGAGGAGATCAGGCCGAGGTTGTACGCGTGCGACGAGGCGAAACAAGCGCTGCGGCTGACCTTCCACCCTCCAGTGCCCGAAGGCAACCGCGTGCTGAAGCTAGGGCTGCCGCCGGTAAGCGCCCTGGCGTTCTCGACCCTGCCGCGCTGGGCACGGCGGATGTACGGCAGGCCGAGCGGCCCGCTGAGCGACATGGCGGCGACCGGCGGGCTCTGCGCCGCGCGCCTGGCGTTTAGTCAGCAGCGGCTGTTCCTGGGCGCCATGCGGGCAATACACCGCGCCGAATCGGCAGGCGACAAACCAGGCCCACAGTACCCGCCAAGGGCTGGCTGATCAGGGCACTGTCTCGGCTTAGCCGCCTGCGCAGGTGATACTGGCGCGAGCGGGCTGGCGGCGGCCTCGCCAGCTCAGCCAGCGGTCGGCATGACCGGGCGGGTGCGGTCGGAGGAGGCGGGCAGCGAGCAGGGTCCTGATCTCCCGGACGCACATATTGTCCCGTTCTGGACACGCAGGACGCAGCCGGCTCAGAGCCCGCCGATGCGCCAGATCGGCGGCTACGCGCGCGAGGCGTCATCAGCACTAGTAACTGAGCGTAGCTGCACGTGTAGGGCTGGCTGTCGGAAATACTTGTCCGGCCAGATGAGGAACTCCGCAGGCGCCTGAATCCGCGGCGTTGCTCACGGTCGCAGGACACCGCCACGGTGCAGCACCGTTGACGGTGGGAAGGTGGAGATGGCCCAGAAAGTAACCGTCGTCCTTGAGGACGACCTGACCGGAGGCCCGGCCGACCAGACCATCCGGTTCGCGTTCGAGGGCACCGACTATGAGATCGACTTGAACGCCAAGAACGCCGCCACGTTCAGCGGGCAGCTGGCGCCCTACCTCGCGCATGCCCGCCGGGCCGGGCGGGCGCAGCCTCACCACCCGGGCCGGGCTGCGGCCAGCCGTGAGCGCTCGGGTGATATCCGGGCCTGGGCGAAAGGGCACGGCCTAGCGGTCAGTGAGCGTGGGCGCATCCCTGCCAGCGTGGTGGAACAGTACAACGCGGCCGGCGGGCGCTAGCACAAGCCACAAGCCCGCGTGGTGCCAGAACCGCGCCGCGCACCAAGACTCGGGGCACCGCGGCCGTTCGCCTGACGGGAATGCGGAGCTGTCCGCTGCCAGGCCATGAGTCTGCATCCAGGGCGGTCCATCACCCTGTACCATCGCACCTGCTCTGGATACAAGACATTGCCCGGTCTGCGGCATGTGCGTAACGGTTGGCGCGTGAGCGAACCGGTCGACCTACCCGGCTACCACTTCCTCGGATGGGGTCCTCGCGCCACCGGGGCGGGACCCGAGTGGAACATGGCGCACGACATGTTCGGCCGGTGCGGCCACTGTGGCGGGATGCTGCGGCTGTGGCCGGAAGACTCGGTGCAGTGCTCGTGTGGACGCCTTGCCATGGACGTGGACGCGGCCGCTTCGGCTCGAGTGATGGTGACGCGACCATCGCGTCGACGACGATGGAGTCATCAGGAAGGGGAAGCCGAGGCAATGGCCGAGCATACGGAGGGGCCACGCGTTATCCGTTGCAAAGGCTCTTGGCTCGAGATAGGCCGACAATACGGTGAGGAACTCCGCGCCGATATTGCGCATGCTTCTCGTGCAGTAGAGGAGTTGGCGATGGCGGCAGGACACGACCGCATGAGCCTCAAGGCTCGTATCAATGACTACATCCCTTACGCTCAAAAACTTCCAGCCAGATGGGATGAGTTGGTCGGGGTCGCGCAGGGATCGTGTCTCGCGATCGAAGACGTACTGTTGATGCAGATGCTCGAGGACCTGCTCGATGTTGACGCTTGCACCACCGCTGGCCGGGCCGGCGTTCTTCTCCACGCCGAGATGTGGTTTGCAAGTCACACCGACTATGCCGTCTTGATCTCCGAGCCAACCGACGGACCGCCGGTGATCACTGTCAGTTGTATTGGGTTTCTAACGGGCGTGGGCCTAAACGGCAGTGGATTCGCCATGGGCGTGCAGTCAACTTCTTCACGCGATGCGAGGGTTGGCGTCCCGCGTGCTATGGTCAGCAGAAGCGCACTCTGCGCCTTGTCGGCCGCCGAGGCGGTACGGGAAGCGACGCGACATCACCGCTCAGGTGGAAACGGGTTCGTCATCGTCACCCCAACGGGCGTGCAGATTGTCGAAACCTCG
>Ga0207684_10002725_pt1 | contig 17621 bp, 16 predicted proteins | sample KBSK5501metaG_FD_184342 | JGI IMG/M metagenome (GOLD analysis project Ga0207684, IMG submission 184342) | Corn, switchgrass and miscanthus rhizosphere microbial communities from Kellogg Biological Station, Michigan, USA - KBS K5-50-1 metaG... | ecosystem: Host-associated > Plants > Roots >...
CGGAGTCTTCTCGACGGCGGACGATCTCTCCCGGTACTGCCGGATGATTCTCGCCGGCGGCCGTCTGGGAAAAGTGAGGATCCTCTCTCCGCTCGGCGTGGAGGCGATGACGCGCCCGCGCTTCTTCGGCGACGAGAGCTTGCGCGCGCTCGGATGGGACGTCTCGACCGCGTACTCGAGAAACCGCGGCGATCTCTTCCCGCCCGGCTCGTTCGGGCACACCGGTTTCACGGGGACTTCGCTCTGGCTCGATCCGTCCGGCGGGACGTACGTCGTATTCCTCTCGAGCCGGCTGCATCCCGACGGGAAGGGGGACGTCGGAAGGCTCCGCGGCATCGTGTCGACGATCGCCGCGGCGGCGATCGAGGCGGACACGCGCCGCGCCGCGCGGCGGCTGTCCGCCCGCGTGCCGATCCGCCGGGAAGTCCTCGCTGGCGTGGACGCTCTCGTCGCGGACGGCTTCCGTCCGATCACGGGAAAGCGGATCGGGCTCGTCACCAACGCGACCGGCCGCGCGCGCGACGGCCGGTCGACGATCGAGGTCCTCGTCTCCGAGGAGGCGAAGAAGGCCGGAGTGAGGCTCGCTGCCCTCTTTTCGCCGGAGCACGGCATCCTCTCGGACTCCGACGCGAAGATCGCCGACCAGGTCGATCCGACGACCGGTCTCGTGATTCACTCGCTGTACGGCGAGCGCCGCCGCCCTTTGCCGGAAGAGCTCGCGGGGCTCGATGCCCTGGTGCTCGACATCCAGGACGTGGGGACGCGGTTCTACACCTACATCACCACCTCGGCGTACCTGCAGCCCGAGGTCGCGCGCGCGAAGATTCCTCTCGTCATCCTGGATCGTCCGGATCCGATCGGCGGGACGCGCGTCGAGGGACCGCTCGCCGACCCCGAACGGATCTCGTTCACCGTGGCGCACACCATCCCGGTCCGGTACGGGATGACGCCGGGCGAGCTGGCGCTCCTCTACGAAGACGAGCAGAAGATCGGCGCCCGGATCGAGGTCGTGAAGATGCGCGGCTGGGCGCGCGGGCTCTGGTACGACGAGACCGGGCTCGAGTGGGTCAATCCGTCGCCGAATATGCGGTCGCCGACGGAGGCGCTGCTCTACCCCGGGATCGGACTGCTGGAGACGACGAACCTCTCGGTGGGTCGGGGCACGGAGACGCCGTTCGAAGTGATCGGGGCGCCGTGGCTCGACGGCGCGCGCCTCGCTGCAGTTCTGTCGGCGCGGCGAATCCCGGGAATCGCGTTCACGCCGATCCATCTCACGCCGGCCGCCTCGACCTTCGCGGGGGAGCGGTGCGGCGGAGTGCGCTTCACCGTGACGGACCGCGACGCGCTCGCCCCGGTCGCGCTCGGGATCGAGATCGCGGTTGCGCTGCGCGACCTGTATCCGGCCGACTGGAAGCGGGAGAAGTTTCTCGACTTGCTGGCGAACCGCGACACGTTCGAGCGGCTGCAGAAAGGCGAGGCTGCCGACGCGATCGTACGGTCGTGGGAAAAACCGCTCGAGGAGTTCCGAAAGAGGCGGGCGAAGTACCTCATGTACTGAGGACAATTGAACGGGGCGCGCCGAGAGGACGATATGACCACTTCTGGTTATAATCTAGTCATGAAGGAGGTCCGAATCGCCGAACTGAAGGCGAAACTCTCTGAGTACTTGCGCGCGGTCCGGCGTGGCGACTCGGTCACGGTCTTCGACCGGGACGAGCCGATCGCGCGGATCGTGCCGTACAGATCGTTGGGTTCCGTTCGCATTCGCTTGCCTGCTCCCGGTGCTCCGCGGTTGAGAGACATCCCCCTTCCGCCGCCGCTCCCGATGAAGACGGACATCGTGGCGCTTCTGCTCGAAGATAGAGAAAAAGGTCGGTGATCGCCTACGTCGATGCTTCTGTCCTCCTCCGGATCATCTTTGGCGAACCAACGAAGCTGCCGGAGTGGGAGGCGATCGAAACGCCGGTCGCAAGTCCTCTCGTCGAGGTCGAGTGCCTTCGGACAGTGGATCGATTTCGCCTGGAGGGATTGCTGACGGATAACGAAATCGCGCCGAGACGAGAAGAGGTCTACCGATTCATGAGGTCGATGGTCATCGTCGAGCTCGATCGAGCAGTTTTCACACGAGCTTCGCAACCTCTTTCGACGATTCTTCGGACGCTCGACGCAATTCACCTGGCGTCCGCGCTCGTCTGGCGGGAGCAGTCCGAAGCGGAAGTGACGATGGCCACGCACGATTCCGCCCTCGCCCTGGCCGCCCGCTCATACGGGTTTCCGGTCGTCGGGATCTGACAGCGGGCTATTCCTCGACCACCGCCTCCGCCTCGATCTCGACCAGCATCTCGGGTGAAACGAGCGCCGAGACCTCCACGAGCGTGGTCGCCGGGCGGATCTCGCCGAAGAATTCCGCGTGTGCGCGCGCGACCTTCTCCCAGTCGGCGACGTTCGTGACGTACATCCGGGTCCGCACGACGTCCGACAGGGACGCGCCGGCCTGTTCGAGGGCGGAGCGGATGTTCTCCAGCGCCTGGCGCGCCTGGGTGCCCGCGTCCCCGGCCACGATCGATCCGGAAGCATCGGTCGCGGTGGTGCCCGACACCCAGACGACGTTGCCGACGCGCACCGCGCGCGAGTAGCCGGCGACCGGCTCCCAGGGCGTTCCGGAAGAGAAGTTGCGGCGCGTCACGCCGTGCGGTAAGTCGGCCTTCCCGCGGCGAACAGCTTGATCAAGATCACGCCGGCGATGAAGCCTCCGATGTGCGCGGCGTACGCGACGCCGCCCGCTTGCGAGCCGCCGCCGAGGATCCCGAACCCGGAGATGAGCTGGAAGACGAACCAGATCCCGATCGCCCAGATCGCGGTGACCTCCTGGATGGTCCGGAAAACGATCACGCGGACGCGGCGGCTGGGGAACAGTACGAGGTATCCGGCCAGCACGCCGGAAATGGCGCCGGACGCGCCGAGCGACGGCAGGTAGGGATTGCCCCCGAAAGCGACGGTCGAGAAGACGTGGGAGAGCCCGGCGAGCACGCCGCAGACGAGATAGAAGATCAGATATCGCAGGTGACCCAGGGTGTTCTCGACGTTGTCGCCGAAGATCCACAGGTAGAGCATGTTTCCGAAGATGTGCGCGATCCCCCCGTGCATGAACATCGAGGTGATCAGCGTCAGGTAGACGGGAATCGGCGTGGGCTCGAGCTGGACCGTTCCGGCGACGTTGCCGCTCACGGGATCCTTGATGGTCACCTGCTCGGCCACGTCCCGGCCCGTGACGATCTCCTCCGGCACGGTCGAGAACGCGTAGGTGAATCGTTCGTTCGATCCCAGTCCCTGGAAGAAGACGAAGACGAGGACGTTCACCAGGATCAACAGGTAGTTGACGACCGGGGTCAGGGTCCGGTCCGAGTTGTCGTCGCCGATGGGAAGCATCCCGTGGCCTCCTCTCGCCCTTCACTCCGAGGGAGAACTCAGCGCTCCAGGTAGGTGTACCTCGGGAACACGGCCTCGAACTCCCGGTAGATCGCCTGGACCTCGCCCTTCTTCATCCCCGCCCCGGAGGCGCGCACGAGCTGCTGGTGAATCGAGTCGAGGATGTGCGTTCGGTCGTAGTTCATATACTCGAGTACGCGCTCGCAGGTTTCGCCCGGCAGAACGTCCTCGATCTCGAAACGCCCTTCTTCGTCCACGCGGACGAGAACCTCGTGCGCTTCGCCGAAGAGGTTGTGGAGGTCGCCGAGCACGTCCTGGTACGCCCCCATGAGGCAGAAGCCCACGTAGTACGGCCGATCGTGGCGGAAGGGGTGGAGCGGCAGCGTCTCGTCGATGTCCCGCAGGTCGATGAAGCGCTCGATCTTGCCGTCAGAGTCGCAGGTGATGTCCGCGAGGGTCGCGAACTCCGTCGGTTTCTCGTTCAGCCGGTGGATCGGCAGGATCGGAAAGAGCTGGTCGATCGCCCAGGAGTCCGGCAGCGACTGAAAGACCGAGAAATTCAGGACGTATTTGTCCGCGAGCATCGTCTCCATGTCCTCGAACTCTTCCGGGATCTCTTTCAGCGTCTTCAGGTCCCGGTGGATCCGCTCGCAGATCTGCCAGAAGAGGATCTCTCCCTTCGAGCGGTCCTCGAGCGAGAGATGTCCGAGGTTGAAGAGCGTGAAAAGCTCCTCTTTGTACTGGAGGGCGTCGTGGTAGCTCTCGCGAAGGTTCTTGGCGTTGACCTCTTTCAGGATCCCAGCCAGCTCCTGCACGACGTTCGGGTCCTTCGGTGACACCCGGACCCTCCGGCCCTGCTCGATGCGGTCTGCGACGTCGAGCACGTTCGTGATCAGGACCGAGTGGAATGCCGTCACCGCTCGGCCCGACTCGGTCACCAGCGTCGGGGCGGGAACGTCCTCCTCCTCACAGATCGACTTGATCGTGTAGACGACGTCGTTGGCGTACTCCTGGACGGAGTAGTTCATCGAGGAGTCGAACGCGGTCTTGGATCCGTCGTAGTCGACGCCCAGGCCGCCGCCCAGGTTCAGGTACCGGACGGGAACGCCGAGCGCGCGCAGCTTCGAGTACACGCGGCCGGCCTCGCGAATCGCGTCCTTGATCTTTCGGATGTCGGTGATCTGAGAGCCGATGTGGAAGTGGAGCATCACCATCGAGTCGAGCATGCGACGTCGCTTCAGGATCTTTACCGTCTCGAGCATCTCCGGCGTCGTCAGGCCGAACTTCGCCGCCTCGCCGCCGGACTTCGCCCACTTCCCGGAGCCGCGCGCGTAGAGCTTTACCCGCATCCCGAGGAGCGGTTTCACGCGACGCTGCCGGGCGACCGTCAGGACGCGGTCGAGCTCGGAGACTTTTTCCAGCACCAGCACGACTTTCTTCTGCATCCGGATGCCGTTCAAGGCCATGCCGATCAGGGCGTCGTCCTTGTATCCGTTGCAGACGATGAGCGAGTCGGGGGAGAGTTCGGCGCCGATCGCGGCGAGCAGCTCCGGTTTGGATCCGGCTTCGAGGCCGTATCCGTACGGACGACCGGCTTCGATGATCTGTTCGACAACGACCCGCTTCTGGTTGACCTTGATCGGAAAGACGCCGCGGTAAACGTTCCCGTACTCGAACTCTTCGATCGCGCGGGCGAAGGCGTTGTTCAGGTCGGCGACCGCCGACGCGAGAATCTGAGGGAAACGAATGATCATCGGCGGGCTGATTCCGCGCAGCCTGACCTCGTCGACGATCTGCTTCAGCGCGACTCCGCGGTCCGCTTCCCGCGTCGGCCGGACGACCAGGTTTCCGTCCTCCGACACGTGGAAGAAACGCTTTCCCCAGTGCGGGATCCCGTACAGGATCGACGCATCTTCGAAACGTTCTCCCGGGCGGGGGCGGACTGCGGGAGGAACCGGCTGCGGGCGACGAATGGGTTTGGGGGCTGCCATCTGAGACGAATGGTATACGCGGTTCTCCCCGGTGCGAAGCCGCGGTAACTGACAAACTCTTCGCGGCCGCGCGGCCGGCGCTTGGATTTGCGGCGCCGGTTCTAGCGCGGCGGCGCGACAGTGTCCCGAACCCGAACCTCGAGCTGCGGCGACGGAAGCGCGATGCCATGGGCGCCGAGAGCCTCGTAGACCAGGTGATTGAGCTCGCTCCGGAACGCTCCGGCGTTGTGAAGGAGCCGGGACGTCCAGCAGAGCAGATCGAACTTCAGCCCGGTCTCTCCGAACTCGCGGAACCAGACCTTCGGGGGTGGCTCCGGCAGGACGTTCTCGGAACGCCGGGCGGCCTCGAGAAGCGCCGCCTCGACCCGGGCGGGATCGCTGCCCGACGCCACCACGACCGGGACCCGGTAGCGCACGCGGCGCTGGCCGAAGCTGCGGTTGACGATCGTGTCACTGATGAATTTCGAGTTGGGAACGATCAGGTGAATGTCGTCGTTGGTGCGAAGGATCGTCGCCCGCCCCCGGATCTCCGTGACGTCCCCGACGACTTCGCCGAGCTCGATCGAGTCGCCGACCTGGATGGGGCGCTCGAGCAAAATGACGAGACCCGCGACGAAGTTCTTCACGATGTCCTGGAGTCCGAAACCGAGGCCGATCCCGAGCGCGCCGCCGAACACAGCGAGCGTGGTCGCGTTGACGCCGAGCGGCTGGAGCGCGAGGAGAATTCCGAGAAACAGGATCAGATATCCGATGACGCGGCCGATCGCGTAGCGGGTGCCGACCGCAAGACGCGTCCGTCCGAGCAATCGGTCGGCGATGAAGTTGCGCGCGAGCCGTGAGAGCAAGAGGCTCGCGGCGAGGATCGCGAGCGAAATCAGGACACTCGATACCGTGACCTGCGTCTCTCCGACCCGGAAAAGGCGCGTGGAGAGGAAGTTACCCACACCTCCGGGACGTGCAGGATCGGTGCCCTCGCCGTCAGGGTCTGGCGAGGAGTTCCAGCGCGGAAAGCGTCATCGCCGTCACTCCGGCCTTGATGGTCGGCTCGGGATCGGGCGCGAACTCGGAGGAGTGGAGCGCAGGCAGCGTCTTTCCTCCGGCCTTAGCCGCCTCGAATTTCTTCCGTTCGACCGCGCCGACCCAGAGGATCACGGCCGGGACGCCTGCGCGGCCGTACTCGGAGAAATCTTCCGCGCCCATGACCGGCTGAAACTCTTCGAGCCGTGCCGCTCCGAGGTTTCGCGCGAGCATTTCCGCCAGCCGCTTCGTGAGCGCCGGATCGTTGTACGTCGCCGGAGTTCCGTCGATCACCGCGATCTTTGGCTCCTTCGGCGCGCCGGCCGCCGCCGCCTCGCCCTTCGCGATCCGCGCAATGGCCTCGAGGAGGTGCTTGCGCACGTCGTCCTTGTAGGAGCGCACCGTCAGCTGCAGCTTCACCTCATCTGGAATGATGTTGTGTTTGGTGCCGCCGTGGATCGATCCCACCGTCACCACGGCCGGATCGAGCGGGTTGTTCTCGCGCCCCACGATCGTCTGGAGAGCGACGACCGTGCGCGCCGCGATGACGATCGGGTCGACGGTCCTGTGCGGCCACGCCCCGTGCCCCCCCTTTCCGTAGATCGTGACGTCGACCGAGTCGACGTTCGCGAACGCATATCCGGGGACGGCCGCGATCTGGCCCGCGAACATTTCCGCGTTGTCGTGGAAGGCGATCGCGAAGTCGGGCTTCGGGAACTTCGTGAAGAGGCCGTCGGCGAGCATTTTCCGAGCGCCGCCGCCCATCTCCTCCGCGAGCTGCCCGACCATCATCAGCGTGCCGCGCCAGCGGTCCTTTGCCTTCGAGAGAAGCGTCGCGGTTCCGATCCACGAGCTCATATGGACGTCGTGGCCGCAGGCGTGCATCACCGGGACCGTTGCTCCCGACTCGTCCTTGGTCGTCGCTTTGCTCGCGTAGGGAAGGCCCGTCCTCTCCTCGACCGGAAGAGCATCGAGATCCGTGCGGATCATCACCGTCGGCCCCTTGCCGTTGCGCAGCAGCCCGACAACGCCGGTTCCTCCGATGCCGGTCGTGACCTCGAACCCGAGCGCGCGGAGACGCTCCGCCAGCCTGGCCGCCGTATTCCCCTCGTGAAAGGAGAGTTCCGGGTTCTGGTGGAGGTCGACGTACAGGCTCCGCAGGTTCGGATAGAGCGCGTCGAGCCCGGCGAGCGCGGGGTTGCCCGGAGACGCCGGCTCGGCGGCAGCGAGAAGGGAAGCGAGACAGGCGGCGGCAATCGCGATCGCGAAAGCTCGTTTCATGGGTTCTCCTCGCGAAAACGAGAACAGACGCGTCGCCCCGTGTCAAGAAAGGCTATGCGACACTTCTCGAGATGACCGGATCGACCGCGGAAAAGCGCGCGCGCCCCGGAACCATCGCGAGTCTCCGCGCGGCCCTGCGCTCCCGCCGGCTCGCCGCGGTGACTCTCCAGTCCTTCTCGTCCGGTCTCCCGCTCGGTCTGGTCTGGATCGCTCTGCCGGCCTGGCTGACCTATCGCGGCGTGGACATCAAGACAATCGGGCTCTTCTCGCTCGCTCAGGCGCCCTGGACCTTCAAGTTCCTCTGGGCGCCTCTCATGGATCGGTATCGGTTGCCGATGCTCGGCCGCAAGCGCTCCTGGATGATCGTCTCCCAGATCTTCCTCTTCGCGGGGATTGCGCTTCTCGCCTCCCAGGCGGCGGACCCGAGTGTCGCCCTTGTCGCGACGCTGGCGGTCTTCATCGCGTTCTGGTCGGCTTCGCAGGACATCGCGATCGACGGGTATGCGGTCGAGGTGCTCGAACGGCAGGAGCAGGGACTTGCGGTGGGTGCCCGCGTCGCCCTGTATCGCGCCGCGACTCTCATCGCCGGCGCGGTCGCGATCACGGTCGGGGAGAGGATGGGATGGAGCCGGGTGTTCTGGGGTCTCGCGTTCCTCTTCCTGCCGCTCATGGCGATCGTGGTCTGGTCTCCCGAGCCCGCCGTTGCCGCCCCGGCTCCGCGGACCCTCCGGGACGCCGTCTTCGATCCGCTTCTCGATATCTTCCGCCGCTCGCGCGCCGTCCAGATCATCGGCTTCCTGCTCCTCTACAAGTTCGGCGAGAACCTGGCGACCGCGCTCACGCGGCCCTTCCTGATCCAGAAGTGCTACTCGCCGGAAGACGTGGGTCTTGCGACCGCGACGATCGGTCTCGTCGCGATCATCATCGGGACCTTCTTCGGCGGCTTGATGACCGAACGCATCGGACTCGGGCGGGCGCTCTGGCTCTTCGGCATCATCCAGGCCGTGGGCTTCCTCGGTTATGTCGCCGTGGACCGGCTCACACCGGGCGCCCCCTGCGCCGGCGGCGTCCATCCGCTCGGGACGGCGCAGCCGCTCGGGCACCGGCTCACCATGTACGGCGCGATCGCGGTCGAGAACGCCTGCCAGGCGATGGCGACCGGGGCCTTCGGCGTGCTTCTCCTGCGCCTGACACAGAAGCAGTTCTCCGCCACCCAGTACGCGCTCTTCTCGAGCATCTTCGCGCTGGGGCGCACGCTCGCGGGACCGCCCGCCGGGTTCCTGGTGGACGCCCTCGGCTGGACCCCGTTCTTCCTGGTCTCGACGCTCGCCTCGATCCCGGGGCTCGTTCTCCTCCATCGCTTCTCGCCGTTCGGTCGCCGGGAGCCGGAGATCGCGGATGTCCGGCCGGTCGAGCGGCGGCCGGTGACCAAGGGGATGCTCGCACTCCTCGCCCTCGCGGGCATGGCCGCGGGAACGCTCTTCGCCGGAGCCATCTCGGCTCTTCTCGCGGCCTTGAAGTTCGCGCGCGTGCATCCCGGGTCACCTCTCGGTTTCACAGCGGAGGTGGTTCGTCTGGTTTCTCCCGATTCACCTGCCGGCTGGGTGCGTCTCGCGGGGATCGTCGTCGCGGGGCTTCTTTGCGGCGGGGCGGCAGCGGCTTTCATCGCGGCGCGGCACGGCATTCGGTCGACCGCCGGGTCGCAGAACTGAGGAGAAGAAAATGATGGGAATCGCTTTCACGATGCGGGCTCTGTTACTGGTTCTGCTGCTGTTGCCGTTGAAAGGCCCGGCCGCCGCCCGCACTCCTTCGAAAGGCCCACCGGCGCGATACGGCATTCCCCGGCTCGCACGCGGTCAGGTCTGGGTCTCCTCGGTGCCCGTCGGTCTCGAAGTGCGCGTCGGCGAAGACCCGAAGGGCAAGGCGCTCGGGCGGACTCCGCTCGTCTTGAGCCGGCGGGACGCGGGTTCCTTCGTGACGGTGACCATCCAGAAGAAGGATTACGGCGCGAAGCTTCCGGACCAGCTGGACCTCGCCGATTTCACCATCGCGAAAACGCACAGCACCGACTTAAAGGACGAGAGAACGGGGAAGCGCGAAGACGTGGACCGCTCCGTCACGTACAAGGTCCGCCTGCCCGAGAAGCAGACGGTCATCGCTCTCTTCCAGGGGAAGCAGCTCCCGCTCTCAGATCTGGCCCGTCTCTACCCTCCCGGATCGAACTTCCGATTCTCGGACGAGATCGTCCGAAAGAGCCTCGAGGGAAGGGGTGTCTCGCCCGAGTTCGTCCGCGCGGGAATCCCGTTGCTCCATCGGGGCGGCAAGATCGCCTTACCGAGTAAGCAGGGTTGGCTGGTGGTGGAGGCCACCGCGTCCGGCCAGGTGGAGCTGCTCGACGAGAACACGGAGTCCCCCTGAACGCCATGCGATACGTCCTCGGGATCGACGCGGGAGGAACCAAGACCCGCGCGCTTCTCGCCGACGAGACAGGGCACGTCGTCGGCGGCGCCCTCGGCGGTGGGGCGAACCTGCGGACTCACGGCGAGCTCGAAGTCGAGAAGGTGCTGCACGCGGTGATCGAGGACGCGTGCGCCGGGGCGCCCGCAATGCCGGAAGCGGTCGCACTCGGAATCGCCGGCGCCGACCGGCCGCCGGACGAGGCCGTCCTGCGGGCGATCCTCAAAAGGATCGGCTTCAAGAGTCGGGTCGTCGTGACCAACGACGCGCGGATCGCTTTCGTGGCGGGGTCGGAGCTGCGCGTGGGTCTCGCTCTCGTCTGCGGGACCGGCTCGATCGCGTGGGGCCGGAATCGCGCCGGCGAGATCGCGCGCTCCGGGGGATGGGGCTGGCACCTGGGGGACGAAGGGTCCGGTTTCTGGATCGGGGAGCGCGCGATCCGGGAGGTCCTCCGCGCCGTGGACGGCCGTGGTCCTTCCACGCGGCTCGATCGGGCTCTCTCGGAGCATTTCGAGATCGCCGAACCGGAGCAGATCCTCTACGCGATCTACGACCGGGAATTTCCGCGGACGCGCGTGGCGAGGTTCGCCGCGCGGGTCGAGGAGGCGGCGATGGCCGGCGACGCCGTCGCGAAAGCCATCCTTTCGGACGCCGCGGCCGAGCTCGTGCGCGCCGCGTCGAGCGTTCGCGACCGGCTCGGTCTCGAAGAGGCTCCCTACGACGTCGTCCTCTCCGGGGGGACCTTCGAGGCGGTTCCGAGCCTCGAGACCGACGTCGCCCGCCGCCTCGAGACGCCGCACGCCCGCGTCCGCAAGCTTGCCGAAGAGCCGGCGATGGGCGCCGTGAAGCTCGCGATCGAAGCGCTCGGCGCCCCGGCGGCCGGCACTTCTGCACCGTGAAACGCTTGATCGTCAACGCCGACGACTTCGGCCGGACGAGCGGCATCAACGCGGGCGTTCTCGAAGCGCACGATTCCGGCATCGTGACCTCCGCGACCGTGATGGTCCTGGAGTCCGCCGCGGAAGAAGGTGTTTTCGAAGCGTTGCGGCGCGCCCCGCGCCTCTCGCTCGGGCTGCACTTCGTCCTGACCGGAGGCGGCCTGCCAGCCTCGCCGCCCGACCGGATTCCGTCCCTCCTCGTCGACGGACGCTTCCCGCGCAACGCGGAGTCGCTTCCGCCCGATCTGTCCCGCGAAGAGATCTCGCGCGAGCTCGAGGCGCAGATCTCTCTCTTTACGAAGATGGCGGGGCGTCTTCCGTCTCACCTCGACTCGCACCACCACAGCGCGCTCCATCCGTCCGTCCAGCCGGTCTTCGCGCAAGCCGCGCGCCGCCGGGGCCTTCCGTTGCGCGCCTCGAGCGAGAGGGCCCGCGACGAGCTGCGGGCCTCGGGAGTGGCGACGCCGGATCGTTTCCTCGACGGGTTCTACGGCGAGGGAGCGACCGCGGAGAACCTGCGCGCGATCCTGTCGGGGCTGGCGGAGGAAACGAGCGAGCTGATGTGCCACCCGGGGCGCGCGGACGAAAAGCTCCTTTCGGGCAGTACCTACGCGTGCGAGCGGGAACGCGAGCTGGCGATCCTCTGCGATCCGGAGATTCGGACGCTGGTCGCTGAGGCGGAGATCCGGCTCGTCTCGTTCGCCGATCTGTGAAGATCGAAATCCTCCCGACGCCCGCTGTGCTCGCGCATGCCGTAGCGAATCGGCTCGCGAAAGCACTTTCGAAGCGCGGAGGAGCGGTCCTTCTTCTCCCGGTCGGCAAGACGGCCGTTCCGGTGTACCGCGAGCTCGTGCGGATCCACGCGGCCGGGAGGGCATCGTTCCGGCGCGCGACGACGTTCAACTTGGACGAGCTGCGGGTCCCCCCGGACGACCCCGAGAGCTTCCGGTCCTTCATGGAGCGCCGGCTGTTCTCGAAGGTGGACCTGCCGCGGGATCGGATCCGGTTCCTCCGCGGCGACGCGTCCGATCCGGAGCGGGAGTGCGCTCGCTACGAACGGGCGCTTGCGCGCAAGGGGCCGGCGGACGTCGCGTTCGTCGGCGTGGGAGTCAACGGCCACGTCGCGTATCTCGAGCCGGGCCGGTCGCTCGCTCCCCGGACGTCGCTCGTGCGCCTGTCCGCCTCGACGAGGCGCGGTCTCGCCGCCGACGGCGTGCGCCCCGTGTCCCGGGAAGCTCTCTCCGTCGGCATCGAGACGATCCTTTCGTCGCGGAGGATCCTGCTCGTCGCGAGCGGTCGTCGCAAAGCCCGCGCGGTCGCTGCAGCACTCGAGGGGCCCGTGACGCCGCGCTGCCCGGCGTCTTTTCTGTCGCTTCACCCGCGCCTGGAGGTTTTCCTCGACCGCGGGGCCGCCTCGCGTTTGACGAGCGCGCGGCGCAGGTCTCCGCCGGCGCGGTCGAGGCGGCGCCGCGCCCCGGCGTAGCGCTCCCCGGTCCTTCCCATCAGGATCGCGGTCCTCAACTCGCCGCGGGCTCGCGCGAGAAGGCGGCGGGCGTTCTCCGGAGAAACCCCGCAGGCGGAGGCGACGATCCGGAGCGCCCGATCGCGCAGCTTTGCCGAGCCCGCTCGCAGGTCCACCATCCAGGGACCGAAAACCTTGCCGGCGGAGGCGAGCGCCGACGTCGTGATCTGGTTCAAGGCGAGCTTCGTCGCCGTGCCCGCCTTCAGCCGCGTCGAGCCGGCGACGATCTCCGGGCCGACGTCGAGACGCACGACGATTTCCGCCAGCCGGCTCGTCTCGCGCGAGCGGCTTGCGGTGACGAGCACGGTCGCGGCGCCGCGCCGGCGCGCTCCTTCGAGCGCCCCACGGACGAAAGGAGTCACCGAGGACGCCGAGACCCCGATCACGAGGTCGCCCGTCCGCGCCTTGCCGGCGCCGCGAGCTCCGTCGGTGTGACGGTCCTCGGCCCCCTCTTTTGCCTGAAAGACCGCGGAGCGGCCTCCGGCGATGACCGCGACGACTCTCCTCGGATCGGTCCCGAAGGTCGGCGGCAGCTCGGCCGCTTCCAGGACGGCGAGGCGTCCGCTCGTTCCGGCGCCGAAGAGAAAGCAGGTGCGACCCGAAAGCCACGTTGCGCGAAAGAGCTCGGCCACCCGGACGATCGCGGGTCGCGCTTTTGCGAGTGCTTCGAGGACCCGCCGGTCCTCCGCCTGCATGAAAGCGACGATCTTCTCGATGCCGACCCGGTCGAGCCGCGCACTCTTGGGATGGACGCTCTCGGTCGAGAGTTTTTTCCACGCGTTCCCCTGAGTTCGCACGTCAGCCCCGTCCGATTCCGTCGGCCGCCTCCAGAATCCGCTCCACCTCGCCGCGGTCGTTGTACGCGTGCGGCGAAAATCTCACGGCGCCTTCCCGCGACGCCACGATGATCCCGCGCTCTTCGAGCGCTTTCGCTGTCTTCCAGGCATTGCCGCCGGGAGGGACCGCCGACAGAATCCCGGACCGCAGCGGCTCCGGCGACGCGATCTTCCACTCGCGGGCCGCGAGACCCTCGCGCAATGCCTCCACGAGCCCGAAAATGCGCCGCTCGATCTCTTCCGCTCCCATCTCTTCGAGAACGTCGAGTGCGGCTCGGAGGCCCAGGATCTGGGCGGTCGGAATTGTCCCGGGCTCGTAGCGCCGGCCGCTCAGGAAGAGGTCGAGCTTGTAATCGAGGTACGTGTGGTCGCTCTTGACATTCCACCAGCCGGCAGCGATCGGCGGCACGCGTTCGCGCGCTCCCTCCGCCACGTAGAAGACCGTGCAGGCCTCGGTTCCCAGAAGCCACTTGTGGGAATCTGCGGCGAGGACGTCGATCCCCGCCTCACCAACGTCGATGGGAAGGGCGCCGAGACCTTGGATCGCGTCCACCACGAAGAGGATTCCCTTCTCCCGGCAGAATGCGCCGAGTTCCTCGATCGGATAGACCCAGCCGTTGTGAAAAGCCACCCAGGAGACCGCCACGACGCGCGTCCGCGCGTCGACTTTCGACGCGATGTCGTCGACCGTCACGCGTCCCCCCCGATTGCGCGCGAGGCGATGCTCGACACCGCGCTTCTCGAGCAGCATCCAAGAATAGACGTTCGGGGAGAACTCCATGTCGTCGCCGACGACGTTGTCGCCGGGCTGCCACGGGAATGCCTGCGCGACGGAGTTCAGCGCCCAGGAAGTCGACGGCATAAAGGCGATTTCCGAGGCGCGGGCTCCCAAGAGCCGGGCTGCCTTCGCACGGGTCTCGTCGATCGCGGCGTAAGAGCGGCGCCAGTCCGCTGCCCCGCGGTCGCGGACGTTCTCGGTGTGGGCGGTGATCGCGTCCGCGACTCTCCGCGGCAGCGGCGCCACCGCGGCATGGTTGAAGTAGACGAGGTTCCGGCGGACCGGGAACTCGCGATCGAGGTTTTCGGGGGAGAAGTCGAACGCCACTACTGAAACGAGACGGCCTTCGCGCGCGCGAGCAGGTCGATATAGTTTTTTATATCAGCGAGCGACACCGGCGCGTAGCGGCCGGTCAACACGTCGCGGATCTCCGAAACGCTCCGCTTCCCGTCGACGAGGTTGAACGCCTCCCACGCGAGGACGTCGCCGCCCTCGCGTGCGGGCAGGGTGGCCTTCGAGACGGCTTCCGCGCCGAGCGTTTCGGCCAGGTAGTCGGAGTAGTAGACGTCGAGCGGTCCCACGATCGCGGAACTCCGCGTGGGAACGCGCCGATCGGCGCCGTCCTCGGGCGGGACGGGAGACGCGAGCCGGCGCAACCCGGATTCCTGCTCGCGAACGGCGTCTTCCATCGACGGCCATAGGGACGAAATCGACCGCAGCGTCGCGACGGCCTGTTCGACGGCCTCGCGGCGCGCGAGGGCCGCGTCCCGCGCGGACCAGTCGGGGTGAAACGCCGCCCGCGCGATCCGCACCTCCTGGCCCGCGACCGCCCAGCCGAGCAGGCGCGGCGCCTCAGATTCGGGCAGCGCGGCGAGCGTCCAGGCAATCCCCGACGCCATGTACGCGACGCGCCCGAGCTTCGACGCGTCGAGATTCTCGGGCATGTCCTTGTTCGTGTGGATGGTGACGTCCGGCCAATCGTGGAAGTAGACCATCGGGACGGCGAAGCTCGAGTCTTCGAAGACCTGATGGTCGCTTCCGAGCTCGATTTCGCGCAGGTCGGCGACGAGCGCCTCGCGCGATCCGGGGGGCCACACGAACCCGCGGCCGGGATCGCCGCCGCGCTCGGCGTAGTGCGCGGAGGCGGCCGCGACCTCGTCCAGGAACGCGCGGGCAATCTCGTCGACGACGTGGGGCAGCGACCCGGCCGAGCGCGAGATGTGAAGCGTCCCGCGAGTGGCCGACAGAGTGCCTCCCACCATGTCGAGATGAATGCCGGCGACGAAGCGCTTCTCCCGGTGGCGGACGAGCCAGGCCTGCGACCCGGAAATCTCCGGAAGCCACAGAAACCGGATTGACCGCCGGGGAGCTTCGAGCCCTTTCCCGATCGCGCTCCGGAGTGCTCGCGCGATCTCCAGGAGCGCCGCGCTTCCGGACGCGTTGTCGTTCGCGCCGGCGGACTCGTGGCACAGGTGCGCCGTCAGGACGACCTCCCCGGTGGATCGGTCGGACCCGGGTATCGTGGCGCTGACGACGTCGTAGGTCGCGGGCGTCATCCGCGCGGCGATTTTCGCGCGCAGGACGATGTGATCTCCCGCCGCGAGCCGCGATCGGAGCTCCTCGGCCTGGCGCTTCGACAGCATGAACGCGAAACGGTTGTCGAGGCGGTAGGGGGACAGATGTCCCCAGCGGACGAGGTCACGATCCTCTCCGGACCACGCCGTCGTCTGGTTGGGGAACGCCGAAAGGAAGCCGGCGGCGCGCCGCTCCTCGCACGCGAGCCGGTGCACGGCCGGCAGCGGCCCGTCGGCGAGAACGATCCGGCCCGCGACCATTTTGCCCGCGTAGTCCTTCGGGTCCGTTCCGCGGCCGACGTCCACAAGCTCGGCGGAGACGTCCGCATCCTGGCTGTAGTCCGCGAGCGCGACGGGGAGCTGCGGAAAGGAAGTCACGACTCCGGAGCGCGGCGAGACTTCCTCGAGAGTGGCCCGGACCGGCGTCCAGCCGTAGTAGCTCCGGAAGTGCGCGTAGCGCGTCGTCCCGTCCGCCGGAAAGCGTTCGATCGCCGCGTCCGTCAGACCGGCGGCGGTGAGCTTCGCACGCACGAGCTCCGCTGCCGCGGCGTAGCCCGGGGAGCCCTGGACACGGTGGAAGCGCGAAAGCTCGCGGACCGTCTGGAGCGCCGCCCGCCCGTCCACCTGCGCGTGGATCGCGGAGGGGACGGCGTCGGGCCAGAACGGGATCGCGCGGTCGTCCCCGGCCGCGCCACGGGCAGTGAGCAGGACCGCCGCCGCGGTGAGTGTTTTTTTTACGAAAGCACCTTGAACGGCACGACGGCGCCGGTCTTCTCCCACGCCATCGCGATCTTGCCGCCCTCGTCGGTCATGTCCACGAACGCGATCGTGAACTGGTCGACCGAGAATGCGGGCGCCACCATCTTCATCGGGACGCGCACGACGTCGAACTTCGGGTCATAGTTGTAGGCGCCCCAGGTCTTCGTCTTTTCGTTCGCGTCGTACTTCTCCTGGTGCGGCTGCTTCGAGACGACGAGCGTCCACGCCGGCTCTTTCAAATCCACGAACAGGGAGTACTCGCCCGGCTCGAGTCTCTTGCCGCCGATCTCGATCGGCACTTCCGTCTTCAACTTCGTCGTGACGTTGGCGCCCGCGCGCCAGAGGGGAGCGCCGGCATTGACCTGCTTTCCATAATCCGCACCCGCGCCGAAAATGTTCGTGCGGCCCCGCAGGACGGGGCGACCATAGGTGATCTCGATCCACTTGCCGCCGGTGTAGGTCCGCTCGCCATCCTTGTCCGGCGCGCTCCACTTGCCGCCGATCTGCGTCGCCGCAACGCCGACAGGCGACATCGGGCGGCGTTCCTGGCCGATCGAAAGATGGGCGAGACCGAACAGCAAGAGTCCGGTGATCGAAGCTCGGATAGCCTTCATGGTTCTCTCCTTCCGAATCATGAGCGCCGCGTAGTATAGAGTGCCGGGCTCCCGCAGGAGCCAAACGAATCGGCGCCTCCAACTGGGCGCGGGTTCAAGAGGAAGCGAGGAACTCTCAATGTCGACGGAGAAGCCGATCATTCTCGTCACGGGCGCGACCGGCCAGCAGGGAGGTGCGACGGCCCGCGAGCTCTTGAGCAATGGCCATCGCTTGCGAGCGATGACGCGCAAGCCGGAAGGGGAGAAGGCCCGCGCCCTCGCCGCCCGCGGCGCGGAGGTCGTCCAAGGAGACCTCGACGATCCGGCTTCGGTCGAGCGCGCGCTCGCCGGCGCCTGGGGAGCCTTCGCCGTCCAGAACACGTGGGAGGCGGGGGTCGAACGGGAAGAGGAGCAGGGCAAGCGCTTCGCGGATCTCGCGAAGAAAG
>Ga0207684_10002726_pt1 | contig 17621 bp, 11 predicted proteins | sample KBSK5501metaG_FD_184342 | JGI IMG/M metagenome (GOLD analysis project Ga0207684, IMG submission 184342) | Corn, switchgrass and miscanthus rhizosphere microbial communities from Kellogg Biological Station, Michigan, USA - KBS K5-50-1 metaG... | ecosystem: Host-associated > Plants > Roots >...
ACGAGGCGGTCCACGTCGGGACGCGGCCGCAGCTTGAAGGTCGCCTCGACGAGGACCCCGAGCGTGCCGAAGGAGCCAATGTAGAGCTTGGGGAGATCGTAACCGGCCACGTTCTTGACCACCTTGCCCCCACCGCGCACGACCTGGCCGTCGGCCCCGACCACGGTGAGCCCGATCACCAGGTCGCGGGCCGTGCCGTAGAGATGGCGCCGCGGCCCGGAGGCGTTGCTGGCGAGGATCCCCCCGACCGTCGCGCGATCGGCCGAGCCGGGATCGAGCGACAGCCACTGCCCGCGCTTGCCCAGCTCGGCCTGGAGGGCATCGAACGTCAGCCCCGCCTCCACCGTGACCGTGAGATCGCCCGGCTCATGCTCGAGGATCCGATTGAGCCGCGCGAGCCCGAGGACCAGGCCGATCCGGTTGGGCGGGGAGCCGATCGCCATCTTGGTGCCGCCACCCCACGGCGTCACCGGCACTCCGGCCTCACCCGCGAGCAGGAGGGCGGCCGCCACCTCCTCCTTCGTGCCCGGGAAGGCCACCGCCTCGGGCGCGCGGCCCTCGACCGCGAAGGGTGAGCAGTCCACGCCGGTGAGCACGTGGGACGCGCCGACGACACGGCGCAGCCTGTCCGGCAGGGCTGACGGCACGGGGAGCCTCCGGGGTCCCGCGCTAGAAGCGCTGAGCGAGGCCCTTCTCTTCGATCGGGTGGGGACGGTACGCCGGGCCGACCTCGACGCAGGCCTTGTTGCTGGGGAAGATCTTGCCGGGATTGCAGAGCCCCCTCGGGTTGAACGCGTCCTTCACCCGGTGCATGCAGGCCAGATCGGCCTCCGAGAAGATGAACGGCATGTAGTCTGCCTTCTCGAGCCCGATGCCGTGCTCGCCCGAGATGGAGCCGCCCACCTCCGCGCACACCTTGAGGATCTCCGCCCCCGCCGCCACCACGCGCGCTTCCTCGCCCGGCTTGCGCGGATCGTAGAGGATGTTCGGGTGGAGGTTGCCGTCGCCCGCGTGGAACACGTTGCCCACCCGCAGGCCGGCGGCGGCCACGATCGCGTTCACGCGGCCGAGCACGTAGGGCAGCTTGGTGCGCGGGATCACGCCGTCCATCACCATGTAGGCGGGCGACACCCGGCCGTAGGCGCCGAAGGCGGACTTGCGTCCTTTCCAGAGGAGCTGGCGCTCCGCCTCGTCGCGCGCCGCGCGCACCTCGCGGGCGCCGCAGTCGCGGCAGGCAGCCACCACGCGCTCGGCCTGCGCCTCCATGCCCGCCTGCAGGCCGTCCAGCTCGATCAGCAGCGCGGCGGCCGCGTCGCGCGGGTAGCCGCAGCCGAAGGCGTCTTCCACCGCTCCGATCGTGATCTGGTCGATCATCTCCATCGCGGCGGGCACGAGCCCGCGCGCGATGACCGCGGACACCGCCTCCGAGGCCTGGTCCACCCGATCGAAGACTGCCAACACTGTTTTTACCGCCTGCGGCTTCTTCAGGATGCGCACCACGATCTTGGTCGCGACCCCGAAGGTGCCCTCCGAGCCCACGAACAACCCGACCAGGTCGTAGCCCGGCGCGTCGCGCCGCTTGCCTCCGAGCCACATGAGCTCGCCATCGGGCATCACCACCTCGAGGCCGAGCACGTGGTTGGTCGTCACCCCGTACTTGAGCGTGTGCGGCCCGCCCGAATTGTTGGCGATGTTGCCGCCGATGGTGCACGCCTGCTGGCTCGACGGGTCCGGCGCATAGTAGAAGCCCTGCGGCCCCACCGCCCAGGAGAGGTGGAGATTCACGAGCCCGGGCTCCACCACCGCCACCTGGTTGTCGTAGTCCACCTCGAGCACGCGGTTCATCCGCATCAGCGAGATGACCAGGCCGCCTTCGGAGGGCAGGCAGCCGCCCGAGAGCCCGGTGCCGGCGCCGCGTGCCACGAACGGGATGCTCTCCCGGTTGGCGAGCTTGACGACGGCCGACACCTGCTCGGCGCTGCGCGGGAACACCACGAAGTCGGCCAGAGCGCGGAAGAGCGTGAGGCCGTCCGACTCGTAGACCAGCAGCTCCTCGGGATCGGAGAGCACACTGCCCGGCCCGAGCAGGGTCTCCATCTCGCGACGAAGGGACTTCTTGCGGGCGTCCGTCAGTGCAACCACGGCCGAATTATATCAGGGTAGAAACGCGGCGTTTTCGGGATCTCTTGCGGGCGGAAGACCGGGGCCGTCGGCACGTCGCCGACGGCCCCGGATGAGTGCTGGCTCCCCGGGCAGGACTCGAACCTGCAACCTCGTGGTTACGAGCGCCCCGGCATTTCTACCGGGCTCGGACTATCTCTTCACCCGACCCGGTCACTTCACCGGGCGGAGGGTGTCGGGCGCTGGCGAGGCATTATTGGACGGGCTCCTCAGCCTCTAGTCTCTGCACGTTCCTGCCTACTCGCTGGCCCTTCGGCAGGCTTCGCTCAGGATTACCGTGCCGCATACGCGGGGTAGGCTTCCCTGAATTCACCCGAAGTTTCATCCACGGTTTCCCGTGGAAGCTGCAATCCGAAGTGAACCTCACGATGGCAGTTGGCACACAAGAGCACGCACTTACTCAGCTCCTCTCGGATCTTCTTCCAGCTTCGCGTGTAGCCTCGGCTGGAGATCCCGAAGTCCTTCTCGTCGGAGCTGAGGTGGTGGAACTCCAGCGCGTCCACACACCGACCGTAACCACACACCTGACACCGACCGCCCTTTTCCGCGAGCGCCTTTCGGCGCACTTCGCGTCGCCGGCGCTGGACGGCCTGGATCAGGTACAGGCGTCGATCAGCGTACGTCCGATCATCCGCCACCCGTTCACTCCCTTCTTACAGCCACTTGCTCTACCGGTTGAGCTACCGGGGAACGAGGTTGCGCCATTCTAACCCATCACGCCCGGAACGCCTACCCCATCTCGCGGCGGCCTTCCATGGCCTTGGAGAGCGTGACCTCGTCGGCGTACTCGAGATCGCCGCCCACCGGGAGCCCGCGCGCGATGCGGGTGATTCGCATGCCGAACGGCTTCAGCAGCTTGGCGAGATAGATGGCGGTGGCCTCGCCCTCGACGCTCGGGTTCGTGGCGAGGATGACCTCCTCGACCCGATCGTTCTCCAGCCGCGTGAGCAGCTCGCGCACCCGCAGGTCCTCCGGCCCGATGCCGTCGAGCGGCGAGAGCGCCCCCAGCAGCACGTGGTAGCGGCCGCGGAACTCGCCGGTGCGCTCGAGCGCGAGCAGATCGTTGGGCTCTTCGACCACGCAGAGCATCCGCTGGTCGCGCTGGGGATCCTCGCAGATCCGGCAGGGGTCCTTCTCCGTCACGTTGAAGCAGATCGAGCAATGGACGATGAGCTGCTTGAGCTGGGTCAGCGCCTCCCCGAGCGCGGCGACCTCGGGGGCCGGCCGCTTGAGGAGGAAGAAGGTGAGCCGCTGGGCCGTCTTGGGCCCGATGCCGGGCAGGCGCTGGAGCGCGTCGATCAGCCGCGCCACCGGCTCCGGGTAGTAGGCCACTTACATCCCGAGGCCGGGGATCTTGAGCCCGGCCGTGATCTTGCCCATCTCGGCCTGCACCATCTCCTTCGACTTGCGGAGGGCCTCGTTGCTGGCCGCCAGCACGAGATCCTCGAGCATCTGGGCGTCCTCGGGGTTGATCACCTCGCGGTCGATCTTGATCGAGACGATCTCCTGCTTGCCGTTGGCCACCACCGTGACCATGCCGCCCCCCGCGGTGGCCTCCACCGTCCTCTTGGCCGCCTCCGCCTGGAGCTGCTCCATCTGGGCCTGGAGCTTCTGCGCTTCCTTCATGATGTTGCCGAAGCCTTTCACCGCGATTCTCCTTCCTCCGGGCTCCGTGGCCGCACCGCGACCACCTCACCCTGGAATGCGTTCAGCGCGGCCTGCACGGCCGGGTGACTCCGGGCGCCGCCGGCGGCGGCCCCGCCGTTGGCGTCCAGCTCGAAGCGCCGCGCCGCCGCCACGTGCCGCTGCACGGCCTCGTTGATCAGCTCCTTGTTGCCCCGATCGTTCAGCATCTCGCGGTGGAAGCCGCTGGCCTGGAGCGCGAGCGTCAGGACCCCCTCCGCCACTCGGAGCGGGGAGGCGTGCTGGAGCACCGAGCCCAGCAGGGCCTTGCGCTTCATGACGTCGGCGACCACGCGCTCCCAGGCCAGCTCGAGATCAGTCGAAGCCGGCAGCGCGGATTCGGTGGCCGCCATGTCGGCCACCGCGGTCTCCACCACCGGCGGCAGCGCGCTGCCGCCCGAAACGGTCGGCGCGGGTGCACGCGGGGGCGGCGGGGCGGGCGCCGGGCGCGCATCGAGCAGCGTCTCCTGCACGATCACTGGCCGCGCGGGGCCCGCGCCGCCAGTGGCCAGCGGCATCTGCCGCAGCCGCGCCTCCGCTTCCTCGAGCTTGCCGATGAGCGTCTCGATCGCCTGCGGCTGCGGCCGCCGCGTCGCGCGCACCGCCGCGATCTCCAGCTCGACGCGCGGATGGGGCGAGCGGCGCATCTCGGTATCGGCGTCGAGAAAGGCCCGGAGCACGTAGACCAGCTCGTCCGCGCTCACCGGCTCGACCGCGGCCCGGAGCTCGGCGGCCTCGGCCGGAGTGAGATCGGCGAAGGGTGCGCCGGGGGCGACTTTCAGAACCAGAAGGCGCCGGACGGTCTCGACCGCCTCGCGGCAGAGCGTGCCCAGGTCCTCGCCCGCGCTGGCGGCGCGATCCACCGCCTCGAGCGCGACCGCGCCGTCGCGGGCGAGCAGCGCTCCAACGAAGCCGCGCACGTGCACCGGGGACGAGGAGCCGAGCAGGTGCGCCACGCTCGCCTCGTCGAGCTTGCCCTCCCCGTAGGCGATCGCGGTGTCGAGCAGGGAGAGGGCGTCGCGCAGGCTCCCCTCCGCGGCCCGGATCAGCACCGGGAGCGCGCCCGGCTCGAAGGGCACCGCTTCCTGCTCGAGGATCTGGGTGAGGCTCGCGGCGAGGAGCTCGGGCGGGATCGGGCGAAAGTCGAAGCGCTGGCAGCGCGAGAGCACGGTGGCCGGGATCCTCTTCGGATCGGTGGTGGCGAGGATGAACACCACGTGGGCGGGCGGCTCCTCCAGGGTCTTCAAGAAGGCATTGAAGGCGGCGCCCGAGAGCATGTGGACCTCGTCCACGATGTAGACCTTGAAGCGCCCCCGCGCGGGGGAATACTTGACGTTCTCTCGGAGAGTCCGGATGTCGTCCACGCTCGTGTTGGAGGCCGCGTCGATCTCCATCACGTCCACCGGCGCGCCCGAGACGAAGTCCTGGCAGGACGGGCAGGCGCCGCACGCCTCGGGGCCCGTGCGCGCGGTGCAGGCCAGCGCCTTGGCGAGGAGGCGCGCGGTGGTGGTCTTGCCGACGCCGCGCGGACCGGTGAAGAGGTAGGCGTGGGCCACGCGCCCGGAGGCGAGCGCGTTCCGGAGCGTGCGGGTGACCGGATCCTGCCCGACGACCGCGTCGAAGACCTGCGGCCGCCACTTCCTCGCCAGAACCTGATAGGGAATCAAATGACCGTGCACCCTCAATCGAACCGACCATACCGCGATCGCCGCACGAAACCTGCTCCGGTCAGGTACTCCCACGGCACACGGGAGGAGCGCCTTACCGTTGCTCCCTTCCGGGCCTGGCGGGGTTCGACGCATCCCGTTGCGTGGGGCCCAACCCTCAACGCCGTCCCGTACGGCTCATTCGACACGATCGGCCCTCGAGAAGGAATTCAACCCCGCTGTAGCGGATTGCGGGTTACAGGGCACCGCTACCTCCCCGTCTAGCACGGCCAAGCTGTGCAGGCTGCCAGCCTGCGAGGTCCTCCCTGCGTCCGGAAGGAAGGAATTGGCGGAGGGGGTGGGATTCGAACCCACGGTACAGTTGCCCGTACACGGCATTTCCAGTGCCGCACCTTCGGCCACTCGGCCACCCCTCCCCAACTCTCGGTGCGAATTTGGCGGAGGGGAGAGGATTTGAACCCCCGAGGGACTTGCGCCCCTATCCGATTTCGAGTCGGACGCCTTCAACCGGGCTCGGCCACCCCTCCGCGACTGATGTCGCGGTCACTTCCACAGCTCACCCAAGTGCCCAAGTGTAGCCGGTGGGCGCGGGAGAGTCCATCCCCAGAGCGGAAGCCTCACGTCCGCTTCGCCCTGAAGAACTCGTGGAGGCGCGCGGCACACTCGGGGCCGCGAATGCCGGCCGCCACCTCGACCCGGTGATTGAGCCGCGGGTCTTCGAGCATCTGGTAGAGACTCCGTACCGCTCCGGCCTTGGGGTCCGCCGCGCCGTAGACGAGCCGCGCGACCCGCGCCTGGAGCGCGGCGCCGCAGCACATCGCACACGGCTCGACGGTCGCATAGAGCGTGGCGCCGACCAGCCGGTAGTTCCCCACCGCGGCCGCCGCCGCCCGTAGCGCCACGATCTCCGCGTGGGCGGTGGGATCCGAGAGCGCGATCGGCGTATTGTGCCCGCGCCCGAGCAGCCGGCCATTGATCACCACCACCGCGCCGACCGGCACCTCGCCGGCCTCGGCGGCGAGACCGGCTTCCTCGAGGGCGAGACCCATCCACTGGTGGTCGTCGGGCATCGGTGGCGTCCGGAGGGCTGAGACGCTCTCTGCCCTACCCTCTTCCCGTTGGGCCGAGGGTAGGACAAAGAGCCGTCCGGAAATGGTGCGCCCTAGAGGAATCGAACCTCTGGCCTTCGGATTCGTAGTCCGACGCTCTATCCATCTGAGCTAAGGGCGCGCATGGCGGAGAGGCCGGGATTCGAACCCGGGACAGAGGTTTTGCCCCTGTAACCGCTTAGCAGGCGGCTGCCTTCGGCCGACTCGGCCACCTCTCCAAACGTCAAGCCCACAGAGTATAAGGTATTCGGGGCGCCGCGACTACCGGGAAGCCGCCGGTTGGCCCTATGCTGTGGAGCGAGGAGACCCTGCCATGACACGCCTGCTCGAATTGCTGCACGACGCCTGGACGCTGATCCGCCCCTACTGGTTCTCCGAGGACCGCTGGGCCGGCCGGGGACTCCTGCTCGTCGTCGTCGGCCTGAACCTCGGCATCGTCTACATCAACGTGCTGCTCAGCAAGTGGTACAACCTCTTCTACAACTCGCTCCAGGACAAGGACTATCCGGCCTTCTGGAGCCTCCTGATGCGTTTCTCGTGGCTCGCCGGCCTGTTCATCGTGGCCGCGGTGTACCAGATCTACCTCAACCAGATGCTGCAGATCCGCTGGCGTCGCTGGCTCACCGAGCGCTACCTGGGCGCGTGGCTGACCGACGGCGCCTACTACCGCATGCAGCTCACCGCGGGCGAGACCGACAACCCCGACCAGCGCATCGCCGAGGACCTGCGCCTGTTCGTCACGGGCGCGCTCTCGCTGAGCATCGGGGGTATGCGCGCGGTGGTGACGCTCGTGTCCTTTCTCGCCATCCTGTGGGGGCTCTCCGGCTCGATCACGCTGCCGATCGGCGGGGGCTTCACGGTACCCGGCTACATGGTATGGGCGGCGGTGGTCTACGCCATCGCCGGCACGTGGCTCACCAACCTGATCGGCCGGCCCCTCGTGCGTCTCAACTTCAACCAGCAGCGCTACGAGGCCGACTTCCGCTTCAACCTCGTGCGCTTCCGCGAGAACACGGAAGGCGTCGCCCTTTACCGGGGCGAGGCCGACGAGATGCGGACCTTTCGGGAGCGCTTCTCCTTCGTGGTGCGCAACTGGTGGAACATCATGCGCCAGCAGAAACGGCTGACGTGGTTCACCTCCGGCTACGGTCAGGCCGCGATCATCTTCCCGTTCCTGGTGGCGGCGCCGCGCTATTTCCGCGGCGAGATCCCGCTCGGCGGCCTCATGCAAACCTCGCAGGCCTTCGGCCAGGTCCAGGATTCGCTCTCGTTCATCGTGACCTCGTACACGGACATCGCGGAGTGGCGCGCGGTGGTGCTTCGGCTTCTGGGCTTCGAGCGGACCCTCGCGCGCGTCCGTGCGGAGGCGGCCGTCGAAGGCGTGCGCCGCGGGGCCGGCGCGGAGGCCGGGCTCGCCCTCGATCGCGTGGACCTGTACCTCCCGGGCGGACGTCCCCTGCTCGAGGGCGTCACGCTCGACCTTCGGCCCGGTGACCCCACACTGATCAGCGGCCCGTCGGGCGCGGGCAAGAGCACGCTGTTCCGCGCCATCGCGGGCATCTGGCCCTTCGGCCGCGGAGAGATCCGGCTGCCCCACGAGGGTCGGGTGCTCTTCCTGCCGCAGAAGCCCTACCTGCCGATCGGCACGCTGCGCGAGGTCGTGAGCTATCCGACGCTGCCGGGCGTCGTCGACGATGCGGCGCTCCGCGAGGCGCTCGACGCGGTGGGCCTCCCGGATCTGACCCCGCGCCTCGACGAGGCCGCGCACTGGGCGCTCTCGCTCTCGCCGGGCGAGCAGCAGCGTATCGCCTTCGTGCGGGCCCTGGTCCAGAAGCCAGACTGGCTGTTCCTCGACGAAGCCACCTCGGCGGTGGACGAGGCCAGCGAGGCCCGGCTCTACGCCCTGCTGCGCGACCGCCTGCCCTCCACCACGCTCGTGAGCGTGGGCCATCGCAGCACCCTGCGTCCCTTCCACGCGCGGCGCCTCGTGGTCACGCCCAACGGCACCGGGTCGGGTACGGTCGAGGAGGTGCCGTCCACCGCCTGAGCGGCGCGGAAAAGAAATGGCGGAGGGGGAGGGATTCGAACCCCCGATCCCTTGCGGGATTCCGGTTTTCAAGACCGGCGCCTTCAACCGGACTCGGCCACCCCTCCGCGTCTGACTATCGTACCGGACGTGACGGGCCGATGCGCTCGAGGCCGCCCATGTACGGGCGGAGCGCGGTTGGCACCGTGACGGACCCGTCGGCTTCCTGGTAGTTCTCCAGCACCGCGATCAGCGTACGGCCCACCGCCAGCCCGGAGCCGTTAAGGGTGTGGCAGAAGTCCACCTTGCCGCCGGCCGCGGGACGATATTTCAGGTCGAGGCGGCGAGCCTGGAAGGCCTCGCAGTTCGAGCACGACGAGATCTCACGATACTTGCCCTGGCCCGGCAGCCACACCTCGAGGTCATAGGTCTTGGCCGAGTGGAAGCCGATGTCACCCGTGCAGAGCGTGACCACCCGGTAGGGCAGCTCGAGCCGCTCCAGGACCGCCTCCGCGCTTCGCACCATCGATTCGAGCTCGTCGTACGATTGCCCGGGCGTGGTCACCTTGACCATCTCCACCTTGTCGAACTGGTGCTGGCGGATCATCCCCTTCGTGTCCTGACCGTAGGTGCCGGCCTCGCGCCGGTAGCACGGCGTGAAGGCGCAGTAGCGCTTCGGCAGCTCGGTCTCCGGCAGGGTCTCGCCCCCGTGCAGGGCGGTGAGCGGCGCCTCCGCGGTCGGAATCAGGTAGAGGGTGCGGTTCGCGTCGGGCTCCATCGTCTTGAAGAGCTGCTCCTCGAACTTGGGGAGCTGGGCCACGCCGGTCATGGTCTCCGCGTTCACGAGCTGCGGGACCCACACCTCGGTGAAGCCGTGCTCGCGCGTGTGCAGATCGAGCATGAACTGGGCGAGCGCCCGGCTCAGCAGCGACGCCGCGCCCCACATGACCGTGAAGCGGGCCTTGGCGATCTTGCTGGCCCGGTCGAAATCGAGGATGCCGAGGGCCTCGCCGATCTCGAAGTGCTGCTTCGGCTCGAAGGTGAATTGCCGCGGCGTGCCCCACCGCCGCACCTCCGGGTTGTCCTCCGCCGAGGCCCCCACCGGCACGCTCGGGTGCGGGAGGTTCGGTAGCTCGAGCAGCAGGCCGTCGAGGCGCGCATCCACCTCCTTCACGAGGGCGTCGAGGGCCTTGATGCGGTCGGAGACCTCGCGCATCCGCGCCATCGCGGCCTGCGGCTCCTCGCCGCGCCGCTTGGCCTGGCCGATCAACTCCGAGGCTCGGTTGCGCTCGGCTTTCAGCTCCTCCGCCTCCGTCACGAGGCGCCGGCGCTCGGCGTCGGCATCGAGCACGGGCCGGAGCGAGACCCGCCCCCCGCGCGTCGCGAGCGCGCGCTCCACCGCCGCGGGGTCTTCCCGGATCAGCCTGATGTCGAGCACCGCAATTCCTCCACCCCTCACCCTGCCATCTCCCCCGAGGGGAAAGGGAGAGAACCATAACAAAAAAAAGAGGCCGCAGCAGCAGCGGCCTCCCTTACCCTCGCCCGGCGATGCGCCGCGGCGAGGGCTTACCCTGACGACACCTCCGGGCTGGCCTGCTCCGCCTCCACGCGGGCGAGGTTGCCGACCTGATCGTCGGCATCGATGTCGATGATGCGAACGCCCATCGTGTTGCGCCCCTGGCTCGTCACCTCGTCGGCATGCAGCCGGATGATCTTGCCCTTGGTCGTCACCACCAGGATGTCGTCGCCCTCGCGCACCTGCAGCATGCCGACCACCGCGCCGTTGCGGCCGGCCGTCTTGATGTCGATGATGCCCTTGCCGGCGCGCCCCTGGAGCCGGTACTCGTCGAGCGGGGTGCGCTTGCCGAAGCCCCGCTCGGTCACGGTCAGCACCGTCACGCCTTCCTTCACGGTCTCCGCCGCGATCACCTGGTCGCCCTCGTCCACGTCGATGCCCCGGACGCCGGCGGCGGTGCGCCCCATCGGCCGGACCTCCTCCTCCGGGAACCGGATTATCATGCCCTGCTTGGTGGAGAGCAGGACCTCGCGCTGGCCGTCGGTGCGGCGCGCGGCCATCACCTCGTCGCCGTCCTCCAGCGTGATCGCCTGGATGCCACCCGCGCGGGGATGCGAGAAGGCCGACAGCTCCGTCTTCTTCACCTTGCCCTGCTTGGTGGCGAAGAGCACGTAGCCCCCCGACTCGAAGTCGCGCACCGGCACGCAGGTGGCCACGCGCTCGCCGTCGGCCAGCGAGAGCACGTTGGCCATCGCCTTGCCCTTGGCTTGGCGTCCACCCTCGGGGATCTCGTGCACCTTGAGCCAGTGCACCTTGCCCTTGTTGGTGAAGAACAGGAGGTAGGAGTGGGTCGAGGCCACGAACAGATCCTCGACGATGTCCTCCTCCTTCGTCTCCATCCCGGTCACGCCCTTGCCGCCGCGCTTCTGGCTCCGGTAGGCCTCCACGTGCGTCCGCTTGATGTAGCCGGAGCGCGTGATCGTCACCACCATGTCCTCGTCGGCGAGCAGGTCCTCGATGGTGAGGTCCGCGGTCTCGGCCAGGATCTCGGTGCGCCGCTCGTCGCCGAATTCCTCCTTCAGCGCGGCCAGCTCGTCCTTGATGATGCCGAGCAGCCGCTGCTCGGAGGCGAGGATCCCCTTGAGGTCCGTGATGAGGGCCAGCGTCTGCTCGTGCTCCTCGACGATCTTGTGCCGCTCGAGCTGGGTCAGCCGCTGCAGCCGCATGTCGAGGATGGCCTTGGCCTGGATCTCCGAGAGCTCCAGCCGGCGCATCAAGGCGTCCTTGGCCGCGTCCGGGCTCTCCGACTGCCGGATCAGGCGGATCACGAGGTCGAGCTGATCGACCGCCTTGCGCAGCCCCTCCAGGATGTGGGCCCGCTCCTCGGCGCGCGCCAGGTCGTACTTCGTGCGACGGGTGACAACCTCCCGGCGGAAGGCGATGAACTCCTGGAGCATCTGCTTGAGATTCACCACCTGCGGGCGGCGGCCGACCAGGGCCAGCATGATCACCCCGAAGGTGGTCTGCATCGGCGTGTGCTTGTAGAGCTGGTTGATGATGATCTGCGGAATCTCCCCGCGCCCCAGCTCCAGCACGATGCGGATGCCCTCACGGCTCGACTCGTCCCGCCGCTCGCTGATGCCCTCGATCCGCTTGTCCCGGATCAGCTCACCGATCTTCTCGATCAGCGTCGCCTTGTTCACCTGGTAGGGCAGCTCGGTGACGATGATCGCCTCGCGGCCCCCGCGCATCTTCTCCACGTGCGCCTTCGCGCGCAGAGTGATGATGCCGCGGCCGGTGCTGTAGGCCTCACGGATGCCGCCACGACCGTAGATGTAGCCGCGGGTCGGGAAGTCCGGCCCCGGGATCACCTTGATCAGCTCGTCGACGGTGACCTCCGGGTTGTCGATCACCATCACGAGCCCGTCCACCACCTCCCGCAGGTTGTGGGGTGGGATATTGGTGGCCATGCCGACCGCGATCCCCGAGGAGCCGTTGACGAGGAGGTTCGGCACCTTGGTGGGCAGGACCACCGGCTCCTGGAGCGACTCGTCGAAGTTCGGCGTGAAGTCGACGGTCTCCTTGTCGATGTCGGCCAGCAGCTCGTGGGCGATCTTGGCCAGGCGCGTCTCGGTGTAGCGCATGGCCGCGGGAGGATCGCCGTCGATGGAGCCGAAGTTGCCCTGCCCGTCCACGAGCGGGTAGCGGAGCGAGAACTCTTGGACCATGCGGACCAGGGCCTCGTACACCGGTGCATCGCCGTGCGGGTGATACTTGCCGAGCACTTCCCCGACCACGCGCGCCGACTTCTTGTAGGCCCGGTTCCACGTCAGCCCCAGCTCGTGCATCGCGAACAGCACCCGGCGATGCACCGGCTTGAGGCCGTCCCGGATGTCGGGCAGCGCGCGCCCGACGATGACGGACATGGCGTAGTCGAGATACGACTTCCGCATCTCCTCTTCGATGGGGACGGGCGCCTGTCGCTCGGGGCTCATGGAATGCTCGCGAGGCTCCTAGATGTCGAGGTTGATGACGTCGAGCGCGAACTTCTCGATGAACTCGCGGCGCGGCTCCACCGCGTCGCCCATCAGCACCGTGAACATCTCGTCGGCGCCGACCGCGTCTTCCATGGTCACGCGCAGGAGGGTGCGCGTCTCCGGGTTCATGGTCGTCTCCCAGAGCTGCTCGGGGTTCATCTCCCCGAGCCCCTTGTAGCGCTGGAGCGTGGCCCCGTCCTTGGCCATCTCCATGATCGTCCCCATCATCTCGTCCAGGCTCTTGGTCTGGATTTCCTTCTCGGCCGCGTCCACCACCGTGCACGGTCCCTTGTGCAGGCCCGCGATCTCCGCGTGGAGCTCGAAGAGCTGGGCGTAGTCCGGCGACTTCAGCGCGTCGATGCTGAACTGCGCGGCGTGGGGGCCCGTCAGGTGCACGGAGGCCCCGTCGCCGTTGTCGCCGCCGTCGAGCCGCGCCGACCAGCCCGGCAGCTCCCCCGCCACTTCCGCCACCACGCCCGCGATCTCGGCGTCGCCCACCCCCCGCTTGGTCGCCTTGAACTTCCGGCGTAGCAGCCCGTCGAGGATGGGCCCAGGGATGCCCCGCCGGCTCAGCTTGGCGAAGAGGGTCCGGAACTCCAGCACGCGCTTGAGCGCCTCCAGCAAGGCCTCGGCGCGTAGCGGGGCCGACTTGCCGGGCACCTTGATGCTCGCCTTCTCCACCCACTGCTCGAGGAGGAACTCCTCCATCTCCCGCTCGCTCATCAGGTACCGCTCCGCGCGCCCCTTCTTGACCTTGAAGAGCGGCGGCTGCGCGATGAAGAGGTGCCCGGCCTCGATCACCTGGACCATGTGGCGGAAGAAGAAGGTCAGGAGCAGGGTGCGGATGTGCGCGCCGTCCACGTCGGCGTCCGTCATCAGGATCACCTTGTGGTAGCGCAGCTTGCTGACGTCGAACTCCTCGGGGCCGATCCCCGTGCCGAGCGCCGAGATCAGCAGCCGGATTTCATTGTGGGACAGGACCTTGTCATAGCGCGCCTTCTCTGCGTTGATGATCTTGCCGCGCAGCGGGAGCACCGCCTGCGTCTTCCGGTCGCGGCCCTGCTTGGCCGAACCGCCCGCGGAGTCGCCCTCGACCAGGAAGATCTCGCGGAACTGCGGCTCGCGCTCGGAGCAGTCGGCGAGCTTGGCGGAGAGCCCCTCGTCGTCGCGCCCGCCCTTGCGGGTCAGCTCGCGCGCCTTGCGCGCCGCCTCCCGCGCCTGCGCGGCCCGCACACACTTGTCGGCGATCTTGCGGGCGGTGGTCGGATCCTCCTCGAAGACCTCGCCCAGCCGGTCGTTGACGATCTGCTGCACGAGCCCCTTCACGTCGGAGTTCCCGAGCTTCGCCTTGGTCTGCCCCTCGAACTGGGGGTCGGGGATGCGCACCGACACCACCGCGGTCAGCCCCTCGCGCACGTCGTCACCGCTGACGTCGCCTTTGAAGGTCTTCAGGAATCCGTTCGCCTTGGCGTAGTTGGAGATGGTGCCGGTCAGGGCCGCTCGAAAGCCGGTCAGGTGCGTGCCGCCCTCGCGAGTGTTGATGGTGTTGGCGAAGGAGAAGACGCTCTCCTGATAGCCGTCGTTGTACTGCAGCGCCACTTCCACCTCGATGTTGTCCTTCTTGCCCTCGAAGAATAGCACCTTCGGGTGGATCGGCGTCTTGTTCTGGTTCAGATGTTTGATGAATTCGATGATGCCGCCCTTGTACAGGAAGGTGTGGCTGCGCCCGTCGCGCTCGTCCTCGATGACGATCTTGAGGCCCTTGTTGAGGAAGGCCATCTCGCGCAGGCGATTCGAGAGCGTGTCGAAGGAGAACGTGGTCTCCTCGAAGATCTTCGTGTCCGGCTTGAAGCGCACGATCGTCCCGTGCTTGGTCGTCTTCTCGCCCGCGGCGAGCTCGCCCTGCGGCACCCCGAACTCGTAGCGCTGCGTCCAGACCTTCCCCTGCCGGCGGATCTCGATCTCGAGCCACTCCGACAGCGCGTTGACCACCGAGATGCCGACACCGTGCAGGCCACCCGACACCTTGTAGGCGGAGTGCTCGAACTTGCCTCCCGCGTGGAGCACGGTGAGCACGACCTCGGCGGCCGGCTTGCCGCTTTCCTTGTGGAGGTCCACCGGGATGCCGCGGCCGTTGTCCCCGACGGAGCACGAGCCGTCGGAGTGCAGGATGACCTTGATGCTGTCGCAGTAGCCGGCGAGGGCCTCGTCGACCGCGTTGTCCACCGCCTCGTAGACCAAGTGGTGGAGCCCGTAGGCGCCCGTGTCGCCGATGTACATGGCCGGACGCTTGCGCACCGCCTCCAGCCCCTCGAGGACCTTGATGTCACTCGCGGTATACGTATCGGCCATCAGGCAGCGCCTCGCACGGTGCTGAGCCTCGGCTCGGTCACTCGACCGCCCCTCACGTCCCACCACGAGACGCGCCGGATTTCCGGCAGCGCCGCATCGGCCGTGGTCAGGAAGACCTGCCCCGCGGCCGCCACGTGCTCCAGCACCCGCGCCTGCACCTCCGGATCCAGCTCGGAGAGCGCGTCGTCGAGCAGGAGCACCGGCGCGCTGCCGACCGCCCGCGCCACCGGGCCCGCCTCGGCGAGGCGCAGCGTGAGCGCCATCAGCCGCTGCTGGCCGCGCGAGCCGTAGAGCCGCAGATCACGGCCGTCCACCTCGATGAGCAGATCGTCACGGTGGGGCCCGACCATGGTCTGCCCACGGCGCGCCTCCTCGAGGAACCGGGCATCGAGCGCGGCCAGGAACTCCGGCTCTCCCGCGGCCGCTCCCAGCGCCTCCCCGTACTGCAGGCTGACCGCGCCCGCCCCCGCGAGCGTGGGATAGAGCCCGCGCGCCTCGACCTCGAGGGCCTCCACCGCCGCGCGCCGCCGCCCCGCTAGCTCCACCCCGACCCGCGCGAGCTGCTCGTTCCACGGCGCGAGCGCGTTTCGCAGCGCCCCCTCCGCGAGCCCGCTCTGCAGGAGGTGGTTGCGGCGCGCCAGGATCTGGCGATACCGGCCGAGCCGGTTCAGGTGCGCCGGGTAGAGCTTGCCCGCGAAGCCGTCGATGAAGTTGCGCCGCGCTTGGGGGCCCTCGGTGAGAATCGCCAGGTCCTGCCAGCCGAAGCCGATGGCGCGCGCCCAGGGACAGCCTTCACCCCCGACTCCCCATCGCCCGTCCTCGCGCTGGACGACCGCGCGGCGGACCGCCCGCACCGTGTCTCCGCGCCGGATCTCACCACCCACGAAGGCGCCGGTCGCTCCCCAGGCGAGCATGTCCACCGCCTTGGCACCGCGAAACGACCGGCCGACCAGCAGGACGCCGAGCCCCTCCAGCAGATTGGTTTTTCCCTGCGCGTTCGGCCCCGCGAAGACGTTCAGGTGCGGCGCCGGCGTGAGCGAAAGTGTTCGATAGTTGCGAAAATCTGACAGTTCTACCCTGTCAATCTCCAACGATTTTCGCTCCCATGAAGAGGTGTTAAATCCTCATGGGCATGATAACACACAGGGTTCCCTCATCTTCGAAGCTTTTGAATACTCCGGGGCTCAACCCATCCTTCATTTCGATCAGAACCTGCTCGCCACTCTGCGCGCCGAGCGCGTCGAGGACATAGCGCGAGTTGAATCCGATCGCGATCTCCTCGCCCGCGAACTGCGCCTCGATCTGCTCCTCGGCTTCACCGTAGTCGGGGCTGTTGGCGGTGAGCTTCAGCGTCCCCGGTGAGAGCAGGAACTTCACCGGCTTCGTCCGCTCCTCCGAGAGCACCGACACCCTCCGCAGCGCCGCGGTCAGCGCGGCGCGCGATAGCGTTACCCGATGCGGGTGAGCGCGGGGGACGACCTGCTCATAGTTGGGAAACGTCCCCTCGATCAGCCGCGCCATCAAGAGCACGTTCGGCATGCGCAGCATGAACTGGTTGTCGCTGACCGCGATCTGGACCTCTTCTCCGGATCCGACGATGCGGGCGACCTCCTGCACCGCTTTCCGGGGCACGATCCCCGAGATGCCGGGACCCGCGACCGGGAGCTGGCGCGCTGCGAGGGCCAGCCGATGACCATCGGTAGCCACCATCCGCAGCTCCTTGTCGTGCACCGCGAACAGGATTCCGTTGAGTGCGTAGCGGCTCTCGTCGTGAGAGATCGCGAAGGTAGTCTGGCCGAGCATGTCGCGCAGCACCTTGCCGTCGAGCGTCAGCCAGCCGCTGGTCGCGCCGTCTCCGACCGCGGGAAACTCCTCCGGGGTCAGACCCACCAGACGATACGACGCCCCGGCGCAGCGCAACGCGACCCAGGCGTTCTCCTGGACCTTCAGGGCGAGGGGCGCCGCCGGTAGCTCCTTTACGATCTCCATCAGCTTGCGCGCCGAGATCGTGATGGTGCCCGGTTTCACCACCTTGGCCGGGCCGCTCACCCGCACGCTGACCTCGAGATCGGTCGCGGTCATCCGCAGGCTGTCACCCTGGGCCTCGAGCAGCACGTTGGCGAGCACCGGCAAGGTCTGGCGCGGCTCGACCACGTTGTGAGCCATCTGAAGCCCGCGGATGAATGCGTCACGATCCACATGTACTTCCATAAGACTCTCCGTTGTTCAGTATGTAGGAAGAAATGAGAAAGCTCGTCGTCGTAGTCGGAGGCGGAGGTGTGGATAGGTCGGGAGACGTGAAAGTTCGTCACGGGGCGAGCAGTTGGCTACGCGCCAACTGTGGATAGGCGTGGGGGCGAGCGGAGGGACGACGGAAATCACAGCGAGATGCTCTGGGTAAGTGTGTCGAGAGTCTTCTTGAATTTGGGATCTTCCTGGAGCATCGTCTGGATCTTTTCGACCGCGTGGAGCACGGTGGTATGGTCCTTGCCGCCGAAGGTGCGGCCGATCTCGGTGAGGGAGGCGTGGGTCAGCTGGCGGGCCAGGTAC
>Ga0207684_10002729_pt1 | contig 17609 bp, 18 predicted proteins | sample KBSK5501metaG_FD_184342 | JGI IMG/M metagenome (GOLD analysis project Ga0207684, IMG submission 184342) | Corn, switchgrass and miscanthus rhizosphere microbial communities from Kellogg Biological Station, Michigan, USA - KBS K5-50-1 metaG... | ecosystem: Host-associated > Plants > Roots >...
AAAGCATCATACGGCTGTGGCCCTAACCGAAAAATTGGTCGCAGGAAAAATGATCACGAAACAACGCGGGCGAGCCGATCGCCGTCATGTCTACGTAAAGCTAACCGAGACCGGCTCCACATTGCTAGAAGCACTGGCCGCGGTCCATCGCGACGCGATCCGCGTGCACAGCTCTGAAATGATCAAAGCACTTACGCACTTGCAGCAATTGTAGAGGTGGCCCCCTCAGCGCAGAGCGGAAAGGAAACGAACAATGCTTTATATGGTTATCGAGCGATTCAAGGAAGGCGCCGCTCCGGAGATCTATCGCCGGTTGCGTGATCACGGCCGGATGATGCCCGAGGCGCTAGAGTATGTTTCCAGCTGGATCGATCTCGAGTTTAGGACTTGTTATCAGTTAATGCGGACAGACGACGAATCGATGTTTTCTCAGTGGACCGATAAATGGAATGATCTCATCGAGTTTGAGATCACGCCGGTGCGCACCTCAGCCGAGGCAGTAGAGATAATCGCGCGCGAACCGTGAGCTTGGGGAACGCCCCTCCCGCGATTAGTCGACGTCAACCGCGTGACGCTCGATCGCCCACAGCCAAGGCAGAGCTCTTCTGCCTCTCCCATTGGGAGAGGATTGAGGTGAGGGTATTTGAACGACGAGCGTAGTTAGCGAGCGGCATCGAGCCCTTACATTTCGTCCTCGGCGATCCAAGAGGAGCAGAAAGAATCCGGTCGTAGCGCGGCGTCCCTACCCATGGAGCGCGATGCTGGAGCCGACCCAGGTTTTATCTTTATTGAAATCGACGCCCATCATTTTCCCCTGGCTCATGCGGACGAGATTGTTCACGAGAATCGGCTCTTCATTTTCCGGCCAGACAAACATCATCCGAAGTTCCGCCTTCGACTTCGGGCCGTTCGGCGTCGGCACAAACTCGGCGTACCGCACTTTCTTTTGCAGAATCCATTGCCGCGGATTTTTCAGCGCATTGAGTTTCTCGCGGCTCGGTTCCATGTCGACACCAAGCCCGGCAAAGGAATAGAGCGGTTTTAACACGTAATCGTTAATATTCTCGGTCGCCGGAAACTGGTTCGCAAAAAATGCGGGCGATGTTCGCCCGGTCTTCAAAAATGGCAGGGAATGTTTGCTGATCCGGAAATACCAGTTCGGGTGGCCGACCCATGTGACATCGAATTCGTCCTGAAAATTGAACGTTAACTTTAGGTCAGGCCGCCGCATCAGTTCGTCGAAAATGACGCGGTTATAAATCCGTTCGATCCGGATGTCGCGGCCATCGCGGTCATAAAACAACTGCCGACCGCGTTTTTTAACTTTAGTCAGGCATACGGATCGAATACCGATCATCGATTCCGTGGCGGCAAAGTCGACCCTGGTCTTTTGCTTCTCTGGCTCGATCTCCAGCAAGACGACGTTCTCGGGAACAGCATCACCAATGATCGTTCTGCGCAAGAGGGCGAGGTAGGCCTCGTCCTTGATGCCACCGAACGACGAGGTCCAATTGCTTGGAATCGCTCGATAAGTCTTGCGCATGCACCCGAGCAGCAACCATTGAAACCCGAACAAGCTCGGAAACGCTTGCAGCTCGATCAAACGGGGAACCAGCTGGTCGCCTTCTGCGCAAATGCCGAAATCGACCACGAGAAAGTTCGGGTGCGCAGTTTCATTAGGTACTTCCAATTCTTTCGGAATCGCCGACGCTGCATGCTTCGAAAGCTCGGGTGTGCGCGTTTGCTGCACAATTTCATTCGCGGCATTCACCACCTCATTGGTGAACTCGTCCGTAAGAAATATCGGCGTCTCCGACACGCGAAAATCGGCCGGCCACCTCTCGGTTTCATTGACGCAACGTAAGAGGGTCGCGTACTTTTCCGGTGTGAAATCGGCGTTAAACGCGGCGCGACGCTTGGGATCCATCCCGAGACTTCCTAAATGTCGAATGTCGAATGTCGAATGACGAAGGAATGGCGAAATCCGAACCGCCCTCCGCTATTCGAGCATTAAGGTTTTGTTCGTCATTCGTCATTCGTGCTTCGTCATTTTCGTCACTCGTCATTCGTCATTCGTCATTGACCTTCATTCGTGCTTTGTCATTTCCAACATCACACTAAAAACCTTCCGCGCTCCATCACTTGGTCGCCGTCGAACCAGATGTCGAAGTCGCGACCCACGCAGTCGATATGCGTCTTGGATTTCCAATTCGCACCGGTGTGCTCGGCGTAAGGATGGCCGAAGGCGATGTGAACACCGGGAATTTTTTCATCCTGCAAAATGTTGCCGATCACATGCGTGCAGGCGTGATTTGTGCCGATGGCGAATTCGCCTACCCGACTGCTATTTTCGTCAGTGCTGGTGTAACTTCGGAAATCTTCCAGCAACTCCTTGTGGTCGCAACGAAGATCGACAATGCGGTTGTCTATGACCTCGATTGTAAGCGGCGCATCGCGCAGATCACCGTATTTCTGGCAAAGATAATCGCCCACCACACCGTCAACGACGAAGGTGCCGTTGGTTTTGGCGGGAGCAGTGAAAATTTCGCCGCCAGGAAGGTTTCCCCATTTTTCCGGCGAAATAATGCCGCTTGTTTTGACCCATTTGAGTGAACGATCGAACTCAGCACTGAAATCTGTGCCGCCAGGGGTGCGACAGGTGATTTTCCTAGCCGCCCGCGCCCGTTCAATCAATCGCTGACTGAGCTCATCGACCGCCCGAAAATCGGCGCGCATTCCTTCCATCATGATTTGGCGGTTGATATTGACCATGTGGCCGTGGCGCATGCGCTTTTTGTTAACCACGTCACTCATTTGCATTCGTGAGGGCAGCTCGCCCGGCTGCGCTTGGGCGCAAAAGATCGACACTTGAGATTGCGCCAGATCACTGAGGATAATCTGCGGCATCGCAGTTAGCGGACGAGGCGCGTAATTTTCAATTACGAAGACGGCGTGCTCGGCGCCAATCTCCTCCACTTCAGCCTGCAGAGCCGCTGCGATTTCGCAGGTCGCTTCGTCGGTAATGATTGTGATGCGCTCGGTCGGCTGGAGCCGAAGACAGGTGCGGATCGCATTGCGCGCTCCGGGAGCGAGCCCTTCGTCGATGGCATCAATAGTTAGTCGGTCAGGCATTTTGAGGTGTTCAGAATTACGCGGAAATCAGGCGCGGGCAAACTGGCTTTTTCAATCTCCAGCGCCGGTCGGAGAATCTATCGTTTCAGCACGGGACGCAGCCATCAGCCGCCCTGCTTTCAAAGAATTTATGCGCGGTCAGAATGGGGTTTGCTAATCTTAAGGGCGTCGCCTTGTCTCGACCACTTATGATCTGCGATCTAATTTCTGGCCGATTGGTCATTTTATCGACCGTTGCCATTGGCATTTTCGGGGCTGGTAACAGCCTCGCCGTCACTGACAAACCACTGTTCAGGACCAATATCCAGGTGGCAAGTCGGGATCTTGCGGCAGCACAAGCTCTGATGGATCAAATCGCTGCGCTCTCGCCGCGAGTGCGTGCGGAAGAGGCGGCACGACTAGCGGAGTGCGTTTATAACACGACACATCAACTCCGGCGTGATTATCAGGTAGTCTGGCCGCCTCTTTTCAACAATTTTCTTGTTAACAGCGGAATCAAAAAGCGCGGCCTCTGTTTTCAATGGGCGGAGGACCTGCTCGTCGTCCTCGATGGATTAAAGCTCACCAGCCTCGAATTACACTGGGGCGAAGCGCAGGTTGGCACCTGGCACGAGAGCAATTGCGTCGTCGTCACCGCTAAAGGACAGCCATTCAACAACGGGATCATTCTCGACTGCTGGCGGCGTTCCGGGCATCTCTATTGGCGTCCAGTCGGGACCGACAATGTGTCTTGGGTAGAAAATAGAGCGTACGCCCACTTCGTCCGAGCTAAATCGGCAGCAGCCACTGATCATCCTGTCGCGTCGCAGAGGAAAATTGAGCGACAAACGAAAAGCACCGGCGCACTCGTCGAAGTCTCAGCTAACGCACATTAACGCGCGCCAAAGTCCAACTCAGGCAGCATGCCTCGATTCCAAATTAAGTCCCTGGTAGGTCTCATCCACGATTTGATCCACCACCGCTTTCATGTCGTGGCTACCTTCCCAGGCGGCTAATTGTCGATCGGCCCCGGTGCCTTCGCGCATGATCCGTTCGATATGCACCATTTCTTTTTCGCTGCCGAGCTCACCCACCTCAGTCGAGACAAAGTCGAGCAATTCGTTGAGCAGGCTGCGCGTTTCAACTTCAGCTTCGCGGCCGAAATCGATGAGCTTTCCATCGATGCCATAGCGACTAGCACGCCAGCGGTTCTCATCCAAAAGCCGACGACGATACACGCGAAACGTTGTATTTTTTCGAAGCAATTTGTGCAACTTGACGATCACCGCCTGGATCAATGCGGCAATCGCGAGCGTGTCGTCCACGCGCGATTGCGCGTCGCACACGCGCACCTCCAGCGTGTCGAAAAACGGATGGAGTCGAATATCCCACCAAATTTTCTTGGCGTTATCAACACAGCCCGTTTTCACCAGCAGTTTGCAGTAATCCTCGTATTCGGAAAGGCTTTCGAACGCGTCCGGAATTCCCGTGCGCGGGAAACGTTCGAAGACTTTCAAGCGATAGCCTTTTAGTCCCGTATTTTGCCCGACCCAGAAAGGCGAATTCGCCGAAAGCGCGTAGATGTGGGGCAGAAAATAGCGGGCCTGATTCATGACATGGATGGCCGTCTCGCGCTCGGGAATGCCGACGTGCACGTGCAAACCAAAAATTAGGTTCGCGCGCGCGAGTTGCTGCATGTCCTTCACGATTTCCCGATAGCGCTCGCCTTCAGTGATGAGTTGATCGCGCCAGTGCGAAAACGGATGCGTGCCAACCGAAGCGATCTTCAAACCGGCGCGCCCGGCCAGGTCGGCCAGCTTGCTGCGCAATTCGATGACGTGCGCGCGAGCGTCGACAATTGACTGGCAAATCTCCGTGCCGAGCTCGACGACTGATTGATGCATCTCCGGCTTGATCTGTTCTTTGAGCATGACTTTGCCGCCTTCGAGAATTTCCTGAATGTGCGACCGCAGCTCGCGCGTCTCCGGATCGATAATGGCGAATTCTTCCTCGATCCCGAGGGTGTAGAGGTGATCCTTTGCGGCCATGACGAAACCCAAACCTCTCTCAAAAACAATGCGCTGTCATCCCGAGCGAAAGTCTTGCCCTGAGCGAAGTCGAATGGGTCGAGGGATCCCGCGATGTTACCTAAGAGTTTCGCAACGGGATCCTTCGACTCCGCTTCGCTCCGCTCAGGATGACAGAAAAGAGTCGATTGTCGATCTTAGGCAAACTCGCGCAACTCGCGCCTTGTCACCGCCGCCTGCACGAACTTGCCCCAGCTCAAATTATCGCGACCCGGAACGTGTTCGCGCGCTTTGCGGATTGCCATTTCAGAAACGGCTTCCACAACCCATTCGAAGTTCGCCTGACCGACGTTGGCTGCTTCCGCGTCCGGCGCAGGATTGCAAAAATCAATTGCCACCGGAACGCCGTCGCGTATGGCAAACTCGACTGTGTTCAAATCGTAGCCGAGATACTGATTCAATGTCAGCACGCCTTGCTCGACCTTCTGCAAAATCTCCAGTGGTGCCTGCCAGTCGGTCTGGTAGCGCAAATGATACGGATGCCGCGGTTCGTACGGCATGATGCGCACGTGGCGTTGGTCGATTGAGTAACAGCGAAAGTACATGTCGAACTTCACTTCCTCCTGCAACATCATCACGAGCTGGCCCGTCTCGTGGTAGGCCCGAAAAAATTCATCGGGATTATGCAGGCGATAAACATTTTTCCAACCGCCGCCCGCAAACGGTTTGAAAAACGCCGGCCAGCCCACGTACGCGAAAATCTGCTCCCAGTTCATCGGATACTCGAGGTTCCGAAATGATTTATCGTTTGTGTCCGGAGGCGGCTGGTTCGACGGCAATAACACCGTTCGTGGGACAGCCACGCCGATCTTGGTTGCGAGCGCGTTGTTGAAGAATTTTTCGTCGGCACTCCACCAAAATGGATTGTTCACCACGGCCGTGCCGGTAAGGGCAGCGTTCTTCAGCCAGGCCCGATAAAACGGGACGTCCTGGGAAATGCGATCGATCACGACATCGTAACCGCATGGCTCGCCCTGCACAACTTTGTCGATCTTGACGAACTCGGCCACGATCTCTTTGCCCCCAGTTTTCTGATTCACCCGCTCGACAAACGCCGGCGGGAAACTGTGTTCCTGACCAAAAAGGATTCCGATCTTTTTCATGAAAAAGAGAACCGCAGATTACGCAGTTTTACGGGGATGCAAATGGGGAACAATTTGCGCCACGGATTAACACAGATGAAACACAGATAGGAATCTTTGCGGCAGACATCTTCTCCAAATCTGTGTCAATCTGTGTTCATCTGTGGCTGAAATCCTCTGACCCGCGTTTCGCCGCTGATTAAATCAGCGACAAGTAATACGGCAGCATGTCGCGCCAGTATCTCCACTCGTGACCGCACCACTTCCGGTCGTCGAGGAAATGTTGGATTCCCTTCGAATTCAAAATCTCAGAAAGGCGCAGGCTTTCGTGCCGCGTGTTGTCCCATTCACCCGTGCCGATGACGATGCCCATGTGATTGTATTTCCATGGGTCCGTGGTGTTCGGGAGATATTCGTAAGGGCTGTTGAAGTAGATGTTGTCGTCATGGTAGCCGTCGAAAAATGAGCTAATATCGAACGAGCCGCTCAAGCTGATCAAATAACCGACCAGATCGGGATGCCGAAAGGCAATGTTAGCGGCGTGATACGCTCCGAGGCTCGCGCCGCTCACCGCCACCCGATGACAATTACATTCGCGCCGTGCCAGATCGAAAACATCGCGCACGATCACATTTTCGTAGGCATTGTGCGTCCGCATACGGTCAGCCGGATGAATTGCCTTGTTGTAGAAGCTTTCGAGATCGATCGCGTCGGGACAATAAACCGTGACCCTGCCCGCGTCGACGTAACCAGCCACCGCGTCGACCAAACCGAAATCTTTGTTCTGATAGTAACTACCAAACGAAGTCGGGAAAAGAATCAGGGGGAGGCCGCCGCCGTTTCCGAAGGCAAGCATTTCAAACTCGCGGCTCAGGTAAGGAGTATACCATTTGATATAGCGTTCGTTCATTTAGGATTTGCCATTTCGAGCGAAGCCGGAGTCGAAGTCGAGAAATCTCTCATTACAAATTGAGTGAGAATTGAAAGGACTCCTCCACCCGACTCATTTTCGGGATCGACACTAGCGAGAACGGGCGATTGAGAGCCTGCCCTGAGCGAAGTCGAATGGGTCAATCGCCCCTACCTAAAATCGTGCTAACGAGCAGCCGTGCGTTGGACAAGACCGGGATGTTCGCCGATGCGTCTCGCCTCATGCCTAAGCATACTCTCACCGGGAACGTCAGGCGGCACCGCGCCTTTCCATCGAGGATCCTTGGCAACCGCCGTGACGTGCTCGTTTATTTACCCCCGAATTATCGGCGCTTCTCGCGGCAAAGTTATCCGGTTTTATATTTGCACGACGGTCAAAACGTTTTCGACGCCGCAACGGCATTTGCCGGTGTAGAGTGGGGCGTTGACGAAACGGCCGAGCGTTTAATTCGGAAAAAATTAATTGAACCGCTCATCGTCGTAGCGATCGCAAACATGGGTGAGGATCGCATTCACGAATATGCGCCGACCCGTGGGGTGATCGATGCCAAGGCAAAACGCAAGCGACGCAGCCGCGGCCTGGCGCGTCAGTACGGCGAGTTTTTAATTAACGAGCTGAAGCCCTACATCGACAGACGTTACCGCACAAGAAGCGGGGCGGAATTTACCGGATTGGGCGGCTCCTCCCTTGGTGGATTAGCCACCCTGGCAATAGGAATTTTGTTTCCGCGTGCTTTTACCCGGCTCATAGTCATGTCGCCATCAATCTGGTGGGACGATTTTGCGATTTTCCGGCTGATCGACACGATAGAACAAAAACCGCCGCTAAGAATCTGGCTCGATACCGGGACGGCCGAGCCTGGGTGGGAACAAGCGCGTGCGCTACGTGATCGATTAACGGAAAGGGACTGGAGACTTTACGACGACCTCCAGTACATGGAGGTGGAAGGAGCCGATCACAGTGAAGCCGCCTGGGCGGCTCGAGTTGATCCGGCGTTGCGGTTTCTGTTTCCGCCCCCGCCGCCGAATCCGAGAAGGATAATTCGTTCACAAAACGCTCGCTGATGCGCAAAGATGGCGGTTCGGTGAGCCGCCGCTACCAGGATCGCTGTAGGATAGCGGCGATTGCCAGCCGCGCCGTAGTCTTGTGCGAAGGCGGGACCTCAATCGCCATTCCGCAGCTACGTCGTCAGCGTCCGACCGGCGGCATAGGTGGATTAGGTGGCAGTGGTTCGGGCGGGGGTATGGGCTTGGGCGGCGTCGGAGTCGGAGCGGGTCTTGGATTTTGTGGAGCGTTCATCGCATTGAATATTCAACGCTCAATGCCCAGCGTCCAAAATTCAACGCCGGACGTCCAAATCAGAAATCAAAGATCAACCATCAAACATCTATTCATTGCAGCCATTTGCCGTAAACCTGGTAAACTCGGGTGTAGCCGCCGACAAATTCCTCGTCCTTTTGATAATTGAAAATACGCAGGCTGGGCGACCACTTCAGTTCCCGCGGCGCATCAGGATGATTGGGGTCGTAGGCGAGATAGTGTTCGATTCCATTGTTGGAACGCGCAGGTTTTCGCGCGTAAACGAGCACGGCATGATTGATCGTAAACCATGGATAACTCGACAAATAACCGATGAACAAATCTCCACGATCCAACGTGGCATTGAGATTGGCGTGCGTCTTCTCCTGATAATTCTCGCCTCGTAGGAAAAACATTCGCATGTTGCCAAACCGTGCGTAACTGGGCCAGCCAAGGCCGATATTCTCTTGTAAAACGCGAGCGCGCGCTTCGCTCATGTCACGCAAATCAGCGTAGCCCGGAAAAACGATTCGCTCGTTGTCGGGCACAGCTTCACTCCAGGGATGGCGTCGCGTCACCATACGAACCCGTGCCGCCAGCGCTTTATCATCCAGTGGAGTCCCCTGCGGATCGAAGCGCGCAAATTTATGGAACTGCAGCACGGTTCGGGTCATGACAAAGCAGCGACGTGTATATGGTTTTGCTTTCTCGTTTTCCCGAGCGGTTTTGCGAATGTAAGCGTAGCCACCGTGGTACTCAAAAACGGTTGAGTTTCTAAACGCGAGAATGTCGCGACCGAATCGAAATTCGGAAGCCGCCGCGTTATGCAAAAAAGCGGCGACAATAAAGCCGCAAACTGTCGCGATTGCCCGCCACCCAGTCGCCATTACACGGAAGATCGCGCTGAACCGGCCGCGGCCTTTCCTTCGGCGAAATTGCCCAGGTCCCGGAATTTTTTATAGCGCTTTTTAAGAAGTTGATCGATCGGCCGCTCGACCAGTTTCTCCAGGTTGTGGCGCAGGGCTGTGCCCAGATTGGCCGCGGCCAAATCATAATCGCGATGTGCTCCCCCTTGCGGTTCGGCTACAACTTCATCGACCACTCCGAGTCTAAGCAAATCCTGGGCGGTGAGTTTAAGCGCTTCCGCCGCCTCGGGAGCGTGGCGTCGGTCCCGCCACAAAATGGCTGAACATGCTTCCGGGCTAATGACCGAGTAATAGGCGTTCTCAAGAATGAGGACGCGATCGGCTACACCGATACCGAGCGCGCCGCCGGAGCCGCCCTCCCCAATAACCGCGGCAATGGAGGGAACGCGGAGTTGCATCATTTCACGGAGGTTCACCGCGATTGCTTCGGCGATGTGACGTTCTTCCGAGCCGATTCCGGGGAACGCGCCAGGCGTGTCAATCAACGAAATGACAGGGATGCCGAATTTTTCTGCCAAACGCATCAAACGCAGGGCTTTGCGGTAACCCTCCGGGTGTCCGCAACCAAAATTGCGCATCACATTTTCCTTGGTGTTACGTCCTTTTTGATGGGTGATGACAACGCACCGGAATGCGCCGAACCGGGCCAGTCCACTCGGCATCGCCTTGTCGTCTGCGTAAAGGCGATCCCCATGCAATTCAACCCAATCGCCGAAGCAGCGTTCGACATAATCCAGAGCGAAAGGGCGTTGCACGTGTCGGGCGATTTGCACACGCTGCCAGGCCGTTAAATTATCGTAAATTTCGCGACGCGTAGCCTCAATCTTGGCCTGCATCGCTTCCACTTCGGAGTCAAGATCGACCTCGTGTTCATCGGAGTGTTCCCGGATTTCCTGGAGCCGACGCTGCAGTTCGAAGAGGGGCTTTTCAAAATCGAGTGGGTGCGATTCCATTCCTAACGTCGAAGTCGGCTCGATGCTCACTAGTTAATCTGTAATGGTGACAGGCGTTCGATTGTTTACAAGACCACTTAGCTCATTGGCGTCTGTGGCAGCAAGTCCTAGTCCTTGCGGAGGAGCCGGTTGGTCCAAGTTCGGACGCGCGGTGTCGGGAACCGAATAAATGGTATAGGCGGGGGCACCGAGACGGATCCACCGCGTGCTGCCAACAAATTCCTTTGTTCCAAAGCCGACCCGCTTGCCATCTTTGAACGCCATCGTTTCAGCTACTTTTGTGGTCACTTTCGGCGGTTGCTTGGGCCCCAATTTCGCTTCCCGCACGTGATACTGCTTAAAGAAAGCACCGTGATTGAGCAGCACGATCAATTTCGCTTTGCGTTGGATGACAATCGAAAACTCGGGATGTGACACGAGAAGACGTTCGCCAATGCGAAGCATCGTGCCGCTGAGGTTGTTCGTGCGCATAATCAACTCGGGGGTCGATTTCACCCGGTTCGCAACCTTCTGCAGGACGTCGCCGGGCTTGACGACGTATTCCTCTTTCTCCGGCGAGGGATAACGTGAGAGCAGGATGTCGATGTTCACTTCACCGAGCAAATCTTTGGCTTCTTCGACATGTAAACCAGTCGGATATTTCTGTATGAACGCAGCGAGCGCCTCGCGCGCCTCCGCCAGCTTTCCGTCCTGCCGCAACTTTGCCGCAGCCTGAAATTCGGGCAGGCTAATATCCGGTGTCGGCTCCGTCCGCACCTCGCCGCGCTGCTCCTTTTGCACGGCCATCTCTTGCTTGAAAAAAAGGTTGTACCCGAACCAGGCCGCGCCACCGAAAATAATTATGGCCAAGACCAGAACGAAGAGCCATTTCATGGGCGAGAACGAGACGTCATCAACTTATCAATCAACCAAGCGCGATTTTTCAGCCGCTGGATCTCACGGCGAAACGCGACGCCAATGCTTCAGCTCGTTTTCTCCGGCTCCGCCCCCGGAAAGAAACGATGCCAAAGACGCCCGATCGTGCGCTCTTCCTGGTCGGTCCAGGTAAAGTGGCAATCCTGGCAGTAAAATTCCTTTGGAATAATCTTGAGTGCCAAAAGAACGCCGACCAATGCCGGCGTCATGAATTTGCGTGTCATCTGCGGATATTCGATGGCGGAAGAGCCGCATTGTGGGCAGCGAATGATGGCCGCGGCGATATCGGGATCGCTCGCCTCCCATTCCACCATCAGGCCTTGCGCCCGCTCGAAATCGTTATCGTCCACTTGCACCTTCACGTTGGCTTGCGGCTTGGACATGAATGCGACCTGCTGCAGGTGACCTTCATTGTGGATATCGGCCTTAAGCCCAGCTTGCTGAAAGCGCTCTTTCAGCCGCCTGGCTTTGCCGGGCTCATTAAATGTGGCAATCGTCACCATAAACAGCTTCCGGCGCCCGATGGCGCCTCTCTTGAGCAAACATCAATTACCAGCCAAGTGCAAGATTCGGTGGTGGGAACCACTTGTAGAGCATTAAATAAACGAGAACTCCCGTCACCGAAACATAAAGCCAAATGGGCATGGTCCATCGAGCGATGCGTCGGTGCCGGTCCCAGCGACGCCGAAATACCGGAATGAGAGTCACAATTACCAGCGGCAGGGTGACGAAGGCCAAAACGATATGGGAGATCAACATCGGGAAATAGATCATCGCGACCAGGCCGCCGGCGGCGAAGTGGGTTGATTTCTCGCCCACATGCGCGTGATAGACGATGTAACCGATCAGGAAAAACGTGGACGAAATCAGCGCGATAACCATGCACGCGACATGCCGGCGCCACGCGCCATGGCGAATCAAATACCAGCCGGTGGAAAGAAACACCGTGCTGACAAAATTAAGCGAAGCGTTGATCGCGGGAAGGTCAGAAATGGAAGGCATCAACTCAACCTTCAACGCGCAACGCTCAACGTCCAACGCCCAAAACTCAACGACGCGTCAGGCTTTGTCATGCCGACCGGAATGGAGACATCTTTTACTATTCCTTCCGATGTGATCCTCTCACGTTCGTCGGGTGTTGAAAACACGTCGAACCGTTGAATCGTTAAAACCCTCCAACGCTTTAGTTGTTTAACAAATCACCCGTGCCCACACTCGTCGAACCAGCAAAAGTTTCCGCGCCGACGCGGGATCAACCACCGCCTTTCGCGCGTCGCCTCGGCGTGAGCGCAGTTCGGCTGTTGGTGATTGCTTTGATCTCTGCGTTGATCGGGGGCGGCTGGTACCTCGGTAAAAAAGGTTTTGGCGAGCAATGGCGTCATCGTGTAGTTGAGGAATTGCACAAACACGGCGTGGAAGCTTCTGTCCGCCGCCTGACCCTCAATCCGTTTCGCGGCTTGGTCGCGCAAGACGTCCGTATCTTCGATTCCAAACACCACGAGAAGACCCTCGGGCTTATCAGCGAAGTCTCGCTCGATATCAACTATGCCGCGCTGCTTCATCATCAGCCATTTCTTAACGCCCTCGATATCAGAAATGCCCGGTTGACGCTCCCGTTTGCCGGCGCTGAGGGGAGAACTAACCAAGCCCAATTAAAGCAGTTCCGCGCCCACATCTATTTTCCGCCTGATCAAATTTACGTCAGTCAAGCCGAAGGAATTTTTTGCGGAGTGCGAATCTCGGCCACCGGTCAATTGATCAACCGCCGGAATCTTCCACCATCGCCTCCGCTTTCGGAGGAAGAATGGGAGAAACGTTTGTCGATCCTACAGCGGGTGGTGGCCGAGCTGCAGAAGTTCAGATTTCCCACTGAACATCCATCGCTCCAGGTGAAATTCAGCGGCGATCTCGCCGACATGGAAAACGCCCGGATCGAAGCAACTCTGCGCGGAGAGCGACTGCTCCACGATACTTATGAAATGCGCGATTTGCTTGCCAGCATCGAATTCGCCGACCAGCGGCTGAGCATTGTCCAATTCACATGGAAAGATGCAGCCGGACTATTCTTCGGACGCGGCAGTTGGAGTCGACAAACGCAGGAGATGAATTTTCAAGCGCGCAGCAATGTCGACCTCAAGTCGTTTCTTGCTGCATTCGGCTCCGTCGAACCATTGGCTGACGCCACATTTGAGACGGCCCCGGTAATAGACCTGTCCGGACGCGGTAATTTCGGTCAAGGGCAGCCCCAGCTTAAAATTATCGGCCATGCCGCGGTGGCGAGCTTTGCCTACAAGGGCATTCCCTTTTCGGATTTGAGCGTCGACTTTTCCTGGGACGGAAAACGGACTCTCCTCCGCGATATCCGTCTGCGGCATCAAAAGGAGGCACTCCACGCCGATTTGCTGGATGCGCCTAACGACTTTCGACTCGACCTTGACAGCACAATCGATCCTGGCATCCTTCGTGCCTTCGTCTCACCGGAGCTGCAACAGTTTTTTAGTGAATGGCAATGGCTCCCACCGGCCGTTCATCTGACGATACGCGGCCCCGATCGGCACCCCCAAAACTGGCTGGGGGAAGGAACGGTCGCCCTTTCACGCACGCGCTTCCGCGGGCTTTGGATGAATAGCGCAAATGCGAAAGTTCATTTCCGCGACGGCGCCGTCACCTACGAAGACTTTCGCGTAGTACGCGATGAAGGCGGGGCCACGGGAAGTTTTACCTACGATTTCAAGAAACACGAGGTCCGCATCTCAAATATCAAAAGCTCGTTACATCCCGCCGAAGCCGTCGTTTGGATCGACCCGAACCTGGTGAAGACAGTCACGCCCTACAAATTCAGGACCCGCCGAATCTGACCGCAAACGGCGTTTATCAGTTTCAGGGTGGCAAGAACACCCGGCTTGAAATCAACGTCGAAGCCCCCTCTGGAGTGGACTACGTTTTCCTTGGTAAATCACTGCCGTTCGACCGTGTTTCCGCCAAGCTCCTTTTCACGAATGACCGACTGCAAATTGTTGATCTGAAGGGCGGGTTATTTTCGGGCACAACAAATGGCAGCGCCGATATCTCTTTGGCGAAAAATGATCCTCATTACAAAGCAAACATTTCCCTCAGCCGGATCGATTTCCCGCATTTGACCGATCTGTATTACCAATACCAGACCGCCCATGGCCAATTAAGCGGTAGTTATAATTTCACCGGTCTAGGCAGCGATACGCGCACCATGCGCGGCCATGGAAACATCGAAGTGACTAATGGCGACGTTTTCGCGATACCGGTGTTCGGGCCCTTGTCCGCCATCCTCAACGCCATCGTTCCTGGCACAGGTTACAGCATCGCGCGGAAAGCCGCCGCCGACTTCACCATCGAGGATGGGATCATTCACACCGACAACTTCGAGGCTGCGGGGAAACTTTTCAGCATGTTGGGTCGTGGCGATATTCATTTCCTCGACGACAAGCTTGATTTCGATTTGCGCATAAGTGCCAACGGACCCGCTGCGCTGCTTACCCCCGTCTACAAACTTTTCGAATATGTCGGTGAAGGCAACCTGAACCATCCCAACTGGCACCCGAAAAGATTTTAGATTTGCGATTTTCGATTGCCGATGGTGAGGAACCAGAGAGCGCGAACTCGGGCAAACCAATCACTTATCATTAATCACCGATCACCTCTCCTTCTCGGCGCTCACATGTCGATAGGTGGAGGAGCGCATCTGGCGATAGAACGAGCCTGCTCAATCAATTGCACGGCCATGCAGATCTTTGTGAAGAACAACATGCAATGGTTCGCCCGGCCACTCACGCGCGAAGAGATCTCTTTATTTCTACAACATCGCCAGCGCGGCCAATTATTGTCCATCTTTGCCCACGCGAATTACCTTATCAACCTCGCCGCGACAAATCCGCAGTTTCACGCCAACTCCCTGCGGGCCTTGTCCGAGGAGCTAATTCGCGCCGATCAGTTCGACTTGCCTTTTCTGGTCATACATCCCGGCGCACATCTCGGCGCCGGGGAAGAGGCGGGACTCAACACCATTGTCCGATCGATCAACCAGGTGTTCCGGAAATTGCCGAAAATAAAAACACGAATCGCTCTCGAGACTACAGCCGGGCAAGGTTCGTGTCTCGGCCACACGTTCGAACAGATTTCTTACATCATCGAGAACGTTCACCAACCAGAACGTCTTTGCGTGTGCTTGGATACCGCGCACGTCTTCGCGGCCGGATATGATATCAGAAATGAAGTGGGAGTCCGAAAAATGTTCCGGGAATTCGACCGCATCATCGGGCTCCAGCGGCTCGCCGCCATTCACCTGAATGATTCCAAGGCGGAGCGCGGATCGCGCGTGGATCGGCACGAACACATCGGTAAAGGCAAAATCGGTTTGGATGCCTTTCGATTCATCATGCGCAACCGGCGTTTTCGAAAAATCCCGAAAGTGCTCGAAACACCGAAGGGGAAAGATTTGAAAGAAGATGTGGTGAATCTAAATACGTTGCGAGGATTGCTGCCAGAGGATCAATGACGAATTCCGAATGACCAATGTCGAAGGAACTCTAAATGATCGAATGACAAAGAGGGAATTAGATCTTCCTCAATACGGATTTCGTCATTCCTTCGTCATTAGGCATTCGTCATTTGATAAACCTGATCGCCATGGGGCAGCGATAAAGCTTGCCGTCGCCCAGCTTATTGCGCGACTACAACAAAAATGGGCAAAGACGCTGTCGGGAACTGTCACAAGGACAAGCTCTGTCATGTCGACCGAAGTGGAGACATCTCTCACTATTGTCCGGACACCTGATCCCCGATATCCATTCAGCGCGGGTTCAGTCGATTAGTTAGTCCGCTTTTCTTTGCGCGCGACCATTTCACAATTCGAAATGGTGAGAGATTTCTCGACTTCGCTCGAAATGACAAGAAGCGATATGTCCGCGCACTACTTGTCGCGGAGAGTTCGGACTGCGCTCAGTCCTACTTAATAAACCTAATCGCCATGGGGTAGCGATAAAGCTTGCCGTCCCCCGCTTGAATCGAGGCAACGATGACGAAAACAATATTGAGCACGTAGAGTAGAATCAGAAGCGGAATGCCGATCAATACGATGACCAGGATCCCTGCGATCACGTTGTAGATCAGCATGGACAACTGGAAATTGAGCGACTCTTTTCCGTGCGCATCGATCTCCGGTGATTCGTTGCGTTTCAGCAACCAGACGATGAGCGGACCGAAAATATGTCCAACAACATGCAGAAAAATCCCACTTAGGGCGGAGGCGTGACAAAGCACGCACCATGTCCGTACGCTCGAAGCCGTTGGCGTTGGAGGCGATGGAGTCAACGGTGGTGGTGGTGTCGATGTTTCCATGGGTTCAACCTTTCCGACGGAGAGTAGAACAAGCGTCCCGCCTGTTGCTATTGGACGCAAGCCAGAGGCTAAGCGGAAATACCGAAGCGACAGTCAGCGATTCTTTTCGTCATTCCTTCGTCATTCGACATTCGGCATTTTAGTCACGCTTTTACTCGCTCGATGTGCGCGCCGAGCTCGCTCAACTTTTCATCAAGATGTTCGTAGCCACGGTCGATGTGGTAAACGCGGCTAACTTCCGTAACTCCGTCTGCCTTCAATCCGGCGAGCACGAGAGCAGCCGATGCACGCAAATCGCTCGCCATAACCGGCGCCCCGAAGAGATGATCAACGCCTTTAATTATCGCAGTCGCTCCCTCCAGATCGACGTGCGCGCCCATGCGCTTCAGCTCCGCGACATGCATGTAGCGCTGCGGAAAAATATTCTCCGTGATCGCGCTGATTCCTTCGGTAGTCGAAAGCAGCGCACACATTTGCGCCTGCATATCGGTAGGAAACCCGGGATACGGCTCGGTCGCGATCTCGAGCGGTCTGGTGTCTCCGTTGGGAGACACCGTGATCGAATCAGGTGTCGATTCAATGCGGAAACCACAATTGGCCAGCGCCGTCGTGACCGACCGCACATGCTCCGGCTCGACGCGCTTCAGGCTGATGCCTTTGCCACAGATTGCTCCCGCGACCAGAAATGTTCCGGCCTCGATTCGGTCTGGAATGATGTCGTGCTCGGCACCATGAAGAGCGGGCACGCCTTCGATAATGAGACGGCGTGTTCCAGCTCCTTCGATCTTCGCGCCCATCTTGTTTAAGAAATCTGCCAGATCGACAACTTCCGGTTCCTGAGCTGCCCCCTCGATTACCGTGGTTCCATCCGCCAAGACCGCCGCCATCATCACATTATCGGTTCCGAGAACAGTGGGACCGAATTTCCCGCG
>Ga0207684_10002731_pt1 | contig 17586 bp, 15 predicted proteins | sample KBSK5501metaG_FD_184342 | JGI IMG/M metagenome (GOLD analysis project Ga0207684, IMG submission 184342) | Corn, switchgrass and miscanthus rhizosphere microbial communities from Kellogg Biological Station, Michigan, USA - KBS K5-50-1 metaG... | ecosystem: Host-associated > Plants > Roots >...
GTGGGCGTTGGTTTCGGCGTCGGCAGCGGCTTCAGCGTCGGCGTCGGTGTCGGCGCCGGTGTCGGCTCCGCCGTCACCACGGGCGTGGGGGTGGGACCGGCGGGCGGCTTGGGCGACACCGGCACGACCGGCACCGGCGTGCCCCCGGGCGGCAGCGGCGACGCCGGTGCGGCCGCCTCCGGGAACGGCGGGTGGTGGACGACCCCGGCGTCGATCGTCTGCCCCGTACGGCTGACGGCCTGGAAGTACATGTCGTTGCCGTCGATCTCGACCAGCATGAACGAGTAGTCGGAATCGAAGCCGACGTCGGTGAGGCCGGTGCTGCGGTCGAGGTCGCCCTTGCGCAGCGAGCCGCCCGCGCCGCACACCCAGTAGTAGATTCCGTTCTGCACCTTGATCCGCTCGTAGAAGTGGTCGTGGCCGCTGAAGACCAGCGTCACCCCGTACGTGAGGAAGAGAGGCTCGAGCTGCCTCCGCAGGTCGAGCGACGAGCCGTGGGTCTTTCCCGACGAGTAGAGCGGGTGATGGAAGAATGCGATCTTCCACTCCGAGGTGGACTTCTTCAGCTCCGCCTCCAGCCAGTCGAGCTGCGGCTTGTCCATGTAGTTGCTGTCGAGCACGAAGAAGCGCACGCCGGGGTTGCCGATCTTGGCCAGCCCGCCGGGAGAGGCGCGCCACGTGTAGTAGCGCTGCCCGCCCATGTTCCAGTCCTTGTAGTTGCGCTCGGACGGGTTGTCGTGGTTGCCGAGCGCCGCGTAGAACTTCACCTTGTCCCCGAGGAGCTGCGCGTATGGACCCTCGAACTTCGTCTTGAAGTCGTCGGCGCTCGCGGAGCCGCCGTAGAGGTTGTCCCCGACCATGATCACGAAGTCGAACGGGAACTTGGTCCGGTAGGCGGCCATCTGCTTGGCGATGTCGTACTGGGCGGTGCTGGCGGTGCCGGTGTCGCCGATGACGGCGAAGCGGACGGAGCCGCCCTTGACCGGCAGGCGCAGGTCCTGGGTGGACGCCGGGACGGCCGCCAGCGCCAGGACGAGCGCGGCGGCGAACGAGCGAAGCGTGGCCTTCGGAAAGGGGACGGGTCGAAGCATTGGGCTCACCTCGGGATGGACGGGTCAGGTACGACGTCCGGGATGTAGTCCAGGATCACGTTGGCCTCGGTGTCGCGCAGGATCAGCGCCCGGCCGACGAACCGGTAGCGCACCTGCTCCGGTAGCAGCGGGAGCTTCAGCAGGAGCGTCGGGGGGACCGACGAGAAGGGCGCCGAGTCGGGATAGAGAGCGTTGACGGCGATGGTGACGGCCGGCTTCACCTCTTTGCTCGGGTCCCTCGGGATCGGGTTTCCCTCGACCTTGGGGTTGCCCTGCTTGATGTCCTTCAGGAGCGCGGCGCCTTCCGGGCTCGCGAACTCCCTGTAAAGCGTCCGGCGGACGGCCGCTTCCACCTCGGGCTTGAAGATGTCCCCGCGCTTCGCTCCCTTGCGGTAGGCCATGATCGCCTGCGTGAGGGATTTCTGGTGGGCCTCGATCTGGGCCGGCGTGGACTTGGCGTCGATGGGCGGGATCTGCTTCAGCACGGATTGCCGCAGCTCGACGTACTCCTCGATCTCGTGCTGGAACTTGCGCAGCGTTTCCGCGTCCATCTCAACCGTCTGGGGCGGAACGATTTTCTCATTGGATGTCGTCGAGCAGCCCCCCGCTGCCACCGATCCGAGCACGGCCAGGCGGAGGAGCACGGCGCGCGGTCGCATCATCGCGTGTCACCTCTCATGGCGGGCACGTCTGGTTGACGACCTCGTCCCGCTTCTTCTTGAAAGCCTGCACCCAGTCGTCGAGCATCACGCGCCGCTCTCCCTGGGGCGTGTGGATCTTCTCCTCGAGGCGTTCGATGCGGCCCGCGCGGAACATGTCGCGGATCTGGGCGTCGGAGAGCTGGACGAGCAGTTCGGCCAGGAACTTGCGGCCCTCCTCGCTGATCCGCGGGTTAGCGAGGGTCCCGCTCAGGGACTTCTTCTGGTTTGCGACGCACTGTCGCGGATCCTTCCACACCGGCTGTGAGCGCCACGCCTCGAGGTCGACGCGGGTGTTGTTCAGGAGCGTGGCCTTGCCGAAGGTCAGGCCGAGGTCGTGGATGTACATGAAGGGCTTCTTGCAGTCCTCGTTGCCGGCCTCGTCCTTGACGACGCCGCCCGGCAGGCAGAGGAACCGCTGGTTGTTGGCCTTGCTGTCGCTGTGCTGCAGGAAGACGGCCAGCAGCTTCAGGCCGTCCCGTTGCGCCCTTGGCGCCCCTCCCACCCGCTCGTCCACCTGGTCCAGCTCGGGCCATGCCCATCCTTCCTTCTTGGCGACCCCGATCTCCTTTCCCTCCAGCCTGCGCTGGATGCTCGCGGCCTGGAACTTCTTCTCGTCCACCTTCCGCTCCGTGCTCCAGAACCAGGGCTCGATCGGGCAATTGCGGCACTCCACCTGGACACCATAGTCGCGGTCCGCGCCGTAACCGATCGCCCAGAGCAGACGGCTCGCCGCCACCTCGGCATAGACCTCGCCGCTGTTGTACTTGACCTTCACGACGTCCCCGTCCCCGAGGTCGCACAGGAACTTGGGCGTGTTGCCGGTGAGACGCTTCTCCGGGGTCACGTAGCTGCACGTGATCTGCTGGTCGGGCTCGAAGCTGTCCTTGCCCTGGGGGCCCCGGAACAGGTCCATCTCGAGAATGCGGGTCGGGCGCCACACCGTCGCGTGCCGGATGTACTCGGCCCGGACCGGGGGGCTGACCTGGTTCAGCTTGCGAGGACCGGGAGCAGCCTTGGCGTGGGGGCGGACGCAAGCGGCCGACAGCGATAGCGTCAGAAGTCCGCCCCCCAGGGCTGCCCCCAGGGCCGCGCGCATCCTCAGATGTGACCTCCTCGCTCTATGATGCAACGGCGGCGCGCCGTTGTGGGAGGCCGCACATCTTTCCGCGTCCCGGAGTGGATCCCCCCACAATCGGGTACTCTATTGACCGCGGGGCGCGACCCTTCATGTCCCTGTTCGAGATTGCCACCGCCGCGCAGCTCGCTGGCAGCGTGGTCCTCGCCTTGTTCTTCGTGCTGCTGGAGCGGCACGACCCTCGCCCCTACCTGGCGGACTGGATGGCGGCGTGGATCGCCCAGGCCGTCGCCCTCGCCGTGTTCCTCGCGGCGCTGCGTTGGGGCTGGACGATCAGCCTGGCCGCGTACCTCTTCCTGGAGGCCGGCCACGGGCTGCTGCTCTGCGCCGCCGCCCGCCACTACCACGGGCGCTCGATGCGCCGCAGCCGGTACGGGTGGATGGTGATCCCGCTCGGCGCGTGGGCGGCCGCCGGCCCCGTCCTCATCACCGACGGCCTGACGCTCCACGCCACGCAGTACGCGGTGCTCGCCTCCACCGAGCTGGCCGCCGCCGCCCTGCTGTGGCCGCGGGAGGAGCCGGCGGGCATGGGCGTGCGCCTCACCGCCCAGGTGCTCGCGCTCATCGGCCTGCTGCACGCCCTGCACGTGGCGGCCTTCGCGGGGCTGTTCGGTCCCGACGCCCCGACGACGATCCTGCTGCAGGCCGGCCCCTTCGTGACCCTCCTCCTCCAGATGCTGCTCGCCCTCGGCATGGTGCTCACGGTGACCGAAACGACGCAGCGCGCCCTCGCCACGAGCAACGCCCACCTTCAGGAAGCCGAGAACCGCCTGAAGGTGCTCGCCGAGACCGATCCCCTCACCGGCTGCTTCAACCGCCGGGTGTTCCGCGAGCTCGTGGACGGCCTCCGCTCGGGGCGCGAGGGCCCGCAGGGCGCGGTGCTGATGCTGGACATGGACGACCTGAAGGACATCAACGACCGCCAGGGGCATGCGGCCGGCGACGAGGCCATCCGGCGCGCGGCCGAGACGATCCGCGGCCACACCCGGGCCACGGACATCGTGGTGCGCTGGGGCGGGGACGAGTTCGTGGTGGTGATCCCCGGCGCTTCCGGCGCGTACGCGCAGGCCCGCCGCGACGAGCTCGCCAACACCCTCGCCCTCGTCGGCCTGCCCGCCAGCGCGGGCCTGGCCGTCTACGAGCAGGGCAAGGACATCATGGTCGCGGTCGAGGAAGCCGACCGCGAGATGTACGCGGCCAAGGCGATCCGGAAGCGCAAGGCGTCCCTCACCGGGTAGCTGCGTGCAAACGCGGAGTCGCCGTCGGCCCCTTTGAGGACTCTCCGCGTCGTGAAGTCGTCGCTAGCTGTCATCTTGGAGCGATTTCGCGTGCCGCACCAGAGAGGCTCTTGCAGTCAAGGCGAAAGACCGTCCCATCCTCAAGTCGCTTCACGAGTTCAATCTCGGGATAACCTCGCAGCCGGCCCTGGGCGAGGTCCGTGACGAAAGGCCCGAAGCGCCTCTGATAGTCTGCCTCTGCCCACGACGTGTGCACGCCCAGCAGGAGATAGATGTTTCGGTAACGTGGACATGCTTCCAGCACAACGTGGGCAAGCTGTTGGTGGTCCAACGGCTGCATGTGGGGGTAGGCCGTGAGATACAAGGACCGCCGTCCCAGGTAGAACATCAAATCCTGGGATCCCTCTGAGATGAGAAGGTCAGCGTCTGACGTCGCGTTCTGGACCCACGTGAGCCGGGGCGACCTGCGTACCACACGCCGGTCGTTCGCCGGCTGCTCATGTAATAACGACATGATCAGAGGGGCGGCGCGGAGAGTGACGACGCAGGCCAGGGCGAGACTCAAGGCTGGCGTCCGTAGCTGGGGAAAACCGGCGGCGAGGACCATCGCCCAGAGCGCCAGCAGAAAGACATGTGCGGGGAGAAGCATTCGCGCATTCAATGGATCGAAGTTGATGATTGAACGTTGGACAACCACAAACGAGGTGTAAATGGCGATCCACAGGGGCAACAAGATCCGCCCATCCCCGAAGAAGCGCGCGCGCCAGCCGAGTTCGCCGCGGTGTCGAGCGCGGTGAACCGCGACCAGCAGGGACAGCAGAAGGAGAGCGGCTTGGAGCAGCTCTTTGTAGTGTGTATAGGCCCAGGGATCCCGTCTACCTGTCTCCGTGAACAGCTGACCGACCAGGATCAGCGCAGCCTCTCGCAGGTTCTCGGCAAGCGACACCGTAGATTGGTTCCGTCCCGCCCCCGCGAGGTGGCCCGTTACCACCACGTTTCGGGCCACCACTGGAACGAAGACACCCGCGAATCCCAGCGCGTAGGCGATCACGCGGCGAACGCTGGCGGCAGCCGCCTGGCGCTCCATCAGGGCTACTACGCCGATGGGCAGCGCAACCAGTAGCGGATAGCGGCCCGCAAAAGCGAGCCCCGCGAGTAGACCCGCCAAACCCGCGCGGACCGCCCCAACCGCCTGAGGAGGACGGGCGATCAAGAGCGTTGAGAGCATCGCGAGCGCCAGGGACGGGTTCTCGGACCACGCCGCGCACGCGGCTTCATGCAGCGGGTATGAAAGAAGGAGCAGCAGCAGAGCCCAGAGCGCAGCCGAGCGATCGTAAAGCCGTTCCATCAATGCGAACGCGAGCGCGAGGATCGCACCATAGCTCAGACCTGAGATCAGAAGCGCCGCGTCACTCAAGGGGATATCCAACAGGCCCATGGCTGCGATGAGCAAGGGATAGAGGGGACCATGAACGCCGAAGGGCTGCGGAAAGCGAGCGCCAGCCGGGAAGCGATTCTCACCGTAGCCGACCGTGTCCTGCACGAGTCCTCGACCAGCCACGATGTTGGCGGCCACATTGATGTAGTTCATCGAGTCAGGCGAGATTCGGCGGAAGCGTGTGAGCGACCAGGCCGTCTGGAGCAAGACCAGAGACGTCACCGACACCAGCGCCACCGTCGGCCAGACGAGAAGCGTCCGAGCCCCCCGTGGATCCTCTTTCAATGCGTTGCCGGGCTGCCGGACATCGTCTGGCGATTTTATCCTCGCCAACGTCACGAAGCGTTCTGGGCGGCCAGCTCATGCTGTTCGCGACGAGCCTACGCTCCCCGCCCCCGGCTCCCATGGCGTTCGGGTTCGACGTCACGCTATTGTTGAGCTCGTGAGCGTGAAGCGGGCTATCGTGATCGGGGGCGGTCCGGCGGGCCTCAAGGCCGCACAGGTGATTGCTCGGGGCGGCGCCGAGGTGACATTGCTCGAGAGCGCGCCGGTCCTGGGCGGTCTGGCCAGCTCCTTCGACCTCCAAGGCGTGTGCATCGAGCGCTACTACCACTTCATCTGTAAGGGCGACGACCACCTCGTGGGAACCCTCGCCGAACTGGGGCTCTCGGACCGATTGCGCTGGCGCGACTCCCGAATGGCCTACTTCGTAAACGGCCGCCTGTACCCGTTCCTCACCCCGCTCGACCTGCTCCGCTTCCATCCGCTCTCGCCGACGGACAGGATCCGCGCGGGGCTGGCGTTGGTGCGCGCCTGCCGCATGAAGGAGGACGACTTGGCACCGTTACCCGCGGTGGCCTGGCTGCGCGGGCTGTTCGGGGACGCGGCGTATGCCGTCATCTGGGAGCCGCTCATGCGCTTCAAGTTCGCGGAGCACGCGCCGGAGATCAGTGCCGCCTGGATGTGGGCGCGGATGGTGCGCTTATCGCGCTCGCGCGCCTCGGTTTGGCACGAGCAACTGGGCTACTTGGAAGGAGGCAGCCGGGTGGTGCTGGAGGGTCTGGCGCGAGACTTCCAGGCTCGCGGCGGTCACATCAACCTCAAGGCCGACGTCCAGCAGATCCTACTGGAAGACGACCGGGCGGTCGGGGTTCGGGTCGGCGGCGAGACCTTGCCTGCCGACGCGGTTGTCTCGACCGTGACGACGTCACGCTTCCGTCAACTCGCTACCGGCCTCCGTGGCGCATACACAGAGCGTCTGGCCCGCATACCCACCATCGGAATCTTCTGTCTGTTCCTGCGCCTGAGCCACGGCGTCACGCCTTTCTTCTGGGTGAATAGTAACGACCGTCGGGTCCCGTTCGCGGGGATGATCGAGTACACGAACCTGAACCCGATGCCGGAGTTGGGTGGCGACCACATCCTCTACGTCCCCCAGTACCTCTCCGCCGCCGACCCACGCTACACGCAGACTGATGAGCAGGTCTTTCGGGCCTACACCGACGCCCTCACGTTGATCCAACCCCGGTTCGACCGCAAGGCGGTCAAGTTTTATGCCGTGTTCCGCGAGCGCTTCGCGCAGCCCCTTTGCCTGACCGACTACCGGACCACGACGCCGACCGTCTCGACACCTATCCCCAACCTGTTCCTGACGGACTCCTGTCAGCTTCATCCTCACGACCGCACCATCAGTGGCTCTCTCGGCCTCGGCCTCGAAGCCGGGCGGCTGGCCCTAACTGCCCTGTCCGGCTAGGCGAGCATCGACTCGCCGCGATGGCGGTGGCGGTTCAGCTTCGGTACGGGCCGGGGAGCACGCCCTTGGCCACCAGATTACCGCGCGGGAGGTCGAGGGTTTCTCAAGCCGAAGGCCTGACTGCCCGCGTGCTAGTCTCTTGCGGGGCCTCGGCGAGGCTCGATTGCAGCCTGCCAGGCCTTGGGGGATCCCGTGGCCAGTCTGGAACGGCTGCACTTACCGCGCGACTGGCGGTTGCTCACCCTTCTGGTCTCAATTTTCACCGTGGCCAATGCCCTCTATTCCGCGTGGGATCAAGGCTGGGCGTTCGACGAGCGCGTCCACATCGCGTGGTCGCAGCGGCTGCTTATGCAGGGAGTGGACGAACGCGACAGCGTCGCGCGCTTCGAATCCAAGACGCCAGTCGTCGTCGCGAACGTCCTGCTCATGAATGCCGCGCGGGCAGGGGGCATCGCCGACGAATCGGTGGTTCGCTTCGCAGGGCGCGTGCCGACGGTCCTCTGGCTGGCGGCGCTCCTTCTCGCCACTTTTCACCTGGCTCGGACCTTCTTCGGGGAGACCGCGGGACACCTCGCCGCCATCGCCACTGCTCTCGACGCGAACATGGCCGCCAATGGCAGCTTGATCACGGTCGATGTCGTGTACGCGCTGGCGGTCGTGCTGACGGCGTCGGCGGCCCTTGCTTTCGTCCGTAACCCGTCCCTGCGCACGGGCTTCTGGCTGGGCCTCGGCCTGGGTCTCGCGTTCACGGCGAAGTTCTCGGCCGTGCTGGTCTTGCCGACGCTCGCTCTGCTCCCGTTCGTCGAGTCCAGCGCTGGCCTCCATGCACCGGAGACGATCCGGCGCGCCGCGGCCGGCGCCGCATTGGCAGTGGTGACTGCCGCCGCCTTCGTTTGTGCGGCCTATCTCTTCACGGGGGTGGGTGCCCGCCTCGACACCCTTTCGTTCCTCTCTCGACCTTTCAGCGCGCTCGCCCACATGATGCCGGGTTTGCGCCTTCCGCTCCCCAGGGCTTTCCTGACCGGCATCGACCGCACCATGATTCGGGAGCGGCAGAGCTGGAGCGTTTACGTCCTCGGCACCGTCCACCCGAACGGCGTCTGGTATTACTTTCCCGTGCTGTGGACACTGAAGACGCCGCTGCTCGTCCTGCTGGCTGAGGTCGTCGGCTTCGTCCAGTTGCTCCGCGGTGGCATCCTCCTCCGGAGCGGGGCGGCGCGCTTCCTGGCGATGATCCTGCTCCTGAACCTCATCTTTTTCGCGTTCTTCTTTCATACCCAGATCGGGTATCGCTTCGTCCTGATGTGCGTCCCGCTTGGCTACGCACTGGCGGCAGCCGGACTCACAAGCCTCCCAATCTCCCACTCGGCCCGCATTGCCGGGGCGGCGGTAGTGGCCGTCGCTCTTTGCGAGAATCTTCTGTACTGGGGCAATCCCCTCGCGTTCACGAACGCTGCGGTATGGCCCAAGCGGTCGGTCTGGCGCCTGATGGCCGGCTCCGACGTCGATTACGGCCAGGACCGCGAGCGCATCCGCCGCTGGCTCGTCAAGGCGGGCTTCGCTAATACGGCGCTGAATCCGGCGCACATCCTGCCCGGCCACAACACCGTAAACCTCAACGCCTTCGTGGGACTGCGTGAGTCCGAGCGCTACCGCTGGCTCCGAGAGAATCTCCCGCCCTCGGGCCATATCGGCTACACCCATTTGTGGTGGATTCTGGACGACTCGACCTACGATCGCTTCATGAACGAGGATCGGCGTCTCACCTCCGGGACGGACGTCTCCGCGCTCTGCGCCGATGACCTTCAGCCCTATCCAGCGGGCGCGCGCATTCCACTCTCCCTCGATGAGCCTCCGCGCCAGATCCGGGCCTTCGTGGCCTGCGTCTCGGTACGCAAGCAAACGGACTTGGCGCTGAAGGTGGAGACCGGCATCATCCGCTTCGGCCCGTACCAGCCCGGGCCGACCTGCGTGAGCACGGCGATTACCGCCGACCAGGAGTCCTGGTATCGCCTGGAGCCCGGGCTGCACGCGTTCTGCGTTGAGGAAGTCCCGAACCAGCGCGAAAGGCTCCCGTATCGGTTTGAGGGTTTTTGGCGGATTCGTGCGCATGCCGCGCGGTTCGCTCTGCACGAGCGGCCTCGGAACTGAACGCCGCAGAAACCCCTCTGCAGGATCCCCCGCGGTCGCCTCCGGGATGCCAGGACCGAGCGTCAGGCGCCAGTCCATGCGTGGAAAGTGGTGCCGCCGCTGACTCGCCGGTGAGAAGGCGCGTCGCGGTAAGAGAGAACTCGGCGGTATTCAGATCTATCGCGCCGATGAGGCTTGGAGGCGTCTCTCATGACAGGAGGGGGCCGAGGGACTCGGCATGACTCCTGCCCGACGTGAGGGAGGGTACCGCACGATAGCGCGCGTGAATCCACGATTCCGCTCCAGCGAGCCCATTGGCTTCCGGTCACCCTGGTTCTGGGTTTCTTTGCGGCATGGTCAAGCGTCACCTCGCCGCGCTGGTAGTGATGGCCCAGGATCAATGCTTGAGTGGCTCGGCTTCGCACATGACGGCCGCGCCATGGCCCAGCGCCCCCTCTAGCTGGCAGAGGGGCGCCGCTACCGAGACCGCCGCAAGATAGGCGAGTGATCCGACAGGCCTCAGCAGGCCATTAGAACCGGTCGCGGGCATTGCAGGCGGATACAACTGCGGCGCAAGGCTGTTGACAAGGGTCGTCGGGTTGTCGCGCAACGACAGGTGTGTCTGGCGGACGATCCGGAATCCGTGTTTCGTCAGGGTGCGTCGCAACGTTTCCGTCGAGTAGTTGATCAGGTGCCGCGGCGGATCGTATCCCGCCCAACGGGAACGGAGGACGCGGGACTGCCACGAGTCGGCGTTTGGCACTTGAACCACCAACCGGCCGCCCGGCCGGAGGAGGCGTCGGACAGATTCGAGATGGTTCCGGACGGGCGCGACATGCTCGAGATAGTGGAACATCGTGACGACGGAGTACGACGCATCGCGGAAGGGGGCATCCGGCAGCGTTCCGCGAACCGCGTGGAAACCGCGCGACCTCACGGCGTCGACGGCGGTGCGGGACCAGTCGAGGCCGATGGCCGGCCGCTCGCCGAAGGCTTCCAGAAAAGAGCCATCGCCACAGCCGACATCGAGGATTCCGGCGAAGGTCCCCGCTGTCCGCTGCTCGCGCACGATCCGGCGGGCGAAGCGTACGTGGTCGACCAGTACGAGCCGATAGAACTCCAACAGCCTGTGGAATACACCGCGGCCAGCGCCCGGACCCACCCAGTAGGCCCCCGGGTAGTAGCTCATCAGCTCGTCACCGGTCGGTTGCGGATGCAGGTACTCGATCGAACAACCCCGACAACGACGAATCGAGAACGTCTTCGTTGTCGTGCGGAAGAGCCGGTCGGTCACCGTCCACAACGCCGACGTCGCAACCGATCCGCAGCTCGGGCACGCGAGTTGCGCCGCGTCGTCTTCACTCACCGGAAGCCGACGTTCCCACGTCTCCCGATTCGGCGCAAGCAGACCGATCGCTTATAGTCGCGGTCGGCCATGCTCGTTTCCGCCGTGGTCGTGAACCTCAACGGCGCTCGCTTCCTCGCCGAGTGCCTGGACTCGCTTCTCGCGCAGGAGGGGCCGGAGATCGAGGTGATCCTCGTCGACAACGGGTCACAGGACGGATCGGCCGATGAGGCCGCCCGACGGTATGGCGATGGGATCCGGATCATCCGGAACGACACGAACACCGGTTTCGCGCGCGGCAACAACCAGGCGTTCGCGGTTGCCCGCGGGGAGTGGGTCTGCCTCCTCAACAACGACGCGGTCCTCGACGCGGGGGCGATCCGGGCTGCGCTCGAGAGCACTCGTGACCGGCCCGAGGTCGGGATGGTGGCCTTCCGCGTCCTGACCTACGACCGGCCCCACATCCTCGATTCGGCCGGCCTGCTGATCTATCCGGACGGCGTGTGCCGGCCCCGGGGGTGGCAGGAAAAGGACCTCGGCCAATACGACCGGCCCGAAGAAGTGCTTGCACCCTCCGGATGCGCCTCGCTCTGGCGGAAGGCCATGCTCGACGAGCTCGGAGGCTTCGACGAGAGCTACTTCGCGTACCTCGAGGACCTGGATCTGGCAATGCGCGGCCAGTTGCGCGGATGGAAGTGCGCGTACATGCCCGCGGCGGTGGCGCGACACGCGAAGTCGATGACGGCCGGCAACTACTCCAGGTTCAAGGCGTACCACGTGGAGCGCAACCGGATCTTCAACGCCGTCAAGCTCTTGCCTCGCTTCATCCTCTTCGTCAGCCCACTCTTCACGCTGAACCGGTACCTGATGCAGTGGTACGCGGCGGTGACGCACCGCGGCCTGTCCGAGCATTTCGTGAAGGAGTACTCCTGGTTCGGACTGGCCGGCATCCTGCTTCGCGCGTACGCGGCCGCCGCGTGGCGACTGCCGGAGATGCTGCGCAAGCGGCGCGCCATCTCCCGATCGCGCCGGCTGAGCGTGGAGGAGTGGTACGGGCTCATCAGCCGCTTCAAGCTCGACGCGATCGAGCTCGCGCTCAAGTACTGAAGAACCTACCGGATCTCCAACATCCGGTCCAAGGCGATGCGGGCCTGGCGCGCCATCTCGTCGGGGACCTTCACCACGTTGACGAGCCGGCCCTCGGCGAGGTTCTCCAGGGCCCAGGCCAGATGCGGCGGGTCGATGCGGAACATCGTGCTGCACACGCAGAAGCAATCGTCCAGGCTCACGACCTCGCGCTCGGGGGCGCACTCGCGGGCGAGCCGGCTGACCAGGTTCAGCTCCGTGCCGACCGCCCACTTCGTGCCCGCGGGGCTTTCCTTGATCGTCTTGATGATGCCCTCGGTCGAGCCGATGGCGTCGGCCTTCTGCGCCACCTCGAACCGGCACTCGGGGTGCACGATCACCTTCACGCCCGGGATCTGCGCCCGCCGGCGGTCCACCATGTCGGGGGTGAAGCGGTTGTGCACGGAGCAGTGGCCCTTCCAGAGAAGGATCCTCGCACCACGGATCTGCTCCTCCGTGAGGCCGCCGCGCTCCTCGTTCGGGTCCCACACCGCCATCTTCTCGAGCGGGATGCCCATCCGGTAGCCCGTGTTCCGTCCGAGGTGCTGGTCGGGGAAGAAGAGCACGCGCGGCTTCGACCGGAACGCCCAGTCCAGCACGGCGCGCGCGTTCGACGAGGTGCAGACGGCGCCGCCTTCACGGCCGACGAGTGCTTTCAACGATGCGGCGGAGTTCATGTACGTCACGGGCAGGATCTCCGGCCCCAGCACGTCCGTCACCTGCTCCCAGCAGTCCTCGACCTGGCCGATCTCCGCCATGTCGGCCATCGTGCAGCCCGCGTCGAGGTCGGGGAGGATCACCTTCTGGTGAGGCGCGGAGAGGATGTCGGCCGATTCGGCCATGAAGTGGACGCCGCAAAAGACGATGTACTCCGCTTCCGGGCGGGACGCCGCGAGCTGCGCCAGCTTGAACGAGTCGCCGGTGAAGTCCGCGTGGCGGATCACCTCGTCGCGCTGGTAGTGATGGCCGAGGATCACCACGCGCTTGCCCAGCGTGCGGCGGGCAGCCACGATCCGCTCCTGGACGTCCTCGGCCGGCGGGGCGACGGGCAGCGCGGCCTGCGCCATCGTGCAACCTCCCATCCTCAATTATAGGGGCGCCCGGCCGCCAACGCCGGGGGCCCGGGCCGCGCCCCTATAATCGAGGGATGGCGTCGAAGAAGCGACGCTGGCAGGCGCCGGAAGGCCTGCGCGTTCACCACGACGGCACCTGGCGCGTGGGCGACGTGCACGTCATCCATCCCCCCAGCCTTCGTCATTTCAAGTCGCACCTGGTCTTCGAGGAAGGCGGCGCCTTCATCGTGGACCGCGACCAGCGGATGAAGGTCGACGTCGAGGGTCCGGCCTTCCAGGTCACGTGCCTGGTCCTCGACGCGGACCAGGGCGAGGCGCGGGCGGTCCTCGACGACGGAACCGTGGAGCAGGTGACCGACGACGCCCTGGGTATGAACCAGCAGACCGGACGCTTCGAGACCCGCGTCCGGGGGGGCCGCGCCACCGCTCTCCTCGCCCGCGGCCCGCACCAGACGCTGATGGAGCACCTCGAGGAGGACAAGGGCCGGTTCTTCCTCCGCGTCGGCGAGCGCCGCATCGCGGTGCGGACCTGATGCTGCTCGGGGCCCACGTGGTCGCCGAGGTCCTCGCGCGCGTGAAGGAGCCGGAGACGCCGGGCCCGATCGAGGTGTGGAAGAAGGAGATCGCCCTGCTGCGCGGCCTGGTGGGCCGGCGGCCGCGAGGCTAGCGCCGGTGGATCCCCGCGCCCTCGCGGAGCGCGCGAAGGCGCTGGCCCTCGAGGCCGGCTTCGACCTCGCCGGCGTCGCCGCCGCCGACGCGCCGCGCGAGCTCGCCTTCTTCGCGGAATGGATCGCGCGCGGCTACGCGGGAGAGATGAGCTATCTCACCTCTCAGGCGGCACGACGCGACGACCTGCGCCACGCCTTCCCGTGGGCGCGATCGGTGCTCTCGGTCGCGGCCCAGTACGACACGCCGCACGCGTACTCGACCGAGGCGAGCGCGGGCGCGGGCTGGATCGCCCGGTACGCCTGGGGCGACGACTACCACGACGTGATGAAGGCCATGCTCGAGCGATTGGCCGCCGCGCTCGAGGCGGAGATCGGGCCCTTCCAGTCACGCACTTACGTGGACACCGGACCGATCGTCGAGCGGGCATACGCCGCCGCCGCGGGATTGGGGGCGTGGGGGAAGAACACGTGCCTCCTCCACCCGGAGCACGGCTCGTGGTTCTTCCTCGGCGAGCTGGTGACGGACCTCGAGCTGCTTCCCGACGCGCCCCGGCCCGACATGTGCGGGAGCTGCACCGCGTGCCTCGATGCCTGCCCCACCGGCGCCTTTCCCGCGCCCTACGTGCTCGACGCGACGCGCTGCATCAGCTACCTGACGATCGAGCTGAAGGGCGCGATCCCCGAGCCGCTCCGCACTGGCGTCGGCCGGCAGGTCTTCGGCTGCGACATCTGCCAGGACGTCTGCCCCTGGAACCGGCGGCGCCGCCATCACGGCCGTCCGTCATTCGAGCCGCGGCCCGGACACGCCGCGCCCGACCTCGACGAGCTGGCGCGGCTCGACGAGGAAGGGTTTCGCGCGCGCTTCCGGGGCAGCGCCGTGAAGCGGGCGAAGCGGCGGGGGCTGCTGCGCAACGTGGCCGTCGCGCTCGGTAACTCGGGCGACCCCGCTCATCGGCCGGTGCTGGAGCGGCTCGCGAGCGACGACGACGCCCTCGTCCGCGAGCATGCGCGCTGGGCCCTCGAGCGGCTGCCCTAGAACCTGACGCCGTCCTTCACGCGGACGGTCCAGCGCGAGCCGGCGGGCACCTCGATCTCCTTGCCCTTCGTCCCGAGCACGGCGCCGGCGCCGGCGAGCCCGCCGATGATCGCGCCCTTCCCCGCGCCCTTGCCGCCGCCCGCGATGGCGCCGATGATCGCGCCCGCCGCGGTGCCGCCGCCAATGATCGCGGCGTCGCGGCCGTGGCTGTCGCCCGCGACCGCCTCGATCTCCGTCGTGTCGAGCCGCTGCGCGTGGCCGCGGACCACGATCTGGTCGAAGGCCACGATCACGCGGGCCTTGCCCGAGACGCGGCCGGAAGGCTGCGCATCGAGCACGTGCCCCCTCAGCAGGGTGCCTCCGGGCAGGAGCACGCGGCCGTCTTCGCTCGTCGCGCGCTCCACGCGCGCTTCGACGCGATCGCCCGCGTGGCTCGTGGCGGAAGAGATCGGGGTCTCCAGCAACAGCGAGAGCTGGGTCCCCGCGGGAATGCTCACGCGCTCGGCGCGGTCGATCTGCTCGTCACGCGATCGCGGCGCATCGCCGTTCTCGGCCGGACGGACCACCGGCTCCGGCTCCGTGCCGACGCGGTCGGGCTCGTTGCGGCTCGACGCCGCGGCCGGCGGATCCACGGTCCGGTCGGGGACGCTCGCGCGGGACGGGGCGTCGTGGGCGCGGACCGGGGCCGAGGCGCGCGCCGTGGCGCGAGCGTGGGACCGCGGCGCCTCAGGCGCGGCCGGCGCGGCTTGAAGCTGCGTCTCCCATGTGGGCTCCGGAGTCGCCGTCGCCTGGACCGCTGGCGACGGTGACGCCTTGTGCTCGAGCTCGGCCACCCTCTTTTCGAGCTCCTGGTTCCTCTGCTGCAGCTCGGCCGCGTTCTTGTCCGCCGACTGGCACGCGGCCAGGAGCGCCCCCAGCGCCAGCGCAATCCCGATGTTCCAACGAGTCATGGACGCACCCTCTCTTTCCACGCCGAATATACGAGCAAGGCCTGTGCCACGAGCACCGCCCCGCCTTCCCGCGGAAAGCCATGAAAACACGGCCCATTTTCCGCTCGCAGACCTGTAACGGTGACCGCCCTCACGCGTCCACGGCGGGGCCGCTGTCCTCTCGGCGTGACGCCGCCTCCGCAATGAGACGGTTGTTGTCCCCGAGCACCCGGTACTCGCGGTAGAGCGCGACGAGGCAGACGAGCAGCGTCGCCCAGGCCGTGGCGTGGTGGACCCACGCCGGGACGACCCGCGTGTGCGCGGCCGCCCCCAGCATGAAGTTGGCGATGACCAGCAGCAGCGCGAACGTCATCGCCGGAAACACTTGTGACTTCATGGTGACGGTCCTCCGGCGGAACGAGTCGCCCCAGCCGCGGGCCTTCTCCATGTCCTTAAGCTCCACGCCGGTGGCGATGAGGAAGAACATGATGAAGGAATGGGCCATCACGAGCAGCGTGGTGCTCCCGAGGGCGAGGAGGAAGTGCTGCTTCATCCGCGCCGCGTCGCCCGCGACGAGGTACCCGAGCGCGGTGGTCGCCGCCAGGGCCACGGTGCCGACCAGGGCCAGGGTCAGGAGCGCAACGGCCATGTCACCTCGACGAGGCGGTCCGCGGCAGTCATCCCGGCCGCAGCGCGGGGGCGTCGTCGCCCGGACCGAAGAGGGGCGGCGGCACTTCCAGCCGCGCGGCGAAGGCCTCGAGGTCGGCGCGACGGAAGGCTTCCGCCATCGCCTCGATCCGTCCCGGGGCCGTGACGACGTAGAGCGTCGGCACCGTGCCCAGCCCCAGCCGCGTCGCCAGCGGGTACGGGTCCTCCTCGAGGAGGACGGGAAGCTCGAGGCCCAGCTCCTCCACCAGCGCGCGGGCTGCGCTCGCGTCGTCCTGGAGAACGGCCAGCACGCTGGACGTGGGCGCGCGCCGGCGATGGATGCGGTCCACGAAGGGAAGGATGCGGCGCGTGGTTTCGCATTCGCTGTGGCCGACGGCGATGAGCGCGGGGCCGCGGGCCCACGCTTCGGAGATTCGCCGGCGCCGGCCGTCGAGCCCGGACAATTCGACGTCGGGAAACGACGCCGGAGGACCGAGGGGAGCCATGTCAGGCGGGAACGAAGTCCACCGCCACCCGCCGCGGGATGACGCCGGCGGCGTGGCCCCGGTCGAGCAGCTCCTGCACCGCCCGCCGGCCGCGATCGCCGCAGTCCACCGTCATGTCGTTGACCCACATCCCCACGAACCGGTCGGCGACGCTCGGGTCCATTCCCCGCGCGAAGCCGAGGGCGTATTGAAGCGCCTCGCCGCGATGCGCCAGCGAGTAGCGCACGCTGTCGCGGACGAGCCGCGTGAGACGCGCGACCAGGTCGGGCCCGAGGTCCCGCCGCACCGCATTCCCGCCCAGCGGCAGCGGCAAGCCCGTCTCTTCCTTCCACCACGCGCCCAGGTCCAGGATCTTGCGCAGGCCCTGCCCGGCGAAGGTGAGCTGGCCCTCGTGGATCACGAGGCCGGCGTCGGCGCGGCCCCCGCGCACCTCGTCGAGGATCCGGTCGAAGGCGACGACGCGTGTGCGCGCCTGGGGCGCGAAGAGCTTCAGCGCGAGGTAGGCGCTCGTCAGCGTTCCCGGCACCGCGACCACGACGCCGGCGTCGCGCAGGGCGCTCGGATCGATCGCCTCGCGGGCGACGATCAGCGGCCCGTAGCCGTCGCCGATGCTGCCCCCGCACGGCATGAGGGCGTAGCGCTCGGCCACGTAGGGATAGGCGTGGAAGGAGATGGCGGTGACCTCGTGCACGCCCTCGCGCGCCTGGTGGTTCAGGCTCTCGATGTCCCTCAGGACGTGGACGATCTCCAGCCCGTCCGCGGGCACCTTG
>Ga0207684_10002732_pt1 | contig 17583 bp, 10 predicted proteins | sample KBSK5501metaG_FD_184342 | JGI IMG/M metagenome (GOLD analysis project Ga0207684, IMG submission 184342) | Corn, switchgrass and miscanthus rhizosphere microbial communities from Kellogg Biological Station, Michigan, USA - KBS K5-50-1 metaG... | ecosystem: Host-associated > Plants > Roots >...
GGCTGAATCTGGGCTACCATTACCCTGTCGTTTGGGGAAAAGACCAGAATCGTGTCTGGAACCTGCGCAAGGCTGCGCTCGGGTTGCTCTCCAATATTCCCGGCGACGCCAAACCAGTCGCAGTCATTGAAGACGCGGCAGTGGATCCAGACGATCTGCCTGCATTCGTCCGCGATATTGATGAGATTCTGGCGCGTCACAATCTCACGGCCGTCCACTATGGGCATGCCGCTTCAGGCGAACTGCATTTGAGGCCGATCCTGGACCTGAAATCTGTTGAAGGGCGCCGCCTCTTTCGCGAAGTCGCGACAGAAGTGGCGCATCTGGTAAAGCGATACGGAGGCTCTCTAAGTGGCGAACATGGCGATGGACGCGTAAGAGGCGAATTCCTTCGCCTAATGGTGGGGGAAAACAACTACCAACTTTTCAGGAAGGTGAAACAAAGCTGGGATCCTGCTGGCATTTTCAACCCGGGCAAGATCACTGATACGCCGCCAATGGACGCCAGCCTGCGCTATGAGCCGGATCAAAAGGTGCGTGAGTTTGTGACCGTGTTCAATTTTTTGGACTCCAAAGGCGTCCTGCGCGCTGCGGAACAATGTAACGGTTCTGGCGATTGCCGGAAATCGCATCTAATGGGCGGCACCATGTGCCCGAGCTACATGGCGACACGCAACGAGCGCGACACCACTCGCGCGCGAGCCAATATTTTGCGCGAAATCTTGTCGCGATCGGAAAAGGCGAACCCTTTCGACAGTGATGAGATCGCTTCGGTCATGGACCTCTGCCTTTCTTGCAAAGGATGCAAAGCGGAATGCCCGTCTAATGTAGATGTCGCCCGGCTTAAGGCAGAATGGCTCCAGCAGTTTTATGATGCGCGAGGAGTGCCGCGTCGCGCACGCTTGATCGCCGATTTTTCGCGCGCCATGCGGGTAGCGTCCTTGGCGCCTTCCGTTCACAATTTTTTTGTTACCAACAATTTGATTGCCCCGTTTCTTAAGCGGTTTGCCGGGTTCGCCTTAGACCGATCGATTCCGGAATTACCAAAGACAACTCTGCGCCGGTGGCATCGGCAACACGCCAACAAAGGATCTTACTCGCAGCGAATATTTCTGTTTTGCGATGAGTTTACCAATTACCACGATGCGGCCATCGGCGTGAAGGCAGTAAAATTGTTGAACCGCCTCGGATACGAAGTGGCTATCCCGGATCACGTCGACAGCGGTCGCGCACAAATTTCCAAAGGCCTGGTCCGGGAAGCTAGAGAATTAGCGATCCGAAACGTGGAGTTGTTGAAAGATGCCGTTACCGAGGAAGTTCCAATGATCGGGATCGAACCCTCTGCGATTCTCGGTTTTCGCGACGAGGTTCTTGACCTGGTGCCACCGCACCTTTTGGAAAGCGCGAAGAGGCTGGCGAAAAATTCCTTCCTCGCCGACGAGTTCGTCGCACGCGAGGCCGATCGCGGAAATATCCGGAGCGACGCCTTTGTTAGCGACTCGCGTCAGATCAAGCTGCATGGCCACTGCCACCAGAAAGCCCTCGCATCTTTGACTCCAACTGTGAAAATGCTCGAGCTTCCAAAAAACTACCGTGTTCAACTGATCCCGTCCGGTTGTTGTGGTATGGCGGGCTCGTTTGGGTATGAAAGAGAACATTTCGATCTTTCAATGAAGATCGGCGGCTTAGTTTTGTTTCCTGCAGTTCGCTCAGCCCCGGCCGATACCCTCCTAGCGGCCTCAGGTACAAGCTGCCGGCACCAGATCAAGGACGGCACCGGTCGCATCGCTCACCATCCGATCGAAATCCTGCACAACGCACTCACCTGAAGCCGCGCTTACAGCGCGGTTGTTAGCCGTCGACGGTCCACCGTCGACCGTTTTCCGTTCGCTCACGACGGTGGACCGAAAACCGTTGACAGCTGCGCTCTCAGCGCAGCTATCGTAGGGTAATCTTCTTATGATCGGTCGATATGTAGCATCCTTGCTTTCGATTGCTAGTTTGCTGATGGCGCTCCCAGCACTCTTACCGGCCGGATCTCCGATCGCGGCGCCTATCGCTATTAAGGAGTCGCGAGAATTTGTGGACGCAGGTAAATGGGATGAGGCGGGCAAATTGCTCGAAGAACAACTAAAGAAGACGACAAACACTGTTGAGGTCGCACGGCTGCGGGCTGAGCTCGCGCACTATGCGGCCGATCGGAATACCTACTTTCAGAAGAACGAAGACTCCGTCCGCGAAGCCATTGCTGTTGCCCGGTCTGCCGTCCAAAGCAGTGGCGACAAACAGGCGCTGGCAACATTGGAAATGGCAGAAGGACGATTTACCTATTTCAAAGCGTTGGGCAACGAAGGGGACTGGCAAACACCAACCGAACACTTCGATCGAGCACTGAAGACTTTCGAAGAGTTGGGAGACGATTTTGGTCGCGCCGAAGCTTTGTTCTATCGAGGGCTCGTGTATCAGATGCAGGACCAGGACACGCCCGCGCGCGAGATATTCGACCAGGGACTCCAGCTTACCAAGAAGACGGGCAACGAGCGGATGCAGTCCTTCATTGTGCGGCATATCGCTTATCTTCAACAAAAGGCTGGCGACATCGCACTTGCCCGCTCGAATTTTCAGGAGTCACTTCGACTACGTCAACAGAATGGGATGCATATGTTCGTTCCATTCGCGTTGCTTGTGATCGCCGAGCTGGAGATGGATCAAAAGAATACGGCTGAAGCGATCAAGCTTGTCGAAGAGGCGATTCCACTCAGTAAATCTGGCAACAGTCCGCGTGCTCTTTATTCAGCACAGCTGCTTTTGGCCAAGCTTTACGCGGATACCGGCAAGTTGGCTGAGGCGAGGAATCTCGGCCAACAAAGCCGTGACGGAGCCAAAGCGTTCGGCGACCCGGCCGCATCAAAAGAAGCAGAGGACTTTCTGCAGAAGCACCAAGGATAGTCTATCCTCTTCCTCTTCCTCTTCCTCCTCAATCACCAGCTGCCCTCCGTGAAACGCCTTGCTGTTGCCCTGTCCAGCTTCTTCGCTTTTGCTTTTATTGTGCCTGACATAGTTAAATCGACCGAATTTTCGCGGAGTGATTTCCATGTCGCCTCCACCGATGGCGTAAAGATTTTTGTTCGCGAACTGAAATCCAACGAACCGAGCAGGGGACAGGTGGCCGTTATCTTGATCCACGGCGTGAGGGTCCCGGGCATTGCCTCCTTTGATCTTGGGGTCCCTAACGGATCCCTCGCCGAAGCGATAGCAAGTCACGGGCACCCTGTTTACATCATGGATGCCAGAGGATATGGCCAGTCAACGCGGCCCGCCGCTCTAGAGCAGCCTCCGGAAAAGAATTCACCTGCAGCTCGCGGATACGAAGTGGTTCGCGACATCGAAGCTGTAGTCCGCGAAGCCAAAAGCAGAAACCACGTCGAGCAGGTCGCCCTCTTTGGTTGGGCGACCGGCGCAATGTGGAGCGGATTTTACGCCTCGTTACATCCAGAAGACATCAGTCATTTGATCCTGCTGAATGGACTCTACGGAGGTTCGTCCCATCATCCAATGCTTGGTCACGGATCATCGTTTGAGGATCCAGAACATTCTGGTGCTTTTAACTGGAAGAGCGTCGGCGCATACACATGGTCCGATGGCCAGTCGGTGCTGGCGCCCTGGGATCGCTCAATTCCTGACAAAGACAAATCGACCTGGAGAGATCCGAAAGTTGCTGAAGCTTATAGAGAAGCCGCGCTGGCAAGCGATCCTGCCGCCGGCACCCATCGTCCGCCAGCGTTGCGAGCCCCTACTGGCGCCATGGAAGACAGCTTCTATCAGGCAATCGGGCGACAGTTGTACGATGCGTCTTCAATTACTGCGAGGGTCCTGATCGTTCGGGCCGAAAACGATTTTTGGAGCCGGCCGGAGGACGTGCAGACGCTGGCGCAACATCTGACCCACGCTCACACAGTAAAGGTTCTGGAGATTCCAAACGCAACCCATTACGTGCATCTCGATCGTCCAGAGCATGGACGCGACACGCTGGTTTCTGCAGTGCAGGAATTCCTCGAACCAACCCAACCATGAGGTCCCAGTGCGAGGCGGCTGACCATTCTGGTTTTGATTGACTTACCGGCTTGGGATCAATACGATTTACTCACATTATCAGTAACTTACCAATCATGTGAGTATCTATGAAGTTCCGTAACCGAGATAAAGATCTCCGATTTCTTAAGCAACGCTTTGCCCGCCGGGAACCCCAATTCATGGTCGTTTACGGCCGGCGCAGGATCGGCAAAACCGTGTTGCTGACTCATTGGATTGAAGAATGTCTCCCGGGCAAGCACCTGTTTTGGACCGCCCATCGAACAACTTCGGACGTGTTGCTCGGCGGATTCTCCGAGGCAGTCGCGACGCTGACGCCGGCGGTTAAGAGTGCGATCCGATTCACCAGCTGGCAGGCTGCGCTGGAGCAACTCTTCCAAATCGGCTCGGAAAGACGTGTCGTGGCTGTTATCGACGAGTTTCCTTATCTGGTCGAGTCCGCCCCGGAAATTCCCAGCCTGATGCAAAAGCTATGGGACAAGCACAAAGCAAACAGTCGCCTATTTCTCATACTTTGCGGATCACACTATCACATGATGCATGAGCAGTTCGCATCGCAGCAAAAGCCATTGTACGGCCGGTTAACGGAAAACCTGATACTCGAGGAGATCGCTCCGGAAGATCTCAGTCTGTTTCTCCCACGCTATAGTGCCGAACAGATCGTGGAGACATATGGCGTGATCGGAGGAGTTCCAGGTTATCTTGAGCTTTGGGATGATCGCAGACCGGTCTTCAAGAACATTGAAGAGCGGATTCTGACCGGTAACACCTTCTTTTCCCAGGAGGCGACCTTGTTGATTCAGGACGAAATCGCCGAACCGCGCACCTACCTGGCAATTCTCGAGGCAATGGGCGGGAAGCGATGTCTTCCCTCCGAACTCGCTCTTGCTACCGGGATTGCGATTAATCATATGGGGAAGTATCTCCGGACCTTAGTCGATCTCCGCCTGGTGCGTCGGATCCTTTCCCAAGATGTCAAACATCGAACTCAATCGCGAATGAGCCGGTACGAAATTTCCGATCCGTTTCTGCGTTTCCATTTTCAATACGTTTATCCGCACGCTGATCTGGTGCAGCAGAAGCGGACCTCACGTCTGGCGGAGATCGTACGATCAAGTTTCGACAGCTATATTGGAACCACCGCTTACGAGCAGCTGGCGCGGAGACGGATCGGAGATCTGGGGGATAACAACCAGCTGCCCTTTGTTCCGGATTACGTTGGAAGAGCTTGGACACGCGAAGTGGAGATCGATGTCGCGGCTGTCGGATGGAAACAGCGGGCAGTTTTGCTTGGCGAATGCAAATGGCAAAATACCCGTATGCCAGAATCTGCGCTGGACGATCTGGTCGCGCGCAGCGCGAAGTTCGCCAATTTTTCCGGATTCAAGAAACATTACGCTTTGTTTTGTAAAGCCGGTTTTGCGACTTCGCTCCGCCAACGCGCGCAAAAGGAAAGCGTCCTGCTTTTCACCGGAGGAGCGATCGAACCATGCAACTCACATGATGAGTAAGTTAACCGTCGTGTGAGTTTGGTGAATGGAGAAATGGGAGGTATGCGACGTATAGGACCAATAGGACCTATATGACCAATGTGACTTATGTATTCTCGATCAGAGCCTTTCTGTTCTTTCCGGCACGCTACCGCCAAGCGGCTTTCAGTTGCCGGCGCTGTCGTCGATGTCGGCGTTGACGGCGTTCCCCCCAAGGTGCATGAATGCTCCAGTTCATGAGTACTCCAGCCGCCCAAATCCTGATCGCTGACGACCAACTCGCTGTGCGCCAGGCTTTGCGGTTGCTTCTGAAAAACGAAGGGTACGAAACTGCGCTCGCACAATCGCCGGCTGAGACGTTGGAAGCGGTCCAGCGTCATGAACTCGACTTAGCTTTTGTCGACCTCAACTATACGCGGGATACCACCAGCGGACAGGAAGGACTCGACCTGTTAAACCGGTTGCAGACAGTGGAAGGCGCGCCGCGCGTTGTGGTGATGACCGCCTGGGCTACGATCGATCTGGCGGTCGAAGCGATGCGGCGCGGCGCCAAAGACTTTATCCAGAAACCTTGGGAGAATGCGCGAGTACTGGCCATCGTGCGGACCCAGCTCGAACTGGCCGCCGCCGCACGACGCAGCCAGAGTTTAGAGGCGGAGAATGAATACCTGCGGCGCGACCGGGGCGACTCTCCCACAGGTGATGGGACAGAGCTGTTGGCTGCGTCGAATGCAATGAAGCCAGTCCTGGAGGTCATCCGTAAGATCGGCCCTTCCGACGCGAACGTCCTGATCACCGGCGAAAACGGAACAGGAAAAGGTCTGGCCGCCCGCCGCTTACATGCAGCGAGCAGCCGATCCCATCAGCCGCTGATCACGGTGAATATGGGTGGGCTCAGCGAGAACCTCTTTGAGAGCGAGCTGTTTGGACACGTAAAAGGTGCATTTACCGATGCGAAAAGCGATCGCGCCGGACGGTTCGAGTTAGCGGACAACGGAACACTTTTTCTCGACGAGATCGGTAACGTACCACTTGCTCAGCAAGCTAAGCTATTGCGTACCCTGGAGACCGGTGAATTCGAGCGAGTCGGTTCCTCCAAGACACGCCACGCAAACGTCCGTCTCCTCTCGGCAACCAATTCGGATCTTGAAGCGGAAGTCGGCTCCGGCCGTTTCCGCCGGGATTTATTGTTCCGATTGAACACGGTTGAGTTGCGGCTACCGCCGCTTCGGGATCGCCGTGAAGATATCCCTTTGCTGGGGAATCATTTCCTTCAGCGGCATGCAAAACGGTACCGGAAACAATTCCAGGGCTTTGAAGAAGAGGCTGCGCGTGCTCTACTGGCCCATTCCTGGCCGGGCAACGTCCGGGAATTGGATCACACGATCGAGCGCGCTGTTTTGATGGCCACAAGTCCAAGGATCCGCGTCGACGATCTCGGTCTTCAACGTTCCCAACCAAATGTCGCGGCGCAGATCGAAGACATGAGCCTCGAAGAGATCGAAAAGCTTCTGATCCAGAAAAGCCTCGCACGGTTCGGAGGCAACGCCCGGCAAGCTGCCGAAGCTCTCGGCCTCAGCCGGAGCACATTCTACCGGCGGTTGCAGCAGTACGGCCTGTAGCAATGCCAACAATGCCAACAGCGCCGACAATGCCATCAACGAGGAAACGTCGAGAAAACCATCTTCGTTGTTGGCATTGTTGGCATTGACGGCGATGTTGGCATTTCCTTCTCACCCATGCCCCGCAAGCTGCCGCACGAAACCGCGATCCAGCTGATCGCGTTTCTCGGTGGTCTGCCGGCGGTCGTGGTCTGCTTGTTTCTTCTCTGGTTCGGGGGTTGGACTGCCAAAGTTCAATGGACACTTTCCATCTTGGTAGTCAGCATTTGGATCGGGTGCGTCATCGCGTTGCGAAATAGAGTTGTCTTCCCGATGCAGACTTTAACCAATCTGCTGGCCGCGTTGCGCGAAGGAGACTATTCGTTGCGCTCGCGCCGCGCGCGAAGAGAAGATTCACTCGGTCAGGTCATGCGCGAAGTGAATGCGTTGAGCGAGACGCTGTTGATCGGCCGGCGCGAGGCAGCAGAAGCAACTGCGCTGCTTCGCGCCGTCATGGCAGAGATCGCCGTCGCCGTGTTCACATTCGATGACGAAGGGCATCTCCGTTTGATTAACCGCACCGGAACTGAGCTGCTCGGAAAGCCCGAATCAGAATTGCTTGGCCACGGAGCGAAGGAGATCGGGCTCGACCAATGTCTGGAAGGGGAGCCGTCACGTATCTTGACCCAACAATTCCCAGGTCGCGCCGGTGGTCGCTGGGGTTTGCGCCGGACCGCTTTCCGGGAAGGAGGTCGTCCACATCAGCTCCTGGTACTCGCGGATTTGAGCCAACCGTTGCGCGAAGAAGAACGTGCTGCCTGGCAACGTTTGATTCGTGTGCTTGGACACGAACTGAACAATTCGCTGGCACCAATCCATTCAATTGCTGAAAGCCTTGTTACGTTGCTGCACCGACCCCTAACGCAAAGATCGGGGGACTGGGAACAGGACGTTGAAGGCGGTTTGGAAGTTATTGCATCCCGAGCGGAGGCGCTCAGCCGGTTCATGAGCGGTTATTCCAAACTGGCGCGCTTGCCGGCTCCGGCAATTCGTGAATGCGAGATTGAACCATTGATTCAGCACGCCGCAGCGCTTGAGGTCCGATTACCGGTTGCCGTTCATCCAGGTAAGCCCATCACGCTTCCGTTGGACAGCGATCAGATGAGTCAGGCCCTGATCAACCTGATTCGCAATGGAGCTGATGCAACCTTGGAGACCGGTGGCGGTGTCGACGTCGGTTGGAAGGTTGAAGAAGCGTTTGTCGAGATCTTCGTGGACGACGGAGGTCACGGACTAACCAACACCACCAACTTATTCGTTCCTTTTTTCACCACCAAACCGCAAGGCAGCGGTATTGGCTTAGTACTAGGTCGCCAAATCATCGAAGCGCACGCCGGCTCGCTCGTACTGATGAATCGCCCGGATGGAAAACAAGGGTGTCGTGCAGTGGTCAGGTTGCCGCTGGCGGACGAATCGAGCGGGATCGAGCGAGATCGAGCGAGGTCGAGCGGGATCGAACGGACGGCCGCAGTTCCATCACTTCCAGATCCATCGTCCCGAGGGCGTTCTTGATTGCACGCACGTGCAGCTCCTTTGAGTTCTCGCTCGCTGCCGCTCGATTCTCATTTTGAGACTCGCGGGTCTCTCGATGAGACGCTTTCGATGTTCTGTGAAAATAGCTATATCGTATAAGTCGCTGCGTTACAATGATTTATGTAACACGCCATAGGTTGGCACGGGATTTGCCTTATCTCTTTTCCGTGAAAGGACAACCAATGAAATCGATGAATTCAGTTGCTGACAATGTAGTGATCGAGTTTCCGCTTACCGCGCAGCGTCGATCGATCGTCAACAAGCGAGTGCCCACTGAAGGTGCCCGGCGCCAGCCCGAAGTGTTGGTGTTCTTGGTCCTGGCGATCTGCTCACTCCTGTCGATCGGAATCAGCGCCAAGCAATCAGTGACGACTGGATTTGGCGCAAGTCAGCAGCCCGTGGTCGCCTGCGCACGTCCATTACCGCCGAAGGCCTGATAGCAACAACAATAGCAAAGCAGCGATGAACCGTGTAAGAAACTTCACCGGGAATCACACGACAGAGAAACAGTCTCCGAAAGAGAATCAATCTCCGAAAGAGAACCGACCTCCGGTCGCGAATCAATCCTCAAATATGGATGTCCCTCGTACCGGTGTAAAAGCGCGCAAGGCCCGGCGCCGAATAATCATCGGTGGCGCTGCCGTTGTTGCTCTCGCGGTCATTACAATTGGACTTGCACAGCTTAAGCCCGCGTTGCCGACGGTCGCGCGCAACTCGGTCTGGATCGATACGGTGAAACGAGGGCCACTTTTGCGTCAAGTGCGCGGCCTGGGGACATTGGTCCCTGAGGACATTAGCTGGATCGCTGCTCGCAACGACGCGCGAGTAGACAAAATTATTATATGGCCGGGAACAGAGGTGAACATCGATACCGTAATCCTCACACTCACAAACCCCGAACTACAACAAGCTGCTCTGGACGCTGACGCGGCGGTGACAAGCGCGCAGGCAAGGCTCGTTAACATGAAAGCGCAACTGCAAGGGCAATCGCTTGAACGCCGGGCTGCTTTGACCCAGGCGGAAGGGGCGCGCGATGCCGCAAACGCCGAACGCGACGTTAACGAGCGACTGGCCAAAGAAGGGCTAATCGCAGCGCTCGATCTCAAAAAATCGCAGATCACGGCGCGCGAAAAAACGGCATCCTTTGAAATTGAAAAACAGCGTTATGATTTTACCCAGCAGGCAATTGAGCCGCAGCTTGCGGTTGCGCAGAGTGATCTAGATCAAGCGAAAGCGCAGGCTGCCTTGAAACATAGTCAGGTCGACGCTCTTCAGGTTCGAGCAGGAATGAAAGGAGTTCTCCAGCAGATCGCAGTGGCTGTGGGAGAGCAGGTAACGGCTGGAACCAACTTGGCGCGCGTCGCGGATCCGATGAAACTGAAAGCGCAGATCAAGATCGCAGAAACGCAGGCGCGCGATATCAAAATCGGCGAATCGGCCAACATCGATACACGGACAAGCGGAATCGTGCCCGGGAAGGTTTCGCGGGTTGACCCGGCAGTCCAGCAAGGCACCGTTTTGGTTGACGTAAGCTTTGGCGAGAATGTTTTGCCCAAAACCGTGCGTTCCGATCTTGGAGTAGAAGGAACAATCGAGCTCGAGCGGCTAACCGATGTCATTTATGTCGGGCGCCCCGCTTTTGGTCAGGACGAAAGTACTATTGGCCTCTTTAAGCTTACGGCCGACGGTAACGAAGCCGTTCGGACCAAGATCGCGCTCGGGCGCGGTTCAGTGAACGCTATTGAAATCAAGACCGGCCTTCAGCCTGGAGACCAGGTGATCCTCTCTGACACTAGCGCTTACGATAGCCAGGAACGCATCAGGCTCAGGTAAACGCCGACACCGCCGACACCGCGCGCCATCGCCGGCAACTGAAAACTGAAAACCGAAAACTGAAAACCTAAGCTCACATTCCCTTATGCTCCGCTACACACTCCGGTCTCTTCGCAAGTCTCCGGCTTTCACACTCGTGGCTGTGTTGACCCTGGCGATCGGGATTGGAGCGAATGTGATGATCTTCAGCGTGATCAATGGGGTGCTTGTCAAACCGTTATCGGTTCCTCAGCCAGACCAGCTGATCCGCGTCTGGTCGACGTGGGAGCCAAATTGGCCGCTGTCGAACGTTTCCGCTCCGGATTTTCTCGATTGGCGGGAACGAAACACAGTCTTTTCCGAACTGGCTGCTTATCGGGATCGAGGTATCGCGCTGCAATCCAAGGGAGGTGCCGAGCGCATCGAAGGCGCGACAGTCTCGGCTAACTATTTTCATTTGCTCGGAACCAACCCTCGATCCGGGCGTGGATTCGAAACCGGAGAAGATCAGCCCGGTAGAGATCAGGTTGCGATTTTCAGCGAAAGGTTGGCACGCCGGCTTTTTGGGCAATCCGAAGGGGTTGTCGGACGCACTGTTGAGCTTAACGGCGTGACCCATACCATCGTTGGTGTCATGCAAGACGATTTTCGGCTTCCGACCGAAAGAGTCGAGTTATGGATTCCATACACTTTCACAAGGAGCCAACTGGAAAGCCGTGGCAACAGGCTTGCTTACACTATTGGCAGGCTGAAACCGGACGTAACCGTTGGCCAGGCCCAGGCGCAAATGTCCGGTATCGCGGCCGACCTCGCCTTGAAGTATCCAGACGATAATACCGGCTTTGGTATACGCTTGATCCCGTTCCAGGAAGACATGGTAGGGAGCCAGCGCACAGGATTATACCTTCTGCAGGCGGCGGTCGGATGCATGCTTTTAGTCGCCGCGTTAAATCTCGCAAACTTACTACTAACTCGTATCGTAGGCCGTCGCAGAGAGCTCGCAATCAGAGTATCGCTGGGCGCAACTCGTTGGAGTCTGGCCAAGCAACTACTGACTGAAAGCATTTTGTTGAGCGCGCTCGGCGGAATATGCGGCGTTCTGCTTTCCTTATTTGGCACTGATCTTTTCGTAGCAATCGCAGGTGGAACTCTTCCACGTGCGTCGGAGATCAGAATTGATTTAAGTGTCTTGATTTTCACCGTCGTCCTTTCCGCCGTTGTCGGTGTCGTCTGCGGATTACTGCCGCTCATAACGATCGCGCGAAGGCGTAATGTCGATCTGCAGGCGGCGTTGACCGAAAGTTCACGCGGGACAGTGGGCGGTGCACGTCAAGGCTATCTACGCAACATCCTGGTGATCGCTGAGATTGCCTGCGCACTGGTTGTTCTCAGCGGTGCAGGTCTTTTGTTCAGATCATATTTAAAACTGCAAGATTCCAGAACTGGCATAGCCGCCCCGGAAAAGATCCTGACTGGTTCGATCGCTTTGCCGCCCAACCGTTACTCTTCAGATGAGTCAGTTTCCGCCTTTTATCGCGCGGTTCAGCAGCGGGTCGCTCATTTGCCCGGAGTAAAGTCTGCGGGAGCAATCGGCCTGCTCCCGCTTACCCAGAGCGACAATGACACCTCATTCCAGATCGAAGGACAACCGGCTTTCGAACAAGGCAAACAACCCGTCGCTCAGCTCCGAGCGATAAGCGGCGAATATTTCCAAACTGCCGGCATTCCGTTAGTTGCCGGCCGTTTCCTCGATGCGCGCGACATTGCCGGCGCTCAACGTGTGATCTTAATTAATCGCGCAATGGCGCTTCATTACTGGAAGAGCGCTGAGGATGCGATTGGTCATCGGCTCAATCTTGATGTCAATTTGGCTTTAACAATAGTCGGTGTAGTCGGAGATGTAAGTCCTCAACATCTTGGTGAATCGACAAGAGACGAGTTTTATTTTCCGGTTGATCAATCGCCAACTTCCGGACCGGGGGAAAGCTGGGCACAAAACATGGTCGTTGTCGTCCGCGCGAATGATTCGATTGATCCGCTCACTCTAGTTGCGTCCGTCAGAAGGGCCACCTCGCAGGTTGATGCCGAGATTCCACTTTCACGGGTCAGTCTCTGGACGAGCCTGATCGCCGATTCGGTCGGCGACCGCCGAGCAAATCTCTGGATGATCGGTAGCTTTGCCGCCGTCGCGCTGCTTTTAGCCGCAATAGGCCTGTATGGGTTAATCTCTTACGGTGTCCTCCAACGCACACGCGAGATCGGCGTTCGGATGGCGTTGGGTGCTCAGCGGTTCGACGTGTTGCGGATGATCCTTACAGACGGCACACGCCTGGTGTTAGCAGGAGTCGTAGTCGGCGCAGTCGTTTCCATCGGATTAACCCGGCTGATGCAGAGCCTACTTTATGGTATCGGCGCGACTGACCCTGTCACTTTCGCCGGAGTCATTGTCCTACTGATGCTCGTAAGCCTGATCGCAAACTATCTCCCCACTCGCCGCGCCATGAAAATCAACCCGGTGATTGCTTTAAGAGAAGAGTGAGAGAGTTCGAGTGTGAGTGCCAGTGCTGGCAAGAACTTAAAACTGACCTGTCCGCCGTAGCCTTGGCGAAGGCGGAAAACCGAGAGTCCTCTCTGTAACTTTCTTCGAACGATCTGTGTCCTAACAGAATGAACAACGCTCCGAATGCCCCCGATCAAGATCTAGACTTTCTCAACTCCGCCGCAGACGCGTATAACCCCCTTCTTCTAACTGCCCAAGTCCTCGAATTCCTCATCACGAGCGGAAGCGAGTGTGAGCCAGAACCGAAAACTGAAAACCGAAAACTGATAACTGACAACAACTCACACTCACACTAGCACTAACACTCAAAATGAGCTCACCCGAAACCCCAAGTATACACGAACAGCAAGCGTCTCTGATTCATCTAAGTGACGTCAAGAAAGTCTTTCTGACCGACGAAGTCGAAACGCATGCGCTGGATGGCATCTATCTCGACATCCATCCTGGCGAATACGTTGCGATCGCGGGACCGAGCGGTTGCGGTAAGTCGACACTGCTTTCGATTCTGGGACTGCTCGATTCACCGTCCGGCGGACAATATCTATTGAATGGGCGCCAGGTGGAAAGTCTCTCGTTTGCTGAACGCGCCCGGATCCGCAATCGCGAAATCGGTTTTATCTTCCAGAGTTTCAACCTGATTGGCGATCTGACGGTGCTTGAGAATGTTGAGCTACCGCTCACCTATCGCTCGGAGGTCAGCGGCGCCGAACGGAAACGGCGCGCAATCGAATCGCTGGAGCGGGTAGGCATGCAGCATCGGCAGAAACATTTCCCAAACCAACTGAGTGGTGGTCAACAACAGCGTGTTGCTGTCGCGCGGGCGCTTGCCGGCTCACCTTCGGTCCTGCTCGCCGACGAGCCAACTGGAAACTTGGACAGCAAAAACGGTGACGCCGTCATGGACCTGCTTGCCGACCTGCACAAAGGCGGCGCCACCATCTGTATGGTCACCCACGACAGCCGGTTCGCCGGCTACGCCGAACGCACCATTCATCTCTTTGACGGTAAAGTAGTGGAAGATAAAGAACGCGAACGCCAACTGGAAGAAGAATTGCGGACGTAGAGAAACGCCGGGAACGAGCGGGATCGCGCGAGAACGCCGGAAACGAAAGACAAAAACTCGAACATAAGGCTACAAGGAAAACCTAACAGTTCGCCCTCGTATCAGTCCCATTGGTCCTATTGGTCCTATTGGTCCCATCAACCGAAAACTGAAAACCGAAAACCGAAAACTGAAAACCTCAGTCTGAACCCGCCACTCGCACGAGTCCGCCAACGCGAGATAAAGCTCAACCATACCAACACTAACACTCGAATCCCCCCAATGCTCTCCGATATCAAGTTCGCCTTCCGCATGTTGCTGAAGAACCCAGCGTTCACGCTGACTTGCATCGGCATTCTGGGCCTTGGGATTGGTGCTACAACTGCAGTTTTCAGTGTCGTCAATTCAGTGCTGTTGCGACCGTTGCCGTTTCCTGAATCCGATCGGTTAGTCAATGTATGGAACTCGGCGCCTAAATCGGGCAGAGACCGTTTTCGATCTTCCTATCCTGAATTCCAGGACTGGAAGCGGGAGAACAAAGTCTTTGAAGCCGTTGCCGTATTTAACGCGGATGACACGGGTGACTTTGTGGGTTGGGAGGGTGGCATCCGTCAGCTCGTTCCTTTGGCGATTGTATCATCAGAATTGTTCAAAGTCCTCCGTGTTGAACCGGAGATCGGTCGTAATTTTAGGATGGGGGACGATGAGGTCGGTAGTCGACCCGTAGCGATTATTGGCCACGACCTTTGGATGAGCCGTTTCGGAGGGCGCTCAGGCGCAATGGGAACGACTATAGAAATAGATGATAAGAAGTATGAAATCATCGGCGCGATGCCTGCAGGCTTCGAATTTCCAATTCAGTCCCCCGCGCCACAGATCTGGTTGTCGGTTGGTAGTTTTCGTGGCCGTCAGCCGGACGGCTCACTTTCGTGGCTGGATAGTCGAGGCACAGGGCATGATCTTAAGGTTGTAGCCCGGCTGCGGTCGGGTACCACGATTGAGCAGGCCCAAGCAGACGGAAATGCGATCACGCATGCAATCGCGCGACAGTATCCCGCAGACTCAACTGCTGAGTCCGCTTTAGTAGTGCCCTTGCTAGCAGACTTGACGGCTCGGGTGCGACCGGCTCTTTGGGTTCTGCTCGGAGCCGCCGCCTGTGTTCTGATAGTAGGTTGCTTGAATGTTGCGAATCTATTGCTCGCGCGTGCGATCGCTCGACAGCGAGAAATTGGTATTCGCGCGGCTCTCGGCGCGAATCGTTCGCGAATTATTCAGCAACTGCTAACGGAAGCATTGATCCTCGCCTTGTGCGGAGGAGGGGTTGGCCTCGTATTTGCCTCCACGCTAACGAGCGGTTTTCGTGTGCTGCTTCCTCCAGATTTCCCACGGATCGGGGAAATCGAGATTGACACGGGCGTGCTGCTGCTCTCTATAGCGGTCACGGTTTTAACCGGGATCTTCTTTGGCTTGTCGCCGGCGTGGCGATTCTCTCTTCCAAGTGTTACGTGTACGCTCGGCCAGACTGGCGTGCGCTCCTCCATGGGAAGGGCACGCGAGATTTTGATCGTCATCGAGCTCGCTTTGTCACTCGCCTTGCTCGGCGCTGCCAGTCTCTTGATTCAGAGCTTCTTGCGCCTAGAAACAGTAGGTCCGGGTTTTTCGCCAGACCACGTAGTCAGTGCCCGGCTTGCTTTGCCTGCAAACGGCTATACCGGGAAGAGTGAACAGATCAATGCCCTGAATAGAATTCTCGATGAAGCCCGGAAACAACCTGGGGTGTCCGAAATCAGCGGAACCGATAGTCTGCCATTGAGCGGCTTCGAACACAGCACACCGTTTCAGTTTGAAGGTAAGGCGACTCCATTAGCCGAATGTCCACGTTGTCTGATCATTGAGATCTTTCCTGGGTATTTCGCCACCATGCGTAGCCATCTCCTGGAAGGACGGGACTTTGCGCAGACAGACGACGCGACCCGCCCCGGGGTGGTAATAATCAACCGACGATTCGCGCGCCAGTTTTTTCCAGGTCAAAACCCGATTGGAAAACGAATTGGCCCGGGACTGGTCGGCCAGGACGCTGCCGCCGGGTACCGTTTGTTCCAGATCGTCGGAATCGTGAACGACTTCGGTCCAAAGAGCCTCGATTCCCAAGTGTCGCCTACCATTTACATTCCATATGCTCAAAGCCCGAGCCTTGGATTTACCGCGGTCGTACGGACCAGTCTGAACCAGCGAACAGTCGAAACCAACTTGCGGCGAGCAGCCAACCAAATCGACAAAGGGATCGCAATCTACGACGTCCAGACGATGGACCGCAGAATCTCCGACTCGATCGCCCAGCCAAGAGTGAACACGGCGCTCGTCTCCGCCTTTGCAGCTCTAGCAATGATTCTGAGCGCTACCGGCCTATACGGTGTGATGTCCTATTCAGTCGCCCGGCGCACGCAAGAAATCGGTATCCGTCTGGCTCTGGGAGCGAGTACACGCAACATGCTCCAACTCATAATCGGCCAAGAAATGAAGCTCGTCTGGATCGGCCTGGCAATCGGCATCCTCCTATCGCTCGCATGCAATCATCTCCTCTCAAGTCTACTATTCGGAATCCAACCAACCGACGTCCCGACACTACTAACGGTCACCATCCTACTAACATTCGTTGCACTGATTGCTCTCTGGCTGCCCGCTCATCGAGCATCCCGAATTGACCCCGTAATCGCACTCAGGAGGGAAGCATGACAACGCCGTCAATGCCAACAATGCCAGCAGCGCCGTCATCGGGAACTGAAAACCGACCTGGCCGCCGCAGCCTTGGCCAAGGCGGAGAACTGAAAACTAACTAACACTAGCACTCACACTCACATCCTCCCATGCTCTTCGACCTAAAATTCGCTATCCGCACCCTGAGCAAAAGCCCAGCCTTTACTATCACAGCGGTTCTGACTCTCGCGCTTGGCATTGGGGCGAATACCGCAGTGTTCAGCGTGGTGAATGCAGTTCTTCTACAGGCGCTGCCATATCCCGATCCGGATCGATTGGTTCATGTAGAGGAACGACGCGAGAGCTTTGGCAGGATGTCTGTCGCTTATCCGAACTATCTGGACTGGCGCGCGACCCAGCGCTCTTTTGAAGATATATCGATCTACCGCGGAGACAGCTTTAATCTGAAGGGGGATGGAGATCCGGAACGGGTCGAGGCTGTCTACGTGAGCGCCAGCTATTTCCGCGTGCTCCGAGTTCCAATTCAGCCAGGCCGCGGCTTTACCGACAGTGAAGATCGCGATAGCGGTGCGCACGTTGCAATCCTGACCGAACAATTCTGGCGCCGCCGATTCGGTGCCGATCCCGGCGTTATCGGAAGAACGGTAACTTTGGATGAAACTAACTACGTAATTA
>Ga0207684_10002735_pt1 | contig 17559 bp, 16 predicted proteins | sample KBSK5501metaG_FD_184342 | JGI IMG/M metagenome (GOLD analysis project Ga0207684, IMG submission 184342) | Corn, switchgrass and miscanthus rhizosphere microbial communities from Kellogg Biological Station, Michigan, USA - KBS K5-50-1 metaG... | ecosystem: Host-associated > Plants > Roots >...
GCGGGTCTGGTCGCCACGCCCAGCGCAAGCTGAACGCCAGGTGGCTCCGTTGAAGACCGTCGTAACCGCCACGCGCAAAACCGCGTCGTTGGTGAGGGCAACGTTCGCCTCATAGGCGTTGAGCCGAATGAGAAACGGGCGGCGGGGTGAGGGAAGCATCTTGCGCTCCGCCATCATCGCTCCAACGAGCGGAAACGACCGACGCCGGCGAGCATCATCGTTCGTCGGCGTGGTCTCGCTAAGCGTTGGCGCCTCGCCCATGCGAGCTGGCCAGCTTCGGACCACGACGTGAGGGCGGACCCGGATGATGCGCCCTTTCCTCGTCGCGCACATCAGCGGGAGTGGGTTGGCACGTAGTGGGCATATCCCAGCCTCCCCCATACCAGCCTCACGTCCCTCAGTCCCTAGCGGGCTCTCGCCTGTGATCTTCCCCCACATGGCGTTAGGTTTCGTAGAGCGCCTGGAACTCCGGAATCTCGCGGAGCGCGTCCAAGTCGGGGTCTTGTTTCGACCACTCCACCAGCGAGGGGACCCGTGGCAGCGCCTCGCGGATGGCGCCAATAGCCAGCTCTGATCGTCCATTGCGCGCGTAGAAGCAGCCGAGGTTGTAGATCACGTACCCATAGGTCGTGGGATCGTGTGCGAAGAGCTCACTAACGGTGGCGACAACGACCTGACGTATCTCGAGCGCGCGATCGAACTCATTGCGACTCTGATAGATGTCTCCCCAGTGCTCGGCGGGATGCTCGTACCAATTGGTGAGGATGAGTCGCTCTAACGAGCTGCCACGCTCGCCCTGTTGCCAGGGATATCGGTCGCGCTGGATGAGGTCGTCGGGGCTGAGCCGCTCCGTTTCCGCCACCAGCGCCTCCCAGGGAGTCTCGCGCTGTTGCACAAAGACGCGATCGTTCAGCGTCTGTGTGTCTTCCAGATCTGGCAGTGCGCCGCCATCGAGGGCCGCCTGGAGGCTCCGTACGGCGTCCTGGCGCCAGAAATTGTTGTGCGCCACGTGGTCTTTGGCGCTCCAGGCATGCAGTTCGCCACGCGCCGCGCGCTCCTCCGGGCTCAGGCGCGCCGCGAGGCTATCCTGGTCCGCCTGCCCACGCGTCAGCAGCCGTCTGTGTGTCTCGCTCTCGATTGGATCCTTCCTCTCTCCCGTCCAATGGACTGCTGTTCTGTTGGTCAACAGCCCTCATGAGCGTGCGGCGCCCCGTGGGGGGAGACGCCAGCGGGTGATTGACCGCGGCCCACGTCGCTTCTCGCTTCGCGTCCAGCACGGCGCCAGGTGAATCGTTGCTCCAGCGTCGCGTAGCGCCTCCGTACCCAGGAGAGTGTACGACACGAACGTCTGTTCCTCAAGGGCGGAAGGGGCGGACATGGGCTAGACGGAGCGGGCGAAAATACTGTGCGGAAGGCACGCGCCCACCACCCAATGCGGAGCATCCACGATCTCGCAGATCTTGAGGTCCACCGCAACACTGCAGAGCATATACGCCTCGTTGCGGCCCAGCCCATGCGCCTTCTGAAGATGGGTGATCATGTGGCGGATGGCGTCGCGCGCCGCCGCGTAGAGATCAGGCCCAATCCCTTCACAGGCATAGTAGGGCGCCGTGTTGGTACGCGCCGCGAGCGGACCAGCGGTAAGAAACTGCGGCTCAGAGACGGTAAGATCGCGGCGGACCGTGAGGCGCACCTCGGCGCGCATCGGCGTTTCAATCGCCGTCCCACAGACCTCGCCGTCTCCCTGGGCGGCATGGCCGTCACCCAATGAGAATAAGGCGCCCTCCACCTCGACCGGGAGATAGAGTTTCGCGCCGCGCGTGAGATGTTTGGTGTCGAGATTGCCACCATGGTGATAGGGCGGAATCGTGGAGAAGGCGCCTGGAGCCGCCGGGGCGACGCCTATTTCGCCGCAGAAGGGCTCGAGCGGAATCTGGACGCCGGGAGCGAACTCCGCCCAACCGTCACGCAGGCGCCAGAGCTTGAGGGCAGGATCGGGGAACTCGTCGGCGAGCAGTCCGAATCCAGGGATGAGCGCGGTCCAACCCCACTCCGCCGGTTGAAAGTCCACGAACTCAATCTCCAGGGTATCCCCCGGACGCGCTCCCTCGACGAAGATCGGCCCATTCACCTGATCGACCCGGGTGAAGTCGAGCGCGCCAATGGTGGCGGCAGTGGCGTCGGGCGTGATCTGCCCACATGAGGCGTCCAGCAGGTCAAAGGCAATCGTGTCTCCTGAGGAGACCCGCGCGAGCGGGGCAATGCTATGATCCCAGGCAAGATGCCACTGCTCCCGGGCCACGTGTATCGTGCGTCGTGTTTGCGGCATGAAGGCTACGCTCCTTGCTCTCGTGAGACCTACGGCGACGAGGTGATTTCCCCGCAATGGGGCCCGCTGCAACTCTACCACCTGCGCGCTGGCACAGGGGTCATCTGACGCTCAATTGGCTGAACGCAATGGCGAGCAAAAGGGTCGCGACGTCTGACGTGCTCATCGGCGCTGGCGCCGCTTGGGCCAAAACGGCAGGTCCAGGCGAGATCCTCTCGAGAGACGGCGACCACTTGGCGCGCTTCGCTCCAACTCTTCCGCGGGATATACTGGAGGTGCGCGGAGATCGCGCGGGGCGATCGCCGCTCGCGGGAGGAGAATATCCCATGGGCGATCTTCTCTGGCCATTCGTGATCGTGAGTTTCGTGTTGGTCGTGTTTCTCCTGGTCGTGTCGTTCATTCGCATCGCGCTCTCGGACCATGATTCCTCCGCTGAGCCAGCCGCCACGACGACCTGACACGCCGATGAACGCGGCAGGAGCCCGGATGCGCAAGAGGGGCGGTGGGAGTATCTCCCGTCGCCCTTCTTGGCGTTGTGCGCCAGAGACCGCTCCGCAGACAACAGCCGACGGGAAGCGTCGCCGCTCCCCGCCGACCGTCTGGGATGTGCGATTGGATGTCGCTACGCGCTCGGCGTGGCGGTGTTCCCCGGAACAGGTGTCCCCGCCCTCCCCTTGAGAATCATCGCGATCTGGTGCAGGTCATCGCCCGCCTTCTTCAGCGCGTCATGCGCCGCCTTCGTGTCGGCCTGCAGCGCCGCGAACGCCTTGTCATAGGTGGCGCGGTCGGTGTTGAAGGTGTTCGGCGTCAGCACCGGCAGTTGCCCCTGGCCCGCGTCAATCTGCGCCTCGGCCTCCTTGAGTTGCGCCTTGAAGTCAGCATACAGCGTGTTCAACTGATCCTTCTTGTCGGCGGACGCCTTGGCGATCGCGTCTTCGATCTTCGGCTCCAGGCCCTTCAACCTGGCATCCACATTCGTCATGATGTCCAGTTCGACGACATGGCGTGTGCGTGGCAGGAAGACCGCATAGATGCGGAACTGCAAATAGATGTTCCTGACATCGGCGCGCGCGGCGGTGATATCGGTCTCGCCGTCGAGCTTCGTCTTGAGCGTGGCGAGGCCGTTCTTGTTCGTCGTGATCTGGCCGAGCAGCGGGCCAGCCTGCGCGCTGGTGAGATGTCCCTTGCTGACGAGGCCGTTGATCTTGGTGGTCAGCCCGTCGAGCGAGGTCTGGCGCTTGGCGATGGCGTCGTCGCCAAACTTCTTGACACAGGCGATGTCGGTCCCGCACCTCGTCTCCTGCGGCGCCGCCAGCGCAATAACCGGTAACGCGGCGGTCAATAAGAGCGCGAGCGTCGCGCCGAAGAAGGCGATCCGACGCTTCGTGGCGAAGAAGTTCATGGCTCAATTCTCCTCGTGGATCGGTAGATCGTACGTTGTGGCGTCCGCGCCCTTTATGGCGTCACTTCGTTATCCAGGCTCGACTCATCTATGTTCGCGTCGAGGTTGACGCTGTCGAGCGTCGCCATGATCGACGTCAGATCCGCGTCCCCCTGGACTACCTGGGTCACGCTGGCAGACTGGCCGCCAGAGCCGCCCTGGGAGCCGCCACCGTTATAACCGCCATTGCCACCGGCGCCACGTCCGCCACACGCCGCGAGGGCGAGCACGAGGACAAGGGCAAGCGCCGCGACCAACCATACCGTTCGGCGGGTCTGCCTGCGTCCAATCGAGTGCAGAGTCATGCGTGTCTCCTCCAGACCACACTTCAGCGACACTGTGAAACCGTATGCTGGCTCTCGAGCCACCTGGCGTTCATACACCGCCAAGATGGCGTCATCGCCAGGAGCCCATCGCGCGTGTTTCCGTCCGACATCGCCCGCCGAGATCGCGCCATTCATCGCATCCGTGCGGACGCTCTCCCTCTTGGCCACGGCGGACGGCCACGCGCTGTATCAGGCGTCTGCGTTCACTCCCGTTCACTCCGCGCAGGCTTCATGACCATAGTAACGACCCGGTGGTCGGATGTCAGCGCCTGTCTGTAAAGTATGTGTAAAACCGCGCCAGGCGGCGCCGCAGCGAGAGCGTGAAACAGCGCCAGAGCCGAAATAGTGGGCGCTCACGCTGATGAGGTATAAAGCGCTAGCGCGCTCTGGCAGATGTCATACGGCGTTCTGGCGCGGCGTTCTGCGTAGCATAAATGGGGAGGGTGAAGGAGAAGAGCGTGCCGCCGCTCTGTGCGTCCTCGACGCGGATCGTCCCGCCATGCGCCTCGACGAGCGCGCGCACGATCGCCAGTCCAGCCCGCTGCCGCCCGTCGAGGAGTTGCGCGAGCGATCAACGCGATAGAAGCGATCGAAGATGCGCTGGCGGTCCTGCGGGGCGATGCCCGGCCCGCTATCGGCGACGCCCACACGCACGAAATCACTCTCGACACGCGCCGCCAGCTCGATATGTCCGCCCGCCGGCACGTGCCGCAGCGCGTTGTCTGTCAGGTTGAGCAGGATCTCGGTGAGCCGGTCGCCGTCGGCGTAGACCAGGGGCAGCGTTGGCGACAGGTAGCTGAGCGCCTCGACACTGTGCCGGCTCAGCTCTGGCGCCAGCACGGCCAGCGTCTCTTCGACCAGCGTATGGAGTTGCAGCGGCGTCCGATCCAGCGATTGCGTGCCCGCCTCGTAGCGCGCGACCTGGCGCAACTGGTCCACCAGCCGGCGCAACCGCGAGGACTCGCGCGCGATCCGGCGCACCGTCTCCTCGCGCTCCTCGCGAGAATGCAACATGCCATCCAGCAGCGCCTCGGTGAAGCCGGAGATCGCGGTGAGTGGGGTCGCCAGCTCATGCGAGACGTTGGCGACGAGATCGCGGCGCAACTGCTCCTGGCGTTGTAGCTCGCCGACGTCATGCTCCAGCGCAGTGGCCATCTCGTTAAAGGTCGCTCCGAGCCGCCGGTACTCGTCGGGCGAACGAACATCCACGCGCGTGGCGTAGTCGCCGTTGGCCATGCGCGCGGTGGCGGTGGTCAGCCGGGCGAGCGGCCGGGTCAGCCGCCGCGAGAGCAGCACCGCGACGATAATAGCGAACACGACAGCGCCGAGCGCCGTGAGCAGCAGGGCGCGTACCACCGCCGTCTGGAAGACGACGAAGGCGGCGGCGCCAGCGCGCGGAGGCGAGGAGATGGCAATCGCGCCGACCACTTCATCCTGCGCCACGCCATTCGCATAGATCGGCTCGACGGCGTAGACACGTTGCGCGAAAGGCGAGAGAATCGTGTCGTTGAGCAAGCCGGAACTGGAGCGCCCCTCTAGCGCTCTCAGTAGCGCTGGCGTCAGCGTCTCTTTATCCTGGGCGAGCTGGTTTGCCTGGGCTGGCCCGCTCGCCGGCTCGACGATCAGCTTCCCATAGGCGTCCATCACCCAGATGTTCGTCGTGGTCAGCCGCCGGCGCACCAGCGTGCGCAACTGCTGCGGCCCGTTCACCTCGGAGAAGTATTTCCCCTGTCCGATGGTGAGCGCGGAACTGACGGTTTCTCCTTGCACCTGATCCATCTGGTAGCGCCTGAAGGCGACGGAGAAGGCGAAGAGTGTGACAATGGCGACCAGCGTCACCGCGACCACCGCGATGATCACCGAGCCGATGGCCATCTGCACGAAGAGGCTAGGCGCGCGCCGGCGCGCTGCGGGCGGCGCGTTTGTCCGCGATACGCGGTTTTTGTCTGGCTCGATCATGGTCTGTCTCGCAGTGGTGGCCGCCGCGGGGCGATGCGCTCAGGAGGCGCTCTCGGCCCCGGACGGGTCGAACTTGTAGCCCACGGTCCAGACCGTCTTGATGAACCGCGGGTGGGTGGGGTCGCGCTCGACCTTCTTGCGTAGCGTCCCGATATGCACGTCTACGGTGCGGCTATCGCCGAGGTAATCGAAGCCCCAGACCTTGTTGAGCAGTGTCTCACGCCCCATGACCTGATCGGGCGCGCGCGCCAGCGTCAGCAGAACGTCGAACTCTTTCGCCGTCAGTTCGACAGCGCGCCCATCCACCTCCACACGGCGCGCGGCGGGGATGATCGTCAGGCCGGGATAGATGAGGCGTTCTGGCTCTGGCTCGGCGGACTGCATAGAGGCGCGGCGCAGGATCGCGCGCACGCGGCTGACGAGTTCACGTGGGCTGAAGGGTTTGGTGAGGTAATCGTCGGCGCCCAGATCGAGGCCCATCACGCGGTCATCCTCGGCGCGGCGCGCGGTGAGCATCAGGATCGGCGTGTGGCTCTGCGCGCGGATGCGCTTGCAGACTTCGTAGCCATCCATCCCTGGGAGCATCAGGTCGAGGATGATCAGGTCCGGCGCGATCCGCTCGTAGGCGGCCAGCCCCGCAGGCCCGTCCTCGGCGACGGCCACGGTGAAGCCCGCCTCCTGCAGGTAGAGGCGCACGAGGTCAATGATATTCGCCTCATCCTCGACGATGAGGATGGTTCCCTGCCCGCCGGTCACGCCCTGCGCGTCGCTCATGCGGCCCTGCTCCTGCGCCCTCAACGTCACCGGCGCCAGCGCGCCGTCTTCGCATTATAGGCTATCATGGGGAGTCAGTTGGCTCATGAGGCCATCCGACTTTGCAGCCGCGCAAGCAATTTGCAGAAAATTTACACGGCGTCGCCGCACAGGCGCGACAGGTCGCGCCCGTACAGATAGGCGTTGCTGACGATGAACCCGCGCAGGCGGGTTTCACGGCGGAACGCCCCCAGGCGCGAATTCAGTCGCCAGCGCCTTTTCAGGAGCAAGCGTGGTGCTGTTCCCGGTCGCGCAACCCTGGCGGCAGGCGCTCCTGCTGGGCGCGCTCGTGGTGTGGGCCGTCTTCCTGTTCGGCGGCTTTCTCTTTGGCAGGCGCAACGCCGAAGGAACCAGGCGCATGCCGACCTGGACGCGCATGGCCTCATCGTGCGCGCTGGTCGTCGCCGCGTGGCTCTGGTTCATCTTTACGCGCGAGACCTCCGTTGGCGGCTATGCATTGCTGATCGCGCTGGGCATGACGCTCGGCTTCCTCGGCGACCTCTTCCTCGCGCCGCTGCTTCCCGTCGCGCAGCCGACGCTGGCCGGGATCGCGGCCTTTGGGCTGGGACACATCGCCTATCTCGTCGCGCTCGTCAGCTTCGCCAACGCGCACGATTTGAACGCGCCGGGGCCGCGTTGGGCGGCGCTGGCAGTCTGGCTGCTGATCGGGGCGGCGGGCTGGTATTTTGTCGTCTCTCGCGGCCAGAAAGCCACTGTGCTCCATTGGGCGGCGCTGCCCTACGCCTTGCTGCTGGCGAGCTTGGCAGGCGTGGCGACGGGGCTGGCTCTGCAATCGGCGCTCTTCCTCCCGCTGGCGGTCGGGGCGGCGCTCTTTCTGCTCAGCGACCTGATCCTCGCTGGGGAGCTTTTCGCCGGGCTATTCTTCCCGCTGATCGGCGACGTGATCTGGCTGACGTATGGCCCCGCCCAGGCGCTCATCGTCTACAGCGTCGCCAGCGCCCTGCGCGTCGCGGGCGTCATGATCTGAACCTGCGAGACGCCCGATTTTGTCAGCAGGTTCGGGCTGCGATGACGCTATGCCAGACGCCTGACAGCCGTGCGGCTAGATGACACTGCTGGATAACTACGCCTGATATACTTGGAACAACTGACGGCCTATCACGGGGGAGTGCGCCTATGTTGACCCGCGTCATCCGCCGGCGCGACCTCGCTCTGATTATCGTGACAGGCCTTGCCGTCGTGGTCGCGATTCGTGGAAGTTACGTAGCCGAGAATAGCCCCAACCGCTGGGAATGGCCTGGCCTCGGCGAGCAGCTTCTCCTGTTTGGTCTCCTGGCCCTTGCTCTTGTCCTTTACGTCACTATCCAGATCGTGTGGCTCATGGCCTCATTCCTGCGCGCGGAGTGGAGTTGGGTGATTGCTGCTATCGTGGTGGCGGTGGGGAGTCTCGCCCTGTCTGTCACGGTCTACACACATGGCGACTTCTTCCTTGACGCCATCGCACAGTTCACGCGCAACTCGGGTTTTCTGGAACTCCTCGTCGTGTTCGTCCCGCTGCTGATGGGAATAGCGCCCGCGACGATCTACAGCTATCGCCCCGAGGCCCAAGCGATCAGAGGAGACGCCAGCGCCGGTACGCTGTGACCTTCATCGCTGGCGGGGGCGGCCGCGCACTTCGCGGGCGAGGGTGGTCACGAGACCGCCGACGATGCAGGCGACGAAGAGAACGGCGATCAGCGGGTTGGGCAAGGTCGTGCGCTCCAGCGCGAAGGCGAGCAGGAACGCCACGGCGACCGCGACGAGCAGGATGGCGTCGCCGGCGAAGAAGTTGTAGGTGGCCTTGAGGCCGCGCAAGATGGCGTTCATTCGGTCACCTCCGACGCGATGGGGTTCTCCAGATCTTCCAGCGTCGGCGCGACCTTCGGCGGCGCGTACGGACGCAGCCAGGCGATCAGCGCCAGCGCCACCGCGAGATAGAAGGCCACCAGGACCAGCAGGAAGAGGTCCTCATGCCACCATTCGATGCCCAGTCCCTCCCCACCCCAGAACGTGCCGAAGCTGGTCAGCATCACGCCGACGATGTACTTCAGCGCGTTCTCCGGCACCCGCTGCAGCGGCGCGCGGATGATCGCTCCCGCGCCGATGACCAGCGCGCCCGCGGCCAGCGCGCCCAGCGTGGCGACCAGGATGCCGCTGGGCTGCGCGCCTGCGGCGGCGCCCTGACTGGCGTTGGCCTGCAAGCCGAAGGTGATGACGATGAAGGCGACCTCCAGCCCTTCGAGCAGCACACTCTTGAAGGAGGTCGCCACGCCGAAGGGGTCGATGCGCGTCTGGTGATGCTCGCCACGCGCGCGCAGCTCGGCGAGCTGCTCCTCATAGATCGCTTCCTCGTCGTGCATGGCTTTGAGGCCGGCGTAGCGCAGGATCGCCTTCTTGAGCCACTTGAGGCCGAAGAGGATGAGCAGAAAGCCGACGACCACCCGTAACGCGTCAATGGGGACGTAGCGCACGAGCGCCGTGCCGAAGACGGCGACGATGAGGGCCAGCGCGCCCACCGCCGCCGCAGCGCCAGCGAAGGCGCTACGCCAGTTGATGGTGACGCCGACGACGAGGACGATGGTGAAGGCCTCGACGAACTCGACGGCGGAGGCGAGAAACGCCGCGATGAAAACGGCCCACAGTTGCGCTGTCACAGATGCATGCCTTTGTAGTTCACGCGTGCGGTCAGGATGTCTCTGATTCTACCACGATAGTCTCGATAGTTGACCTCGATGGCCTGCGCGCAAAAGCTACCGGCTAGCGCGTCGCGCCGCGGCGAGGGGTTGGCCGTCGCTAGCGGCGATCTGCTTGTAGACGGTGAGGGTGTTGTTGTTGTAGTCAATCGAGACGAGGCCGAAGCGGCTCATGAGGTCCGAGCCGAGAAAGCCGACGATGCCCACCGAGCGCTGGGTGTCGCCCAGGGCGATGCTCGCGATCTCACTCGCCGGCAATTTGATCTGGCCGATGTTCCAGGCGCCGATGCGCACCGGTGTCGCCTGCTGTTTCCCGCCGATGCCGGAGAACTCCTGTGGCGGCCCGGCGACCGGCAGCTGTAGCTTGGCCACTACTGAGCGATCCAGCAGCGTCTTGCTCGCCCCGGTGTCCAGCGCCATGACGTATGGCCCCTGACCTTCGAGCGTGACGGAGACCAGCACGAGGGTATTGCCCTGGAAATCCTTCTTCACGTCAACCGGCGCGCTGATGCCCTGGTCGCAGACCGTCGGCGCGGAGGAGCGCAGGTTGACCGTGCAGGCGGAGAGACCAGTGAGGGTGATGACGAGGAGCGCGAACGCGAGCGACGCCCGCAGGAGCGCTTGGCGCGATGCGCCACATCGGGGCAGCGACGACATAGATTCAATTCCTCCGCTCGACCTGCTCCAGCAGGTGTGCTCTGGCTCCAGGGGAGCGCAATCAACCGCGCGCGGTCGCCCTGCACTGTACTCTATCGTACAAGGTCAATGTCGCGCCGCCTGCCATGGCGCCAAGCCCCATACGCGCGTCTCGATTCAAGCGGGCGGCGGGTTCGTGCGCTCCTTCGTGTGCTACAATGGGCCAGAGCGCGCCGCCACAGAGACGGCTGATTGAGACACTACATGACGCTCAGGAAAACACATGTTTCGACCACAGACAGCCAGAAGGAACTCGGTTGTCCTCGTCGCAAGCCCACACGCCAGGCACGGCGAGCATCTGGAGGGGGCGGTCGCACGGTTGCGCGAGGCCGGGATCAAGATTGGCCTGCGGCTCACGGTGGACGCGCTCGATACGGAGCAGTTACAGGGCCTGATCTGGCGCCGGGCGGGGCATAGCGCCGTCATCGTCGCAGGAGGGGATGGCGCGATAGGCGCGGTGGCCTCGCATCTCGCCCAGAGTGGTCTCGCGCTTGGCATCCTGCCGCTTGGGACCTCGAATGATGTCGCGCGCTCGCTGGGGATCTCGCTGGAGCTGGAGCGCGCGGTGGAGACCATCGCCGCCGGACATACGCTGGCGCTGGACGTGGGGCAGGTGATCCCGGCGATGACCGCGCCAGGCAAGCTGCGCTTGCGGAAGCGCCTGGCGACGTTTGTCACGGGGAAGCCGCCCTCACTGCCCGGAGCGTATTTCCTGCATACCGCCACCATCGGCTTCAACGTGCAGTTCGCCCAACTGGCCACCGATCCCGATCGGCGCGAGCGGCTCGGCGCGCTGAACTCTCTGACGGCGCTGCTCGAGACGACGATGAAGATGGAGCCGATCGAGGCGCATATCCGCTTCTCCGGGATCGCGAGCGCGGAGGACCAGGCAGACACGTTGGAGGTCCAGACGCGCGCGCTGCAGATCGCGGCGATCAACACGCCCGTCTTCGGGGGTGGGTTGAACCTGCGTGTGCCGGGGGTCAGCCCGCGTGATGAGTTGCTGGACTTCCTCATCGTCGAGCCGTTCGAGCCGGCGCTGCTGGGCGAGATGGCGCAGGCGCTCCTCGCCGCGCTCGGCAGCCTGGGCGCGCGGATCTTCGGCCAGTCAGATGAGACTGAGCAGGCGAGTGAGGCGACACACACACCGGGGGTCCTGCGGTACCGGGCGCGTGAGGCCGCCATCGCGACGGCGACCCCGCTGGATGTGACGCTGGATGGCGAGATCCGCGCGCAGACGCCGATGGTCGCGCGTATCGCGCCAGAGAAGTTGCGTGTCTATCTGCCCGCCAAGGCGCGCGCGGCGTTCGTGCAAGAAGAACATCAAGAAGAAGGTCAGCCGGATGCCATCCCGAAAGAAGCGGAACGCCGAATCTGAGCGCGAGGAACCGGCGGAGGCTCCAGCCGCTCCGCGCCGTCCGTTGCGCCGCACGCGCGCTGGGCGCGCCGCCACCGTGGCCCCATCGCCATCTTCGGGCGAGCCAGGACCGCCCGCGCCGGAGCCATCGCCGCTGGTGGCAGAGTTCGCGGCGACGGAGCCATTCCCGCTCGACCCTTTCCAGATCGAAGCCTGCGAGCATCTGGCCGCGGGCCGCTCTGCGCTGGTCGCCGCTCCGACCGGGACTGGCAAGGCTCTGGCAGCTACCACACCTGCATTGACCCCTTTGGGATGGAAACTAATCTCCGAGATCTGCGTCGGCGATTCGGTTATTGGCTCTCAAGGGAAGCCGACAACTGTTCTTGGGGTCTACCCACAAGGAAAGCGCCCGGCATATCGTGTCACTTTCAGCGATGGTGTTTCAGTCATCTGCGATATCGATCATCTATGGGCCGTCAATACAAAATCGCGTCGGTCCGAGGGTTCACCATGGCGTGTGCTGACACTTGGTCAAATCATGGCAGAAGGTCTCGCAGATGGTGAAGGGCGAAGACATTTCATTCCGATCGTGAAACCTGTCGAGTTTTGTCAGCCGGAGATTCAACGGAATACAACTCTAAGCGCTATCAGACAAGAAACAGGGATCACACAGCGAGGGCTTGCCGCGTTGTTGGGCGTTTCTCAGGCCTATGTCGGGGAACGCGAACTTGGTCATAAAGTTGTTTCGGAAGAATACCGTCAAGCGGTAGAGGCGGCGTTGACTGAAGTTGGACCTCAACCGCGTTTGGAACCCTATTTGCTCGGACTTTTATTAGGTGACGGCAATTTTTCGACAGGCGTAATACGCTTCACTTCGGCAGATGATGAGATTATCGCATCAGTACGAGAGCTGCTTCCACGGGGAACCATTTTACAGAAAGAAAGCTCACGCCCTTATGATTGGTTCATTCTCAGCCATAAAGTGCGCACGCACAACCCTGCAGTTACCGAATTGGTCAAACTCAATCTGATGGGGCGGCGAGCAGAGCATAAGTTCATTCCTCACCAACATAAATTTGCGTCTATCGAAGACCGGCTGGCGATCCTACAAGGCTTGCTTGACTCGGATGGCAGTATTGATGAGCGTGGACTCATAGAATATACGACGGTTTCGCGCATTCTGGCGGAAGACATGACATTCCTTGTTCGATCCCTCGGCGGACGTACACGAATACATGAGAAACCAACGAACGGACAGCTAGCATACAGGCTGCTCATTAATATGCCTAATGGCGCAGCCCCTTTTCGCCTATCGCGCAAACTTGCTCGTTGTCGCTCGGAGAGGAAATACTATCCAACACGCTCTATCGATGCTGTTGAACTGGTGGGTGAAGCTGAGATGGTATGTATCTCAGTTGATGCGCTAGATGGTCTTTTTGTCATCAACGACTTCATCGTGACTCATAACACTGTCGTGGCGGACTGCGCCATCTGGCTGGCGCAGCGCGAGGGCCAGCGCGCGATCTATACCGCGCCGGTCAAGGCGCTCTCGAACCAGAAGTATCGCGACCTGCGCGCGCGACACGGCGACGCGCGTGTGGGGCTGCTCACCGGCGACATCGTCGAGAATCCCGCCGCGCCGATCCTGGTGATGACGACCGAGATCTACCGTAACATGCTGCTGGAAGGCTCGCGCGCAGCGCGCGAGCTGCCCGGCGCGCAGGCAGGGGAGAGCGCCACGGCGGAGGCGTCGGATGTCGCGGAGCTGGCGCGGCGCTCGCGGCTGGACGAGGAGTTATCTGGCGTGAGCTGCGTGGTCTTCGACGAGATGCACTTCATCGGCGATCCGGAGCGCGGCCCCGTGTGGGAGGAGGCGATCATCCACTCGCCCGCGCACGTGATCTTCGTCGGTCTCTCGGCGACCGTAAGCAACGCCGACGAGTTGCGCCAGTGGATCGAGCGCGCGCATGGCCCGATGGGCCTGGTCTTCCACGCCGAGCGCGCCGTGCCGCTGGAGCACTATTACTTCTTCGAGAGCCGGCTGCGGCTGGCGCAGGACGCCAACGGGCTACGTGTCGAGCGTTTCGACGGGATCGGCGGCGAGACCAAGCTAGCGCGTATGCGTAACCGCGGGCGGCGCTACACCTTCGGGGACGACGCGAACCAGCAGACGTCGCCCCCACGCGATGGGCGGCCCTACTGGGCAAAGCGCCCGCGCGGCGAGAATCCCGCCAGCGCCCAACAGAAGGCCGAGGAGGTCGAGGAGCCGCTGGAGCGTCCCGCGCCGGAGCCGGGCGAGATCCTCACCGCGTTGCGCGCCGCCGATCTCTTACCATGCCTGTACTTTCTGCCCGGACGCAGGGCGGTCGAGGCGGCGGCCATCGGCGCGACGGGGCATCTGCTGGTCACGCCGGAGCAGCGCGCGCGGTTGCATGTCGAGGTGCAGCAATGGGTGAAGGCGTTGCCTCCCGACGACCAGCGGCTGGAGCAGGTGGGGCGCCTGGCCGACCTGCTGCCGCGCGGGCTGGGGTTTCACCACGCCGGGCTGCTCCCCGCGCTGAAGCTGTGGGTGGAGACGTTGTTCGCGCGCGGCGACCTCAAGGCGGTCTTCTCGACGGACACGCTGGCGCTGGGCATCAATATGCCGGCGCGCTGTGTCGTCGTCGGCAGCCTGAGCAAGTTCGACGGCGAGCAGATGCGGCTGCTCACGCCCAACGAGTATCAGCAATTGACCGGTCGCGCGGGGCGCCGCGGCATGGACGCGAAAGGCGCGGCGGTCATCCCGTACTCGCCGTGGGACGCGTTCGAGCCGGCGTTTCGGGCGCTAACCGCGCCGCTGCTGCCGGTCACGAGCGCGTTCGCCATCCGCTACAACACCGTGCTCAACCTCTGGCGGCCACACGACATGGAGCGGTTGCGCCGCGCGGTGGCGATGAGCCTGCGCGAGTTCCAGCGCTTTGCTCGCAAGCGCCAGCGCGCCGAGGACTGGCACGTCAAGACCTATGGGACGCCGCCGCGCCGCCCGCAGGAGCAGACGCTGGGGAAGGCCGCCGCGCAGGAACTCTACGCGACCGTCTATATGCTGCGCGCGCTCGGCTACATCAACGAGGACGACGAGCTGAGTGTGCGCGGGCGGCTGCTGCGCGCGATCTTCCACTCGTCGGGGATCATGCTGGCCGATCTGCTGCTGAACGGCGCGCTGGATGCGCTTGGCCCGGCGGAGGTGGCCGAGGTGGTGAGCTGGTTCACCTACGACGGCGACCGTCTGCGCAACCTGCAGACGCTGCCCAACCGGCTCGTCGCCGTGCGCCGGCAGGTCTGGCGGACACAGCGGCTCGTGCAGGACCTGGAGTTGACGAACGGGCTGACGGTGACGCAGGCGACGGAGGAGAGCTTCCACAGCGTCGCGTTGCGCTGGTGGCGCGGGACCTCGCTCGGCGGGTTGCTGCGCAATATAGACCTGGCCGAGGGCGATCTGCTCGTCTCGCTCAACCAGACCATTGACCTGCTCCAGCAGTTGCAGGGCGCGGTGGGCCAGACGGTGGACGCGCGTGACCTGTGGCAAGCGACGGATAGGCGCGCCGAACGCGAGCTGGAGGCGACGCGCGAGCGGCTCGGGCGGCTGCGTCCCGTGCTGGGGACGGCGTGGCGCGGGATGCTGCGCGGGAGCGTCGCGCTGAGCCGTACGATTCCCTCGATGGCGACGCCAGACGCTCCTGTGGCGCCGATGGCCGAGGACACGGATCCCGATGAGGCGAAACTGGATCGCGCCGAGGCTCCGCCGGATGCAGGTTTACCCGATGACGTGACGGGCGGCTGAAGTTCGCCGCCCTCGGCAGATAATCTCCCGCTTCATGGTGAGCGCGCTACTCGGCGCGCAACGCGAAGATGCGTGTATCCCAGCCTGGATTCGGCTGACTCGCTCCATATCCCGCCGAACACCAGACGATTCCACGTGTGACCGAATTGAGCGGCAGCGCGCACATGGGATAACCGCCTGAACTCACGCGCACGCCGGTCATGACAAATGCGCTCGTGTCCTGCCCAAGGGTGTTTGGCGCGTCGGTCGCCTTCCGGCCAGTGTAGCCGATGCTCGGATAAATGTTGTGCGCGCTGGAAACCACCTGATAGACGAGCACATCATCCTGCTCGTCGGTGGTCCAGAGCATCGGACCGAAGAGGTACGGCTGACTGCTGAGCGCCCAGATGCCCTGATTTTGGATCACCATACCGCTGATCCACTGCGGGTTGTGCGCTGCGACCGTCGTCAACTGTGGTTCGATGTCGAGCCAGTAGATCCCGTCCACCATCGAGCCACTCACCGTTGCCGCTGTCGTCCAGGAGAGATGGAGCATTCCCGCCTTGTACTCAGTCCGGCTCGGACCATTATCCGGAACGAATGAGCCGCCGCCGGGCTCTTGAGCGGTCACTGGATAGGCATATGCAGGTGGTAGCATGTTGTTGCCACAGGTCAGTGTTGGTGAGGTGATATTGCCTGTCAGCGCGTTCGTGTTGGTCATCGCGCAGAGCGTCAAGTCTGAACTGACAGGAGCGCAGGTACGCCATCCTCCACAGCAGGATTGAGGGCCCGTGCGGGACATGGGCTGTTTCCTCCAGCGCCACAGGTGTTTGGGCCAGCGGGGATACTCTTGTAGACGGACCCACTGGCGCTCATTCCATTGTAGAGACGGGTCTTATCAAGCGCCAGGATATAGTTGTCGATAAACCCGCTCGGCCCGTTTCCCATTGCCTGGCAGGCGATGTATAACCCCCAGTAGTCGGCGCCGATCTGCGGTGTGGAGCAACGTTCGCCATACTGGGTATTGAATTGCGTAGCCTCGAGGCGATACAGCCAGTACTGCCCGCCGGGCGTCGGCTGCGTGGGCGAGCTCGTCTGGCTCACGGCGATATCAATGTAGCCGTGATCGATGACGCTACTTGTGGTTAGCTCGCTGTAGACCACGATCCAGCGGTCGCGCATGACATCATAAAAGGTCTGTGGTTCGACCAGAAAATCCCCGCTGAGCTTGACCGGCGCGAAGAATGAGCTCGAGGTGTAGGGGCCGTACAGCAGTGCGCCAGATGCGCTGCTGAAGATGCCGATAGCGTTCGGCGTCACCTGCATCACATAGCTCAGGTCGGTCGCCATGGACTGGCCACTGGTGTTGTTGCCCGTACCCTGTGTGCTGTTCAGCCCCTCAAAACTCTTGTAGACGGGTGGAAGAACGCCGCCGCCCACGAAACTTGGCGAAGTCGCCACATGTGGGCTTGGCGTTGGATGACCAACTGCCGACGGCATGCCGGGAAGATGAATCGCGTTCTTATCGTATTCCGCCTGTTGCTGCGGTGACAGGCCGCGTTGTGGCAGAGGAAGCGAGGGCTGCGACGCTGGGTTGGCGTTGGCCGTCGCTTTGGGGAGCGCCGACAGGTTCACGACCCCCTTCGCGACGGCTCCCTTGAAAGGCGCGCCTTTGATTGCGACGCTGGGTTGCGTCGCGCGTTTGGCAGATGCGTGGGTAGCGCCTACAGCAGGAGCGAGCAACGACTTGAGGAGCAGTACACCTGTAAGGTGTATCGGCCACCAGCGGAGCGATTTCTGTGCCGCGTGCAGTCGCACGGCGCGTATCCTTTCGTGTGTAGACGCGATGTCCCAGCGCGAGGATACTGCAACTGCCGCTTAGTTGCAAGCGAAACGCGCGTACTCCGCGCTATCTCAGCTGTCAGGGAAGCGAAGGTGTGAGTTTACGCCTCGACGAGTTCCACGTGCTGAAGAGCCACAGCATGTGGCGGATTCAGTGTCACGCACGCCAGGAACTGGATCGCGTCTCAGTCGCGAGAAGGATCTGGTTAAAAGCCGAAGAGGCGGGGGATCACCACGCCGAGCAGGTATCCGCCAAGCGCGGAGACTGTGCCCACCACCACAACTTCGAGCGCGCTGCGGAAGA
>Ga0207684_10002736_pt1 | contig 17559 bp, 20 predicted proteins | sample KBSK5501metaG_FD_184342 | JGI IMG/M metagenome (GOLD analysis project Ga0207684, IMG submission 184342) | Corn, switchgrass and miscanthus rhizosphere microbial communities from Kellogg Biological Station, Michigan, USA - KBS K5-50-1 metaG... | ecosystem: Host-associated > Plants > Roots >...
CAGCATCTAGCACCGTGCCGAGCGCTTCAGTCAAATCATCCGACCGCAATAGAGGTGCACCGACACATCGATTGCCTCGATCGAGCATCTTTAACCATAGAGAGCCGTCCTCGACGCGTGCAGAGAAAAACAGAGTCGCGGGAGATCCTACAAGCCGGTCCAACAGCGGAAAGGCTGTTCGGTCCGACAGCTGGTACTGGCTAAGCACGAGGTCGAACTGCGTGCACGACACGAGATTGCAAGCATCCCGATAGGACTGCGCCAATTGGCAACGGCATCCTCGGCTGTCCAACCATCGCAATAATTGAGGGAAGTTCTCCAGGGCCTCGCCCACCAGAAGAACCGATATTAGTCTGGTACTCATTCTTGTTATCCTTTTCTGCAACGATAGTTCGAGAACGGCAGTTCCTTCGAGGCGGCGCTGTCGTCCGCACTCCGAAAGGCATTTTGGATGATCCTCTGAAGTTCCCCAGGAATAGGCGGGTAAGCCAAGTAGTCAAATGCCCCCGCACGGATGGCTGTCAAATATTCCGGCCACTCGCCTGTCCGGGAGACAACAACTACCAGCACTTTTGTGTCAGACTGGCCCACCAATTTCACGATATCCATGTACTTGCCGTCGGACAGGCAGTCATCGCAGAGCACAATGAAAACCTCATTCCCCGCCAGAGCCATGCCACTCTCGGTCACAGTAGAAGCAAAAACGGGTGCAAGGCCGCACTGCCCAAGGATTTCGCCAAGCTTTCGACGAACTTCCTCATCTGAACTCACCACTAATCCGTTAGGGAATTTCAAAATCACCTCCTTGTTACGCCGTCGGAGGGCATACGCAAATTCAATCTTCTGGTCATTCGCTTTCCGCGTTGCAGGGTCATACGGGATGGTGGTTCCATGCAGCCCACTCATTTGTTTTGTACCCCCTTTAGATCCTGCCGCCACAGGGGAGTCTCGTCACAAGTTGTCGCGTTGAGACCGCAAAGAGAAGAAAAATAGAAGCTAGACACAGCCATAAGCACCTCGTGCGGCATGCCTAGATTGCGGTTGGGAGCGGTCGAGGTCTATCCCAACTGGAGGGTATTTGGGGGCTTAAATTTAGCTATGCTTTCAGCGAACAAACAGAGGCAGCCTACAACAGCTTTCAAGTAATGATTCCTTTGCGTACTGCATAGAGGATGAGCTCGGCGGGGTTGTGCAGGTTCAGTTTCTCGAGAATATGTCTGCGATGAGTCTCGACGGTGTAGGGGCTAATGTTGAGAGCTGTTGCTACTTCTTTGTTCGCCTTCCCTTCGGCCAGGAGTTGCAGGATCTCTCGCTCGCGGCTGCTAAGCAAGTCATAGCTATCGACCGCGCCTTTTTGCTTAAGAACGCGGACGTAGTCTTCAGCCAGGATGCGGCTCACTTTAGGACTAAAAAACGACTTATTTTGCGAAACCGCCTGGATGGCACTGATCAGATCGGCTGCAGCTGAGTCCTTAAGCAAATAGCCCCGCGCTCCGGCCTTCAAGGCACGCATCACATACGATTCGTCCGCGTGCATGCTGAGGATAACCACCGCTGTGGCCGGACGCTGAGTGACGATCGTCTTAGTAGCCTCGATACCGTTCAGAACGGGCATCGCCACGTCCATCACCACCACATCGGGTCCGAGCGAGGCGACGAGTTCAACAGTTTCACGTCCGTTCTCACTTTCGCCTACAACCTCCAGGTTGGGCTGGCGCTCAAGCAAAGCGCGCAACCCTGTGCGCATAACAATGTGGTCGTCGGCCAATAGTATCCGCAGCTTCTTCATGTACTCAATTCTCCCGAATCGCTGGATGCGCTTGGGAGCGGCAGATCGACCCAGAGGCATGTGCCTCGCGTTGGATCTGAATCCACTTTCAACACACCGCCCAACTGACTCACTCGCTCGTTCATGCCGACTAATCCCAAACCTCGTACACGGCTTGGATCAAAGCCCTTTCCGTCATCTTCGATGCTGACACCGAGATGATTCGGCTCTTGGCGCACGGTGACCCGTACGTTCTTCGCATATGCGTGCTTCGAGCAATTATTCAAAGCTTCTTGAACGATTCTGTATACGCACGTCTTAAGCTCTTCCGGCAAGTTGTCCGAAACATTCTCTTCCACCGTATCGACGAGCATGCCCGTGCGTTTCGAAACTTCGCGCGCCTGCCATTCAAGCGCCGGGACGAGACCCAGGTCATCTAACATCGAGGGGCGCAGCAGCAGGGCCATATTGCGCACCTCGTTGACACAGTTTTCCGCAAGCGTCTTAATTTTCTGAAGGCCTTGCCGAAAACCACCTTCGTCAATGGACATCTCTGTGAGATTGTCGACATCCAGAAGTAGGGCGCTCAAAGATTGGCCGACTTCATCATGAAGTTCCCGGGAAATGGCGCGCCGTTCCCGTTCCTCGGCGTCGACGAGACGCTTTGACAGTTCCTTCAACTCACGCTGTGCCTGTAGGCTCTCTTCATATTTCTTTTCGACCCAGTTCTCGAGTCGCCCAACGTACATGATGGTGCTTGCGGCCAGAATCAATCCGGAGCTGAAAGCAATCGTGGCTACCATCAGCAAACGGCGTCGAAACTGGGCAAACACTTCTGCGGTCTTTCGTTCGGCTTCGTTCAGCTCGTCGTTATTCACCGCTCGAACTTCTTTCGTAATCGCCAGGATCTTAGCGTGCTGCGAGAGAACGTCGCCACGCAGCACGGAATTGCCTAATTCCTTCTTCTCCTTCGCACCTAAAGCGAAATTGGGTCCAATCGTCAACCAGTAGTTTTCCAGTTCTACAGCGAGATGCTGAAATGGTTCCCTTTTGCCTGTAGGCAGAGACTGAATACATGCACTCAACGTTGCATTGGTCTCATTGTGAATAGTTTGAAACTCAGTCCGGAGCATTGCCTGTGCGTCCGGGTCTGATTCGATCAGGATGTAGTCGCGCACAATGTTACCCGACTCGTAGAGGCCTGCTCGAACCTGTTCGAGCGTATGTTCGCGATACAGAAAATCTTGCCGAATCTGAGTATCGGCTGTCTGGAATTCTTCCAGAGTGTGCAGCGAATCGATGCATATGATCGCCATCAGAATTAGCAAAGCTCCGAAACCGGCAAACAATACCGCGCGAGACCCCAATCGCCTCCGGCCTTGTACCTTGGAGGCTACTTGCGTGCTGGGTTCTTTCTCAGTCATTTGCTCGCACTCCTGTCCGGTAGTCTACTCAGCGTTGCCGTTGCCGGAAAGCTTCTTCGATCAGAGTGCGACCAGCTGCTCCTTATAATTTGGTCACCGAACGAGTAGAACCAAGTACAGAAGAACTGATATGCAGGGCCCGTTATTTACCGGCGCGTACGAGAATGGGATAGAGGACTGCCAAAATGAGCACATAGGCAGCTGACAGCGGTCTAAGTCGCGGCTTGAGGCCAGCACCCAAGCCCGCAATCACAATAGAAAACTCACCACGCGCCACCAAGGCCATCCCAGCCCGCAGGCGTCCTAGCCGGTCCGCCCGGAACCGGCTCTCCTTCCTGTGGCTCCGCATTCCGAAGGTTGGGAGTTTTCCCAGCAGATCGAGAAGTATCGAGGATTTGTTGAAACAGCAGTGTTCGATCGTCTGGGCCGACCGTCATTTTTCGATGAGGCTGTGGAGATGGTCCAAATGCGAGTCGCGGAGACGCTTAAACATCTGAATCCCAGCGCACCGACCGAAGAAGGATTCCGCTGGGTGATCCAAGCCGAAGCGCGCACATTCGCGCGCGAAATCGAAGACCAATTCGTGAAGACCGGGATTCTCGGAGTTCCTCCGGAGCGCTGCAATGGTCCATGCGCGACTTAGCGCGTTACAAGCAAATCCAACGGCGACAGCAAACCTAAGGGTGAGATTGAATGATACTTTATCTTGACGGGGGAGGTGGTGCTGCCGACGACGGACTGAAAAGCGAAGAGCCGAAAAGCCGAAAAGCCGAAAAGCCGAAAAGCCAGAACAGTAGACGCCAAAAGGAAGCCTCATTTCGAAAGTACACGCAGTAAGCTGTGCAGGCCAAACCCGAGCACCGCGCTGGTAAAGATAAGCATCACGATCCCCAACCCCGTCCACTTCCTCACCACGATCCAAAACGCGGCCTGTGCAATCAAGCCAACGACTCCGAAAATGTTTGCGACAATTGACAGCATGATTTGCTTGTGCTGGTCAGTTTGCCTCGCCGATATCGTCAGCACGGCCACCGCCACGGCCAGCGGGACAATGATCGACAGCTTCCAGGCCAGGGAGATCGATCGTGAGCCCGTTGCGGATTCCATGAGGTTCCTATCCCATGATATTTGCAATCTCAACCGGTAGCTTCTTTACTCTCTGCCATGGTGACGCCTGCATCGAGGGCTACTTGCGGCATTGGCTGGGGCTGATCGTCGCCGTTTTGACCTTAATCCTTTGTGCTGTGCGTCCCGACATTCGTAGTATGATTCTATGCCGAGGCGGACCCGTTGGGTAAAATCACTGATTTCCTGAAGATATCCCTCAAAAAGACTACCTCCCCGAATTCCAGGAAAGCCCACTAAGGCAGGGTACGCCCGCAGGCGTGCGCGACTAGCGCGCCACAAGAAAGAGCAGAAGCAAGGGCAACTGCCAGGGCGTCGGGGCACTCTACGTTCCAGAGTACTCTGTGTCGCGGAGTGCGCTCGTTTCGTGATCTGGGAGCAAAAACAACGTTTAGGTTCTGGACCTTTATATATACGGGTGGTGGTAATAGGGATGCGGACCTCGGTTAGGGAATAGGCGGAATTGGAGGCGGCAGTAGCTGACGTACAATTGCAATTTCAATGCAGGTCGTTTAGGAGAATTGTGCTGCGAAGCTTGCACTCTTTTTTCGCGGTTCTTGTCCTTGTCGTCCTCGCTTCGCTCCCCGCCTACGCCCAGAACAAACCCCAAAACCCAAAAGTCGTCCTCGACCTCAAAAAACAAACCCCAACCAATGACTCACCACACTTAGAAAAATTCGGTAAGACCTGCGATCCCTTCAATCAAAAATTCGGAAAATCCGGGCCCCCGGCCAATCGCCCTATGAAACCAACTTCCATTGCTGAATTAATGGGCGCTCCAATCGAAGTTGTGAAAATCCGAAGTTACGGCCGTGGCTGGAAGAATCCTGAGGACGTCCAAAACCTCATAACTAAGCTGCTGAAAACGCAAACCCCAGAAGTTTATACCTACGAGCCCTGGGCTGAGGCCGCGTTTGCCGACATTATCGCCACAGTCCAGTTCTCAGATCATTCAGAAGGTACTTTGGAAGTATCCGGCGTCCACGTCTGCTTCTCCGACCATTCCCGCTTAGCACTGTGGCTAAGAGTTTTCCGAAATAAATAGCCGTCGCGTTTGTGCCTCGCTCTGACAGGCGGAAATGCGGAGATGGAACGCACGCCGCTCACGTCACTACTTTTTGTTCTGATACTCCCCGGGAACATCATTCTGCGGCACTTCATGCGTGCGAACTTCCGCCTCGTCAGCGTCCCCGGCGTCTTCCACGCCCTTCACCGCCTCGGCCTCGAACGTGTTTCCTTCCTCGAGCAACTCGTCCACACTCTCCGAATCCGCACCTTGGACGTTAGACAATCCCTGCAAATCTCCCGATTGCTCGCCCGACCGAGCCATCGATCCCTCCAGTGCGAATGCCTCCGTATCCACGCTTAGGCTTTTCCTCCGAACCTGTTTCTTAACCGCGGCCACCGTCTTGTCGCCGGCCGTCTTCTTGGCACCGACCTTCGTTTTCGCCTCGACCTTTTTCGGAGCTGCCTTCTTCTTCGGGATGTTTTTCTTGGGAGGTACCCTCTTCTCAAACCGCTTGATCTTAACCGCCTTCTTCATCGGAGCCACCTTCTTGCCCGCAGTCTGTCTCTTCTTCGTTTTCTCCTTGGTAGCCATACGCGCAGTCTACCACCGGTCGGTCATTCATAGGGCGCGGGCCTCTGGCGATCGATACGCAAAGTACGGGGTCTTTCAAGCTGTTGACCAGCGCCAGAATTACTAGATTAATCGAATAGAGCTTACGTAAAACTGGCGCAGGGAAGCTGTGAGCCGAGTACGTTTCTTCATTTGTTTGTAACGCAGATTCGATCATAGACGTGGGCAAGAGGATTCCAAGATGGCCAGCAAACAGATTCATCCTTCCTGTGGCTGCGCATTCCGAAGGTTGCGAATTTCCACAGATCGAGAAGTACCGAGGGATTGTCGAGGACGCGGTGTTCGGTTGTCTGAGACGGCCCATTTGCTTCGTTCTAATGCGTCGATAGCAGCGGCACGAGCTCGAGGGTCGTAGCTCGGGACTTTGCGCATCCAAGGTCCTTGGCATACTTGAGGGCACCTCGAGTGTTGTACCTTTCAAGGTAAGCGCGATCGACGGCATCCCTTAGACTCTTATCCTTTATACGTACGGCGTAGACGGCGATCCCCACCAAACGTTAAGACAATAGCGTTGACGTGTAACGCTGTTCTTCCCCCAGCGGCCCAAGAACGCCAAAATCTTGAGGAAAAAATGTAGAAAGGAATTCCAATGACCCCAAAGAAGATTCCGTGGGTGGCGACATGTTGGCGGCGCTGACCTTGATGGCAAAGGATCGTGGTGGTCCGAACATCCGGCTCCAGGTGCTCCTCATTCCCGCGACCGATACGAACTTCGAAACGGAGTCCTACCGTAGCTTCGACACAGGCCGTTTCTTGCCGCGGGCTTTTATGCAGTTTGGCTGGAAACTTTACGCACCGGATGAGAAGACTCGCAAGAACCCCTATGCTGCGCCACTTCAAGCAAGGCCGCGCCTTGTGCGTTCATGGGACCGAAGCAGAGAGCCTTGATCAGGAGAAGCGGGCGAGCTCCTTCGGTAGGAAGGAAGTCCTTAGTGAGCCAGACCTCGCGCAATGCCGGCAGAATCTACGGTTTGTCTGTCAGACGGCGGTCAAACTGGAAGCGCTGTGGTTTTCCGATGCGAAGCTTTTCAAAATCCTTGTGTGAGGGATTCAAAAGGAAGTTGTACTCGGCGGGAATGACCGCGCTAGGTGCCCGTAACACGGGAAGAATAGCGCGTGAAATCCACGCATCGCCAATCGATCTTGGCGCATTGGAAGCCGGGTAAGCGCGCCAGTTGTTTGGCAGCTCGGATTCTTCGACTTGAGTAATCAGTTGCGGACCGATGATAACCGGAATCGCAACGTAGTTTTGTAGCAGCTTGTCTGAATCGACATGCACGAGGATCTCCAGCGCCGCAAGAGCGAGCGATTGCGCCGTGTACACGACGGCGTGCCCAGGCGAGTTCCAGCGCCCTCCAAAGAGGCGCGCGCCCTTACCGGTGAACGCAAGTGTCGCGAATTTGCGTTGGATAATTCGCCAGGCGACGACACTCACGGAAAGACGCCATACTCGAGCTGGCCGATCAAGTTTTCGACTTCTCGCGCGCCCAACTCTGTACCCGAATAAGCCAACGGTGCGTGGTCGGCGAGGGCTCTCCTCGGGCGCCGCAGCCAGGCAACAGCTTCCGGTACGTCACCGTTGAACAACTCGACGGCCTTCTCGAAAATACTGGAAATTCGAAGCAAGCGCTCCGATTCATCCCGCGCCAAGCGACCCTCGGCCTTGCGTCGCGCCAAGGTCCGCTCTGGGATTTCAATGATGGAAGCAACTTCGGAGACCGAGATACCGCTCTCTCGCGAAAGAGACTCCAAGGTCTTGAAGGAGAGTCCTTTTCGTACCGCGCGAATGAGTTTGTCGGTGCGATCTGCCGAAAGGCCCAAACTAGACCCAGGCAGGTCGTAGCGATGGGTTTGACGTTCGCTAGCACGTGATGGCGGCTGGCGACGTCTGCGACTGAGCAGCTGCCTCATGCCCGGAGTATATCGAGGGTTCTGCCATTCTGTCAACCAGATTCGGCCAAATGGCAGTACCTCAGGCCCGCAACAGTCGCCTGTTTTTCGCTTCACTACAACAACTTCAGTCCCAGACTGCACTTTCGTTCTTGATCCGTGTTTTCAACGAAATCCAATTGGGGCTTTGAAAGCACGTTTACAAATCTATTCAATCATCCGAACTTTGCGCCGCCGCCAACGAACGTAACATCTTCGTCCTTTGGCATCGTTCAGAGTGTTCAGAGCGCGGAGAACAGCGGAAACCGAACGGGCCAAGTTTCATTACGGCTCGACTTCTAGACTGTCGATCGGAGACTGTCAGCGAACTACTCGTTTAAGAGGTACGCCACCAAACCCGTTTGCCGTCACGGACGGACAAGACCCGGCTAAAACCCCAATTCCGCGGATTGCGCTCGCTCGAGCATCCGGCTGCTGATCTGAGCAAATTCAGACACCAATTCGTTCGTATTCCTGCCACTCAGTGTTGCGGCATCTATTTCCGCAGTCAACAGGATGGCCGTTGCCACATCTCCGCTGCATTCAAGACAAAACTTGTCGATCCTTCCTGGAAGTTCGACAAGTTCGGTAACGCAACCGCACACACTACAGTGACCAACAAATTCCTGATCAACACTCTGCAAATTATCTAACACCGCTTTTCCTCTCTCTCGGCGACTTACGATCTGTCTATATCCTAGGAAAAGGCGCGTCAGAAAGTCCTGAAGGCTTCGTTAGGAAGCCGTAAGCCCCAGGAACAGCGGTTCCAACCGGCTTAACCCAGCATTGCCGCTCGCCCCGCCAGTAATGTGAATTGGCGATAGAGGACATTCAAAATCTGCGTTTGCGTCAATACGCCAAGCAGCGGCACGATGCTCACTTAACAAGACCGTCCTATGGCTTTCGTTCTCGATAGCGTTAATCCCTTCAGCGCGTACAGCGCTGGAAATTCCTCGACTGGATCCCTCCAATCCCACGTTCGTGCCTTTCCGTTGCAGGACCTCTGTTTGCGCTTTACACTGACGCAATGCGCGTATCCGGACTTCCTAGGCCGAGTCCCGAACGCCTTCTCAAGCAGGTACAACCAGAGGAGAGCAAGCGCTGGGCGCGAAACGCAAAATTTTTCTAGGCTACGCACCCGGCGTAGGCAAATCCTATCGCATGCTCGATGAAGCCCGGCGGCGGCATGAGCGGGGAGAAGATGTTATCGTCGGCGCCGTTCAGGGACAGCGGTCCGAGGACGTTCAGGCAATCTTGCGGAAACTTGAGCCGATTCCTCCCCTCCAGACTTCAGAGGGCCAAGCCATCGATCTCGATGCCATTCTTCGCCGCGCGCCGCAGGTCTGCGTCATTGATCCTCTCGCCGCTCAGAATCCACCTGGAACTGCCAGTCGAGGAACGACAGGCAGTGGAGAAACACCTTCGTTTCGCTCGGAGCCTGCAGATCGAAACGCGGATCCTCGGTGGCATCGATATCGCCAGGACCGTGGTCGAATTCGCGCGCCGCAATCAAGTTACGCAAATTTTTGTGGCGCACTCACACGTCGGACTTCTGGAGCGACTACGTGGCAAAAATTTCACTGAGGACATTGTCCGCCTGGCTCAAGACCTTCAGGTCACAGTCGTCGCCGACCGCAGTCGCAAGCCGGCACTTGGCTAGAGCAGAATGCCACGCAAGATGATGCTCGCCACACTGAAGTAGATGATCAGACCCGTGACGTCAACGAGCGTTGCAACAAATGGCGCGGAGGCGCTCGCGGGATCCAGTCCACAACTGCGCAAAATAAACGGCAACATCGAGCCCGCGAGTGTGCCAAACATCACCACACCGATCAGACTGCAGCCGATGGTGAGAGCGAGCACCAGATAGTGCTCTCCGTAGGTCCCGCGCAGCGTGTGCCAAAGAAGAATTCTCGTGACACCGATGACGCCGAGAATTGCTCCGAGTACCATGCCCGCGAGCAACTCCCGCCGGATCACTCTCCACCAGTCCCGCAGTCGAATTTCGCCGAGCGCCATCGCTCGAATAACCAATGTTGTGGCTTGCGACCCTGAATTTCCTCCGCTGCTGATAATCAACGGAATGAACAGGGCAAGGACCACAGCGCGCGAAATTTCATCGGAGAAGTAGCCCATCGCCGTTGCGGTCAGCATCTCGCCGAGAAAGAGGATGGCAAGCCAGCCCGCGCGCTTTCTCACCATTTGCGCGAAGGTCACCTCCATGTACGGACCTTCCAGCGCTTCCATACCGCCGATTTTTAGAATGTCTTCGCTGGCCTCCTGCTGGACGACACCCGCCAAATCCGTGCTACTGATGATTCCCAGCATGCGGCCTAGGCGATCCAGGACGGGCAGGGCAATGAGCCGGCGCTTGGCTAAGAGTTGTGCGACGACTTCTTTGTCCTCCTCCTCGGAAACGAATGCGAAGTCGGTGCGCATGACATTGCGGACCTTTTTCGATCTGTCGGCGGCGAGCAGTTCACGGAACGAAACCACACCGACGAGATGTTGCGCTTCGTCGAGTACGTACGCGTAATAAATCATCTCGATGTGTCCCGCGTGCTGGCGAAGCTGGCTAATCGCATCTTCTACTGTGATTTCCGGCGATATAGCGACGAAGCCTGGATGCATCAGGCCTCCGGCTTCGTCCTCCGGATACAGCGAGGGCCTGCCGCCTTCTCGGCTGCGTTCGGCCACAACCGTCACTTCGAGGTCCCGCGTTTGGTAGAGCACCTGATCGGTGAAGTCCAGCCCTCTGAACCAGCGTTTCGGCGGTCCAACCGTAGGACCGATGAATATCTGCGTTACTCCATTTTTGTGCGCGTAATCCACAAGCGCGCCCGCACGGTTCTTGTTATGGACGATCGCAGTATCGATACGGAGATTTTCGGCGAAGTGAAGGTGACGCTCGATGGTCTGTCGTTCAGACGCGGGCAAATTGGAAAATTCACGCTCAGGGCAGACAAACACTGCCACACACGCAGCGTGAAGGTAGTCTGCCACGCGGCGGGCGCGCCGCAACAGCATGGCGGTGGAAGCCTCCGCGGTGACGTCCACCAGAATTTTCTCGGCGCGCGGCTCGGCCTGTTCCTTCTTTGCCGTCGCCCGCGCTTCCAGTGCTTGCGCGGTCTGCCGGATTGCGAGCTCTCGCAGCGCCACCAGCGTCGGTTCCTGAAAAAGTCTTGCCGATTCAGCCTTGGCCCTTTCCGGAGGGTAGATTACGCCGCGCTCCAACCGGTGAAGCAACGCGCGCGGCGTGACGTCTACCACCACTACCTCGTCAGCTTCCTGAAAGACCCAGTCCGGCACCGTCTCGCGCACTCGCATGCCGGTGATTTGCCAGATCTGGTCGCTGAGGCTTGCCAGGTCTTGCACATTCATCGTAGTGAGAACGCTCACCCCTCCGTCGAGCAACGTCTGAACATCTTGCCAGCGTCTCTGCCGCTCCGAGCCAGGCGCATTTGTATGCGCCAGATCATCCACAATGCACACCTTAGGGCGACGCTGCAGGATGGCGGCTACGTCTATCTCCTCGGTAAAGCTTCCGCGGCACGCCACGCGGAGCAGCGGTACTATCTCAAATTCCTTGGATCGTTCGATCAGGTCATTGCGGCCCTGCGGCTCTAAAAACGCGAGCACCACGTCCGTCCCGCGCGCTTTGAGCTCATGCGCGTCCTCGAGCATCCGGTAGGTTTTGCCAACGCCGGCGGCGTATCCCAGGTAAATCTTCAGGTGACCTCGGCGCTTTTGATGACTCATGGTTGCCGCTCGCGATCTAATGAGGAAACACTCGAACGTCAATGCCCCGCGCCGCTCGGACCAGGCGGCTCACGGTGCTTCCGAACATTCGCGTTCCCAAATCCTTTTTTACGCTGTGTCCAACGAAAATCTGCGTGACGCCGTGCGAGCGCGCGTATCGCACGATGGTCTCGACAGGATCCTCGCCTTCGAGCACCTCCACTTGCGCGCCGTTCTCTCGTGCCTTCGCCAATCCTTGTTCTAATAATTTTCGGTCAGCTTCCGAGAGATCGGGCTGCCGTACATACGCGGCCAATACGTCGCAGTGGAAACGAGCGGCGTTTCGTCGCGCCGTGGCCATCATGCGCTCGAAGTTTGCTCGCGGCGTAAGACAGATCAGGAAGCGCTCGTGTGTGCCCCAATGCTGTTCGAGCCCGTGCGAGTGCATGTAGCGCTGCAAACCCGCGTCAATCACATCGGCCGAAAGAACCAGCGCCATCTCTCTCAGCGCGGAACGCCGCTCCGTCGCCGCCTCGGTGGCTGCATCCACGATCACGATCTCGTCCGCGGTGTTCAGAAACTCGCGCGGGATGGTCTGCGTCACCCGCTTGCCGGTGAGCTTCTCCACTGCTTCGCGCTGATCACCGATGTATTGAAGGTTGACGGAAGCAACGATGGTGATTCCAGCCGACAGTATTTCTTCGACATCTTGCCAACGATGCGCGTTGCGGCTGCCGGGCGGGTTGTCGTATGCGAGTCCATCAATCAGGCAGACTTGCGGGCGTCGTTGCAGAATCGCTTGCACGTCAATGACAGGGATGCCTTTGATGTTGAACGTGGGAATGATTTCAAGCGAACTCAAAAGTGGCTGTATTTCCGCCGGAACTTTCGATTGCAGAGCCCCAACCACTACATCCTGTCCACGGTCGCGGCGCCGCCTACCCTCGTCGAACATGCGGAACGATTTGCCTACACCGGATGCGTAGCCAAGAAAAACTTTGAGGCGGCCCCGGGGCGAGTCTGGATTTTTTTCCTTGTCCAGCATATAGCCCGCTGATTGTAACCCCAAGGCGTCTCGTACGACATTACGGCAGCAGCCAATTCGTTCCGGTTTCCGGGGTTGTTACGGCAGAACGGAGATGCAACGTTACACCGCAGTTGAAAGACGGAGGCTGGGCGTACCGAAGGTCGGGATTATTCGGCCGCGAGGATCACCAGCAAGGCGCGATTCCTGTGGCTCTGGCATTGCAGCAACTGGATACGATCCTGCACACCGGTATGATCTACATGACCTCGATGACGATCGCCCCGGCCGGAGCGAAAATCGTGGCCTGCGAAACGGACTTGGTGATCGTTTCGGAAAAAGGTTTCTACGAAGACGGCGTCGGACTGGCGATCTGAGAATGCAAGGACCGCGGCGAAATCACCGAGGAGGACGTCAAGAAACTCACGCAGGTGGCGGATGCGTTTCCGAAAGACCGGATTCATGCCTACATCATTTTTTCGAAGACGGCGCCGTTCACGGCGAGGAGATTGCGCGGTGCCGCGCGGCGCAACCGCCGGGCGCAGACGGCTGATCCTGCTTTCGGACCGCGAGCTCGAACCCCATTTTGTGTACGATGGGCGGCGAAGGAGTTTGAAATCGACGCGACAGCGATTTCGCTCGAAGATCTCGCCAACACGACGCATGAACTTTATTTCCATCCGAAACCGAAGGCCGTTCCATAATCATATACCGCAAGAAAGTTGGTGGAACGTACAGAGCTAAGCCCATGCCGCGAAAAAATGCTGCACTCGATTCAATTGGAAGGGTGTATGGTGTGGACGGTTGGCAGGCTAGGATTGAATTCAAATCACCCGCTCACGTGAGACTCACGAGTCTCGCACTACGATTCAGCCCATCGGACTTCTGGCCTGTCTGGGGATCACTCTGATGAACGAGCATTCTGAACGTTTTCAAGAGGAAGCGTACGGCATTGTCACGCGATTGCTAAGTCCTGATCGACGCATCCAGGTTTTCGAAGTCGAGAAGCGCAGCCGGAGTGGCGGTGCCGCCAAGTTTATTCGTAACGGAGGGCGACGATGGGGTCGACTGCAAGGGCGCGGCGTGCGGGAACGTAGCAGGCGGCGAAGGCGGCGAGAGCGAGAAGGGCTGCGATCACGAGATAAGTCACTGGATCGCTGGCGCTGACGCCGAAGAGGAGAGTGGTCATTGCACGGGTGGCAAGGAATGCGACTGCCGCACCGAGGACGAGCCCGATGCCAGCGAGACGCATGCCACTTCCGATGAAGAGTCGGAAGATATCCTCTCGCTGGGCACCGAGCGCGGTGCGCACACCGATTTCATGGACACGTTCGGTGACGGCGTAGCTCATGACGCCGTAAATTCCCACAAAAGAAAGTACGAGGGCGAGCGCGCCAAAGGCGCCGACGAGCCAAAGTGTAAGGCGTCGTGTGGCAAGAGTTTCGGCGACGACTTGTTCCATGGGACGCATGTCGTGCACGGGAAGCTCGGGGTCCAGCTCGGCAACAATTCCTCGCACAGCGGAGAAGAGCGCGGCGTGGTCGCCTCGGCTGCGAATCGCGAGTCCCACATAGGCCCAAGGATTCTGCGAGAAGGCCAGATAACTTTCGGCCTGGGCAGGTTCGGAGAGGCCATTGTGCAGAACGTTGCCGACGATGCCGACGACTTCAAATTGCTTTGCGCTAAGAATGTTAAGGTGCTTGCCGAGTGGATCCTGACCCGGCCATATGACCTCGGCGAGTTTTTGGTTGATGACGACAACGGGATTGGATGTAGCGGTGTCGGAAGCGGCGAGTTCACGTCCGCGAAGCAGCGGAATGCGCATGGAATGAAAGTACCCGGGATTGACGGCGTGAACGCCGACCATCGGGCGCTGGGCGCGCTCAAAGGGAGGACGCCCTTCGGCGGTAGCGATTCCCGTGGTCGTGTCGTCGCCTTCAAGCGGAAGATCATTGGAGATAGCGACCCCTTCAACCCCCGGCAGCGCGGCAACGCGATCAAGAAGTTGGTCGAGAAGCTGCGTGGAACGGGTGTTTTCGGAGTACCGGACGCTGGTGAAGTTCATCCACATTGTAATCATGTGATCGGAGTTGAAGCCGGGTTTTACCTGCAGGATCTGAACGAAGCTGCGGATGAGAAGTCCGGAAGCGACGAGAAGAACAAGAGACAAGGCGACTTCACCGACGACAAGCAGACTGCGGAGACGATTATGAGCAACACCGCTGGTCGAACCGCGGCCGCCTTCCTTGAGGAATTCTCCAAGGGCCTGCCGTCCCGCCGCGAGAGATGGTGCGAGGCCGAAGAGCAGGCCGGTGAGGAGAGACACAGCCAGAGTAAAGCCCAGCACGCGATGGTCTACGGAGACTTCCTGAACGCGAGGCAAATCGCGGGGGCTGGCAGCAACGAGGAAGTGAACCAGCACGGCGGCTAGGGTGAGGCCGAGAACGCCGCCCGAAAGAGAGAGGAGCGCGCTTTCGGTGAGGAGCTGACAGACGATACGAAACCGTCCGGCACCCAGTGCGGAGCGGACGGCAATTTCACGGCGGCGGCCGACGGACCGCGCAAGGAGTAGATTGGCAACGTTGGCGCAGGCGATCAGAAGTACCAAACCAACGACGCCGAGCAGGACGAGGAGCGTTTGACGCACAGGGCCGGTGAAGAGCTCGCTGAACGGAATGAGCTGCACAGTATGGCCGGTGCTTGCGGCGTATTGCTGGTGGATGCGGCCCATGATGCCGGAAATGTCGGCCTGCGCCTGAGAAAGAGGGACGCCGGGCTTGAGACGGCCGATGATATTGAGATAGTGCGTTTCGCGGTCAGTGCTAATTTTGCGCTCCCAGTCGGCGAAGGTGCTAAAGACTTCAGGAACAATGTTGACGGGGTTGACCCAGAGTTGAATGTCGTTGCCATAGCGGAAGCTGGCGGGAAGGACTCCGACGATTTGCACGGATTGATTATCGAGGGTGATGGTTTTGCCGACGACCGCGCGGTCGCCTCCGAAATGGCTTTGCCAGAAGCCGTAAGTGAGTACTGCGACGCGAGGGGCGCCGAAAGTTCCTTCGGCAGGGAGAAAGACGCGCCCGAGAATGGGCTGAACGCCGAGAAGCGAGAAAACGGGAGTCGAAGCGACCATTCCTGGGACCCGTTCGGCAGGGCCGAGAGCAGTGAGATTGAAGCTCAAGCGGTGAATCGCGGCAACTTCGGAGAAGGAACGGTTTTGAGACTTGAAATCGAGGAAGTCGGCGGCAGAGAAGGGAGCTTCGGAAAGATGGGGCTGCGACTCCCAGAACCAAACGAGTTCGTGGGGCGCCGGATAGGGGAGCGGACGCACAAGGACGGCGTTGACCACGCTGAAGATGGCGGTGTTGGCACCAATGCCGAGAGCAAGGGCGAGGACAGCGACAAAGGTGAGGCCACGACTACGGAAGAGTATACGCAGGCCGAAGCGAACATCCTGAAGGATGTAGAGCATGGTTAGGCCTCCTGACGGAGCGCGACTCGGATCGTTAGACGATGGCAAGAGCTAACGGACAGGGAGAACGCTCGGCCCTCTCCGCGTCAATTTCGTACACCGCACAGATATTTGGGTGACTCAGTGCGGATGCAGCCTTCGCCTCGCGGCGGAATCGCTCCAGGCCTTAGGTCTAGGCTTGAAATGAAGCGCTGACCACCCATATATAAAGGTCCAGCGCCCAAGCGCTCTTTTGGCTCCCAGATTACCGATCTGCTTTGCAAGCAGGGGGTCACCGGTTCGATCCCGGTCACGTCCACCAACTTAATTCCCGCTCTCTCAATCATTTATGCTGCTTTTTCCTCTGCACTATTTTGGTGCATTTTCGGGACAATCGGTACAACGGACAATTCAGAAGCCGGGAGAACGAATCCGTAGCCTACTCGCGCAGCCTCATCGAGGCGCATTTCTACTTCCTCGTGAAGGTGTGAATAAACCTCGGACATCGTGTGTGGTTTGTGCGCCATCCAGAAGTTATTCAAGTCTTCCAAACAGCGGGTTCCACGAAGCCACGTGTTACGGAAACGCCTGAAAGCGTGAAAGCCCATTCCTTTCTCGTCCGCCCCCAGCTTAGTGAGGCGAGGAGTAAGCCAGCGGTCCTCTAGGTTCCCGTAAAGATGCGGTGTGCCGTTCGCGGTATGGAACAGCAGACCACTTTTCCCAGCTGCATAACGTTGCAGGTACTCTGCAATCTCGGGGTGCAAATCCACTTCCCTCTTGGCAGCAGCAGTCTTGAGATATTTCACCACCTGAGGTGCATCCTTCTGAATTTGCTGCTCGACGGTGATGGTTCGACCCTCGTTTGTGAAATGGCGGCCTTCGACCGCGAGCGCCTCAGAAACTCGCAAACCAGCGGCTGCGAGCAGAACATACAGCGCCTGTTCTTGAGCCGTGCTTGCCTTGATGAGTTCTGAGATTATTTTCGCCTTGAGCGAGGGACGTTTCTGTTCAGCGTGCTCAACGATGGGCAGATCCATTATTTCAGCGTTCCATTTCCTGTTATGGATAGGTTCGCCGTTCGGATTTTTCAGGGACTCTACGACCTGTTTGACGTGCTCAATGTACTTGTTCAGATTTAGTACGTCACGCAAACGACTTACAGCCGCTAGCTTTGGTGATGGTTGATATCGACCACTTTAAGCTCGTCAACGATACTCACGGGCATCAGGTCGGCGATCAGTTACTTCGAGAAGTTGCGGCGACTATCAAGTCGGTTTCTGAGACCAGAGGTTCTTGCTACCGATACGGTGGCGAGGAAATAGCTATCCTCCTCCCGAACCACAGTCTAAGCGAATCCTCGACACTCGCTGAAAGAATTCGAGTCCGCATCGAACAGTCGACAGACAGCGCAGTAGGCGTCGTCACCGCTAGCCAGGGTATTGCCTGCCATCCGGAAACTAC
>Ga0207684_10002737_pt1 | contig 17558 bp, 16 predicted proteins | sample KBSK5501metaG_FD_184342 | JGI IMG/M metagenome (GOLD analysis project Ga0207684, IMG submission 184342) | Corn, switchgrass and miscanthus rhizosphere microbial communities from Kellogg Biological Station, Michigan, USA - KBS K5-50-1 metaG... | ecosystem: Host-associated > Plants > Roots >...
GGTGGTGCGCGGCCCGGCCCCGCCGCGCCGGATGGGCCCGCTGCGGGTGCGCGGAAGTCGGCAACATACCGGCGACTACGGCTGAGTCAGGACGCTTTACCAGGTAAAATATTTAGTGAAGTGCCCCGGGACGGGAAAGCGGGGGCTGGCGCATGTCCCGGGCGCATCCCTTTCAGGAGGAGCTTGTTCTTGTCGTACGACGCGCGCTCGATTACGGTACTCGAAGGCTTGGAGGCGGTCCGCAAGCGGCCGGGCATGTACGTCGGGTCAACCGGTGAGCGCGGTCTTCACCACCTCGTCCAGGAGGTTGTGGACAACGCCGTTGACGAGGCGCTGGCCGGTGCCGCCGACCGGATCGAGGTCACCCTGCTCGCCGACGGCGGGGTCCGGGTGGCCGACAACGGCCGCGGCATCCCCGTGGACGACCATCCGGTGGAGAAGCGGCCCGCGGTTGAGGTCGTGCTCACCACGCTGCACGCCGGCGGCAAGTTCGACGGCAAGTCCTACGCGGTCTCCGGCGGCCTGCACGGCGTCGGCGTCTCGGTCGTCAACGCGCTGGCCACCCGGCTGGACGCGGAGATCCTGCGGGACGGTTACGCCTGGCGGCAGTCCTACCGGATCGGTGAGCCGACCGGGCCGCTGACCAGGGGCGAGCCGACCGACCGCCACGGCACCATAATCACTTTCTGGCCGGACGGGTCCATTTTCGAAACCACCGAGTGGAGTTTCGAAACGCTGTCCCGGCGGCTCCAGGAAATGGCATTCCTGGTCCGCGGCCTGGCGATCGTGCTCACCGACCAGCGCCCCGCGCACATCAACGGCGAACCGCGGGTGGTCACCTACTGCTACGACGGCGGCATCGCCGATTTCGTGCGGTACCTGAACGGCACCAAGGACCCGGTGCACGCCTCGGTGATCGAGTTCGGCGAGGAAGGCACCGGCATCTCGGCCGAGATCGCCATGCAGTGGAACGCCTCGTACGCGGAGTCGGTGTACACGTTCGCGAACACGATCAACACGGCCGAGGGCGGGACCCACGAGGAGGGCTTCCGCGCCGCGCTCACCACGATCGTGAACCGGTACGCCCGGGACCAGAAACTGCTGCGCGACAAGGACGAGAACCTCACTGGCGAGGACGTGCGCGAGGGCCTGGCCGCGATCATCCACGTGAAACTGGCCGACCCGCAGTTCGAGGGGCAGACCAAGACCAAGCTCGGCAACACCGAGGCCAAGTCGTTCGTGCAGAAGGTGTGCAACGACCACCTGCGGGACTGGTTCGAGCGCAACCCCGGCGAGGCCAAGGACATCATCACCAAGGCCGCCCAGGCGGCCCGGGCCAGGATCGCCGCCCGGCAGGCCCGCGACCTGACCCGGCGCAAGGGCCTGCTGGAGTCCACCGCGCTGCCCGGCAAGCTGTCCGACTGCCAGTCCGGTGACCCGGAGAAGTGCGAGATTTACGTGGTCGAGGGTGACTCGGCCGGCGGCTCGGCAAAGTCGGGGCGGGACCCGCTGTTCCAGGCCATCCTCCCGATACGGGGCAAGATCCTGAACGTGGAGAAGGCCCGGATCGACCGGGTGCTGAAGAACACCGAGGTCCAGGCGCTGATCACGGCGCTCGGCACCGGCATCCACGACGAGTTCGACCTCACCAAGCTGCGCTACTACAAGATCATCTTGATGGCGGACGCGGACGTCGACGGCCAGCACATCCGGACGCTGCTGCTCACCCTGCTGTTCCGGTTCATGAAGCCGCTGATCGAGGCGGGCCACGTGTACCTGGCGCAGCCGCCGCTCTACAAGATCAAGTGGGAGGGGCGCGGGGTGGACCCCGGGTACGCCTACTCCGACCGGGAGCGCGACGCGGTGATCGAGGCGGGCATCGCGGCCGGCCGCAAGGACCCGCGCCCGCGCGACGGCGTGCAGCGGTTCAAGGGCCTCGGCGAGATGAACGCGAACGAACTGTGGGACACCACCATGAACCCGGCGCACCGGGTGCTGCTCCAGGTCACGCTCGACGACGCGGCGCAGGCGGACGAATTGTTCAGCGTGCTGATGGGTGAGGACGTGGAGGCACGGCGGTCGTTCATCCAGCGCAACGCCAAGGACGTGAGGTTCCTCGACATCTAGCGGCCACCCGGGCCCCGCGGTCGTGAGCCACGCGGGCACCGGCCGCCATCAGGGCCGGCCAGCCGCCGTATTCGCAGGGACGGGAAGGATCAGCAAGTGACGGACGTGGACTCGGGAACGCTGCCGTCCGGCGGAGGTGACCGGACGGAACCGGTCGACATCCAGGTCGAGATGCAGCGCAGTTACATCGACTACGCCATGTCGGTCATCGTCGGCCGGGCCCTGCCCGACGTCAGGGACGGGCTCAAGCCCGTGCACACGCGGATCCTCTACGCGATGTACGACGGCGGCTACCGGCCGGACCGCGGCTACTCCAAGTGCGCACGGGTCATCGGCGACGTGATGGGCCAGTACCACCCGCACGGCGACTCGGCGATCTACGACGCGCTGGTCCGCCTGGCGCAGCCCTGGGCGATGCGGATGCCGCTGGTCGACGGGCAGGGCAACTTCGGCTCACCCGGCAACGACCCGGCCGCCGCGTACCGGTACACCGAGTGCCGGCTCGCCCCGCTGGCCATGGAGATGCTCCGGGACATCGACAAGGAGACCGTCGACTTCCGGCCCAACTACGACGGCCGGTCCAGCGAGCCCGTGGTCCTGCCGGCCAGGTTCCCCAACCTGCTGGTCAACGGCTCGGAAGGGATCGCGGTCGGCATGGCGACCAAGATCCCGCCGCACAACCTGCGTGAGGTGGCGGCCGGCGCGCAGTGGTACCTGGACAACCCGGAGGCCACCGACAACGAGTTGCTCGCAGCGCTGCTCGAGCGGGTCAAGGGCCCCGACTTCCCCACCCGCGGCCTGATCGTGGGGCACCGCGGCATCGAGGAGGCCTACCGCACCGGGCGCGGCTCCATCATCATGCGCGCCGTGGTAGAGGTGGAGGAGGACAACCGCGGCCGCGCTGCCCTGGTGGTCACCGAACTCCCCTACCAGGTCAACCCGGAGAACCTGGCCGCGAAGATCGCCGAACTGGTACGCGAAGGCCGGGTCAGCGGCATCGCCGACATCAGGGACGAGAGCAGCGGCCGCACCGGCCAGCGTCTGGTGATCATCCTCAAGCGGGACGCGGTCGCCAAGGTCGTCCTGAACAACCTGTATAAGCACACCCAGCTCCAGGAGACGTTCGGCGCGAACATGCTGGCGCTGGTCGACGGGGTGCCCCGCACGCTGCGGCTGGACCAGCTCATCCGGCACTGGGTGAAGCACCAGATCGACGTGGTCGTGCGGCGCACCCGGTACCTGCTGCGCCGGGCCCAGGAGCGCGCGCACATCGTCAGCGCGCTGCTGAAGGCGATCGACCAGATCGACGCGGTGATCGCGCTGATCCGCGCCAGCGAGTCCGCGGCGGTGGCCCAGCAGGGCCTGCAGGAACTGCTCGACATCGACGAGGAGCAGTCCCGCGCCATCCTCGACATGCAGCTGCGCCGGCTCGCCGCCCTCGAGCGGCAGCAGCTCACCGACGAGTACGAGCATCTCATGGCCCAGATCGCCGACTACGAGGGCATCCTCGCCTCGCCGGAGCGGCAGCGGCAGATCGTCGGCACCGAACTCGGCGAGATCGTGGACAAGTACGGTGACGACCGGCGCACGCAGTTCATCGCCTGGGACGGGGACGTCACCAACGAGGACCTCATCGCCGAGGAGGACGTCGTCGTCACGATCACTCACGGCGGCTACGCCAAGCGGACCAAGACCGACCTCTACCGGGCCCAGCGGCGCGGCGGCAAGGGGGTCCGCGGCGCCCAGCTGCGCACCGACGACATCGTGGATCACTTCTTCGTGACCACCACGCATCACTGGATCCTGTTCTTCACCAACAAGGGCCGGGTCTACCGCGCCAAGGCCTACGAGCTGCCCGACGCCGCCCGGGACGCCCGCGGCCAGCACGTGGCCAACCTGCTGGCGTTCCAGCCGGACGAGCGCATCGCGGAGGTGCTGGCGCTGCGGGACTACTCGGTGGCGCCGTACCTGGTGCTGGCCACCCGCGGCGGCCTGGTGAAAAAGTCCCGGCTCACCGACTTCGACTCGCCGCGCGCGGGCGGGATCATCGCGATCAACCTGCGCGAGGACGACGAGGTGATCGCCGCCCGGCTGATGTCACCGGACCAGGACCTGCTGCTGATCAGCAAGAAGGCCCAGGCACTGCGGTTCCACGCCACCGATGAGGTGCTCCGCCCGATGGGGCGGGCCACCTCCGGCGTCATCGGGATGCGGTTCGGCAACGGGGACGAGCTCCTCGGCATGTACGTGGTACGCGAAGGGGCGGACGTGCTGGTCGCCACCGCGGGCGGCTACGCCAAGCGCACACCCGTCAGCGAGTACCCGATCAAGGGCCGGGGCACGATGGGCGTCGTGACCGCCAGGATCGTGGACCAGCGCGGCGAGCTCGTCGGGGCACTGATGGTGCTGCCCGAGGACGAGGTCTTCGCCATCACCTCCACCGGCGGCGTCATCAGGACTTCGGCCACCGGGGTGAAGCAGTCCGGGCGGCAGACGATGGGCGTCCGCTTGATGAACCTTGCTCCCGGGGACAGCGTGGTCGCCGTCGCGCGCAACGCCGAAGCCGGCCCCGGAACCGTCGCCGAAGCCGAGGAGGACGAGAGCGAGCAGGTGGCGGGCGAGCCGGCGGCCGAAGCGGCCCCGGAACCCGGCGACGTGGCAACGGGTCAGCCGCAGGACGGCTGACCCCCGGCGGGTGAGCCGCACGGCATTGCCGAACCGGTGCGCTCGTCCATGTTTGCAACGGATCGAGCTGGCAAGGCGTCAATAAAGTACCGGGTGGGAGCGTACCTGCCCGCCTGTAGTGTGGCCGGATAAGCTCGACCTGACGAGCTTCCCGAAGGAGGACGGCGTGGATCACCGCGTGGAGCCACCAGCGTGGCTGCCTCAGGGGGCTGCGCCGGAAGCAGCGGATCCCGAGGTTGACGACACCCCGTCGGTTGAGGATACACAGGCAGCGGAGGACAACAGCGCGGCGGCCGATAGCCCCCCGGAGGAATTCTCCAACGGCAACGGCCACGACGGTTCGTTCACCTACTCCCACGACGATCCCTATCACTACGGCGAAGACTCCCGGCTCGCGGAGGGCACCAGTTACCGGAGCCCGTTCGCCCCGCATCGGCCGGCCGATACCACGAGCTACGCGGCCGAGGACCCGGCCGCGCGGGAGACCGGGCTGGCGGCCGGCGACACGGACCCCGGCGACGACGCACCGGAGATCGACCTGCCCGGGCACGACCTGCCGGCCAGCGGGCTCACCGGCGCCGCCACGGTCACGGGCGGTCCGCCAGGCAGTGAACTGCCCGCCAGCGGGCTCTACGACCCGGCCATGCCCGACGCCGGGTACCCGGGTGCCGCCGCGGGCTTCCACGGCGGCGGGCCCAGCTCCGCGGACACCGCTGCGGCGCCCTACACCGCCCCGACCGCGGCCCCTTACGCCGCCTCGCCGGCGGCGCCCTACACCGCCCCGACCGCGGCCCCTTACGCCGCCTCGCCGGCGGCGCCCTACACCGATACCGCGGCGCTGCCGTACCCGGCCCCCGAACCGCTGGCGGCCGGGGGCATCGCAGCAGGTGAGACCGGTTCCAGGTTCAGCGGCACCGGCGCCAGCACCGGGACCCGGGAGGAGCGCGCGGCGTTCGGGGCCGGGACCACGGCGGCCAGCATCGGCGCGGCCCTCCGCGGCGGCAAGCCGCGGAGCAGCGCCCGCTTGTCCCGCGGGGAGGGGCCCAAGTCCCGCCCCACCGGTTCCCGCCCCACTGGCTCCCCGGCCCGTAAGGCCAACCTGGTCATAGCCAGGGTCGAGCCCTGGTCGGTCATGAAGTTCAGCTTCCTGATCTCCCTGGTCCTGTGGATCGTGCTATTCGTCGCGGTGGCACTGCTCTACTACGCGCTGTCCAGCCTCGGCGTCTTCGCCGCCCTGCAGCGGACCCTGGCCAGCGTCACCTCCAGCCAGACCTCGGCCGGCGTGGACCTGGCCAAGTGGACCTCGGCCACCCGGGTGCTTGGTTACACCATGCTGCTCGGTGCCGTCGACGTCGTCCTGATCACCGCCATCTCCACGGTGGGCGCGGTCATCTACAACCTGGTGACCCACCTCGGCGGCGGCATCGAGGTCACCCTCAAGGAGACCGAATAGGACGCCACCGCACGGATGCGGTAACCTTTCCCGTCGGCGTGCTCCACCCGGGCCCGGATCGCGGCCCGCAGGCACCGCCGCCTCCGAGGGGCTATAGCTCAGCCGGTTAGAGCGCTTCCCTGATAAGGAAGAGGTCCGTGGTTCAAGTCCACGTAGCCCCACCACTATCGATGCACGTCACGGGTCTCTGGGTTCGTTGCGTCAACCTGCGAGAGTCAGATGCGTGACTAGCTGAGTGACTACGGTGACCGCGCCTGCAAGAGCAACCGGGCTGTCCTCCCGCGCCAGCCATCCCGTTGCCACGCAAAGATCAAAATCAAGATCGTATGTCCTCGCTGCGCTGCAGGCGCTCCACCTTGATTCTGATCTTCCACGGCAAGACCGGCGCCTACCGGGAGAACGGTGTAGCGCCGGGGCTTCTTGGCGCGCCAGGCCGGAACCGGCGGGCCATAGAATCTTGCCTGTGGACGAGCCCGATAGCCCCGACGTAGCGAAACTGGTGTGCGGCTACGCGACCCCCCGAGACGAACCACGTGGTCTTCGGCCAGGTCGTCTATACGCGCCCGCGCCCGGTGCCCCTGCCGACGACCTGGCGCATGCGGTCAGAGAAGATGAGCAGCAATCGGTTTGCGGGAAAGTAATAAGGGACCGCACCAATAACCCCTGGCCTGGCTCCGGAAGCCGCTGCCCTGCCTGCGAAGAACGATTGGAGACGGAAGTCCCACACAAACGGTAGCGCGTGCCTGAAACGGAGGCCAGGGACAGGCGGAGGGTCCGGCTCATGGAAGAGTGGGAGCAGTACCAGCATCAGGCGGCCGAACTCCTTCGTGAACTCGGCTTCACTGCTGAAGTCGATGCCAGCCTCACCGAGGCAAACGACGCCGTACATGCGATCGACGTTGCCGCCCGTCGCACCGTCGCTGGCGTCGACGTCCTCTGGATTGTCGAGTGTAAATACCGGCGCAGGCGCGTTTCTATGGGGATGGTGCGGGAGCTTAGATCACAGATTATCGATCTAGGCGCTGACCGGGGCCTGCTCATGTCGGAGAGCGGGTTTCAGTCCGGCGCGATCCGCACGGCCAGGCAAAAGAACATTACCCTGACTAGCCTGGCTGACCTCCGGGCCGACGCCGCCGACGAAATCCTCTCTGCCCGGGTCACGGCGGCAGAGAAGCGACTAATGGACCTGGCTCTCAGGGTGAACCGCGACCTTCGCCCGTTCACGGAACAAACTCCGCGCATGCTGGCGGCTTTTGCCGCCGGATTCCCGCCGGAAGTAGTCGAAGAGCTCGCTGTGCGCCCAGAGGCAATCGACTTCGTGGAAGGCATCGAAGAGGTACTGAGGCGGGTCGAGGGCCTGACCCTGAAGAATCACCTGGCATTCATGGCTCATCCCGGCGAGATAGCGATGCCCTGGCGGCCCGGAGTTGACCAGAACATCATGGACGGGGTAGCCGCCGCGATCCACTACACAACACAAGCGCTGTATCAGGGCAGGCTAAGCCAGTGGCCCGCGATGAGCCCGGCCCCGGGCGCAATCAAGCTGTCGTGGAGCATGGCACAGCTCATCGATGTAGCCGAATCGATACTCCCTGACCTAGAGCGGAAGACGGCAGAGCAGGAAGCCAGGACCGCCGGGACACCGAGGCTTCCGTGGTGCGACATCATCAAACCCGGAACGATGCCATTGCCCAGAGACACATGGGGTCGGGATCTCCGCAAATAGGGCCGTTCGGCGTGCCGTACCACATCCGTGCCAGAACGTGGCTAACAGAGGGTGCACTGATGGTCACTTGGAGGACCCGTATAGCGTGCGAGCTCATCGAGCTGTCGGCCGGGAACAAGGGGCTTTCCCCGCTCCCGGTCAGCTCAGCGCTCGACGAGGCGGGTGCTCCAGTGGATGCTGAAGCAATGGCTTGGGTTCCTGCGATGGCCAAGAAGGGCAAGACCAGAGGGCTGTCACTCCGGGGGCAGAACTGATAACTGGGTGACTATAGATGGTTATCCCTGCGGGCTACGGAGAATTTCGCCGAGTCTGTCCCATACCGCATGTGCGGCCAGGTACAAAGAGCCGCCCGCAATGCTCAGCATGAGGAGCATCTCAGCAAAGGCGACCACTCTTACCGTGAGAGTACGGAGCCCGAGATCGAAGAAGCCTCCGGTAGAAGCCAGGCCGAAGGAGAGCAGCAGCGCGTCAACGAGATGCGGGACCTTGGTAGCGGTGATGGCTACTGATGGATGACTGCCCCTCATGGCAAATCCGTAGAAGACAGCGAAACCTAGGACGATGGCGGAAGGCGCCATCCCGAGCGCTGTCTTCCACATACTCGCTCCGTCCCGTCGAGCCATGAGGACTGCGAAAGCGGCGGCGGCAGCTGTGACGAGCGCTGTCACGACGAGCCATGTCGGCGTAATCTTGCACACGGCAACAGCAACGGCGAAGACAGCCAAAGCGAGCGTGCTGAAGCTCCAATATGGCGTGGCGGGTGGTGGCCAGCGATCGATCGATTTCATCGTGGGTCGGGGGCCGCGCGACTCGTGCAGGAGCGCGCGTGAGACTTCTTCAGCTACATCTGGCTCAGTCGCTGTAACTCGAAGGGATGACCTGCCGCACAGCTTGACGGTGTATGGTTTTTGCCCCGGATGATCTGCAGACGAATCCTTGTGGTAGTCGTCAACTGAACAGGCGGTATTCGACTTTAGGCGTCGCGGCTTGCGGCTTGCGGCCGCTACTTGTGGCCTCACGCTGAATTCAACGCTCGAAGTCGCGGCCTTCTCCTCAATATCCGTCATATCGAAGAAGTGCCGCTCGTCCCAATATGAGCTGACGCCTTGGTATGGACCGAGTACCTTATTGGTCGCATAGTCGTTATCAAGGAAAGTCTCGACCGATCGGCCAATGAGAATCGGGAGCAATTGGAATGCCTCACGAGCGTGTCGAATTACCCGTTCCAGCCCGGTGGTTGTTATATGTTCCACGCTGCAGGCATCATCAGTCGCCAGTATCTCAACTATTAGGTCGCCATCAGTGGCAAGATAGAAGCTGGCCACCGTATTGTCCGTAGTGAGCGGCTTTGCTGCATCGGCGAGGACAGCGGAACGTATGGTGCAGATCTCGTCCGGGCTGAGCTTCAACCAATCCGCATTCCTGAACTTGGCCGCATGGATTCGAGTGAGCCTGATATACGATTGTCTCATGCGGCAAGCGTAGCGGGAAAGGCTGACTTTCGGGCGAGGATACTTGTGTCCGACGAATGCGCGACGTCACTCTCACGAGCCACGCCGCACCACCCCAAATGGCTAACTTAGTCCCGGCCATCCGGCGGGTTGAATATGCGATCCATCGCCTCCGCGCCGCCAAGGAGCACGGGGCGGATCTGCTTGAGGTAGACGGTCTCGGTGACCTGGGAGCCACCCGCGTGACCGACGAGCTGGGCGATCGTCTCGACGGGTACGCCGGAGTCTGACAGCAGGGATACGAAGCTGTGCCGCATCTCGCGCGGCGTCCAGTCCGCGGCGGTGAGCGTCGTCTTGGCGACGATGGCCCGGAATGAGCGGAGCACATTGTTGCGGCTGCGCGGGGTGCCTTTGGCCGAGGCGAAGACCAGGCCGTGATCCTGCCAGGCGCTGCCCGCGAGCTGGCGCTGCCGCTCTTGCAGCCCGCGGTGAAACAGGAGTGCGGCTACGCACCGCTGCGGGAGCTTGAGGGTGCGGCGGGACTTGCGGGTTTTGGTCTTGCCGCCGGCCCGGACGGACCGCCACACCATGATCGACGGCGGCCGCGGCGGATCGGCCTTCGGGTCGCCGTCCAGGTCGACGTGATCCCAGGTGAGCGCCCGCAGTTCCTCGGTGCGCGCCCCGATCAGGATCGACAAGACGATGTAGGCGTACATCGGCGTGCCTTCGGCGGCGTCCAGCACGGCGGCGGCCTGGGCCGGGCCAGGGTGAGCGCCTTCGATGGCCGCCCGTCCCGGCCTGCTGCGGGCAGGTCGCACAGCAGCGCCACGTTCCGCTTGACCTTGTCGCGGGCCTGGGCGCGGGTGATCGAGCGGCGCAGGATCGATCGGATTTGCCTAAGCGTGTCGGCGCTCAGCCCTGGTGCCTCGGCTTCCAGCCAGCGGTCCACGTCGTCGGCGGACAACTCGCGCAGCTTCCGGGCACCGATGGCCGGGATAACGTGCGCGCGGGCCAGGCTCCGGCACTTGGCGACAGTCGCGGGCGCGTCGCCGCTCAGCCCGAAGTCCAGCCAGTTCTCCACGGCGTCGGCCACGGTGTAGTTGTGCGGGGCGATGCTCAGCCCGTCGTCCAGGTCGCGCACCATCTCCTTGAGCTTCGCCTTGGCCTCAGTCTTGGTCTTCGCGCTGGCCTTGCGGGTGATCCGCTTGCCCCGGCTGTCATAGCCGACAGTGACCTCCGCTATCCAGCGCTGGCGCGCCTCGCTCCAGTGCAGGCTGCCCTCGCCGCGGCTGCGTCTCCCGGTCATGGCCCTCCGATCAGTGCCGGCACGGGAACGGAGGCCATCCCTCGTTGCCGTAGCCCTCGGTCATGGTGACCGTGGTTCCCGGGTCTCCGGCGGACGGGCGCCATTGGTCGCTGCGCGCCTTGTGCAACCACGGCCTTGGCCCGCTGGGGTCCAGCTCGTCGAGGAGCTGCTCGACTGCCGTGGCCAGAAGGTCTCCGGTGGTCAGATTGGTGGTGCGTTCCCGGAGTGCGAGCTGGCCGGGGCCGACTGAGTAGTAGTGCTCCAGTGCGCCGCGGGCGAACTCCAGCGCGTAGCGCCGGTCCTCGGCGGGGTCTCTGATCATCATTTCCCTGCTCTCTTGAGTGCTCGATGGGCGGGCGTGAGGCTGACCGGTGCCGTGAGCCCGAGACGCTGCGCCAGTCCGGGTGCAAGAACGTCCGTTTGGGACAACCGCAGCAGGTCATAGGCCCGCCTCAAGCTCGGCCTCGCGGTGTGCGGCGACGCGTTCGACTTCGGCCGCTGGCCGGATTTCGGGCTGGGGTGGCTTGAGGACCGCGTCCCGGTCCCAGGGCTGCCAGGGGGAGGGCCAGGCTTCGCCTTCGTACTGGTAGTCGGGGTCGGCGTTGGGAACTTTGACGCCTTGGCGTTCCTCCAGCCGGGCCCGGAACCGCGCAGTGGTCTCCTTGTGCGCCTCCAGGCGGGCGGTGAGCTGTGGCCCAGCTTCGGGGTCGCCGGGCAGAAGGGGCCGGGGTTCGTCGGGTTCGGCGGACCGTAGCGGGTCCAGGTGGGCGCCTGGGTAGCGGCGGCGCAGTTCGGCGTCGGCCAGCACGGCCAGGTGCCGGGGGCCTTCGGTGACCCGGGCCCATTGTTCGCGGTGGGCCATGATCTCGGCGTCTATGTCCTCGATCTGGGCATAGAACTCGTCCGCCCACCTGACCCGTGGCATCGGCTGCGAGATGTGCGAAAACCCCAGGGCCGACGCCGACGGCTACGGCATACGAATCCACTCCGGCCCTTACACCGACGCATACTTGCAGCGCGCAGACGTACAGCGCGGGTACACGGTAGTGATCTGGCGGGGCCGTCACGTCAACGAGCCGACCGAGCTAGACGACACCGAGGCGTCAGGTTATTGGGCTGAAGTCCTGGCCGTCGCCCGCGCCCTGATCAGGATGTACAAGCCGCTGAAGATGAACTACGAGACGTTGGGAAACTCACTCCCTCACCTGCACACTCATCTGATTCCACGGTTCACAGACAACCCTCGGCCAGGTCAGCCGTTCCCACTGACCGCACAGCAACCGGATACGAAGATCCCCGACGCGCAGCTCTGGGCAGATGCCCAAAAGCTCCGTAGCCTCCTAAGGGATGAGACACTGCATGTGCCTGGCTCCACTTGATCCTGGGCGAGGATCGGCTCGGTTGACCCTTGACACGCCCTAGATGTTATTCACCGCTCCGGATTGCGAGGACAGCCTCCCAGGTGAGTGTCCCCGGCTGGGCCGTGGCGGGGTCAACGTGCAGCGCGCAGAGCGCGCCAGCGCAAGGACGAACGACGTCGTGCGTACCAGGCAGACCTTCTTCGACTGTCTGAGGAGGCCTCGCTTATCTCTGGCATGCAGTAATGCGATGTCCAACGCCCCAAGCTCACGGTGTCGCTAGCCTGTGTCTCGGCAGGAGGTCGTATCAAGATCGAAAGGAAGCCTACGAGGTGGCCATGGATGTCGTTACCAGCCCCGCGACGCTGTCTTGGCACCATGACACCAGCGGCACCTCCACTTTGCGAGCTTACGAACACACCCCGCTATGGGAAGCCTTGTCATGACGTCATTTCTCGGAGAAAGCGGCACTGAGTGGTTCGTTGACGAACGTCATCCCATCGGGGATCCGAGTGGCATGGGTCTAGTCTTCCAAGGATCGCAGGTGGAATCGGGTCTTCAAGTAGCAATCAAGCAGGTTCGCCTACGCTTTGGGAACACGGGCGAAAGGCGTCGCCGTGACCGCGAGGTCGAGATTGGACGGGCACTCCTAAATGCAGCCGGAGCAGAGGCCGACAAAGACCATTTGCTGCTTCCGCTAGATCATGCCTATCTCGGTGATGACCTTTACGTTGTGATGCCTCTCGCCCAAGGTTCACTTGCTGCCGCGCTCACGGGACGGCTTAGCGAAGCAGCCAAGGTAGACGTGCTGCGTAACGTGGCCTATGGGCTCATTCAGCTAGCAAAATTGGGAATCCTCCACCGCGATCTAAAACCTGCCAATGTCCTACTCGTTGATGGGGTGTGGAAACTCGCTGACTTCGGTATCTCACGTAACCTTGAGGAGTCAACCGGAACCTACACCTTTTTCGGCGGGGGAACGATCCCATACATGGCCCCAGAGTTGTGGATGGGGCAACCGGCCACGGCTAGAAGTGACTTGTACGCTCTTGGTGTGATGGCATACGAAATTCTGATGGGGTATCGTCCGTTCAACGGTCCGGGGGAGAATGAGTATCGAGAGCAGCATCTCCATGCATCCCCACCACCGCTGGGTGCTTTGCACCCGGCGGTAGCGCGCTTGGTGCAACGGCTCCTGCGGAAAGATCCAGTTGAACGGCCGCAAGATGCCCGAGCCGTCCTGGAGGCGCTCGACGATTACGTCAAAGTGCTGGCGCCTGATCAAGAAGATCTTCTGAAGGCACTGCAGATAAGGGAGCAGCAGAGCGCGAAGGCTGAAGCGCATCGATCTGAGGCCGACGTCATCGAGGAAACTCGTCTAGGATTGGGCAAGCAAGGAATTGGTGATTTGGATGAAATACTTCAGTCCGTTGCTGAACACGCTAAAGTAGCTCTGCCAGAGGTAAAGTATTCGGCATCTTTTACCTCTGAAAACCAGCGTAAACCTAATTTTTTCCTCCCGGAGTGGCGAGGGTGCTTCGACCTGGGTTTCGTAACGATCTGGTTTCGAGCGTGGCCCGCGTATATAGAAGCAGGAATTCCTCCAATTTTCGGCGATGTACTATACGCGTTGCCTCGGCGACCTGGTGGGAGCCAGCCGGGAGCGGTGGTAATAGCGAATGTTCTGTACGAGAAGCACGAAGGTCGGCATCGGTGGTTCCTAGTCAAGTTTAGGTCCCCTCCCACCGGATATAGTCGGCTTGACAAGTTCTTGGATGGTTACGCGCGACGAACTTTTAAACACGAAAGACTCGCCATCGACTCGGCAATGAGCGTGCTCTCCGAGGTTATAAAGAATTGTGAGAAAGAGCCGTAACCCACCTCATGAGACAAGGTCCGGTACCTATGCTCGGCTACGCTCAGCTCTCACATAATGAACCAGAGTGTCAAGCATCAAGCGAAGCCAGCGGCGATAGCCGTGATCTCCGCAGAGAGATCGCTCGACATAGGGGGCAGAGTACGCGGGCCAGGTGTTATCAGTTGCCACAATTGCTAAGCGGCTACAGTCTGTGTTAGCGGTCCAGCAGGCCCAGCATCTCGGCCAGCGCCACCTCCCGGGCGGCGCCGTCCCAGTCCGCATCCAGGGCACCCTTCAGGCTGGAAGCGGCCAGGGCCGGTACCCCCGCCCGCGCCGCCACCACCGCGGTCCCCGCGGCCTGCCTCCACCCCTGCGAGATCGCGATCACGCCCAGGGCCTTGCGCAGGGCGTGTCCCATCAAGTTGATCGTGTCCTCCACCGGCCCCCCCACAGCGGGCTGGAGTCCAGCGCAGCACGCAGCGCCCGCGCCCCGAACCCCTTCGCGCTTCGAGCCAGCTCCGACGGCCGTTCCACCAGGACTCGGTCCAGGTCGTGGCCGATCAGCCGCTCGCGGAACCCCACCTAGTTGCAGTTTGTGTTGCAGTCCATGCCTGTGCACGAGTGTCTGCGGACGTCCACGGGTGCCGTGACCTGCGCAGGCGAACGCCCGACGGACGCCAGTGGATTCAAGATCGTGCGCTCTTTGGCCAGTGACGACCACGGCCGGGGCGTCCCGTCACGCTTCACCTTGTACGCGACCAGGTAGCGGGCCGCCACGTCGACGAACCGGACCCGCTCGGCCTGGAGGCGCCCAGGCCGCCGCTTCGCCTCGTTGAAGCCATCAAGAGCGGCACCGCTGCGCGGCGCCGGGTCCGGTGCTCCCCGCGCCGGGCTATGCCTTGGCGAGGCCCGCCCGGCGCGCCCGCGCCGTCCCAGCCGACCAACACCACTTGACCTTACGAGGCTCATTCGGCGTGCGCTTGGGTGCCTTACCAGCAGCGATCCTCCTCGGCGTATCAGTGTCCCGGTCACGGCCGCCGCGTGCAGGGCGCGTTTCGCGCCTCGCTTGCGCGACCAGCTCCGCCTGGGTCCCGGCCCGCCAGCCGCTCAACAGGGATCGGCAGTCATCAGGAAGGCGGGAGCAGACCAGGGCTGGACCTGGAGGCCGACGAGCATGGCCCTCAGGGCACGGCCCGCGCGGCCTGGGTAACTGTGACTCAACCTTGAGGGATCCCACAGCGTTAGGTGAGTAGGGGTCTGGCACGGATCAGGAGGTGGGCGTGTCCTTCGAGGAATTCGTGCAGGCATGTTCGCCGCGGCTGTTCAGGACCGCGTTGCTGCTGGCCGGGCAGGACCGGGCGGCGGCCGAGGATTTGCTGCAGTTGGCACTCGAACGGGCCTACCGTCACTGGGCACGTGTCTGCCGTTCGGGCGACCCCGAACGTTATGTGGAGCGGATCTTGGCGAATGCATCGAATGACCGATGGCGGCGGGCAGCCCGGCGCCCCGAACGCCAGCTGCGCCCAGGCGAGGCCGATCCGCTGGCGCAAGACCAGTCCGATGCCGTCGCGGAGCGGGATTTCCTGATGCGGGCGCTCGCCACGTTGCCGCCACGGCAGCGCGCTGTGCTGGTGCTGAGGTACTTCAATGACCTGTCCGAGGCCGAGATCGCCGATGCGCTCGGGTGCAGCCTGGGAACGGTAAAAAGCCAAGCCTCCCGCGGCCTGGCCCGGCTACGCGATATTGCTGAGCCCGGCACGGAACCACCGGCAGGGCAGATGCGGAGGCGTTCGCTGTCATGACTGATTTCGAGAGGCGGCTGCGGGCCGCGATGGAATCGGCGGTAGCCAACAAACAGCCGCCGGGAAACCTGGTCCAGCAAGTCCGGCGGCGTCACCGGCGGCATACAGCGCGGGTCGCTATGGCCGGGACCGCGGCGGTCGCCGTCGTCGCCGTCCTGGTCCCGGTGGGCATCGGGGCCGTCGGCCACGCCCCCGGCCCGGCAGGACGACACCGGCCGCCGACCGCCCCGACCGTCTACGTCGCCTACCCAAACCCAAACCCGAGCAAGCTCGGCGCGATCATCCCGATCAGCATCGCCACCAACAGGCCCGGTAAGCCGATCCGTCTCCCCTTCAACGGTGAGATCGCGAGCACCCTGGACGGGAGGACCCTCTACGTCGCCACCGGCAAGGCGGTCATCCCGATCAAGACGGCGACCAACAAGCCCGGCAAGCCGATCCACATCGGCTCCGGCGCCTTCAGCATCGACATGAACCCGAACGGCAAGACCGCCTACGTCACCGGGATCTTCTCCCGCGCGATCACCCCGATCAACATCGCCACCAGCACGCCCGGCAAGCCGATCCACGTCTCCATCGGCGTCTTCCCCGCCGTGATGGCGTTCACGCCGGATGGGAAGACCGCCTACATCAGTACCACCGACGGCACGGTCACCCCGATCAATACGGCCACCAACACCGCGGGCAAGCCGATCCACATCGGCACGGGGATCTTCCATCTGGCGATCACCCCGGACGGGAAGACCGTCTACGCCGCGGGCGTGCACACGATCACGCCGATTAGCACCGCCACGAATACGCCTGGTAAGCCGATCTTCGTCCGCCGTCCCCCGAGCGCTATGGCGATAACCCCGGACGGGAAGACCATCTACGTTGGCAGCCAGTTCGCGGTCACCCCGGTCAGCACCGCGACTAACAAGGTCGGCAAGCCGATCCACATTGGCGGTGGGGTGCTGGAGACTGCGATTACTCCGGATGGGAAGACCGTCTACGTCGCCAGCGATGATGAAGGGTCCCCGGGCACGGTCACCCCGGTCAGCACCGCTACCAACACGGCCGGCAGGCCGATCCACGTCGGAGCCTCTGTCGAAATCGCTATCACCCCGGACGGGAAGACCCTCTACGGCGCTGCCCTAAACAAGGTCGTCCCGATCAGCACCGCCACCAACACCCCCGGCAAGCCCATCCGCCACGTCGGCCCTGGGTATCCCAGAGAGATCGTGATCACACCCTGACGAAGCACGGCAGTAAGACCGCTCCCGACACTACGGCCGCAAGGCGCACCAGCCGCTATTGCTCGGCTTCCGTCGTGGCCGCGAGCTGGCGACCCGACATATGCCAGGCCCGCGCCGCCAGGGCAGCGAGTGCAGCCACCAGTAGCAGTGGCACCCAGATCACCAGTAACAGCCACCCGGCGAGATAGGACCACTAACTACACGGCAAACGCGCGACTGCTGCCAAAACTGCTGCCATACCCATAGTCAACTATCGACACGGAACGGCAGGTCTGGAATATCAGCCCAGGAGACAGCCACTCCTGGACATTCCTGGATGGCCTGCCCATGCCTACGGATCAAAGGCTTCCCATGGAAGCTGACGGCCTGCCCGATGGTTCTGGCCGGAGATCGTGATGTTCGGCGCTTCCGGCCGCTGAGTCATGAAAAGGACCTCTGCGGCCGGAAGCGCCGGCGGGTCAGGTAGCCGGTCGAGCCGCGTGGCGTCGCGCCGTGCGTGTACGGTCCAGCACCACCGCAATCACCCGCGGCCGCCAAGGCAGCGTCATATTCTGGAC
>Ga0207684_10002739_pt1 | contig 17558 bp, 12 predicted proteins | sample KBSK5501metaG_FD_184342 | JGI IMG/M metagenome (GOLD analysis project Ga0207684, IMG submission 184342) | Corn, switchgrass and miscanthus rhizosphere microbial communities from Kellogg Biological Station, Michigan, USA - KBS K5-50-1 metaG... | ecosystem: Host-associated > Plants > Roots >...
CTCAGCATGTGTAAATGAGCCTGGCGCGCGCCAGGCTCATTTACACACTTTTCGAAAACATTCATTGACTCTGAACAGGACCGTAATATTATAGGGCAGCCAATTAATGACCGTGCGTTCCAATCTGAGGTATAGTATGTTCTGACTGATCAGAGCTTATACTAAAGTAATACGCGCTCTCAGGTTTGTCATCAGGGAAAATTCTCAGGGGATCATGTGAGAAAGGATCAAGCATAGCTCCAAGGTTGGCTTGTGTAACGTATGTCATATCACCTCTCATAAGCAGATATCGATTGAAAGGAATCGTTCGCAAGGATTGAGCAAGATTCCATAATTCCTTCTCACCTATACCATCGTTTTGATCACCTGCAATCCAGAAGAGTACACCATTCTGTTGGTAAATCAGCTCGCTACGTTCATTGAAGAACCATTTATGTAAATACTTGCCAATCCACTGCCACTGGCCATTTATAAAGATAGCGGCTGGTTGTCCATACCGGTCGACCTGTATTGGATGTACAGCTTTATCCAGGACTACTGGAAGCACTTCTTCACTCGGCAACATTTCGCGTATTACAATCTGACCTGTCCCCTTTGGCCTGACTCCGTTAAGGCTATAGACTAACTCGAGAATGGGGCCATCAGACCACGATTGTTCTGCTCCATGATAGAGATAAATTGAATCCAAGGTATAGTTGCGAGGCAATGATTGCGGCCAGTATATCTTAAAATGCAATTGTTGTTGTGCAGCTAAGAGTGTTATCTGCCTGGGTTGATTGTTTGCATTATTTTTTGAGAACTTTTGCTGATGTGGGAAAGTACGCACGCCCTTTGGATAGGCACTTACTTGATATACACCACCACGAGCGCCATGAATCAAGATAGCCATCCCAGCAGCAAATGAAGGAGCCGTAAAAGCAACTGTAACGAGCATGATAAGCGAAAATGCGACGACTGAGACAAACAGCGAACCGCGAGCGTAGATATTGCTCAGGCCAGTAAGGAAGGCATCGAAAGACGAGCGTGGGGCATGAAATAGTCTACGGCGCAACTTGAGACGGCGAAAGACACGCGCACGAGTCTTATGTTCAAATCCAGGTTCGACAGGACGGAAAAGCTGGTCTTCTGAGGCCAAGAGAGTTTGCACAAAATATGGAGGCAATTCCTCTTGTTCAGGAGAGAAGATCGAATTCAATTCATGTGCAAAGACCAGGTCATCCTCGCCAAAATCGGGAGGGACTACCTGCTCAAGTGCAATGAGTGAGAGTAGATCATTGCTCTCACTATTCAGTTGCTCGTCAAATTCGCTCATACTCATGTGCATGCTCCTTGAGCGCCTCACGTAAGCTTTTCCGCGCTCGCCAGAGCCGTGTATCAACAGCGTGACGAGTAAGTCCTGTCTTCGCCGCCAACTCTTCGGTACTGGCAAACTTAAAGTATCGCTGGTAAATCAAATAGCGGTCAAGCTCAGGCAACGTCGCCAAGGCCAGGCGCAATTCTTCGCGCCTTTCGCTTTGTTCCAACAGTGTTTCCATGCTGGATTCAGGATGCGGAGGAAGAGTAGCACGATTTTCATAATCATGGCCTCCCCATCCAGAAGTTCTTCCATTACTACTTCCATCTGAAGTAGTCCATTGACGGATCTCATCCGCTGATTGTAAGTTATGTGTTTGACGTCGACATAATTGGCGTCTGCGATCAAGGGCGATATACTTCGCCCTCATCGTAAGCCAAGTGCGTAGCGTTCCCCGTAAAGGATCGAAAGTATCGATCTCCAGCCAGACAGCAATGAAGAGATCATTTACACACTCTTCAGCATCCTGGGAAACTCCGATCCCATCCAGTACCAAACGAATAAAGTAGTACACTTCTCGTGAATACCGTGAGATGAGTGTTTCCAAAGCTTCGGGATCACGCTGTTGCAACCTTTGCGCCAGGTCTTCATCCGACCAGTTTTGCCGCACCATGATTGCTCCTTCAGCTCTGGGCATGTCTCTCTACTGAACTTCACCGCTGGCCACCCTCCAGCGTACAGTATCTTTAAGGATGCTGTATTGATAGTAGAACCATAGTACAGAGACATACCGGACCGCGGTGGTGCACTTGCCTTCGTCCCGAAAGATATACGCTTTTTAGAGCTGCAATCTCTCAAATTTTAAAATCGTGGATAAGTGAAAATCAAATATGAACGAAGGTTTCTACAATTTTGCTCGAAAGAACGATAAAAGTCAAGTTCTTTTGGATATATTCGAAGGCTAATACAAATTCTTTACGATGTCCTTACAATAGCATTAGTTCTGCCCCAAAGTGGCAAAGTAGGGAAATAGCTGAGACGCTCTGCTTCTGTCTACAGAAGCGTGCTATAATGGCCTTACCACCTTATCACGAATGGGAGGAAATAGTATGACATTCTCAATTGTGGCTCGCGATCCCCAGAAGAGCGAGTTAGGAATAGCGGTTCAGTCCAAATTTCTAGCAGTGGGAGCAGTCGTGCCATGGGCAAAGGCAGGTGTTGGAGCAATTGCCACACAATCCTGGGCTAATACATCATACGGGCCACTTGGATTGGAACTTCTGGAAAACGGCTTGCCGACCAACGAGGTATTAGCGGAACTAACTCGTAACGATGAGAGACGAGCTATGCGCCAGGTAGGTATCATCGGCATTACCGGCGCACCTGCCACCTATACAGGCGAGGAGTGTTTTCCCTGGGCTGGAGGTCACATTGGAGAACATTATACATGCCAGGGGAATATTCTGGTGGGAGAGGATACCGTGCTTGCAATGGGACGCACATTCGAAGAGACGGCTGGACCTCTTTGCGATCGCCTGGTTGCGGCCCTGGCAGCAGGTCAGGAAGCCGGAGGAGATAGCCGCGGGCAACAATCGGCAGCCTTGCTTGTAGTGCGGGAAAAAGGGGGATATGAAGGATTCAATGATCGCTTTATTGATTTACGAGTAGATGATCATACGCAACCTATCGATGAACTACAGCGTATTCTGCAATTGCATAAACTTTACTTATTTCCGACAGAACCGGATGATATCCTCTTCATTGACCACGAGCTAGCAGTAGAATTACAAGAACGCTTAACTATAAGTGGTGACTATCAGGGAAAAATCACCGGCTCGTATGACGAGAGTACACGCGACGCATTTCGGAAATTTAGCGGACGTGAAAACCTCGAAGAACGCTGGTTCGAGGATGCGCGAATAGATCGCGTTGTGCTTGAGTTTATGCGCCAAAATTTGCAAAAGTGATAAATCTGTTCCCTATTCATGTGGGGGCGCACATTAAGAGCCACATCGACTCGAACTTTTATCACACGTTAAGCATAGGAATCTTAGAAACCGTCCAACGCTCATTGGGACTGGCAACCTCGAACTGTACCATAGAGATAGCATCCGTAGGACAACGCACAATGCACAGGCCACAACGAATACACTTCTCTTCGTCGATAATCATATCGGCACCACCTCGCCAGGATTCTGTTCCCTGGTGCATGGGATCACCCTTGACCACTCGAGAGAGGCCTTCCATGCTGATGCAATCATAAGGACAAATGTCTACGCAACCAGAGCAGAGAATACAGATTGAGGGATCAATAATAATATTCAACTGACATTGTAGACAGCGCCGTGCCTGTTCCACAGCCTGTTCAGGGGTATATCCCGTTTCGGTCTCACGGGTATTGCTATAACGTTCTTTGAGCGGAAGGGCAGGAATAAACTCAAATGGTATGGATTCGTAATCATCAACCATGCCCCGCCTATAGTCTGGCAGTTCTATTTCCTCTGCTGACTCGGCAGGTGTATCCTCACCGCCAAGATAACGGTTCATTGCGTTTGCAGCATCACGCCCATCTCCAATGGCTGAGATCAGGTTACGCGAACCATCAGTATAGTCACCACCAGCAAAAAGTCCGGGATAACTGGTCATCCAGGTTTCGCGATCTCTCAGAGGAACGCCTGTGCGTTTGTTGACTTCGAGTTTCAGTTCGTCAGCCTCTAACCAGGAGGGATCACTATATTGACCGAAAGCGGGGATAATAGTGTCGGCTTCGATCACAAACTCAGTGCCTGGAATTGGTATGGGACGTCGTCGACCACTCGCATCTGGATCACCAAGCTTATTGCGGATGAGCTTGAGTCCGCTAGCGTGTATTCCATCTGTACTCAAGACCTCAAGCTGAGTAACAAGATATTGGAATTCGATATGCTCCATTATCGCCTCATCAACTTCGTACTCGTCGGATCCCATCTCTTCCTTTGAACGGCGATAAAGCACGTAGACTTTTTCGGCACCAAAGCGTACCGAGGTTCGACAACAGTCCATAGCGGTGAAACCACCACCCAACACAATAACCCGTTTGCCAATAAAAGCAGGCTCTCCAAAATTGGTCTTCGATAACAATTTTATGCCATCCTCAACGCCTTTGAGATTAGCACCGGGAATGATCTTGTTATCGGGTCCCGTCATTGGATTCGAGATGTAGCAACCTCCAGCAGCGAAGACAGCATCGTAGTTTTTGAGCAGGTCGGTGAGCATCACATCACGCCCAACGCGTGTATTATAGTGCATCTCGACACCAAGGTCATCCATATATTCATTGGTCTCTTCATACGTGACGACGCGAGGCAGTCGCCAGACAGGAATACCATTCACCATGACGCCGCCAGCGACAGGATCGGATTCGTAGATTGTAACCGGATAACCCATCTCACGTAGATCACGCCCACAGGCTAAACCTGCGGAACCCGCACCAACTATAGCCACTTTCTTCTCTTTGGTGATGGGTGGTCGTTCTGCGCGATGGCGATATTCGCGGTGATCTGCAGCAGCACGTTTTAACCAGCAAATAGCGATAGGTTTGCCGTCAATTTTGTTACGACGACAGACTGGTTCGCAAGGACGCGCACATGTACGACCAAGAACACCCGGCACAATGTTGCATTTACGGTTCAGCAGATAAGCTTCGTCGAAACGCGCTTGAGAGATCAAACCAATATAGGTAGCAACATCGGTATGGGCGGGACATCCAACCTGGCAAGGAATATTCGTCTGATACCAGTCAGGTGTAGTCATGATTGATTGGTATCGCGGTTCCAACTCACTATCGGGATCAATCATCGAGTAATCCTTTCCTGGGCATCCACTTCATTGTGCTATTAAGTCAGTTTCAAGATATTGGAGCAGGGAGTTTATTGTGATAGTCTGATTACTAACGTTTCCCTTGCATAAAGCCTATGCTTTGGGGAAGATACATTTCTTTTGATTTGTTATATATGCACCTGTGGGTACATTTTCTTTTCAAATTATAGCATAGACGATGTTTAGGAACAAGGCAAATGAACGCATTTAACCAGCTTCATGGAGTTGAGGCCTTTTCAGCTGTCGCGATCAAGCGCGTTTTTCAGTGACGGGAATAGCGCAGCATCGCTACTTCCGAATCTGTCAGTTAGTCTACGATTACGGTTCACTTTTGCATGTTTTAGGGAAGGCAACTTCGTTGTTTTATCTAAGACTGAGCATATTACTTTCCGGGAGAGAAGAAATCCTGCGTGCCTCCTCTAGTGGCTATCAGACCAGCCAGGAGGGCTGTGCGAGGAGCAACACTACTAAGTACAAGGTATTCATCCGGGCTATGGTCCCGTCCACCGATGGGTCCAAGCCCATCGAGCGCAGGAACACCATGGTTGGTGGCAAAACTTGCATCTGAAGCTCCTCCAGTCAATACATGATTTATGGAAAAGCCGAGCAAGTTAGCGATGTGCTGAGCCTGGTGCGCTAATTTCAGGCTTTCGGAAGTTTCCACCATAGGGGCTTTCATATCCGGTGCACGCTCTAACGTCAATTCTACACCGGCTATACGCTTCTGCATCATCAGTTCATGAAAGCGTTTCTCTGTGGCAATCCTATCTTCGTCGAGCAAGAAGCGCAGATCAAATTGAGCCTGAGCGAATTCAGGTACGACATTGGGCATGGTACCACCAGAAATTACACCTGCATTGACAGTGATTCCCTCACGCCAACCAGTCAGATTCTGAAATTGCAGTATCTGATGAGCCATTTCAATCACTGCATTGCGCCCCTTCTCTGGTTCTACACCTGCATGAGCTGCACGACCAAGTGCGGTAAGCTTATACCAGGTGTGACCCTTGCGAGCGCTAACAATATCGCCGTTTGACCGTGCCGCTTCTAAAACTAACGCTCCCTGGGCATTCTCGCAAGCTGTTTGCATGATGTCCTGGCAATGACGCGTATTGATTTCCTCGTCAGAGACACAGAGAAAACGAATCTCACCGAATGCGCGATAGTTCATTGCAACCATTGCTTCAATGGCATAAATGGCAGAGAGAATACCACCTTTCATATCACTCACGCCTGGACCATAAACAATATCGCCATCAACCTGTACAGGGCGAGAAGCGGCAATGCCAACAGGATAGACTGTATCCATATGACCTAGAAGTAAGACGTTGGCATCTCCCTTACCGTGTAACGTACCGAGCAGGTCATTGCCCCAGGATTCACGCTCAAGGATCGTTGCATGCATTCCCAGGCCACGCATACGCGCTGCCAGGAAGAGCGCTATCTCGTCCAATCCTGGCTTATGATAGCTATATGAGTCGATCGAGCAGAGTTCACGTAGCTCTTCGATATATTGCGACAGGCGTTCCCGAGTATATGCCTCTACACTTGCTACCAGGGTTTGTAAGTCCATTCTATTGCCTCCATCAGTATTTACTATGTATGAAAGGATAGGAGAGATAGCAACATTCGTCAAGGGATAGTTTGTCTATGATCTCATTTCCCTCATCTCTTACAATGCGATATACTCAAACAAATACAGGTCTATGTAAAGTCTCAAAGAAAAGGGAGCAATGAAGCCATGTCCTACACAGGTAACGCATCTCCAGGAACGACTCCGGAGCCAGGGCCGCGCATTGTACACGCGCCACGAGGAAATACCCTCTCATGCAAGGGTTGGCAACAAGAAGCAGCCATGCGTATGATCATGAACAACCTTGATCCAGATGTAGCCGAGCGTCCAAACGACCTGGTAGTTTACGGTGGATCAGGCCGCGCGGCACGTTCCTGGGCGGCATTCGATGCCATCGTACGGTCCCTCAAAAGTCTCGAAAACGATGAGACATTACTTGTTCAATCGGGCAAACCTGTTGGAATTTTTCGCACTCATGCTAACGCGCCCAGAGTATTGATTGCCAACTCAAATCTGGTGCCGCATTGGGCCAATTGGGACGAGTTCCGACGGCTTGAGTCGCTTGGACTGACGATGTACGGCCAGATGACCGCTGGATCGTGGATCTACATCGGTTCACAAGGCATTGTACAAGGAACATATGAGACCTTCGCAGAGGCAGCACATAAGCACTTTGGAGGATCACTCAAAAGTAAGTTCGTGCTCACCGCCGGGTTAGGCGGAATGGGCGGCGCTCAGCCTACGCCAGCCAAATGTTGCTCAATGAGACCGAGCAGGTCCTCCACATGCTCCGATAGTAGCCAGAGCGCGTAGAGCGGCGCTTTCTTTCTGGATGTATTGTCATCCGCCTCTCTGATATACGCCAGCGTGGTTTCAAAGTCCCGGAACAGGTATTGCCCATCCAGCCTGGGAACAAGGTCTCTGTAGCATATCGCCTGAAATAGATCATCCTTGCTGGGTACTTCCCTCCACACCTGCATCGCCTGCGCCTGATCCCGTATGGAGTTCCATGTCCTGTCAGGCAAGAGCTTCAATAGTTCTAGACGTGGCGAGCGGGGATAGTGCGTCTTAAGAATCTCCTTCTCCTCCTCACGTAATCTGTATGCTCCATAACGGGTGGGCATGGCTCTCCAGATAAAAGCGACATCCACACGTGGGGATATGGCATCGAGCCAGTCAATCGACAGGCGCATCCAATGAGGGGAAACACTCTCGACCGCTATCCGGTTGATGAGCAGGCGAAACGCCCTCTGCCTCTGATTTAAGTCAAATGTGGGCCATACGACCTCAAAATTTCCGAGCAACCGGTGCAGCTTTTCGATCTCTTCCGGGCTATCCACTAGGCCTAGTTTATCCTTCTTTGCCTCCAACTCCCCCTGGCGTTCCAGTAATTCCTGCGCTTCCACCTCCAGCATGGCGTACAAGGGATCGGACTCACTGGTTCTCATGCGCTTTTTGGCATTTTCGACCAGTTGGGCTTTTATACCTTCGATCTGGCGGGGGATGCTGACAAAGTCCTCGGATTGCTGAAGGTATACCTGTTCCAGCGTCGCCTTGACCTTATCCTTCATTTGCCTGTCGGCTCTTTCAAGCGCCTTCAGGCGCTCAATCACGATGTTGTCAAACGGCGCGCCAGGAATGCTCAGGAATTTATCTACCACCATGCCATCGGCCTGTCTGCTATGTCCATAATAGTACCATTTGGAGCGGTGCTCATCCACGGATATGAAAGCCTTCCTGTCAGGCGCTGGCGGCACGACGACAAGCCTGCCGTGAAACAGCAAATCGGGCGACCTCTCGCGGGTTTTGCGGATGCGCGTTATCCCTTTCCAGTTATTCACGGGTTCGCCTTCCAGCGTATAGCCCTTCAGCTCGGCGTACCCTTCGGCAAACAGGGCGTTGCCCAGGACGGCGGGATGATTGTCGATAATCGTATCTGGCTTATCCGCATCCGGCTGCCACCAGCCTATCAGCATTTCGTTGGTCAGCCAGTCCCGTATGGTTTGGGGGTCGATAGGCTTGTATCCCACGCCTGGGATGTGATGAAGCGTGGTTCGGAACATATAGCGTTCTTTATCTTCCTCTGGTATCTCAGGGAAAAGGAACGCCATTCTGGCGACTTCCCGGTTGAGCTTTCCCATATCCCAGCTTAACGCCTGAGCCCTTAGCGCCAGTTTGCGCATTTCTTCCGCCCAGAGTTCGTAGATGACAATGATCTGGTCTTGTTTTTTCCCTTTGACTGCAAGGCCCGGAGGTAAGGCGCGCCCGTCATACCCGCCCTTATCCGCCTTGTTTTGCTGGCACAGGTGCATGTACTTCACATGGCCTTCGATATAGCCGTAGGCTTCCCGCATCTTGTCCTGAAAGGCAACCAGATCTCGGTAGATGCTAAAGTCATAGACGCGGGTTCTCTCCTCCGTGGAGGCGGAAGATATGGGCGGCACAATGACTTTAATCCGTTTTTCCTCAGCAAGCTTGGTGAACGCGCCGACTTGATCCATATGCTTGTTGCGGAAAAGCCGATCTTCCCTTGACAGTATGACGGTTCCCACTATCCCCTTGTGCATATCCTTATAGAGACGGTCAAGTACCTCTCGCTGATCAATACGTTTCTGCCCGGACACCCCGGCACCCTCATCGTATAAGCGCACATCCGGCTCGTCTTCGCGGTAGAGCAGCCTGCCATAATTTTGCAGACCGAGCTGCGTTTCTCGGCTTTCCGCCTGCGCGGTATCCGCTCCGGTTTTTGACTGCCTCACCAGTACGGCGATTGCCCGTTTCCTGTCAATCTCCGGTAAGGCTCCGTCATAGTAATTAGGGCGGTTATCCGCCTGGCGAAGCTTGAATGATCTGGATTGCGCCATTCACTTGTTTCCTCTCAGAGCTATAGCGCACGTACCCCACAGCGATACTGCCGGGCCCGGGCTCGCCTATCAACTGATAGACGCGATCGCGATGATACTTGTGACAAGGCACGCGCTCACCATCCTTTCACGAAGAACTCCTCTGCTTCTTTATTCTAATCAGCACCGAACGAGGTGGAAGATGTACCACTCTTTCCCGCCGACCGGTTGTATCATACCAGTAGTGGCTCATGAGGCCTTCATGTAAATTCACGACAACCTCACGGACTGGCCCGCGCCATGGAGCCGTCAGAAGGCCACCTCCGATGAAAGGGCCGCCTGCAATTGAAGAGCCGACGACATCACCGGTGGCTTGCAAAATCGCGCCACTCGAGCGGCTTATACTTATCGTCGGCGCGTCCCCTGCAGACGTTCCTGGCGGTGGTGGCGTTCGATGCGTGCAAAGACGTCCAGCAGGCGCAGAATGTTGGGGGGGCAAGGTCCTTACCCCTCCAGCTCTGGTTTGTGGGTCAGTAGCCGTTTTAAGCGCTCTCATCGCCCTCTCCTCTCGGCGGTCGAGCGTGCGGACGGACACCACACTGCCGGTCTGCTTCTCGTTGTTCGTACGCCATCGCTTCTCACTCCCTGCGCTAGTGAAATGCAGCTTAGTACCGCTGCTTCCCATCGACGCAGGCAGTGTAAACTGGCGCTTCGGTCAAAAGCCGGTGTGCCCCTGGGAATTAGGCGGGCTGTTCCTGGGGAAAAGGCGGGCCTCTCACTCACTACAGCCGCACTTTTTAAGCTGAACTATACTATCTTTCCTCTATCAAAAAGCTTCAAGAACTTCTTTCGTCCCTGTGACACGCTGTAGGTACCAAGACCACCTTCAACGATCTCAGGTGAAAGGAGAAGATCATGAAGCAAGACAAACATACCACGTTCATTGGAATCAGGACGACCTCTGCCGATGTCTGTCGTTGGGTTCAGGCCCTTTTGCGGCTGCATGCCCGGATTGCCCCACGCTTTGCTCGTCCAGAGCCACGGCGCCGGGCACTGGCCTACCTGCAAGGCCTCTTGAGTGACACGGCGCGTAAAAACGGCTGGCAATTGGCTGAACACGCCCGAGAAGGGCGTCCCGATGGCATGCAACGCCTGCTCTCCAACGCCGTGTGGGACACCGATGGGGTGCGCGATGACCTGCGTTCATACGCCCTTGAGCAGCTAGGCAAGGAATCGGCCATTCTGGCCATCGATGAAACCAGTTTTCCCAAACGGGGCAAGCAGTCGGCTGGAGTGGCCGTGCAGTATTGCGGCACGACGGGCCAGGTCCAGAACTGTCAAGTGGGCGTCTTTCTCTCGTATGTGACAGCTCGTGGCCATACCCTCATGGACCGCGAACTCTATCTGCCTTTGGAGTGGTGTGAGGACCGGCAGCGCTGTCAAGCTGCAGACATCCCGGAATCGGTGCGCTTCCAGACCAAGCCAGAACTGGCGGTGCAGATGCTCGAACGCGTCCTCCGAGCTCAGCTCCCCATTGCCTGGGTGGTGGCCGATACGGTCTATGGCGGCAACCTGGACCTGCGCAACTGGCTCGAAGCCCATCAGTATCCTTACGTGCTGGCGGTTGCATGTACTGAGCCTGTTGAGTTCCAGGCCCCGGATGGGCGCAGACGAGCAGAAGCGGCTGTGGTCGAAGCGTTCCTGCTCACTGATCGCGATTGGCAGCGCCTTGCAATGAGCGAAGGAACCAAGGGGCCTCGGCTCTTCGACTGGGCTTGTGTGCCCATGTTGCACCAGTGGCAGGACGATGGACGCCACTTTTTGCTCATCCGTCGCAGTATTACCGACCCGCACGAGAAGACGTACTACTTTGTCTTTGCCCCACCGGGAACCAGTCTGCAAGAGATGGTGCAGGCCACTGGAGCCAGATGGCATATTGAGGAAGAGTTCGAAAACGGCAAAGACCTGGGCCTGGACCACTGTGCGCCACGTTGCGCGATAACCGCCTCAAGCGGAAAACGTGCCACTCACAACAGAAAGTGAGGAGAAGGATTGAACTGCATTACAGGGGGCAGCTCCCTGTCGGAGGAAACGGTCATACCTCCGAGGCTGAGACTACTGCATGCGTCTGGTGCAGATACGCCAGGGGTATGAAGCCAGTAGAAGTCGTAGCCCAAGTAGCCTACGTTCTGTCTCTACAGAATAAGGCGAAAGTGGCGCGGGCCGTCAGTAGCCCTCACGGTGACGAGAGGAATCCCTGTCTGAAGCTTCGTCAAGGCCCACTATCCGAAAGGATAGCCCGTAAGGGAGTCTGGTGTTGACTCTCCGTAGTGGTTGGAGAGCCAACGACATGCCTGGAAGCACATGTCAGAGACGAGGACAATTGATCGTTACACTCGTGTCACACCGACCGAAGTATAGGGGACACCTAAAAGGCGCGAAACAAGACAAGGTTCAATTCAACGTGGGAACGGGTGTGCGGAGAGGGGTATCTGCTCCAATGACCCGTACACACGGACAGCAGCCCGTAGTAGCGTTGAAGTAGGGTAACACCTATGGAGCGAAGGGGCAGAGTCAATCGAAAGTGAACAGCACTTCACGTTCAGTCGAACAATGAAAAACAGCTAATTCATGGAGCAACTCCATGAGAAAAGAGGAGCACTATGAAGGTTCAGAGACTGAAGGTGGAAACGGAAGCACAATTCCAACACGTCCAGGATCAGATGTATCAGGAAGCCAGGAACGGGAAACGGAATTTCTACGGACTCCTCGAACTGGTGACCAATCCGGTGACGATCATGACGGCCATTCACCGAGTAAAAGCCAATCAAGGGCGTAATACTCCTGGCAGTGATGGGAAGCGGATGAGAGATATCTTGAACATGGACCACGATGAGGTCATGCAACTCGTACAACAGGCCATCCTGGATTACCACCCAACCCCTGTCCGCAGGGTTTGGATCGATAAACCAGGGAAGAAAGCAAAACGGCCTCTGGGCATACCATCGATCCTCGATCGGATTGTTCAAGAGATCGTGAGACTGGTGATTGAACCTATTCTTGAAGCGCAATTCTTTGACCATAGCTACGGATTCCGGCCCATGCGCGATGCTGCTCATGCGGTGGCCAGGGTACACTACATCCTCTGGCAAGCCAAATGTACCTATGCGGTAGAGGGGGATATTCGGGCATTCTTCGATCACGTGAATCACAACCTGTTACTCACAAAGTTGTGGAAGATGGGCATTCGGGATACACGTATCCTGATGCTCATCAAAAAGATGCTCAAAGCGGGTATCTTCCAGGAGATCGAAGAAAACCCGCTTGGTACCCCTCAAGGCGGGATTATCAGCCCATTACTGGCAAATGTGTACTTGCATGAATTTGACAAGTATATCGCCCAACAATGGGAAGAACATCCCAAACAAGCACGCTACGCGCACAAACGATCAGCATTCTCTGCGATGGCGATCCAAGGATACCCACGGTATTACCTGATCCGGTATGCCGATGATTGGGTCATCTTGACGCATAGTAGGGAAAACGCCCAGAAGATCAAAGAACTGGCAAAACAGTTCCTTGAACGCAATGGACGGCTCGAATTATCCGAAGAAAAGACCCTGATCACTGACGTGAGAACGTCATACCTGACCTTTCTCGGTGTAGAAACAAGGGTACGACCCTCACGGAAAGGAAAGGGGTTAGTGACCTACTCGCGCCCATCGAGGAAAGCCCTGGGTGGCGCAATCCAGTCTCTGAAAAAGCAAGCTGAACGCATACAGCAAGCATCTCACAGGGACCAAACCATTCAAGAGATGTTGCGATACAACTCAATTGCAGTGGGGATCGGCAACTATTGGAGCATGACTTCAGCAGTCTGCCGATGCGGATCAAAAGTAGATCACAAGCTCTGGTACAAATTGGATAAAATCTTCATGAGGCTTACAGGTTCACCATTAGGAGAATACCAGAAACGAAAAATCGAAGCAGAGAAAACCAGCAATCTTCCGGTGAGGCACACGGGACACAAAACGCGCGTGTACTTCCTGGAATTTGAAGGATGCGTGATCGGACTCACGCATGTCGGCTTCAGTACCTATGAGGCACCGCCTCTCAAAAACCCAAAGGAAACGCCCTTCTCCAAAGAAGGACGCGCTCTCTGGGAAAAACGAACAGTACAGAAGCTGAGAATGATGCGGCCCGACACGATTACGATGTTCGATGATTTGCCCAACTGGGCCTCTGAGAACAAGCACGGAGGTGCTTCAATGGAGAAACGCAACTTTGAGTACTACATGAATCGTGGCTATGCACTTAACCGCGATCACTGTCAATGCAAAGTCTGTGCAACCCCATTACTCCGAGGGAATCTCCACACGCATCACAGAAATCCTCTCCTTCCCCTTGACCAGATCAATAAGGTGAGTAATCTGGCAAGCCTTTGTGCGAAATGCCATGACCTCGTCCACAGTGACCAACCCAACCCGTTTGGAAAAGGGACAAAACCCTTTACCAAGTTGGAAGCGTACCGGAAAGAAGTGAAGGCTGTTTTCTAAAGACAAAATTCGGTTGATGGAACGCCGTGTGACGGGAAACTGTCACGCACGGTGTGAAGCGGGGGAAAAGAGGGAGATTACCTCAAACTCTTACCTATCGCTATACGAGGTGCGCAGCTACATTGGATGGTATCGCCACATCACACTGGTCATGCTGGCCCATGCGTTCCTGGCAAGCATCTGTGCCACCACCCACCACTCCACCTCCTCTCCCACCGCACGGCATCCTTCCCCGGCTTCTGCTGATGGTGAGCCGTCCCTCAGTTCGGCACTTCCTCTGACCATTCCCGAAGTGCGTCATCTGCTCGGCCTGCTCATCTGGCCTCCCCCCGCGAACATCAAACGCGTGCTGGCCTGGTCCTGGTGGCGTCGTTGCCACCAAAGTCGCGCCAGCTATTACCACACGAAACGTCGTTTGAAAGCCAGCTAATCCTGGCGTTGTGCTCCCTTGCCCTCGTTTGCCAGACTTCCCAGAAATTTCCTGGAAGTCTGGCAGTTCCAGGACTTTTCCTGGAACTTTGCTCGCGTCTGTGCCCCAAGTTCTCTTTCCTCGAAAGGAGTCGTGATCATGACTACTCTTCCGGTCGCCGACGGTGCGCGCCTGCTGGGGATTCATCCCAAGACCTTGCACCACTGGCTCAAGCAGGCTCAGGTGCCCTTGGTTGCTCATCCCACCGATGCACGCATCAGCTGTGTGGAGTGGGAACGCATCCAGCAGGTGGCGATCTTGCATGGTCGTCTCTTGCAGTCTCCTGCCACAGCTCGTCCTGTTGCCTCTCCTCCGCCTGCAAACGAGGCTGAGCCTCTGCCACCCGCTCAGGCCTTGCCCCCCTGCTTCCCGCCAGAAACAGACCTGCTCCAGAAGCTTTCCGGCCTGGAAACCCGTGTGGCCACGCTTGCCGACCAGGTGGCCCAACTCACACTGCTCCTCCTCCAGGAGCGGGATCGCACGGTAGAGCGTCGGCTCTGCGCTCTGGAAGCCCTCCTGGCTCAACTGGTGGGTCAATCCGTCTGCCCCCCACCCGTTCCCGATCAGCAGGCTCCTCTCGAAGAGCGCGGACGCACGGAAGCGCCCCCACGCGTTCGACCTCTCAATCCTGCCGAACAACGCGCTCGGTCCCGCATGCCTCCGTTGATCGAATACAGTGCGCAAGGAGTCTATGTGGTCGTCAGTGCGCAGGAAGGCGAACTGCACGTCGAACCCGATTCGCCGGCGTGGTTTGAGTGGCTGGCGACCATCTCCTCGTTCCGCTTCGTCGGTCAGCAGGGGCGTTTTACCGCCTATCGCGACACCAAGCACCATTGCCCAACGCGCTCCTGGCGAGCGTATCGCACTATCCACCAGCGCAACTACAAGTGCTCGTTGGGCGTCACGGATGGCCTGACGCTGGCTTGTCTGGAGCAGGCGGCAGCTACCCTTCAGGCTCATGTGCCTGCGCTCTAATGCGTTGAGCTGTTCCATGGGGTCACCTCCCTCTGCTTCCAAACAAGTGCGACTGTAGTGGTTGCAGGCCTGATCCGTCTCTTTCCCAGTTGCGTCCCACTTTGCGTTCACCTGCGAACTGTCCTTCACACAGATGCATCCCGTCCTCACCTGCTACGGTGGAAGCGTGCAATAGTGCCAGAGCAGGACATGGAGCCGGAAAGGTAAAACATTGTGAGCATAAACGACCCGTTAGTGCAGTTCCGCGAGTTTCTGGAACAAATCGACCTTGATAGAGCGGCACGTTCGCCTGAACGAACAAAAATAGAAGTGCCTTTAGATATTGTCATGTCTTTGTTAAGGCCAGAGGAATTAGAAAAGCTAAAAAACTATATTACATCCTACCTTACGAAACGTGATGGTAGTGAAGTGAAGTAGCAAGACACCAGGCGCTGCCTGAGTGAGGCGCTTCTTAGCGCCCTTTCCAGTGATTGAGAGCCGTTTGACGAACACTCTACCCATTTGATACCATCTTAAGTAAACCGTCGGAACCATTCATTGGCAAGGCCAAAGCAAGGAAGAACCACACATGGATACTTCAGAACGTTCGCCAGCGAACGCACGCATCATCAGAGCGCCGCACGGCACAACACTCACCGCCAAAAGCTGGCTCACGGAAGCGCCCATGCGCATGATCATGAACAATCTCGACCCGGATGTGGCCGAGAAACCGGACGAGCTTATTGTTTACGGCGGCATCGGCAAGGCGGCGCGCAACTGGCAATGTTTCGACCGCATCGTCGAGACGCTCAGAAACTTAAACGAAGACGAAACCCTGCTCGTGCAATCGGGGAAGCCGGTCGGCGTGTTCAAAACCCATCCTGACGCGCCGCGCGTACTCATCGCCAACTCTAACCTCGTACCACATTGGGCGACCTGGGAGTATTTCCGCGAACTCGACCGCAAGGGGCTGATGATGTACGGCCAGATGACTGCCGGATCATGGATTTACATCGGCAGCCAGGGCATCGTGCAGGGGACTTATGAAACCTTCGTGGAAATGGGCCGCCAGCATTTCGGCGGTGACTTATCCGGTAAATGGATACTGACTGCGGGTTTGGGAGGGATGGGCGGGGCGCAACCACTCGCTTCGACAATGGCAGGCGCCTCCATGCTTGCCATTGAAGTAGACCAACGACACATTCAGCGCCGCCTGGATACCGGCTACTGCGATACAATCGCAAGTACACTGGACGAGGCGCTCGATCAGATCCGCGAAGCGTGCAATCTGGGACAACCGCTCTCTATCGGACTGCTGGGCAATGCGGCTGACATCTATCCCGAACTGGTACGCCGGGGAATTAAGCCGGATATGGTCACCGATCAAACATCTGCGCATGATGTCCTTAACGGATATATCCCTGCCGGTTTGAGCCTTGCGGAAGCTGCGGAACTTCGCCAGCGTGACCCTGAAGGCTATGTAGAGCGCGCGAAGGAATCGATTGCGGAGCAGGTGCGCGCCATGCTGGAGTTCTACCATCAGGGTATTCCGGTCGTCGATTACGGCAACAACCTCCGGCAGGTGGCGTATGAGGCGGGCGTGACAAATGCGTTTGATTATCCCGGCTTTGTACCCGCTTATATCCGCCCGTTATTCTGCCGTGGCATCGGCCCGTTCCGCTGGGTGGCGCTCTCCGGCGATCCGGAAGACATTTATAAAACCGACGCCAAAGTAAAGGAACTGATCCCGGATAACCCGCATCTGCACCGCTGGCTGGATATAGCGCACCAGAAAATCCATTTCCAGGGGTTGCCTGCCCGCATCTGCTGGGTGGGGTTAGGCGAGCGCGCCAGATTGGGGCTGGCATTTAACGAAATGGTCGCCAAAGGCGAATTAAGCGCGCCGATAGTCATTGGCCGCGACCACCTCGATTCTGGCTCTGTGGCAAGTCCCAATCGCGAAACCGAAGGGATGAAAGACGGCTCCGACGCGGTTTCGGATTGGCCGGTA
>Ga0207684_10002740_pt1 | contig 17551 bp, 16 predicted proteins | sample KBSK5501metaG_FD_184342 | JGI IMG/M metagenome (GOLD analysis project Ga0207684, IMG submission 184342) | Corn, switchgrass and miscanthus rhizosphere microbial communities from Kellogg Biological Station, Michigan, USA - KBS K5-50-1 metaG... | ecosystem: Host-associated > Plants > Roots >...
GAAGTAGACGTGCTCGAAGATGCACGGGGTCGAGTTCGCGAGCGCGAACCGGCGGGCCGACAGGCCTTCGCGGGACAGCCGCACGATCTCGCCCGGCTCGACGTCCCGGTCGAAGCGCGCGCCGATCAAGTCGAAGGCGCAAGTCTCGGACGCGGCGACGGGAGAGCCTTCGAGCGTTCCCAGAGAAAGGGGGCGGATGCCGTGCGGATCACGCGCCGCGAAGATCCCCTCCCGGGAGAGAACGAGGATCGAGTACCCCCCCTGCACGTCGAGCAGAGCCTCGGCCAGCGCGGAGGCAACGTCGGGCGCCTTCGAGCGCGCGACGAGGTGCAGTATGACTTCCGAGTCGGACGTGGTCGTGAAGAGCGCGCCCGACGATTCGAGCCCCCGCCGGATCTCGCGAGCGTTGACGAGGTTTCCGTTGTGCGCGAGCGCGAGCGGTCCGCGCCCGGTCGCGAAGACGATCGGCTGCGCGTTCGCGAGGAGCGATGCGCCGGCCGTCGAGTACCGTACGTGACCGATGGCCGTGCGACCCGGAAGTCGGGAGAGCCTCGCTTCATCGAAGACGTCGGCGACGTAGCCCATCTCCCGTTCGACGAAAAACTTCTCCCCGTCGAGCGTGGCGATCCCGGCCGACTCCTGCCCGCGGTGCTGGAGGGCGTAGAGGCCCAGGTAGGCGATGTTGGCGGCGTCCTGGGAGTCGGCGATCCCGAAAATGCCGCATTCGTCGCGGAAGCCATCCGAGAGTTCCATCTCGTCAGATGTTAACGCGTCGGGGAAGAGGTTCATGCCTCGACGCCCGAGTCGCGCGTGGAGCGGTCCCTCAGGACATCCAATCGGCGAAGATGCGGGCCTTTTTCGCGGAGCTCCAGACGTCCGGCTTGACTTTCGTGGTCAGCGGGATCTCGAGCACCCGCGCCGCGGCGGGAAGGACCCTCTTGGTCGAGAAGAAGCCGACCTGCTCGCCCGACTCGTTCAGTAGCCGCACCACGATCTCGACCCGGTGCGCCTGTCCGTCGGTGTTCGAGCCCGTGAAGACCCAATCGGTGACCACCGGATCGGCCCCCGCCTCCGATTTCGTCTGAAGGGTCACAGAGTCGATCGACGCGACGAATCGGGCGCGGTACTCGAGACCACGGAGTGCCTTCGCCTCGCCCGGCGCCGGCAGCGGGATCGTGATCTCGGAGTGATGCATGAGCGCGGCGAATGCGACCGCCGCGGTGAGACAGAGAAGGAGTATGCAGACAACCTTCCTCCGCACGTTCATGAGGCCCCCTCCAGCCGGTCCGATTATAAAGGTCTGGGCCGATCCGCGAGCTCCCGGTCGTGCCGGCGCGACAGGACCAGCTGGGACGTGACAGCGCCGATCAACGCGATGAACATGTCCCACTGCATGTCCCAGACGTCTCCCTGCGTGCCGAGAAACGCCATATCGCCGCCGACCCCGAGAGGACCGCCATCAGCCATTCGAAAAGCTCGTAGGTCGCGCTGATCGCGAGACACACGCACGTCACCAGGAAAAAGAGCCAGCCGCCGGAAGGCAGTCCGAGCTGGCGCCCCGACGGGTTCGCGCTGGCATGCGCCGTGCTGTCTACTCCTTCCGGTATGAGCGACGCGCCGCCGGACCGGATGAGGCTGCTGGTTGCAGCCGTGATCCTTCTCGCCGGTTTCGCCGCGGGGTGCGGATCTTCCGCCTACGCGCGGCGAACGGACTCGGACCGGCTCCTGTCGGCTCAGGTGGATGAGCGCCTGGCGGCGACCTCGAGCCTCGCCGGCTCGCGCGTCGAAGCCAGGTCGCACTGGGGAGTCGTGGCCCTCCTCGGCGAGGTTCCCGAGGAGCAGCTGAAGCGCGAGGCGGAACGAGTCGCGACCGCGGTCCCGGGGGTCGTGCGGGTCAACAACCTCATCCTGGTTGCAAAGGAAGCCTGGAGGGTCGGGGGATCAGCCCCGCCGCAAGGCTCCTTGACTATCGCCCGGGCCGATTAGGTCCGAAGGAGGGCTACATCATGGTCAAACGTTTCCATGGAATCCTGGGTGTCGCCGCCGCCGCAGTGGTGCTGGTTGCGTTCGTTTCCGGCTGCACGACGACGCAGTCGCCTAAGAGGCAGATCGACGACAACGCGATTACGGCCGCGGTCAAGGCGAAGCTGACCGCCTCCCGGTTCTCGAACATCGTCAACGTCGACGTCAACACGACCAACGGGATCGTGACCCTCGCCGGCGAAGTGCCCAACGCCCAGGTGAAAGCCGACGCCGAGCGGGAAGTGCGCACCGTCGAGGGCGTGCGGGGCATCAACAACAACCTTCAGGTCAAGAACCCGCCATCGCCCTAGCTTCGATCGGGGAACGAGAGGAGACGGCAGACGCGATGTCTGCCGTTTTTTTTGTAGTCTCAGGGCATGCCGACCTGGAAGGTCACGCTCGAGTACGACGGCACCCGCTATCGCGGCTGGCAGGCCCAGGCCAACACGGAGCGTACGGTCCAGGGAGTCTTCCTGAGGGCCGGTCGCGAGATTCTCGGCGCCGATGCGACCGTCGGCGGCGCCGGCCGGACCGACGCGGGAGTCCATGCGCTGGCGCAGGTCGCTCACGTCAAGGCGCGGCGCAACCTGCCTCCTGAAGAAATTCTCTGGGGCGTCAACGACGCGCTTCCGCACGACGTCAACGTTCTTTCGGTCGAGTCCGCGGCCCCCGCGTTTCACGCGCGTCACGACGCTTTGAGCCGCACCTATCTCTACCGCATCTCCCGCAGGCGCACCGCGTTCGACAAGCGCTACGTCTGGTGGATCCGGGACCGGCTGGACTTCGCCGCGATGGGGACTGCGGCGCAGCTCTTCCGCGGCCGGCACGACTTCTTCTCCTTCTGTGAGAACCCGGAGGGACAGCAGTCCACCCGGGTCGTCGTCGAAGCGAGCGAAATCCTGGAGCGCGGACACGAGATCCATTTCCGGGTCGAGGCGTCGCACTTCCTCTGGAAGATGGTGCGGCGCATCGTCGGAACTCTCGTGGAGGTCGGAAGGGGAAACCGGACGCCCGCGGACGTCGTGAAACTTCTCGCCGAAAAGTCGGCCGAGCCGGCCGGGTGGACGGCGCCCCCTTCCGGGCTGTTCCTGGAGAAGGTCCGGTACTCTTAGAGGACGTCGGCCGCGGCGATCGCGCGTTCGAAGGAGGTCGTCCAGATCTCCGAGAGCGAAGCGACGTTTTCTTCGATGAGCCCGCGACCGGCGACGCGAAGAGAGAAGGAGCCGCCGCCGACGCTCCCGACGGCGCGGAAGGGGACGCCCATCGCCGCCGCGGCCTCCCGGATCGAACCCTCGTTCGCGGCAGCAAACGTGATCACCGCGCGTCCCGTCGTCTCGCCGAACAGGAGCGCCGATGGGCGGATCGTTTCGGGGAGCGAGATTTCGGCGCCCCGGCCGCCCTTCATCGCGCACTCGGCGAGCGCAACCGCGAGCCCTCCGTCCGAGACGTCGTGCGCCGAGGCGACGAGACCCTGAAGGGCGAGGCGGACGAGAAGGTCCACCAGCCGCCGTTCCGCCTCGAGATCCACCTCGGGGCACGGACCTTCCTCGCGGCCGTGGACCGTTCTCAGATACTCACTGGCGCCGAGCTCGTCTCGCGTCTCTCCGAGCAGCGCGACGACGTCTCCCTCGGCCCGGAATGCGACCGCAACACGGCGCGAGACGTCCTCCAGCAGCCCGACCATTCCGACCGTCGGAGTGGGCGGGATCGCCCGCCCGTCGGTCTCGTTGTAGAACGAGACGTTGCCCGACACGACCGGAATCGAGAGCGCGCGGCACGCGTCGGAGAGGCCGCGGACAGCGGCTTCGAACTGACCCATGATCTCGGGGCGCTCGGGGCTCCCGAAGTTCAGGCAATCGGTGACGGCGAGAGGCCGCGCTCCGGTTGCCGCGATCGAGCGCGCCGCTTCCGCCACCGCGATCGCCGCGCCGCGATACGGATCGCAAGCGCAGAAGAACGGGTTGACGTCGCTCTTCAGAGCGATTGCCTTTCGCGTTCCCTTGATCCGGAGGAGCGCGGCGTCTCCGCCCGGCCGCTCGACGGTGTTCGTGCCGACCATGTGGTCGTACTGCGTCCAGATCCACGATTTCTCGGCCACGTTGGGCGAGGCCAGGATCGCCCGAAGGCAGGCGCCGTAGTCGTCCGGCTCAGGCATCCGCTCCCAGCCCATCGAGCCGAGCGGCCGGGGCGGGATGCGCGGACGATCGTAGACCGGCGCGCGATCCGAGAGGGGCGCGGCCGGAAGTTCGGCGACGATTCTTCCTTCGAAGAAGAGCACGACCCTCCCGCTGTCGGTGACCCGTCCGATCTCGACCGCGGCGAGGTCCCACTTCGCGAAGACGGCCATCACCGTCTCGAGTCGGTCACGGCGCGCGACCAGCAGCATCCGCTCCTGGGACTCCGAGAGGAGGATCTCGTACGGAGTCATGCCGGGCTCCCGGACCGGGACTTTCGACAGGTCGATCTCGAGACCGCTTCCCGCCCGGCCCGCCATCTCGAAAGCCGAGGACGTGAGCCCGGCCGCCCCCATGTCCTGGATCCCGACGACGGCGTCCGTCCGGAAGAGCTCCAGGCAGGCCTCGAGCAGCAGCTTCTCGGTGAACGGATCTCCGACCTGGACCGTGGGCCGCTTCCGCCTGGTCTCGTCGCCGACAAACTCCTCCGACGCCATCGTGGCGCCGTGGATGCCGTCGCGCCCCGTCTTGGAGCCGACGTAGACGACCGGGTTGCCTGCGCCCTCCGCCCGTCCGCGGAAGATCCGGTCCTTTTCGACGACCCCGACGTTCATCACGTTGACGAGGATGTTGCGGTCATAGCCGGCCTGAAAGGTCGTCTCGCCCGCCACCGTCGGAATCCCGATGCAGTTGCCGTAGCCCGCGATCCCCCGGACGACTCCGTCGACCAGGTGCCGCATGCGCGGCGCATCCAACCGGCCGAATCGGAGCGAGTCGAGCGAAGCGATCGGCCGCGCGCCCATCGTGAAGATGTCGCGCAGGATCCCTCCCACGCCGGTCGCCGCGCCCTGGTACGGCTCGATGTAAGAAGGATGGTTGTGCGATTCCATCTTGAACGCCACCGCGAGGCCATCGCCGATGTCCACGATCCCGGCGTTTTCTCCGGGCCCCTGGATCACGCGCGGACCGCTCGTCGGCAGGTTCTTCAGATGGATGCGCGAGGACTTGTAGGAGCAGTGCTCGCTCCACATCGCGGAAAACACGCCGAGCTCGACCAAATTCGGTTCGCGGCCCAGGATTTCGAGGATGCGGGAGTATTCCTCTTCCGAGAGATTGTGGTCCGCGATCAGGTCGGCGGTGATCATCGGCGGGCGAGCGCGAGCGTCGCGGATTCGAACATCCGGCGGCCGATGTCGTTGCCGAGCACTCCTTCCGCGCACCGGTCGGGGTGCGGCATCAAGCCGACGACGTTTCCCTCGCGATTCGAGATGCCGGCGATTGCGGCGGTCGCGCCGTTGGGGTTCGCGGCGTCCGTGATGCCGCCCTCCGCGTCGCAGTAGCGGAAGACGATCCGCCCCTCGTACTCGAGCTCGGTCAGCGTCTCCGGCGGGGCCGTGTAGTTCCCTTCCATGTGCCCGATCGGCATCCGGACGACGTCGCCCGGCTCGTAGAGCCGCGTGAAGGCGGTACCGGTGTTTTCGACTTTGAGATGGACGTCCCGGCAGACGTAGCGCAGCCCCCGGTTGACGCGCACCGCGCCGGGCAGCAGACCCGCTTCCAGGAGGACCTGAAACCCGTTGCAGATCCCGAGCACCGGACCGCCGTCCGCGGCGAACCGCGCAACGCTCTCCGTGACCGGCGAAAAGCGGGCGAGCGCGCCGGCCCGCAGGTAGTCTCCGTAGGCGAACCCCCCCGGCAGAATGACGACGTCGGGGTTTTTCAGGTCCGTGTCGCGATGCCAGACGTACTCGGCGCGGCATCCGAGAACCTCGGTCGCAACGTAGTGGCAGTCCTGGTCGCAGTTGGATCCCGGGAAGACGACGATCGCGAAGAGCGGCTTACCGCTCACGATCCGTCCGCACGCGCACGTCGTATCCCTCGATCACCGGGTTGGCGAGGAGCTCCTCCGCCATCCGCCGGGCCTCCGCCTCGACCGCGGCCGGATCGTCGCCGCGGACGTCCAAGAAGAAGATCTTGCCGGCGCGGACGTCCTCGACCGACCGGTGACCCAGGCGTTCGAGCGCGGACGCGATCGCTCTCCCCTGCGGGTCGAGCACGCCCTCCTTGGGATAGACGCGGACCTCCACCTTCATGCGTCGAACGTCTCGTAGCCGTCGAACTGATCCGCCGCCCCGTACTCGGCGCTGCTCTCGGCGAGCTCCAGCGCCGACGCGAGCGCGGCGAGGGCGAGGGCCGGGGTGTTGTTCGCCCTCGAGAGGTGGGTGGCGACGACCCGTTTCAGGCGCTCTCCGGCCGTCGTGCGAACCGCCTCCGCCGACTGTCGATTGGAAAGGTGCCCCCAGCCGCCGGCGATTCGCTGTTTCAGCGGCCAGGTGTAAGGGCCGTCTCGCAGCAGGTCTTCGTCGTGGTTGAACTCGAGAAGGAGCGTCGTCGCCCCGCGGAGGAACTCGAGGAACTCGCGCTGCACGTGTCCGAGATCGGAGGCGATGACCACCCGCGCGTCGTCGGCTTCGAAAGCATACGCGACCGACTCATTGGAGTCGTGGGGGGTTCCGAGCGGCCGGAAGCCGATGTCCCCGATCTTTCCCTCGCGGCACGACTCCATGCGGACGAAGGGAGAAAAGAGGTTCCCCTCCAGGCCGAGCGCGTCCGCGGTGCCGGCGGTGGCGAAAAGCGAACAGCCGAACCGCGCCGCGAAGGTCAGGGCGCCGATCGAATGATCGCCGTGCTCGTGGGTGACGAAGATTCCGCGGATCGTCGAGGCGGCGATTCCCCGTGCCTCGAGACGCCTTTCGATCTCTTTCGCCGAGAGGCCGGCGTCGACTAAGACGCGCGTCCGACCCGACTCGACGACGCAGGCGTTTCCGCCCGAGCCGGAGGCGAGCACGGCGACGCGCACGAAGCAAGATTAGCAGACGCGCGGACAGATGAAGTCCGAGCGGCAACCTGACCCTCAATGTGGCAAGTGGAGACCTGACCCTGTTTTCACGTCTTCCCGGTCGAACCGAAGCCTCCGGTGTTCCTCGAACTCGGTGGAAGCTCCGAGACCTGCTCGAATCGCGCGCGGGCGACCGGCGCGAACACGAGCTGAGCAATGCGGTCTCCGCGGTGGATCGTCACGGGCTCCGGTCCCAAGTTCGCGACGATGACCCGGATCTCGCCGCGGTAGTCGGAGTCGACGGTCCCCGGCGCGTTCAACAACGCGAGCCCCTTGTCGTAAGCGAGGCCGCTGCGCATTCGGACCTGTCCTTCGTAGCCGGGCGGGATCGCGACCGCGATGCCGGTCGGGACGAGCGCGCGACCGCCCGCGGTGATCGTGAGGTCCGTCTCGATGGCGGCCCGCAGGTCGCAGCCGGCCGATCCTTCCGTGGCGTAGGAAGGCGTGTCGAGTCCTTCGCCGTGGGGAAGGACGGTCAGCGGGACGACGATCGGCATCGGGTCGAAGCGGTATTCTTTCGCACAACCGTGAGCCTTCCTTCAGGGACCCGGCTCGGCCCTTACGAGATCCAGGGGACGCTCGGTCGAGGAGGCATGGGCGAGGTCTACCGGGCCCTCGACACGCGCCTGGGACGCGAGGTCGCCGTCAAGATCCTTCCCCCCGCATTTGCCGCCGATCCCGAGAGCGTCCGCCGGTTCGAGAAGGAGGCGCGCGCGGTCGCCTCGCTCTCCCATCCGAACGTCGTGACGCTTCTCGACGTCGGCGAGCAGGAGGGCGTCCGGTATGCGGTCACCGAGCTCGTCGCCGGAGAGACGCTCCGGACAAAGCTCGCCGCTGGACCACTCCGCCCGCGCGAAGCCGCGGACATCGCAGCGCAGATCGCGCAGGGGCTCGCGGCCGCGCACGAAAACGGGGTGGTGCACCGCGACGTCAAACCGGAGAACATCGTGATCACGCCGTCCGGGCTGGCGCGAATTCTCGATTTCGGACTGGCGAAGCGGGGTGAGGCCGCACTCGGAACCGGAGCCTCGGAGTTTGAGGCGACGCACAGCGCCCTTGCGACAGAGCCCGGGGTGATCGCGGGAACCGTCGGCTACATGAGCCCCGAGCAGGTGCGCGGCCAGCCGGTGGACGGCCGATCGGATGTTTTCTCGCTCGGCGTCGTGCTGTGGGAGATGCTGACCGGCCAACGACCGTTTCGCGGCGATTCCCAGATCGAGACCTTGAACGCGATCTTGAAAGAGGAGCCGCCGCCGGACCCCGCCGTCGCCGCGCTGCCCGCCGAGATGGAGCAGATTCTCCAGCGATGTCTCGAGAAGAGGAAGGAGAACCGCTATCACTCGGCCGCTGACCTCGCGCACGATCTGAGGAATGCGGTCGGGGCGGCAACCTCCGCGGCGACCCGTGTACCCGCTGCGCGGCCTGCGACGTCTCGAAGCATGGTCTACGTCGGAGGTGGGGTCCTCGTCGCTGTGATTCTCGCGGCGATCCTACTCGTCCGAGACCGGCGCTCGGCCGCGCCGTCCGCCAGACTCCCACGTACCCTCGCGGTCCTGCCGTTTCGCGCCATCGCCGCCGAAGGGATGCCGGAGCATTTCGGCCTCGGCCTCGCCGACTCCCTGATCGGGCGGCTCGCCGCGGTCCGCCAGCTCACCGTGCGTCCGACGAGCGCGATCGCCCGCTATGAGACCGCCGTCACGGACGCGAGCGAGATCGGCAGGAGTCTCGGCGTCGACGCCGTCCTCGAAGGCAGTTATCAGAAGCTCGAGGGGATGACGCGGGTCTCAGTCCAGATGACCGACGTCTCGCGGGGGGGGCTTCTGTGGAGTGACCGAATCGATCTGCCGGAGGGCAAACTGTTCGAGCTGCAGGATGCGATCTCACGACAGGTCGCCGAGAAACTGCGGATCGAGCTCGAGCCGGCGATGCAGCGCACGCTCGGCCCGTCGGAGCGGGTCCCGGACCGGATCATGGAACAGTATCTGGCGGCACGAGCCGGCCTCGCCCGGGTCACGACGGTCGATCTGGAGGAACGGAAACGCATCGCCGCTTCCTTCGATCCCATCGTCGAGCAGGCGCCGAATTTCGCCCGAGCTCTGGGCGCTCGCGCCTACGCCCGCGCCTGGCTGACTTTCGTGCAGCCGAGCACCGAAAACTACACCGCAGCGCTCTCAGACTCCGATCGAGCGACGCAGCTCGATCCCGACCTGGCGGAACCCCGCGTGGCCCGGGCCTCCCTCGCCTGGTCGTCGCTGGGCAGCTGGGACATCGTCAGGGCGGTCCGAGATCTGAAACAGGCCCTCGCGAAATCTCCCGGCCTCGAGATCGCGCACCTCGACCTGGCGCGGATCTACCACCACAACGGCTGGATCTCCGAGTTCGACGAAGCCTTGCGCGCCGCAGAGCGAATCAATCCGGCGAACATCGAAGTCGCTCGTCAGCGCGCGGTCGTGAAAATCTGGACCGGGTACCCCAAGGAGGCCGCCGAGATCTTCGATCGGATGCCCGAGCAAACCCGGCGCGTGTGGTCTTTCCGCTGGCAACGAGCTTATTTACGGGTGGTCCTAGAGGATCCCAGCCGCGTCGAGCCCGAGGTCGAGCGTGTGATACGGGAAACGACAGAGGAACTGAAGCCGACCTACTCGGCGATTCTGGCGATCGTGCGGGCCCGGGAGAGGCGGGACTTCTCCGACCTCGAACGGGACATCCTCGCCGCCGACCACCGTATGGGGCACTTCCACCACGTCTACCACTACCTGTCCGAAGCACACGCTCAGCGGGGAGATGCGGCGCGCGCCGCGGACTACTTGCGGCGTGCGGCAGAGACCGGTATGCCCTGCGCTCTGTGCTTCGACAATGATCCGCTCCTCGCACCGATCCGTGGATCGACCGAGTACGCGGCCGTCAAAAGAGAGATCGAAGAGCGCAACGCCGGCTACCGTGCGGCTCTGAAGGGCATCCTTTAGGTGTACCGCCGGCGAAGGTCGGGCCGTACAACCAGCCCGTCCGCCTTGAGCCCCTCCCCGTGAGGGAAGACTCGAAACGGCAGGACGACCAGCATGGGCTTCGAAGCGATATTCTTTCCGAGAACCGGGGGCTTTCATGATCACGGGCGAAACACTCGATCGGGGCCGGGAGTCGTTCCGGCGGCAGCAGTGGACCGACGCATATGCGGAGCTGTCGGCAGCGGACCGAGAGACCGCCCTCGAGTCCGAGGACCTCGAGCGGCTCGCGACGGCCGCCTACCTGACGGGAAGGGACGCCGACAGCACCGACGTCTGGGCGCGAGCGCATTCCGACTTCCTCACCCGGGATGACCCGAAGCGGGCCGCTCGAAGCGCGCTCTGGCTCGCTTTTGGACTGCTCGTCCGCGGCGAGATGGCCCCTCTGGGAGGCTGGCTCGCCCGCGCGGAGAGGGTTCTCGATCACGCCGACGATTGCGCCGAGCAGGGTCTGCTCCTCGCGCTCCGGACCTTTCCGATCATGTTCGGGGGCGACTCCGCGTCCGCCGTCGGAGTGTTCGAGCGGGCGGCGGAGATCGGAGACCGCTTCCGCGACGCGAACGTGGTCACACTCGCCCGGATGGGTCAGGGGCACTGTCGGATCCGCCTCGGAGACCCCGCGCAGGGGATGAAACTGCTCGACGAGGTCATGGTCGCTGTTACCGCCGGAGAAGTTTCGCCGCTCTTGACCGGGCTCGTCTACTGCGGGGTGATCAGCGCCTGCCACGCTACTTTCGATCTGCGGCGGGCCCAGGAGTGGACCGCGGCGCTCACGAGGTGGTGTGCAACTCAATCCGGCCTCGTTGCCTACCGCGGTGCGTGCCTCGTACACCGCGCCGAGATCCTGCAGCTGCGCGGCGCCTGGTCGAACGCTGTGGATGAGGTGCGGCAAGCGTGCGAACGGCTCTCGGACCAGCCGGATAATTCTTCGTTCGCGACGGCGCTCTACGTGAGAGGCGAGCTCCATCGTTTGCGGGGAGAGTTCACAGAGGCGGAAGAGGCCTACCGGCAGGCCAGCCAGCGGGGACGAAAGCCGGATCCTGGTCTCGCGCAGCTCCGACTGGCCCAGGGTCAGATCGAGGCCGCGGCGGCGGCGATCCGCCGCGCGGTGAAGGAAGCACAGCAGGGCCTTGTCCGATCGAGGATTCTCCCCGCGTACGTCGACATCATGCTCGCCGTCGGTGATGTGCCGGCGGCTCGCGCCGGAGCCGAAGAGCTGTCCGGGATCGCCTCGGCCCTCGACGTCCCGTTCGTCCGGGCGTTGTCCGCGCAGGCGACAGGGGCGGTGCTCCTGGCCGAGGGCGATGCCCGAGCCGCATTGAACACGCTCCGAGATGCGGCGACGGGCTGGCGCGACCTCGAAGTGCCGTACGACGCGGCGCGTGTTCATGTTCTGGTCGGACTCGCATGCCGGAAGCTGGGGGACGAGGAGACGGCCAGGATGGAGCTCGACGCGGCGCGCGAGACGTTCCGCGAGCTGGGCGCAGCGCCGGACCTCGCCCGCGTAGAGGACCTCTTCCGGGCGTCGGCGTCCACGGCCGCTTCCACGCCGATCGTGCGGAAGATTACGGTGGCTCTCGGGCCCGGCTCCCGTCTGGGACCTTACGAGATCGTTTCGTCCGTCGGCGCGGGTGGAATGGGCGAAGTCTTTCGCGCCCTGGACACGCGACTGGGGCGGGAAGTGGCAGTCAAGATTCTGACCGCGGCGCACGCCAACGATCCCGACAGCGTTCGCCGCTTCGAGAAAGAGGCGCGAGCGGTCGCCTCGCTATCGCATCCGAACGTCGTCCCCCTCTTCGACGTCGGGGAGCAGGACGGAATCCGGTACGCGGTCTCGGAATACGTCGCGGGCGAGACTCTCCGGGCCCGCCTGAAGCGCGGACCCCTGACGCCTCCCGAGGCAGCAGAGATCGCCGGCCAGATCGCGGAGGGACTCTCGGCGGCCCATCAGAAAGGGTTCGTGCACCGGGACATCAAGCCAGAGAACGTCGTCCTGGCCCAGGCGAGGATTGCCCGGATCCTCGATTTCGGACTGGCGAAGCGGAGCGCGGCGTTGGCGGGACTGTCCGTGTCGGAGCAAGAGGCGACGCAGAGCGCGTTTCTGACCGAGCCTGGAATCATCGCCGGAACGGTCGGATACATGAGCCCGGAGCAGGTCCGAGGCGAGCCGGTCGACGGCCGCTCGGACATCTTCTCGCTCGGCGTCGTGCTGTGGGAGATGCTCACCGGTCGCCGTCCATTCCGGGGCGACTCCCCTGTCGAGACGCTCTCCGCGATCCTCCGCGAGGAGCCGCCGCCGGACCCGGCTCTGGTGGGCCTTCCCGACGACTTCGAACGCATCCTGCGCTGCTGTCTCAAGAAGCGCCCGGAGGACCGTTACGACTCGGCCGCCGACCTCGCGCTCGATCTGCGCCGTGTCGCATCCGACGCCGCGAGCGCCGCCGCGCCAGGAGGCGAGCCCCGGGGGCGGCGGCCGCGACTGGCCACCGCGATCCGAACGTGGTTGCGCCCGTCCGGGCGCTCGCGTTCCTCCTGATCGGGTACGCCCGCAACGGCGGACTACAGCGCGGCGGCGAGATCCGGGGCGGTCAGCGGCAGCTTGCCGACGTTCCCCACGACCGAAAGGGAGAGAACCCGGCCGTCGAAGAGGCGCTCGGCTTCCTCTGCGACCTCGTCCGAAGTCACCGCGTCGACCTTCGCGAGCCGTTCCTCGGCGGGAGCGACACGGCCGAGATAGAACTCCTGCCGGGCCTGCGAAGACATGCGGGACACCGTGGACTCGAGCGAGAGGATCATGCTGCCCTTCAGGTTCTGCTTGGCCCAGGCGAGCTCTCGCGGTCGCACGCCCTCGTGCTTCAGCTTCTTGCACTCCCGCAGCGTGACCTCCAGGACCCGTCCCAGGTTTTTGGGGGCGCAAGCGGCATAGATGGTCTCGTAACCGCCGAGCCGGTAGGAGTTCAGGGTCGAAGCGATCGAGTAGACGAGTCCCCTCTTCTCGCGGACCTCCTGGAAGAGGCGCGAAGACATCCCGCCTCCGAGCACGATGTCCACGAGATGAGCGGCAAAGCGGCGGCCGCTCGCCTGCCCGGGCCCCTCGACGCCCAGACAGACGTGGGCCTGCTCGAGTCCGCGCCGGGCCTTCAGCTGGATGTGCTGGTAGGAGTGAGGCTTTCCGGCCGGGTGTTCGCCCGGATGATTCCGTCCGTTGCCGCGCGCGGCCCGCCGCCGAAAGAGTTTCTCCAGCGACTCTAAGACCTCGAGCTCCCGGACGTGCCCCGCCACGGACACGATCAGGTTGTCCGGCGTGTAGCGCTCCCGGTAATAGCGGTAGAGGTCCCCGAGCCCGATCGCGGCGACCGTCTTCGAGGTCCCCAGGACCGGCTCGCCCAGCGGATGCGTCCGCCAGAACGATCGGACGAACATCTCGTGGACGAGGTCGTCCGGATTGTCGTTCGCCTCGCCGAGCTCCTCTAAGATGACGCCCCTCTCGACCTCGATGTCGTCGGACTCGAAAGCGGGCGACAGGACGATATCTCCCAGCAGGTCCATGGCTTCCGAGAAACGCGAGTCGAGCGTGTGCGCGTAGAAGCCGGTGTACTCCTTCGTCGTGAAGGCGTCCACGTCGCCCCCCAGGCGGTCGATTGCGCGGGCGATCTCGACCGTCGAGCGCCGGCGGGTCCGCTTGAAGAGGACGTGCTCCAAGAAATGGGAGATGCCCCGCTTGCCCGGGGGTTCCTCACCCGAGCCTGCCCCGACGAAGAACCCCAGGGAGAACGAGCGCACGTCCTGCATCTCGTCGACTAAGACGGTCACTCCGTTCTCGAGAAGGTGTTTGCGGACCATCGGACCCCCGGCAGGAGCGCACATTTTATCCCCATGGGAGCCGGGTCCCCCACTTGGAACCTAACTGACTGACCGGGAAGGATTTGGCGGAAGGCGGGGGCGTTACGGGCGCTTTGGCGGGAGCGGAATCACGCGAAGAGTATTGGGATTGAAGGTCATGTTTACATCGCTGTCCGCGTCCCCGACGATGAACCTCCACTCGTCGTAGTAGCGCTTGCCCCGCCACTCCCGGAGGGCCTGCTGATGGACTTTCGACCTCACTCCCACGATCGGGCCCACGTTCACGGTCTTCCCGTCAGAGGGGAAGGGGACGAAGATCCCGGGCGCCGGCAATGGCGTGCGCACGAGGTTGCTATACGTCGAGGGGGGTCGGTTGCTCGGGTCCACCTTCTGGTCGACGAACGGAGAGGAGTCGGGCTGCCCCTGGATGAGTAGCTTCCAGTCGTTGCAGTCGCACATCGGATCCTTCCAGAGCCTGCGGAGGGTGTGGGGTCGGTTCGCGAGCATTTCCTTCAAGGACGTCGGGTACCGGCCATACCGGCGCTGGAAGAGGACGATCGAACGGGCGTACTGCTTGCCCCGGAAGAGGAGCTCCTCTTCCCGGTCCCGCTTCATGATCATCGAGACGGACGGCCCGACCGCGGCAATCACGATCGTCAGGATGGCGATGAAGATGACGACCGCCACCATCGTGTAGCCGCGATCCGCGGCGCCGCTACCAGTCCTTGTAGACCGTCCCATCCAGCGCCTTCTCCTTCGAGCCGCTATGCACGTCGATGACGCCGGGCGTCGCCGATTGCTCGGTCGTCTGCGTCCCGCTGGTGTCCCCGACCGGCGTCGTCGGCCCGCCTTCTCCCTCGGCCGTCGGCTCGAGCTGCTCGAGCTGGATTACCCAGGTGTCCCGGGACTTCGTCATCGGGTCGACCGGGATCTGGCGCATATAACCGTCCGTTACGAGCGTCGCCAGGTCCGGCGGATAGTAGCCCTTGTCCCCGTGGTACTGGTCGATGGTGCTGCGCAGCGTGAAGAGGTCCTCCTTGAGCGCCGCTTCGCGTGCCCGTTGCGGAGAGTCGCGCAGCGCCGGAATCGCGACGGCCGCGAGGATCCCGATGATCGTCATGACGACCAGCAGCTCGAGGAGGGTGAAGCCCGAGTCGGAATGCGGGAAACGGGAAACGGGAAACGAGCTCGGCAGAGTCTTGGCATCAAGCCCCGAGTTTTCCGTTCTACGTTTCCCGGCCATCACCAATCCTTGTAGTGCGTGCCGTCGATCGCGCGGCCGGTCGAAAGCGTGTAAATGTCGTAGACGTTCTGACCCCCCCAGGCGAAGGAGTCCGGCTCGTCCTGGAAGGAGCGCTGGCCCCATTCTGCCTTCTTGGTCATCGGATCGATCGGGATCTTCCGAAGGAATTTCATCTTCTTGTTGACCTGGCCGATCAGATTGACGCCGTTGACGAGGGTGTCCAGGTCCGGGGGATAACCCTCGGTCGCGAGGCCGGCCTGTGGGATCAGCCCCGCGTCGGAGTACTGCTTGTATTTGTCGATCGCGTTTCGCAGAAGACGGAGCTGATAGTGCAACTCGAGCTCGTCCTGCCGCTTCAGGGCGTAGCGGGCAACCGGGATCGCCATCGCCGTCAGAATCGTGATCATCGCGGCGACGACGGCCATCTCGACCATCGTAAAGCCGCGCTCCGCCCGGCGAGAGAGGAAACGGGTCAAGGCGCGCGGACCTCCACGGTGGCGTCGGAGAGTATGGCCTGGCCTCCCGTCGTCGCCTTGTCGAAAGAGAGCTTCGCGCTGCCGGGGGAAATCCCTTTGATCGTGATCTCCGCTAAGGAACGCGTGCCGGACAGGCCGAGCCCGGACGGCAGATCGAGGATGACTTTGCTCCCCTCGATCCGTCCCTCGCCGGTCCCGGCGTCGCCCACGACGGGGCGAATGCCCACGACGGCGGCGATCGCCGGGTCGAACTGGAGCTCGAGGGTGCCGGAGGGGGACGCGTCGGTCCCGGTGGCGCGAACGGTCACGGTCTTCTGTTCTCCGGGCGCGAGCGAGAGCGACGGCGGATCGAGGTCGAAGAGGACCGCCTCGTTGCTCTGCGAGACGGCGCCCGGCGGCGCCGGCGTCGGCTGCGGCGGAACCGCGTCCCGCGGGTTGGGGCGGAACGGATCGTTCGGCATCCCGCCGGGGACGAGGATCTGGGGCGCGGGCGTCACCGTCGGAACCGGAGCGCCCCGGGGTGGAGTCGGAGGCTCGCGTCGGCTGAAGTCGAACGGACCCTGCTGGGCCGGCGTCTCGATCCCCGGACCCCCCCGGACAGAGATGTTCGAGTCGGTCCCGACGTAGAACGGCTCCAGGTCCTGCGCCGTGACGTCGGGGATCCGGATGATGTGCGGGGTGAGCGTCAGGACGAGATCGGTCGAAGCATTGGTCGAGGCCTTTTTCGAGAAGAGCCTGCCCAGGATCGGAACGTCGCCCAGGAAAGGGACCGCATTCGTCGTGTTGCTCTTGTCGGTCCGGAAGAGCCCGGCGAGCAGGTTCGTCTCGCCGTCCTTCAGCCGGATGCTCGACGCGATCGTGCGGGTGCCGATGATGGGCTGCTTCTGTCCCGACGTGACTTCGACGAAGCCGTTCAGGTTCGAGACTTCGATCGTCAGCTTGAGCGTGACTTCCTTGTTGTGGTGGACGCGCGGCTCGACCTCGATCTTGATTCCGACGTCCTGGTACTGGAACGACGTCACCGGCACGATGTTGCCGCCGATCGTCGTCCCGGTGTTGAACGTCGTGGTGGGGATCGGCACCCGATCGCCGATGACGAGCTGCGCCTTCTGTCCCTCCGAGATCCGCATCTGCGGCTTGGCGAGAAGCTCCGCGTCCGTGTTGTTCTTGATGAAGGAATAGGTGATCGAAGGAAGCGTAAAGCCGAAGGACCGGATCGAGATGTCTTTCAGCTGATCCCACGTGAAGCTGCCGTCCGGGATCTTCGCCCCGAAGTCATTGGTGCCGCCCGGAGCAACCAGAGCGGCACTGGCCGAGTAGGCGGAAAGCAGCACGCCCAGGTCCTGGGTCTTCGTCGTGTTGATCTGGAGGAGCTCGACGTCCACGACGACCTCGGCCAGCTGCTTGTCGTTCTGCTCAACGATCCGTTCGGCGATCGCGACCTTGTCGGCCGTGTCGCGCAGCGTGATCGAGTTTTCCGCCTTGTTGACCGAGATTCGCGTGGTCTGGAGGAGCGAGCGGAGCGAGTTCGCGACCTCGGTCACGTCGGCGTTCGACAGAAAGAACGTCCGGATGACGAGGTCTTCGTACGTCTTGCGGTTGGCCGCGTTGTCGGCCGCGATCAGGATCGTCCGCTCGTCGATGACTTTGTAGAAGTGGTTCTCCTGCCGCATCAGCGTCTCGAGTGCGCGCTGGAATTCCATGTTGGTCAGAACGATCGCGACGTTGTCGTCCTTCAGCTGGGGATCGAAGATGACGTTGATCCCGGCGGCGTCCGCGAGGGCCTTGTAGATCTGTTTGATCGGCTTCGGCTGCGGGAAGTTCAGGTTGATGGGGTGGTCGCTCGCCGGCTCGAGAATCGGGGGCTTCGCCCGTGAGCCGCGAGCCTGCCG
>Ga0207684_10002741_pt1 | contig 17548 bp, 16 predicted proteins | sample KBSK5501metaG_FD_184342 | JGI IMG/M metagenome (GOLD analysis project Ga0207684, IMG submission 184342) | Corn, switchgrass and miscanthus rhizosphere microbial communities from Kellogg Biological Station, Michigan, USA - KBS K5-50-1 metaG... | ecosystem: Host-associated > Plants > Roots >...
GCCCCGCCGCGGGCACGTCCACGAGCTGGCCCACGAACGTGAAAACGCAGGCGACCCGCCCGAGGCGATCCTGCGGGGCGACGCGGCGCACGATCCGGCGCGCAAAGGTGACGAGGCCGGGCTGGCGAGCCAGCGAGAGGCAGATCCGATGGAGGACAGCGCGGCGCCCGCCGGGGCGGTGGCGCAGGACCCCGAGTGGGCCCTGGTTCAGGCCGTGTCCTCCAGGAGGGCCTCGAGAAGGTTGTTCAGCACGGCCGGCTCCATGTCCCGCACCTGGCGGGCATAGGCCAGGACCATCTGGACCTGCTCGTCCGTGAGCGACTCCAGGAGTTCGCGGGTCTGGCTCTTCAGCTCCTCGACCATAAACCCCCGCCAGTCGTAGCTGGTGGATACCGTAGCCCCACATCTTGGGGTTGTCAAGGAAAATCGCGGCCTTTCCGCCGGGGAAGCCTCAGAAGGCGAGGTCGGCCTGGACGGACTGGAAAAGCGTGTTGTTCTTGTCGTCGATGAACTGCACGCCGAGGATGATGCGGAGCTGGGGCCGCGGGCCGGCGGCGGGGATCGGGTAGCCGGAGACGACGGGCTGAAAGCCGATGCCGGCCCTCGCTTCGAGCCGGTTGGTCCCCGCCTGGCGAGCGACCCAGTCCGCCCCGAGCGTCACCTTGGTCTCGTCGCGCCCGAGCGTCACGTTGCGCAGCGTGACCTCCACCGAGTTGATCCGCCCCCCGACGCCGGCCGTCTCCACCACCGTGACCGTTGGGTTGAAGGACGCGAGGCAGAAGTCGGGGTTGGTCGGCGCCGGGCAGTCCACGTGCACCGGGACGGGCGAGGGCGTGATCGTCAGCTCGATGTGCGCCGAGGTCGGAGGGGGCGACGGGCTGGGCTGCGTCGTGGTCTTGGCGAAGTCGCACGCCGCGGTGAGCAGGGCGAGCAGCAGGACGACGGAGGAGCGACGCAGGGAACCCACGAGCGGCCCCTTCAGTACCCCCACGTGCGGCCGGGGGCGACGCGCTTGAGGTAGGAGGCCATCCACGCCACCGCTCGTTCGGCCCCGGCGAGGCGGTGGGCCGGCCGTCCGGCCTGCTGCAGCTCCCAGATGTCCCGCGGGGCCGCGAGCTGTCGCAGCGAGGCCTCGAGGTCGCCGATGTAGGGCAGGCCCGACTGCTCCAGGGCGGCCCGGCAGGCGCTCTCCACCGCCATCAAGCAGGCGGTGGCCACGAGCGCCTCCGGCCGCCCCTCGTGAACGAGCAGGCGGGCGATCCCGAGGTTGTTGCGGCAGTGATCCCAGAGGAACCGTGGCGGCGCGGAATCGATTACCGGCGGGGCGGTGATCGGCGTCGGCGTCACCAAAGGCCGGCTCTCTAGCTGCATCCGCTGGTGCTCCCGCAGTTGCTGCAACGGTAGCAGCTCCCGTTGCGCGTCATGATCGCGCCGCAGTAGTGGCACGACGGCGCGTCGGCCTGGCTGCGGAACGTGGGGCCCGAGGCCGCGACCTTCGCCGGCGAGGACGACACCGGGTCCGCCTTCCCGGAGGCGGCCACGGGCTGGACGCCCACCGCCTCCTGGTGCTCGGCGGAGAGGAACTTCGAGGCCAGCCACCGGAAGATGTAATCGGTGATGCTCTTGGCGTAGGGGATCTCCGGGTTCTTGGTGAAGCCGGAGGGCTCGAAGCGCACGTGCGAGAACTTCTCCACCAGCGTCTCCAGCGGGACCCCGTACTGGAGCGACATGGAGATGGACGTCGCGAAGGCGTCCATCAGGCCGGAGATGGTGGAGCCCTCCTTGGCCATGACGAGGAAGATCTCCCCCGGCTTGCCGTCGTCGTACATCCCCACCGTGATGTAGCCCTCGTGGCCGGCGATCGAGAACTTGTGGGTGATCGCCCGGCGCTCGTCGGGCAGCTTGCGCCGCGCCGGACGCGCGTCCGCGGCGGGCGCCGCCTCCGTCTCCTTCGCTTCGGTCTTCGACGTGCTGAGGGGCTGGCTCCGCTTGCAGCCGTCGCGGTACACCGCCACCGCCTTCAGCCCCAGCCGCCACGACTCGACGTACGCGTTCGTGATGTCCTCCGGCGTCGAGTCGGCCGGCATGTTGACCGTCTTGGAGATCGCGCCGGAGAGGAAGGGCTGCACGGCCGACATCATCTTGATGTGCCCCATGTAGGGGATGGACCGCCGGCCGCTGGCGGGCGGGAACGCGCAGTCGAAGATGGCGAGGTGCTCTTCCTTGAGGTGGGGCGCGCCCTCGATCATCTCCTTCTCGTCGATGTGGCGGATGATCTCCTCGACCTGGGCCGGCACGTAGCCGAGCTTGCGCAGTACCCCCGGCACCGACTGGTTGACGATCTTCATGACCCCGCCCCCCACCAGCTTCTTGTACTTGACGAGGGCGATGTCGGGCTCGATCCCGGTGGTGTCGCAGTCCATCATGAAGCCGATGGTGCCGGTGGGCGCGAGCACGGTGACCTGGCTGTTGCGGTAGCCGTGCTGCGCCCCGAGGGCGTAGGCCTCGTCCCACACCGTGAGCGCCGTGCGCAGCAGCTCCTTCGGCACGAGGGTCGAGTCGATCATGTGCGCGTGCTGCCGGTGCTTGTCGATCACCCGCAGCATGGGCTCGGCGTTCTTCGCGTAGCCGGCGAAGGGCCCCATGGCGCTCGCGACGCGGGCGCTCTGCGCGTAGGCCTCGCCGTGCATGAGCGCGGTGATGGCCGCGGCGCAGGCCCGGCCGGCGTCGGAGTCGTAGGGCAGGCCGCGGTCCATGAGCAGCACGCCGAGGTTCGCGTAGCCGAGGCCGAGCGGCCGGTAGTCGTGGCTGTTGCGGTCGATGGCCGGTGTCGGGTAGCTCGCGTTGTCGACGAGGATCTCCTGGGCCGTGATCAGCGTCCGGCACGCCGCCCCGAACGCCTCCGTGTCGAACTCCCCGTCCTCCTTCCGGAACTTCATCAGGTTCAGTGAGGACAGGTTGCAGGCGGTGTCGTCGAGATGCATGTACTCGCTGCAGGGGTTGCTCGCATTGATCCGACCGGTGTTCGGCACGGTGTGCCAGTCGTTGATGGTCGTGTCGTACTGCAGGCCGGGGTCGCCGCACTGCCAGGCCGCCCGCGCCATCAGCTTCATGAGGTCGCGCGCGCGGTAGGTCTGGCAGGTGTCGCCGGTGAGCACGTACCGCGTCCGCCACTCCTTGTCGTCCTCCACCGCCCGCATGAACTCGTCCGTGACGCGCACCGAGTGGTTGGCGTTCTGGAAGAACACCGAGTCGTACGCGCCGCCCTTGACGTTGAAGGCGCCCTCGTAGCCGGCCTCGATGAGGGCCCAGGCCTTCTTCTCCTCGTCGGCCTTGCAGGTGATGAACTCCTCGACGTCGGGATGGTCCACGTTGAGGATCACCATCTTGGCCGCGCGGCGGGTCTTGCCCCCGCTCTTGATCACGCCCGCGAAGGCGTCGTAGCCCCGCATGAAGGAGACGGGGCCCGAGGCGGTGCCGCCTCCGGCCAGCGGCTCCTTCGAGGAGCGGATCGAGGAGAGGTTCGAGCCGGTGCCGGAGCCGAACTTGAAGAGCATCCCTTCGGTCTTGGCCAGGCCCAGGATCGACTCCATCGTGTCGTTCACGGAGTTGATGAAGCAGGCCGAGGCCTGGGGGTGCTTCTCGATCCCCACGTTGAACCAGACCGGGCTGTTGAAGGCCGCCTTCTGGTTCACGAGCAGGTGGGCCAGCTCGTCCGAGAAGCTCTTCAGGTCGTCGGCGGTCGCGAAATACCCCTGCTTCTCCCCCCACGACGTGATCGTGTCCACCACCCGCGCGATGAGCTGGCGGACGCTCGACTCCCGTTCCGGCGAGCCCAGCAGGCCACGGAAATACTTCGAGGCCACGATGTTCGTCGCCGTCTGGCTCCAGGTGGTCGGGACCTCGATGCCGTGTTGCTCGAAGACCGGCTGGCCCCGCTCGTCGTTGATCACCGCCGACCGCGTCTCCCAGACGAGCTCGTCGAACGGACTACGGCCGGGTCGCGAGAAGTACCGACGGAAGGAAAGCCCCGCCCGACCCGCCGTTGGATGAGTCCGTCCATCTGGCGCGGTCTTCTCGGGGGGGTGGGTGGACATGGGAAACGCCTCCAACTGTTGATTCGATTTTCTCGTGCCCGTGCCTACTTAGGCCGGATTACCTCAAGTGACTTATCGCGACGAAGTGTCGGGAGTATGCGGCGGATGTAGCGGGGCTGTCAAGGGAAAAAAATACCATATCTTGGGGCCTGCGACAACCACCCAACAACAGAATGAGTTAAGGCACGTCGGCGGCATATCCTTCTGTCTTGTAGGGCCGGAACCCACGCGCCACGTAGTTCGGCAGCGCGGCCGGATCGTCGAGCGTGCAGGTGTGCAGCCAGACCCGGCGGGCGCCATCGGCCCACGCCAGCCTGACCGCCTCGGTCAGCAGGTGCTTGCCGAAGCCGCGCCGCGTGAACTCGGGAAGCAGGCCGAAGTAGGCGATCTCCACCGAGCCGTCCTCGTAGCGCTTCAGCTCGAAGTAGCCGGCGGGCGCCCCCGCGCAATAGAGCACCCACAGCGACACGGCCGGCGACGCGAGGTAGGCGAGCGTCTCCTCGTCCGTCCACCCGAGCCGATCCACCCAGTGATAAGCCCGGCCCACCTCGGCGTACAGGTACCGGTGGAACGACGCCGGGCACTCCTCCAGGCGCTCCAGCCGCAGGCGCGGATCCGGGCTCGGGGCGGCCACGAGGTCGCCGGGGCTCAACAGCTCGAGGTACGTGCGGGTGACTTCGACTCGCGGCATGGGAAAGCGCTCACGATCATGACACGACGAAGGGCCGCGGCGGGTCCGGCACGGCGCCTCCGGACGAGCCGTAGCCGCCGTCACATCGGGGCAACTGCCTGAGCGCGCGAGGGGTGCCGGCCGCCGACGACGGCCGGGCGCCCCGCCCGCGCGCCGAGTGACGCCGCGCACGCCATGGCCCACGCCGGGCGTCCTAGGCTTGTGCACCTTTCTTCGGCTCCCACCCCGCGGGGGCGCGCTCCGCGGCCGAAGGAAGAGGGGCCGTGAAGGCTCGGGAGGAATGAAATGAACGACGCCAGGGATCCCCGCCGGCAGGAATCGGTCGCGGTCGCGCTCCCGGTCGCCACGCTGGGTGTCGAAGCCCGCTCCGGCTTCCTGGTCCGCACCTACCTGCATCTCTACGCGGCGATCGTCGCGTTCACGCTGATCGAAGCGTTCCTGTTCGTGACCGGCCTCGCCCGGCTCATCGCCATCGGCATGCTGAGCACGTCGTGGCTGGTCGTGCTCGGGAGCTTCGTGGTCGTGAGCTGGCTCGCCAGCCACGTCGCCCACCGCACCACGTCGCTGCCGGCCCAGTACGCGGCCCTCGGCGTCTACGTCGTCGCCGAGGCGATCGTGTTCGTGCCGCTCCTGTTCATCGCCGAATACTACGCGCCGGGGGCCATCGGGAGCGCCGCCCTCCTCACGCTGGTCGGCTTCGGCCTGCTCACGGGGATGGTGTTCTGGACGCGGCAGGACCTCTCGTTCCTGGGCGGCATCCTGCGCTGGGCCTTCGCCGTCGCGCTGATGCTGATCGTGGCCGCGACCGTGTTCGGCTTCCAGATGGGCCCGATCTTCTCGGTGGCGATGGTGGGGCTGGCCGGCGCGGCCATCCTCTACGACACCTCGAAGGTGCTGCACCACTACCCCGAGGACCGTTACGTGGCCGCCGCCCTCGAGCTGTTCGCCTCGGTGGCGCTGATGTTCTGGTACGTGCTGCGCCTGTTCCTGGCTTCCCGGCGTTGATGAAAGCTGGGGGGTGCTAGCGGCGCACCCCCCAGTCAGTCCGTCGGCTCTTCCCCCGCGTACTCCTGCTGCAGCGTGTTGCCCTTGTACTCCATCTCCTGGTGGATGCCGATCTCCGACGTGTAGTAGCCGTGGACCGTGGTTCCCTTCAGCTCACGGAAGAACTTCTCCTCCGGCGTCTTGGGCTCCTTCTCGTTGGCCGCCATCCGCGTCAGGACCGCCACGCGCTTCTCCGCAGATGCGGCCAGGAACGCCGCCCCGTTCATCTCCTGCGAGAGCGTGTCCACCCGCCGCAGGCCGTCGCGCCAGCGCTGCTGCACGTCCGCCTCCACGGGCAGGTACGCTTCCGCCAGCCGGCCGTCGATGTAGGCGGCCACCTTCGCCGCGCGCGCGCCGGGGGAGTGGCTATCGGCGGGGATGATCGTCTCGGCCAGCTCGTCCAGGAGCGCGAACTCCTCCCTGGTGAAGAAGCGTGGCGCGGGCGCGGACGCGGCCGGAGCGGCCATCGCCCTCGTGAACAGCACCGGCACCGACAGCGCGGCGCCGGCCGCGATCTTGAGCGCGTCGCGGCGGGTGAGACCGGCCTGATCTTCGCGCTTCACAGGTTCCCCTTCCCCAGCTCGTCGGCGAGGTGGTCGCAGGAGCGCCAGGCCAGCGCCATGATCGTCCACGTCGGGTTTTGGCACGAGGCGCTCACGTGGCTGCTGCCGTCGACCACGAACAGGTTCTTCACGTCGTGCGACTGCTGGAACTGGTTCAGGACCGACGTCTTGGGGTCGCGGCCCATGCGCGCGGTGCCCAGCTCGTGGATGGACCAGCCCTCGGTGAGGATGTCGGAGTCCGCATGCAGGACCTCGATGCCGGCGGCCTCGAACATCTCCTTGCCGGTCGCCGCCATGTCGAGAGCCATCTGCTTCTCGTTGTCGCCGAAGGCGTAGTCGAACTTTAGGACCGGGATCCCCCACCGGTCCTTCACGGTAGGATCGATCGAGACCGCGCTCTCGTAGCGCGGCAGGACCTCGCCGAAGCCGCCCATGTGGACGAAGGCCCCCGCCTCGTCGCGCACGGTCTTCTTGAAGTCGGCCCCGAAGCCCGGCGTGGACAACGCGCGGCCGGGGATCATGCCCGTCCCTCCGCCGCCCTCGAAGCCGTACCCGCGGATGAACTTCGGATGGCGCTCCTCGAGGTTGCGGTAGCGCGGGATGTAGAAGCCGCCGGGGCGGCCGTCGTCGAGCGTGCGCGGCTTGCCGACGAGGTCCTTCACCCGGCCGAGGATGCTCGGCCCCATCACGTGCTCGCAGAAGTTGTGGCCGACGTGGCCGGACGAGTTGCCGATCCCGTTGGGATGGGCGTTCGACTTCGACAGCAGCAGGAGCCGCGCCGATTCGAGCGTGGACGCGGCCACGACCACCGCCTTGCCCTTCGCCTCGTAGTGCTGGCCGCTCTGGCTGTCGACGAAGGCGACGCCGCGCGCCTTGCCCGTAGCCGGGTCGACCGTGACCTCGTAGGCGGTGGAGTTGGTGCGCAGCGTCAGGTGGCCGGTATCCATCGCGGGATAGATGAGGCCCGTGGGCGAATCGAACGCGGCGTGGATGTCGCACCCGCCGGCGCGCCGGCCGCACGCGCCCCGGCCGTAGCACTTGCTCCGGTACTTGTTGTGCTTGAGCCCGTCGGTCGTCACGCCCGCGCGGTAGGGCGTGAGCACGCGGTTCATCTTCTTGAGGCTCTGCCGCAGCATCACCTCGGACGGGTTCAGGCGGGTCGTGCGCTGGAAGAGGCTGTCGGGCAGGTGGGGCAGGTTCTCCTTGTGGCCACCGATGCCCAGGTACAGGTCGACCTTGTCGTAGTAGGGCTGGATGTCGGCGTAGGAGATCGGCCAGTCCTCGCCGTAACCGTCGTGGGTCTTCGCCTTGAAGTCGTAGTCGGAGAGCCGCAGGGCGAGCCGGCCCCAGATGGCGGTCTTGCCGCCGAGCAGGCGCGCGCGCACCCACGCGTACTTCGTGCCCGTGTAGGGGTGGTCCTTCTCGTCGACCACGATGTTCTTGCTGTAGTCCGAGCCGCCCCAGCCCTGGACGTAGGAGTAGACGTGCTTGTACTCCGTTCCCTGGGCGTAGGGAGGCTGGCGCACCGTGTACTCGTTCAGGGTGATCGCGTGGGAGTCGCGGGGCATCTCGCCGCGGCGCGGGTGGTCGTAGGGCCACTCCATCGACTTCAGCTCGGACTCGATGTCGAGCTTGCGGCCCGCCTCCAGCAGCAGGACGTTCAGGCCGTGGGACGTGAGGATGTGGGCGGCCATGCCGCCGGCGGCGCCGGAGCCGACGACGATCGCGTCGTAGACAGTGGTGAGATCGGCCTCTTTCGGGGCCGGGGGTCGAACCTGGAAAAGCATGGATAGAAGCCTCGTGCTATTGCGGAAGCTGGAGTCTAACCTAGAATCTCCGGCACGCCGATGGGCCTGATGCGGTCGCTGCTGCTCGCCGGGTCCGAGAGCCGCTGGCTGCGCGCTCAGGCCACGCGCCGTGCCTTCGTCCGCCGGGCGGTCTCCCGTTTCATGCCGGGCGAGAGCCTGGAGGACGCGCTCGGCACCGCCCCCGCCCTGAATCAAGACGGCATCGGTCTCGTCCTCACGCGCCTGGGCGAGAGCGTCTCGGACGCCGCGGAAGCGGATGCGGTCGCCGCCCATTACCTCGACGCGCTCGAACGGATCCGCGCCGGCAACATCGCCGCTGAGATCTCCGTCAAGCCGACCCAGCTCGGCCTCGACATGGAGCCGGAACGTTGCTTCGCCCACCTGCGCGCCCTCGCCGGCCGGGCGGCCTCTCTCGGCAACTTCGTCTGGATCGACATGGAGCAGTCGCGCTACGTCGACGCGACGCTCGATCTGACCCGGCGGGTGCGCGCGGAGCACGCGAACGTCGGCGTCTGCCTGCAGGCGTACCTGTTCCGCACGGCGCAGGACGCGGAGCGGCTCCTTCCCACGGGCGCCGGCATCCGCCTCGTGAAGGGAGCCTACCGCGAGCCCCCCGCGATCGCGTTCCCGCGCAAGCGCGACGTCGACGCCAACTACCTCGCGCTCGCGCACCGCCTGCTCGCCGACGATGCCCGGAAGGCCGGCGGGCGGGCGGTCTTCGGGACCCACGACCCGCGGCTCCTGCGCGCGATCGTGGACCACGCCGCCGCGATCGGCCTTCCCGCCCGCGCCTGCGAGTTCCACCTGCTCTACGGGATCCAGCGCGCCGAGCAGCAGCGCCTGGCGCGGGCCGGTCACAAGGTGCGCGTGCTGGTCAGCTACGGGTCGTACTGGTTCCCCTGGTACATGCGGCGGCTGGCGGAGCGGCCGGCCAACGTACTGTTCGTGGCCAAGAGCCTGGTCCGCTCATGAAACGGGCGCACCATCTGCGAGGAGGTGGATAATGCCGAGTCTGGCGCGCGAAGCGGAGCATCTCCTTCACCGCCCGAAGCGGGATTCATTCCCGCGAGGGCACATGACGACGGTTCGTGCGCAGCGAAGCGCGCCACATTCGGAATGATGATCCACGCGGTCCTGCTGGCGGCGGTCACCTCGGCGGCCGCATTCCACGCCCTCGTCGACGAGGAATGGGAAGCGAGGCTGCGCGAGGAGCCGCTGCTCGCGACGTCCGTCGGCGACCATCGATACGACGACCGGCTCCCCTCGGTGGCGCCGGCGGATCTCCGACGCGGGGTGGAGCGGCGCCGTTCCACCCTCACGCGGCTCCAGGCGATCGACCGCGCCGGCCTCGACGTCGCCGACCGCATCAGCTACGACATGCTCGCCCGCGAGCTGCGCGACGACGTCGCCGATCACGAGTTCGGGGCCTGGCAGCTTCCGATCAACGCCGACAGCGGGTTCCACACCGGGTTCGCGGAGCTGCCCCGCTACACGACGTTCACGAGCACGCGCGACTACCAGAACTACATCGCCCGGCTGCGCGCATTCCCCGCCTACGTCGCCCAGCAGATCGCGAACATGCGCGAGGGCCTGCGGACCGGCTTCACGCTGCCGCGGGTCGTGCTCGACGGCTACGACGTGACGATCCGCACCCACGTGGTCGACGATCCCGAGAAGAGCGTGTTCTACGCGCCCTTCCGCAGCTTCCCCCCGGGCGCGCCGGAGGCCGACCGCGCGCGGCTCGTGGCCGACGGCCGCGCCGCCGTGATCGACGGCGCCGTCGCCGGGTACCGCGCCTTCCTCGACTTCATGGTGGGCGAGTACGTCCCGAAGACCCGCACCACGACCGCCGCCGCCGACCTCCCCCGCGGCCGCGAGTACTACGCGCACCGCGTCCGCCACTTCACGACCCTCGACGTCACGCCGGAGGAGGTGCACCGGATCGGCCTCGCCGAGGTCGAGCGGATCCACGGCGAGATGCAGGAGGTCATGCGCAAGACCGGCTTCGCGGGCGACTTCCCCGCGTTCCTCCAGCTCCTGCGCACGGACCCGCGCTTCTACGCGCGCACGCCGGAGGAGCTGCTGAAGGACGCGTCGTTCATCGCCAAGCGCATGGACGGCAAGCTGCCTTCGCTCTTCGGCCGCCTGCCGCGGCTCCCCTACGGCGTCGAGCCCGTGCCCGCGCATCTCGCGCCGAAGTACACGGGCGGCCGTTACGTGCCGGCCCCCGTCGGCGGCACGCGCGCCGGCACCTACTGGGTCAACACCTACGCGCTCGACAGCCGGCCGCTCTACGTGCTGGAGGCGCTCACGCTCCACGAAGCCGTCCCCGGCCACCACCTCCAGATCGCGCTCCAGCAGGAGATGGAGGGCGTGCCGCCGTTCCGGCGGGTGGCGGAGGCGGACGCGTTCATCGAGGGCTGGGGGCTCTACTCGGAGCACCTCGGCCTCGAGGCGGGCTTCTACCAGGACCCCTACAGCAACTTCGGCCGCCTCACCTACGAGATGTGGCGGGCCTGCCGTCTCGTCGTCGACACCGGCCTGCACACTCTCGGCTGGTCGCGCCAGAAGGCGATGGACTTCCTGGCGGCGAACACCGCGCTCTCGCTGCACGAGGTGCGCACGGAGACGGACCGTTACATCTCCTGGCCGGGCCAGGCCCTCGCCTACAAGATGGGCGAGCTGAAGATCCGCGAGCTGCGGCGCATCGCGGAGAAGGATCTGGGCGAGCGGTTCGACGTCCGCGCCTTCCACGACGCGATCCTCGCGAACGGGCCGGTTCCGCTGCCCGTGCTGGAGGAGCAGATCCGCGCTTACGTGTCCCGCGAAAAGGAAAGGAGGCGGTGATGCCCACGATCCCACGTTCATCGGGCCTGAAGCGGTCCCGGGCGCGCGGGCAGGCGCGGGTCGAGCCGGACGTAGCGAGCCGTCCGGGAGGCGAAGCGCACCTCGCCCTGGCCATGGCGCGGGTCCTTCACGAGCGACAGCGTCGCGTCGGCCAGGCTCGCCCGGGCCTCCACCTCCGTCCACGTCTGCTTGTCGATGGATACGGCCACGCGCGGCCGCGCGATCCAGTCCGCCTCGCTCGTCTCGAAGGCGACCCGGTCGACGGGTCGCGCGTCGCCGAGATCGAGCGTGATGCCTTCCGCCGACCAGAGCGTGGGTGAGGCGACGCCGGGCGACACCGGCGTGGCCGCCTCGCCCGCGGGCACCGCGTAGATCCGCTCCTCACCGAAGCGGGCCCGGAGCGGGAGCCCCTCGTCGGACCGCGCGACGACGTCGCTCACCCCCACCGCGCGCAGCAGACGGAGCGCGTCCGTGCCGAGCGGCTCCTGCAGCAGCTCCATCGTGCGCGTGTAGGGGCGCGGCACGAAGCCGGAATCGCCGTTGACGAGGGGCCGGAAGTGGGCGGTGCCGTCGAGCATCGCCTGCGTGTCGCCCTCGCCGAGCGGCAGCACGGCCACGGCGCCGGGCCGGGCGACGAGCCACCGCGCCCACTCCGGCGGGCCCGCGTACGTCGCATATCGGATGGGGACGTTGCTCGACTCGACCAGCATCAGGACCAGAGCGGCCACGGCCAGCACATGTCGCCGCCCCGAGAGGGCGATGCCCGCGAGCACGTCCAGGCACAGCACCGGCAGGAGCGAGAAGCGCGACAGCGCGCGCAGGCCGCGCACGAAGACGAGGTTCTCGTGGAGGAAGCGGTAGACGGGGGTCTGGGGGCCGAGCGAGACGAGGACGGCGAGGGTCGAGGCCACGACCGCCACCGCACGGTACCGGCGTGGCGCCACGGCCACGCCGGCCAGACCCAGCACCAGGACCGTCAGCCCCGGAAAGAGCGTGTCCTGCACGCGCTCGGGGTCGAGGTGCCGCTGCCCGATCGGGCCGTAGAGCCGTGTTCCCGCCGCCGCGTACGACTCGAGGGTCGTCGCGTAGGTCGCCACGTCCGCCATCGACCACTCCACGCCATGGAACGAGCGCATGCGCAGGTAGGGACGGGCCACGGGCAACAGGATCACCGCGGCCAGCGCGCCGCCGGCGGCGAGGCGGAGCAGGTCGCGCGCCTTCCAGCCCGCACACAGACCGACGACGACCGCCGACGCCAGCGCGAGGGCGGTGACCGCACCGAGATAGATGGACGACAGCGCCTGCAAGGCGAGCATCAGGCCCACGAGGAGGGCGCGCGGCAGCGTCCGCTTCGCCCAGAAGCGGTCGAGCGCGAAGAGCGCGAAGGGAAGGAAGAGCGTCACCTGGGCGTGGAGGTGCGCGAGACGGATCCAGCGATGGGCCCCCACCGCGAACATCGCGCCGCCGACGAACGCGGCGAAGCGGTCACCGCTCACGCGCCGGACGAGGAGCTGGGCACCGAGGCCGGAGACGATCATGCTCGCGAGCAGGATCACGTTGTAGCCGAGCACGGGGCCGCCGAAGAGCTGGAAGGGCGCCGACAGCGCGGCGGGCAGGATCAGGTTCTCGGAAAAGGCGAGCGTGTCGGGCAGCGGATGGAAGATCGGGGCCTGGAAGATCCGGGTCGGCTCGTGCACCAGCGCGTGGACGTCCCAGGCCAGGATCCACGCGTTGAGGCGGCCGTCGGGCCGGTCGGTCACGCCGGAGTGAGCGAGGTCGAGGACGAGCGGCCAGCTCATCACCGCCACGAGGACGGTATGACCGGCGAGCGAGAGGCCGACCTCGCGCCCCGTCACCATCGAAGGCGCGGGCCGCGCGCGAGGCCGCTCCCACGGCGCTACGAAGACGATCGCGCCGGCGAGCGCCGCGACCGCGAGCGCAAGCAGGTCGGTGAGACGCCAGCCGATGCTCCAGGTCCGCGGGCCGAGACGCCGCGGCGGGATCATCTCGTCGCTTGCGCCGTGCGACCAGCCGAGGCGCAGCCGAGGCCCGGGCCCGGTCCGGTGGAGGACCACCTCGAGCTGATGCTCTCCCGCCGAGAGCCCCACGTCGGCGCCGGCCTTCAGCGGATCGCCCTCGGCCACGAGAGTGGGCCGACCGTCGAGGCTCACCTCCACGCGCCCGCGGCCCGCCACCCACAGGCGATACGCTCCGGGCTCGTCCACGCGCAGCGGGCCCTGCCAGCGGAACGTCCAGCGCCGGACCGGCGGCAGCTCTCGCAATACCGGTCCGCTGACCTCTATCGGGCCCGGAGGCAGGCGGCCGACGACGCTCGAGCCATCGGACACCTCGGCCGGCAGGCCCGCCGCGGGCCGCAGCGCAACAAGGAGGACGAGCGGGGTGGCGCACGCGAGCAGCGCGACGACGAAGGACCGCAGCGGACGCGACGGCCGCTCACGCGCCGTGAGCGCGACGAGCACGGCGAGCACCACCGCCGGCCCCGCCAGCGGCAGCGCCCGTACCGGGAGCGGCGGCTCCGCGTGGACGGGCGCCCAGCGCAGGACGGCGAGGACGAGGAGAGCGACGGCGAGGGCGAGCGCAGCGCGGAGAAGGACGGAGAGCCGGGAACCCCGCACTACGGCTCGGGATCGATGCCCAGGCCGTCGGCGATGCGGTTGTAGTAGTTGAAGAGAGCGGTGACCTGGGCGACGTCGTGGATCGCGGCGTCGTCGAGGCCGGCGGCCCGTAGCGCCGCCACGTCTTCCTCCCGCATCGCCGCGGGGGTACGCGTGAGCGTCACCGCATAGTCGAGCATCGCGCGGTCACCGGCGGACAGCTCGGCGCGGCGGTAATCGGTCTTCAGGGCGGCGAGGAGCTCCTCCGCGCCCGGCTGTCCCTGGATCTCGGCCCGGAGATCCTCCCCGTGGGTCTCCATTCAATAATGACAGCCGTTGGTCGCGGACACGACGACCGCGATCATCTCCCTCTGCGCCCGCGTGAGGGCGCCTTCGGGGGAGTGCATCAGCTCGAGGTAGAGCTGCATCGAGGCCTGCAGCACCTTCGGGCGCAGGCTCTGCAAGCGGACGACGTTGAAGACGCGGCCCGCGCGGCGGATCGCCGCATCGTAGATCTGGCGGAGCAGGCCCGCCGCCTCGTCCGGGGGCACGGTGCGGATCCAGGGCATGGGCGTATGCAACAACCGCGGACGGCGGGGTGTCAAGCGCCGTCGTGCGCGGCCGCGGCCGAAGCACCGTCGATGCTCTCCGTCGAGCCGATCCTGGACCGCGCGTGAAGGGACATGGGCGCGCGCGCGTCAGCCGTCACGCGGGTGACGAGGTGGTGACCGGCGCACTCGTCCCGGGAAGAGTCGAGCGAGTAAATGTCAGCGGTCCGACGGAGGCGGTCCGACGGAGGCTTGACATCGCGCGCTCGACCGTGATACTACCGACCGCTCGGTAGGTCGCACATTCACGTAGGAAAACGAGGAAAGACGCTTGGACAAGGCACACATGTCCGCGCGACGGCCGGCACGCGAGGCGCGGAAGAGCGCGGACGACCCGAAAGACCGCCACCACGCGATCCTCGAGACGGCGGCCCGCGTCATCTGCGAGAGGGGGTACGAGGGCGCGTCGATCCAGGACATCGCGGAGGCGTGCGGGCTCACGAAGGCGGGCCTCTACCACCACATCCGCAGCAAGGAGCACCTGCTCCTCGAGATCATGAACTACGGGATGGACGTCTTCGAGGAGCAGGTCCTCAACCAGGTCCTGCCCATCCCCGATCCTCTCGAGCGGCTGAAGGCGTGCATGGAGAAGAACATCCTGCTCGTGACGCACGGCTGGAGCAAGGAGGTCACGATCATCCTCCACGAGCACGCCACCCTCACCGGCGAGGCCCGCGCGCAGATCAACGCCCGGAAGAAGCGCTACGTGCGCTTCCTGGAGAACTCCTTCGCGGAGGCGGTGCGCGACGGCCAGCTCCGCCCCGTGAACCCCACGGTCGCGGCGTTCGCCTTCCTCGGCATGGTGCTCTGGATCTACAAGTGGTTCCGGCCGGACGGGGCCATCGACGCCCCGACCCTCGTGCGGGAGATGCAGGACCTGCTCTTCGGCTCCCTCCAGGCGTCGCCTTCGCCGCCCCCGCGGAGGCCGGCGCGTGCCGGCGGCAAGCGGAAACACACGTGAGGTCGGTCCGCCCCGTCGGCATCGCCGGCTACGGCGCCTACGTGCCGCGCCTCCGCGTGCGCACGTCCGACATCTCGAACGCGTGGCGCCCCCGCGGCGCGGTCGCTCCCGCGGTGGCCGAGAAGTCGGTGCCCGGCCCCGACGAGGACGTCGTGACCATGTCGATCGAGGCCGCCCGCACCGCCCTCGACCGCGCGGGAACCGGCCTCGACCGCATCGGCGCCGTCTGGGTCGGCACCGAGTCGAAGCCCTACGCGGTGAAGCCCTCGGCGACGATCGTGGCCGAGGCGCTCGGCATCACCCCCCACGTCGTCGCCGCCGACATGGAGTTCGCCTGCAAGGCGGGCAGCGAGGCGATGCAGGCGGCGGTGGCGTTCGTGGGCTCGGGAATGGTCGAGGCCGCCCTCGCCATCGGCATGGACACGGCGCAGAGCAAGCCCGGAGACGCTCTCGAGTACACCGCCGGCTGCGGCGGCGCCGCGTACCTCTTCGCCGAGGCCGACGACGCGCTCGCGGTGGTCGAGGCCTCCGTCTCCCACGTCACCGATACCCCCGATTTCTTCCGCCGCGAGGGCGCCGCCTATCCCGAGCACGGCGGGCGCTTCACCGGCGAGCCCTCGTACTTCCGCCACACGCGGGCCGCCTCGCGCCGCCTGCTGGAGGAGGTGGGCGCCCGTCCGCCGGACTTCGCCCACGCCGTCTTCCACCAGCCGGTGCCGAAGTTCGTGGAGAAGGTGGCCGCCGAGCTCGGCTTCACGACCGCGCAGATCGAGACCGGCCTCGTGGCGCGGCGCATGGGCAACGCGTACGCCGGCTCGTCGCTCCTCGGCCTCGCCGCGGTGCTCGACGTCGCGCGGCCCGGCGACCGCCTCTTCTTCTGCTCCTACGGCTCGGGCGCGGGGAGCGACGCCTTCGCCTTCCGCGTCACCGACCGCATCGACGCGCGGCGCGCCGGCGCGTCGGTCGCCGATTATCTCGACCGTCGCCAGGTGGTGGACGGGTACGGCCGCTATCTGCAGCTGCGGGGAAAGGTGCGCCGCGGATGAGGGACGTCTTCATCGTCGGCGTCGGCCAGACGCCGGTGGGCGAGCACTGGGACCGGGGCCTGCGGGAGCTGGGCGCGGAGGCCGTCCGCGCGGCGCTCGACGACGCGGGGTTCGAGACGGCGGATGCGCTCTACGTCGGCAACATGCTGGGGGGCTGCGTCAACGGCCAGGAGAACGTGGCGACGCTCGTCGCCGACGCCGCCGGCCTGCTCCCGGTGGAGGCGTTGAAGATCGAAGCGGCGTGCGCCTCGGGAGGCGCGGCGGTGCGGGCGGCCGCGCTCGCCGTGGCCGCGGGCGCGTGCGAGGTCGTGGTGGCCGCGGGCGTCGAGAAGATGACCGACGGCGCCCCGGACGGCGTCGTCGCCGGCCTCGCCACCGCCGCCGACCAGGACTACGAGGCCAGCCACGGCATGAGCTTCGTGGCGCTTTCCGCGCTCCTCATGCGCCGCTACATGCACGAGACGGGGGCCGAGCGCGAGGCGTTTGCGCCCTTCGCGGTCGTCGCCCACGCCAACGCCGCCCGCAACGGCAAGGCGATGTTCCGCGAGCCGATCAGCGCCGAGCAGTTCGCGCGCTCCGCCCTCGTCGCCTCCCCCATCGGCATCCTCGACGCCGCGCCCGTGTGCGACGGAGCCGCGGCGGTCGTCGTCTGCAGCAAGGAAGCGGTGCGCGCGCGCCACCGACCCGTGCGCGTCGCGGCGGCGTCGGTCGCCACCGACACGATCGCGCTCGCGGCCCGCTCCGACGTGCTCGCGCTGAGCGCGGCCGCGGTGTCGGCGCAGAAGGCCTTCGCCGCCGCCGGCCGCGGGCCGAAGGACATGGACCTCTTCGAGGCCCACGACGCGTTCACCATCATCACCGCCCTCTCCCTGGAGGCCTGCGGCTTCGCCAGGCGCGGCGAAGCGCTGCGTCTCGCGGCCGAAGGCTGCATCGCCCCCGGCGGCTGCATCCCCATCTCGACCTTCGGCGGGCTCAAGGCCCGCGGCCACCCGGTGGGGGCGAGCGGCACGTACCAGATCGTCGAGGCCGCCCTCCAGCTTCGCGGAGAGGCGGGAGAGAACCAGATCAAGGGCGCGCGCCGCGCCCTGGCGCAATCCGTCGGCGGGCACGGCTCCGTCGCCGTGACCCACATTCTCGAAGCTTGAGGAGGCCGTCATGGATCTCGCGCGCTATCACCGCCTGAGGCCGGCCTACTACCGGCTCGAGGGGCAGCGCTGCACGTCGTGCCAGGCCGTGCAGTTCCCCGCGCGCACCACGTGCCGCATCTG
>Ga0207684_10002742_pt1 | contig 17547 bp, 18 predicted proteins | sample KBSK5501metaG_FD_184342 | JGI IMG/M metagenome (GOLD analysis project Ga0207684, IMG submission 184342) | Corn, switchgrass and miscanthus rhizosphere microbial communities from Kellogg Biological Station, Michigan, USA - KBS K5-50-1 metaG... | ecosystem: Host-associated > Plants > Roots >...
CGGCGGTAGCGCAGGGAGTCGTGCGCCTCGGACTGGATGATGCCCTGGTCCGCCGCGACCGCGCCCACGTGCACGTTGACGCGCACGAAGCGCGCGCCGGTGGCGGCGGCGACCGCCAGCGCGGAGCGCACGTCGTTCTTCAGCACGTTGATCCCGATCGGCCGCGTCACCTGCCGGCGGATCTCCGCCACCGCGACCGCCATCCCGGCCACCGAGGCCGCGTCCACGCGGCCCGCGGTGAAGGGGACGTCGCCGTGGTTCTCCACCACCAGCGCGTCGACGCCGCCCTCCGCGAGGGCACGCGCGTCGTCGAGCCCGGCCCGCACCACCGCGTCCATGTCGCCGTCCCAGCGCGGGCTGCCGGGGAGCGCGCGCAGGTGCACCATGCCGATGATGACGCGCGTGACGTGCGCGGGCAGGCCGATGATCGCGGCGAGACTCATCTGGCGGGATGATATCATTTCATCATGGCGAAGACGTCCGCCGACGCGCCCGCCCGCATCTTCTACGGCGACCGGGTGGTCCCGGCGCTCTCGCTCATCGTGCTCCTCTGGGTCGGCATGTCGGGCAGCCCGGCCATGACCTCTGCGCTGACCGGGGACATCTTCGGCCGGTACCCGGTGGGCTCGATCTTCGGGTTGTTCTTCTCGGTGGCGGGCGCCCTGCTGCTGATCGCGGCCGGGCTCAGCATCACGATCAACGAGGCGGCGCGTCCGGCGTGCCGCGCGATGACGCTGCCGGGGCGACGACGCGAGCCGCACCCGGTGGCCGGAGGACGCTGATGGGCTACAGCACGATCCTGGTGGACCGGGCCGACGGGGTGGCCACCATCACGCTCAACCGGCCGGAGGCGCGCAACGCGCTCGACCTGGTGATGCGGCGCGAGCTGCTCACCACCCTCGACGACCTGGAGGCGGACGCGGCCACCCGGGTGGTCATCCTGACCGGCGGGGGCGGCCACTTCTCGGCGGGCGGCGACGTGAAGACGATGGCGGTCAAGCGCCACACCCCGGCCGAGGGCCGCGCGCGGGTCGAATCGCTCAACCGCTTCGTGATCCGCCTCTTCGAGTTCCCGAAGCCCACGATCGCGATGGTGGACGGGTTCGCGGTGGGCGCGGGCTGCAACATCGCGCTCGGCTGCGACATCCTGATCGCGTCCGACCGGGCCCGCTTCGGCGAGGTGTTCGCCAAGATCGGCCTCGTCCCGGACGGCGGCGGCACCTGGCTCCTGCCGCGGCTGGTGGGCCTCGCCAAGGCCAAGGAGCTGGTCTTCTCGGCCGACATCATCGACGCGGCGGAGGCGCTGCGCATCGGCCTCGTGAACCGCGTCGTGCCCGCCGCCGAGCTGGAGGCGGTCACGCGCGCGCTCGCGGCCCGCATCGCGGCGGGGCCGCCCGGCGCGCTCGGGCTCGCCAAGGCGCTCCTCAACCGCTCGGTCACGGTGGACCTCGCCACCTCGCTCGGGTTCGAGGCCTACGCGCAGGCCCAGGCCATCACCACCGACGACCACGCCGAGGGGGTGCGCGCCTTCCTCGAGAAGCGGCCCGCGAAGTTCACCGGCGCATGATCGACGCGTACCGGTGACGCCCCCGAGCGGAATGCGCGGCTGGCTGGAGCGCCTCGGGTGGAGCCGCGCGCCCGAGCGTCGGGCCATGGTGCTGGCCGGGGGCGGGGTCATCGGCGGGATGTACGAGGTGGGCGCGCTCGCCGCTCTCGACGAGCTGCCCGGCTTCCGTGCCAACGACTTCGATCTCTACGTGGGGTCCAGCGCGGGCTCGGTGGTGGGCGCCCTCATGGCCAACGGGGTACGCCCGGCCGAGCTCTACGCGATCCTCGACGAGGAGCGGGATGACCCGCTCAACTTCCAGAAAGGCGCGGTGTACCACAAGGGCTCGTTCTCGGGAGCGGCCCGCAACCTCGCCCAGTTCGTGTGGGCCATCGGCAAGCGGGCGGTGAGCGACTTCCGGCTCGAGTGGCCCGACCTGCTCGCCCGTAGCGGCGGCGACATGCCGCCCGGCTTCTTCTCGCTGGCGCCGCTGGAAGCGTACGTGCGCGAGGCGCTGCTCGCCAAGGGGCTCTCGAACGACTTCGCGGGCACGCCGCGGCCGCTGCTCATCGCGGCGATCGCGCTGGACCAGGCCGAGCGCGTGGTGTTCGGGAGCGGGGACGTCATGGACGTGCCGATCTCGCAGGCGATCGCGGCGTCCTCGGCCATTCCCGGCTTCTTCGAGCCGTACCGCATCCGCGGGCGCGACTACGTCGACGGCGACGTGGGCTACACCGGCCACGCCGATCTTGCGGTGGATGCGGGGGCCACGGTACTGGTCGCGCTCAACCCGGCGGTGCCGCAGTGCCTCAACGGGGGCGACTCGGAGATCCGCAAGGGCGGCCTCTACGCGATCATGGAGCAGACGACCCACATCGCGAGCCTCAACCTCTTCAACGTCGGGCTGCGGGAGATCAAGCTGCTGCATCCCGACGTGCAGATCCTGGTGGTCCAGCCCGAGCCCAGGCCCTCGCCGCTGGTGGGGCCGTCGATGGGCTTCGAGGCGAGCCGGGCCGCCCTGCGCTACGGTTACCGCACCGTGAAGGAGTGGCTCGCGGGGCCGGGCGCCGAGGTGACCGCCCGGTTCACGCAGTCGCGCTCCTGATCAGAACGGCAGCTCGGGCTCGGCCCGGCCGGGGGACATCAGGCCCACCGGCATCAGCACGGTCGATCGCGCCCAGCCCATCCGGCCGCGCCAATCCATCACGATGAGCCCGCCCTGGCCGCGCCCCTCTTCCACCAGCACGCTCTGAGCCACCTCGGCGGCGTGGGTCGGATCGCCCACCGATTTCAGGATCTCGAGCGTGCGACGGGCGAGCGCGACCCGGATGATGGCCTCGCCGTCGCCGGTGCAGGAGACCCCGCCGAGCGTGCTCTCCGCGTAGGTGCCGCAGCCGATGAGGGCCGAGTCGCCCACGCGCCCGGGCAGCTTGCCCGCGGTGCCGCCGGTGGAGGTGGCGGCCGCGAGGGTGCCGGCGCGGTCGAGCGCCACCGCGCCGACCGTCCCGGCCTGCACCGAGGCGAGGCGGCGACGCTGATGCTCGGTGATCAGCTCCTCCGGATCGCACAGAGGGACGCCGAGCGCGCGGGCCCGGGCGGCCGCGCCCGGCCCCACGAAGAGGCTGTGGTGGCCGTCCTCGAGGATGCGCCGGGCCAGCGTGATCGGATTGCGCACTCCGCTGACCGAGGCCACCGCTCCGTTACGCAGCCGGTCGCCCTCCATGATGGAGGCGTCGGTCTCGACGGTGCCCTCGCTGGTGAGGACGGACCCGCGCCCGGCGTTGAAGCGCGGGTGGTCCTCGAGGCTCCGGACCGCGGCCTCGACCGCGTCGAGCGCGCTGCCGCCGGACTCGAGCGCACGCCAGCCGGCTCGCATCGCCTCGCGCATGCCCACGCGCAGCTCGTCGCGGCCCCCCGGATCGGCGCCCGCGCCGCCGTGGACGATCAGGGCGGGGACTCGACTCGTCATGGCGGAGAGCTTAGCATCCGAGTCGGGCTCCCATGAAGACGTACTCCTCACGCCCGGATCTCGTCTCGCTCGCCGAGCGGATCATCCGCTGCCGGCTCTGCCCGCGGCTGGTGGCCCACCGCGAGGCGGTGGCCGCGCTCCCGCCGCCGCGCTACCGCGGGCAGGAGTACTGGGCGCGCCCGCTCCCGGGATTCGGCGATCCGCGCGCGCGGGTGCTCCTGATGGGCCTGGCGCCCGCGGCCCACGGCGGCAACCGGACCGGGCGCATGTTCACCGGCGACCGGAGCGGCGACTGGCTCTTCCGGGCCCTCTACGAGGCGGGCTTCGCGAGCCAGCCCACGTCGACCCACCCGGGCGACGGGCTCCGGCTCGACGGCGCCTACATCACGGCCACGATCCGGTGCGCGCCACCCGCGAACAAGCCGCGGCCGGCCGAGACCGCACACTGCCGACCGTTCCTCCTCGAGGAGCTCCGGCTCCTCTCCCGGGTGCAGGTGGTGGTCGCGCTCGGCAAGATCGGCTGGGACGCTTATCTCCGCACGCGACGCGAGCTGGGGCTCGGGCTGCCGCGGCCGCTGCCGCGCTTCGGCCACGGGGCCCGGGCCCTGATGCCGGGAGACGGCGTCACTCTGCTCGGGAGCTTCCACCCGAGCCAGCAGAACACGTTCACCGGCAAGCTGACCCGCCCCATGCTGCGCGCGGTGTTCACGCAGGCCCGACGGCTCGCCGGTCGGTAGCGAACCGCCCGTTGTCCGGGTGGCCCGGGCGCGGGGTGTTACCATGGTCGGCATGCCGCGATCACACGTGCTCTCGCTCTGGACTCTCGTCGTTTGCCTGGGGCTCGCCGGTCATGGGGCCGCTCAGCCCTCCAGCCCCGCGCGCCTCGCGGTCACCGAGGCCACCCTCGACAACGGGCTCCGGGTGCTGATCCAGGAGGACCCGCGCAACCCGATCGTCGCGGTGCAGGTCTTCTACCGAGTCGGCTCGCGCAACGAGCTGCCGGGGGCCACCGGGCTGGCCCACTTCCTCGAGCACATGATGTTCAAGGGCACGCCCACGCGCGGGCGCGGGGAGACCTCGCGGCTGATCGAGCTGAACGGCGGGCGCGACAACGCGTTCACCACCAAGGACATGACCGGCTACCACGTGAGCATCGCGGCCGACCGCCTCGACCTGGTGCTCACCATCGAGGCCGATCGCATGCGAAACCTGCTGCTCGCCCCGGCCGAGATCGACTCGGAGCGCAAGGTCGTCATGGAGGAGCGCCGGACGCGGATCGACGACGATCCGGAGGGCGTGGTCTACGAGGCGATGAGCTCGGTGGCGTTCCTGGCGCATCCGTACCGCTGGCCGATCATCGGGTGGATGTCGGACATCGCGCGGATCAACCCGGCCGAGCTGCGCGCCTTCTACGACACCTACTACCAGCCGAACAACGCGATCCTGGTGATCGCGGGCGACGTGAAGGCGCCCGACGCGCTCGCGCTCGTGCGCCGGCACTTCGGACCGATCCCGCGGGGCGCGGATCCCGCCCCGGTGACCGCACTCGAGCCGCCCCAGAGCGACGAGCGGCGGGTGATCGTGCGCAAGGAGGACGCGCAGCTGCCGGTGGTGAACATCGCCTGGCACGTGCCGAACTTCCGCTCGGACGACGCGCCCGCGCTCGAGGTGCTGTCGACGATCCTCTCCGAGGGGCGGGCCTCGCGCCTCTACCGGCACCTGGTCTACGACAAGCGCATGGCGCTGGGGGCGGGCGGCGAGTACTCGTACTCCTCGCTCGACCCGACCCTCTTCTGGTTCTACGCCACGCTCCTGCCCGGCCAGACCCCGGAGGCGGTGGAGCAGGCGCTTCTCGGCGAGGTGGAGCAGCTCAAGAAGGAGCCGGTGCCGGCCGAGGAGCTGGAGCGGGCGCGGAACCAGATCGAGGCCTCGTTCGTGTGGCAGCAGGACTCGGTCTTCTCGCGCGCCTCGATCCTGGGCCGCTTCGAGATGCTGGGCTCGTGGCGCCTGCTCGACGACTACCTGCCGCGGATCCGCAAGGTGACCGCGGCCGATCTGCAGCAGGTCGCCCGGCGCTACTTCCTGGTCGACCGGAAGAACATCTCGATCCTGCTGCCGGCCGAGCCCGCCGCGGCGGCCGCCCGATGAGGCGGCCCGGCAGACTCTGGGCGGTTGCGGCCGCCCTCGCCCTCGACGTCGTGCTCGCCCCGATGGGGGCCGCCCCCGCCCAGGCGGCGGGTCCGCTGGCTCGGCGCGAGGTCCTCCCCAACGGAGCGGTTCTGCTCGTGGCGGAGAGGCCCGCCATCCCGATCGTGGTGGTCCGGGTCTCGGTGCCCGCGGGCGCGGTGCGTGATCCCGCGGACGGGCTCGGCCTCGCCAACCTGACCGCCGACATGCTCACGCGCGGCACCGCGCGGCGCTCCGGGCCCGCGCTGGATCAGGCCATCGAGTTCGTGGGTGGCAGCCTCGAGGCCGACGCCGGGCGCGACAGCGCGACCATCACGCTCTCGGTGCTCAAGAAGGACCTGACCCTCGGGCTCGATCTGCTGGCGGAGGTGCTGCGGCAGCCCACGTTCCCGGCCGACGAGCTGACCCGCAAGATCGCCGACATCCAGGCCTCGCTGCGCCGGTCCGAGCAGAGCCCGGAGACGGTGGCCGGGCGGGTGCTGGGCCCCCTGATCTTTCCGGGCCATCCCTACGGCCAGCCCGCGGCCGGCACCGTGGAGTCGGTGGGCAAGCTGACCCGCGAGCAGGTCGTGGCCTTTCACCGTCTGCACTACCGGCCCGACGGGGCGAGCATCGTGGTGGTCGGCGACGCGACCGAGGCGGAGATCCGGCGGGCGCTCCTGCCGCGCCTCGCGGGCTGGACCGCGCCGGCCGCCCCGCTGCCCCCGGTCCCCGCGCCGACCGCGACGGTCGCCGCGAGCAGCCGGCAGATCACCCGCGACCTGAGCCAGACCACCGTGTTCCTCGGGCGGCCATCCATCCGCCAGGACGACCCCGACTACTTCCCGCTCGCGGTGGCGACCTACGCGCTGGGCGGCGGCTCCGCCTCGCGGCTCTACACGCGCGTCCGTGAGGAGAAGGGCCTCGCCTACTCGGTCTACGCCGGCGCGCAGCCGGGCCGCTACGGGGCCTCGTACCTCGTCTCGCTCCAGACCCGGACCGACGCGGTGGCGGAAGCGGTGCGGCTGGTGCGGGAGGAGATGGCGCGCATGGGCCGGGAGCCGATGGCCCCGGAGGAGCTGAAGCTGGCGAAGTCGTACCTGATCGGCAGCTTCCCGCTGCGCCTCGACACCTCCGGCAAGGTCGCCCGCTTCCTGGGGGCGGTGGAGGAGTTCGGGCTCGGACTCGACTATCCGGAGCGCTACAAGGCGAGCATCGCGCGCGTCACTGCCGAGGAGGCGCAGCGGGTCGCCGCGAAGTACCTCGATCCGGCGACCTTCAGCTCGGTGATGGTGGGCAAGTAGCCGGGCGGCGCCGCCCCGCTCACCACCACCAGCCGTACGGCCCAAAGCGGGAGCGCGGGCCGAAGTAGTAGGGATCATAGTAGGGCCCGTACGGCCAGGCGCCCCAGGGATAGTACGGGCCGTACTCCGCGACCTCCTGCGGCCAGAGGCGGATCCGCTCCACCGCGATCACCGGGTACCGGTACGGCAGCTCGCCCACCTTGCGCTCCTCGCCGCCGCTCACGGTCCCGATCACGCTGATCCGCCGGCCGGCCGCGTACACTGCCGGGTCCAAAAAGTCGGCCGAGCGGAGCAAGAGCCGCCCGGGGGAGCGATCGCTCCGCTCCGGCGAGTCGTCGTCGCGGAGCCGGCGGGCGAGCAGCTCGATCTCGGTCTCGCCGGGCTTGGGCTGGGTCGACAGGATGTCCCCACCCACGATCACGCGCGCGCCCTTGTAGGCGGCGGGATCGCGGCGCAGGTCGTCGGCGGAGATCCGGGTGTCCACCGTGCGCATCACCTCGTCGGGGAACGCGGAGGCGCAGCCGCCGAGAAGCACCGCGAGCGCGAGCCCGAGCCAGCGCATGGCTCACGATACCCTCGGCTCCGGAGGCCTGCAACCGCTGTGCTACAATGCGCACCACATGGGGCGGGCTCGCTCATGCCGGTGGTGGTGCTCGATGCTGCTCGCCGCCCTGTCGCTCACGTGGGTTCCTCCTCTCGACGCGCTGCTGTTCACCCTCACGCCCCGGGATCGTGACGAGGCGGTGCGGGCCGGCCGACGCAGCATCACCGACGAGAACTGGGGCGGGGAATGGCGGGTCGACGCGGGCGCGGGCCAGCTCCTCACCGTGATGACCCCGTTCCACCGGCTGGCCCTGGTCGCGCGTAACTCGGCCTTCCAGGATCGGGAGCTCAAGCCACGTGACGTGGAGTCCGCGCTGAAGGATCAGGAGGGCAAGCTGGTGCTCTGGGCGACGCTGCGGGGCCCGCGCGTGGACTTCGCGCGCCACTACGCGCCGACCCTGGTCGCCCGCCAGCAGGAGATCAAGGCCTCGTTCACCCAGAACGAGCGGACCGCGCTCCGGGGCGACGACGGCCAGTACACCGCCCGGTGTCTCTACGTGTTCCCGGCGGAGGGCGTCGATCCGAAGTCGACGGTGACGCTCCTGGTACGCGACGTGGAAGAGCGGCAGGTCGCGAAGTTCACCGTCGACCTCGCGAGCATGCGCTGATGGTCACCGCGGAGCGCTTCGCCCAGGGCATGACCCTGCCGGAGTACGTGGCCCAGATGCGCACCAACCGCGAGGCCTTCAGCCGGCTCCTGGCCGAGGCGCAGGTCCGCCCCGAGGACCGCGAAGCCCTCGACGCGCTCGGGCGGAAGATCCGGATCCTGGTGATCACCGAGGACTGGTGCCCGGACTCGCTCCGCACCATCCCGGTGCTGGCCCGGCTGGTGGACGGGCTCCCCCACGTCGAGATGCGCGTGTTCCTGCGGGACGCCAACCCGGACGTGATGGACCAGTACCTCAAGCGCGGCCAGTTCCGCGCGATCCCGGTGTTCGCGGTGTTCGACGAGGAGATGAACGAGGTCGGTCGGATGATCGAGGCGAAGATGAACGTGGTCGGACAGATCCGCACCCTGCTCAAGGTCTGAGGAGGACCCACCATGAAGGCGATTCGCGTCCACGCTCCGGGCGGTCCGGAGAGCATGAAGCTGGAAGACGTCGCGGCTCCCGCGCCGGGCGCCGGCCAGGCCCAGGTCAAGCTCGAGGCCTGCGGGGTGAACTACATCGACGTCTACTTCCGCACCGGCGCCTACAAGGCTCCGCTGCCGCTGACTCCGGGCATGGAGGGCGCAGGCACCGTGACCGCGGTGGGTCCCGGCGTCTCGGACGTGAAGGTCGGGGACCGGGTCGCGTGGACCGGCGTCATCGGCTCCTACGCCCAGACCCTCTCGGTGGCGACCGACCGCCTGGTGACGCTGCCCGCCCAGCTCACCTTCAAGGACGGCGCGGCCGCAATGCTCCAGGGTCTCACCGCGCACTACCTCGTCACCTCGACCTGGCCGCTCAAGAAGGGCGAGACCGCGCTGGTCCAGGCGGCGGCGGGCGGGATGGGCCTGCTGCTCTGCCAGATGGCCAAGATGCGCGGGGCCTCCGTGATCGGTACCGTCTCCACCGAGGAGAAGGCGGCGCTCGCGAAGGCGGCGGGAGCCGACCACGTGATCCTCTACACGAAGCAGGACTTCGAGCCCGAGGTCAAGCGGATCACCGGCGGGCGTGGGGTCGACGTGGTCTACGACGGCGTGGGCGCCAGCACCTTCGACAAGGGCCTCAACTGCCTGCGGCCCCGCGGGCTCATGGCGCTCTTCGGGGCCGCGAGCGGGCCGGTGGGGCCGCTCGATCTCCAGCGTTTGAACGCGGGCGGCTCGCTCTTCGTGACGCGGCCGAGCCTGAACCACCACATCGCCACCCGCGACGAGCTGGTGACGCGCTCCACCGAGCTGCTCGGCTGGATCCGCGACGGCAAGGTCAAGCTGCGGGTCGAGCACCAGTTCCCGCTCGAGCAGGCCGCGGAGGCGCACCGCCAGCTCGAGGGACGCAAGACCACCGGCAAGATCCTCCTGATTCCATGACCCGCGATCGGCGCACGGGGCGGGCGGCCGGCCGTCGCCCCGTGCGCTGATCGGATGACGCTCCCGCCATGATCAAGTGGCTGCTGATCGGCCTGATCGCCCTCGGGGTGCTGCTGGTGGGGGCGCTGCTCGCGGTGCCCCTGCTGCTCGACAGCCCGGCCATGCAGGCCTACGTGCAGCAGCAGGCGAGCCACGCCCTGGGGCGGCCGGTGAAGTTCGGCGGGCTCTCGATCGCCGCCCTGCCGCTCCCGAGCGTGCGGCTCCGCCAGCTGCAAGTCGCGGAGGACCCGGCCTTCGGCCCGGGCCCCTTCGTGACGGTCAACGAAGGTCGCATGCGCATCCGGCTCCGGCCGCTGCTGCAGGGGCGGGTGGAGCTGGCCGATCTCACGCTCGACGAGCCCCGGATCCACGTGATCGAGGACGCGGCCGGCCGGCTCAACGTGGCCACGCTCGGCCCCTCCGGTCCGGCCGGCACGAGCGCGCCGCCTCGCGTGGGCGGAGGGCGACCCGGGCCCGCGGGAGCGGGCGCGGTGCTGCTCTCCCGAGTGCGCATCACCAACGGCGCGGTCGAGTACGAGAAGATCGAGGGGCCCGGCAAGAAGACCGGCGCGCTCGCGCTCGATCGCATCAACGTCACGGTCACCCAGGGGGCGGTGGGCGAGCCTCTGCGCGTGACCGGCAACGCGCGCGGCCCGGGCGACGTCAAGCTGACCATCGCGGAGGGCAGCGTGAGCCTCGGGCCCGGCCGGGCGGTCGGCGACGCGCAGGTCAAGGCGACGGTGGACGTGGAGGGCCGCGACGTGCGGGCGGTAGTGGGCACTCTGTTGCCGGCGCCGGCGGTGTCGGGTCCGATCAAGGGACGCGTCCAGGTCTCGGGGACTCCGGCGCGACTGACCGCCACCGGCGCCGTGACCTTCGAGCGCCTCACGATGACGGAGGCTCGGCCGCACTGCCCGGACCCGAAGCCGCGGACGCTCGTCCTCGACGAGGTACGGGTGCCGCTCCTCTACGCGCCGCCCCAGCTCGAGAGCCAGCAGGTGCAGACGAAGGTCGCGAAGGGGACCGTCACCTTCCGGCTGCTGGTCGCGCTCGGCCCGCCGCGCGTCGCGACCTTGCGGGACATCCAGGTGAAGGGCGTGCAGCTCGAGCCGGTCCTGGTGGACTACCTCTGCCAACACAATGCGGTGACGGGACCGCTCGACCTCACCGGCGAGATGAGCCTGCGGCTGCCGGAGGCGCTGCCGACTCTCGCCGGATCCGGCCGGCTCTCGATCGGGGCCGGGCGCGTGGTCGGTCCCGATCTGCTCAAGGCGGTTCGCCAGGCCCTCGCCCTGACCGACCTGGTGGGGTCCTCGCTCACCCCGGGGGGACGCGGCGGCTCCGGGGCGAAGTCACCCTTCAGCTTCGATTCGATCACCGCCACCTACACGATCACCAACGGGGTGGTGCGCACGGACGACCTGGTCTACGTGGCGCGCGACGTGCGGGTGACGGGGGCCGGCACCTACGGCCTGGTGGACGGCCGCACCGCGATGGACGTCACGGTGAGCCAGGGCACGAACCGGCTGAAGGCGCGGGTGGCGGGCAGCCCGGGCGCGCTCTCCATCGTGCCCACCGACGTGCGGCTCAAGGAGCCGAAGGACCTCAGGAAGGCGCTCGACCGGCTGCTGCGCTGAGGCGCGCGCCGCCGAGCTTGCCCGCCTCCACGAGCGCCCCGAAGAAGCCGTAGAGCTGGTTGTACTCGTCGTAGCGTGCCTGGCCGAGCCGGGCCACCGTCTGCTCCCGTAGGCCGCGGTACATCCGCAGGCGCTGTTGCAAAATTGCGATCCACTCGCCGGAGAGGTCCTCGGCCACGGTGCCCTCGAAGCCGGCGCGGGCCAGCAGCCCGCGGTAGCCGTCGATGCTCTGCAGGCTCACCGCGGCCATCCAGTCGAAGAGACGCCGGCGCTCGTTGTCCGCGAGGCGCGGGCGCGCGATCCAGTCGCTGAAGGCGAGCCGCGCCCCGGGCTTCAGCACGCGCGCGCACTCCGCGAGCACCGCCGCCTTGTCCGGCACGTGCAGCAGACCCTCCTGGCTGACCGCGGCGTCGAAGGCGCGTGAGTGGAAGGGCAGGACCTGGGCATCGCCGCGCACGTGCCGGACCAGGGGGCCGAGCCGGACCAGCGCGGTGAGGCGCGCCCCGGAGGCGCAGCGCGAGTGGGTGAGGTCGACGCCGGTCACCCGGACCCCGAAGCGGTAGGCCAGGAAGCGCGCCGGGCCGCCGAGCCCGGCGCAGACGTCGAGCACCGCCATCCCGGGGGCGATCGCGGCACGCTGCGCCAGCGTCTCCACCGCCGCGAGGCCGCCGTAGTGATCCTGGTCCCAGCGCCAGAGATCCTCCGGACCGAGCGCGCGCAGGCCGGTGGTGGCGTCGCGGGCGGATGCGAGCACCTGCGTCTCGTTGATCGGGTGGCGGTCGTAGAAATCGACCACATCGGGAGCGGGCTCGCGCACGAACGGCAGTGTAGGGGAGGGCTGCCTTGAAGTCACGGGGGGCGTATGGTAGAAGGAGTCGTTTCCATCCGCCACCAAGGAGAGCCGGAACATCATGACGGACGCCGCGGTCAATCCCCTGAAGGCCGGTCTCGAGGACGTCGTCGTCTCCCCGTCTGAGATCTGTTTCATCGACGGCCGCAAGGGCCGGCTGATCTACCGGGGCTACGACGTCGACGATCTGGTGGCGCACTCGACCTTCGAGGAAGTGACCTTCCTCCTCTGGCAGGGCCGGCTGCCGTCGCGCAAGGAGCTGGACGCGCACCTGAAGGCTCTCGCCTCCACCGCGAACCGGAAGCTCTCCCCGAAGCTGATCGCGATTCTCAAGGCCCTCCCCAAGAAGACGACCCCGATGGAGGTGATCCGGACCGGCGTGTCCGCGCTCTCCGCCTTCGATCCTGACGCGGCCGACAACAGCCGGGAGGCGACGCTGCGAAAGTCGCTGCGCCTGACCGCCCAGCTGCCCACCCTGGTGGCGGCCTGGGAGCGGATCCGGCGCGGCAAGGCCCCGGTGGCCCCGAATCCGCGGCTCAACCTGGCCGGCAACTTCCTGTACATGATGAGCGGCAAGAAGCCGACGCCGCTCGCCACCAAGACCTTCGACATCGCGCTCATCCTCCACGCCGACCACGAGTTCAACGCCTCCACCTTCGCGGCGCGCGTCACCGCGGCCACCCTGTCCGACGTGCACTCCGCGGTCGTGGCCGGCATCAGCGCGCTCAAGGGCCCGCTCCACGGTGGCGCCAACGAGCAGGTCATGCTGATGGTGGAGAAGATCAAGGACCCGGCCAAGGCCGACGCGTGGATCCACAAGGCGCTCACCGACAAGGCGCGCATCATGGGGTTCGGCCACCGGGTGTACCGGGTGGAGGACCCGCGGGCCAAGCACCTGAAGCGCCTGGCGCTCGAGCTGGGCCAGCAGGTGGGCGACACCAGCAAGGTGCAGATCCTCGACACGGTGGTGCGGGTGATGGGGGCCGAGAAGCACATCTTCCCCAACGTCGATCTCTACTCGGGCGCGGCCTACGCCGCGATGGGCATCTCGACCGACCAGTTCACGCCGATCTTCGCGATGAGCCGGGTCGCGGGCTGGACCGCGCACGTGCTCGAGCAGCACGGCAACAACCGGCTGATCCGCCCCCGCTCCGACTACACGGGAGCGATCGACCTCAAGTACGTCCCGCTCGCGGAGCGGTAGCCGGCGGGCCGCGGCCATCGCCGCGGCGGGGGCCGCCCGGTAGCCGGATGGCCACGAGCGCGGGGCCCACCAGCATCGTCCTGGTCGCCTACAACCAGCTCGCCCTCACCCGCGCCTGCGTCGAGAGCTTGCGGTCGACCACCCGTCCCTTCGAGCTCTGCGTGGTCGACAACGCCTCCTCCGACGGCACCGAGGCGTTCTTCCGCGAGTGGGCCGCGGGGACGCCGCTGCGCTATCACCGCAACGCCGACAACGTGGGGCTCATCCGCGCGCTCAACCAGGGGGCCGGGCTCGCCGGCGGGGACCGTCTCTGCTTCCTGCACAACGACACCGTGATGCGTGAGCCGCGCTGGCTCGAGCGCCTGGAGGCGGCGGTCGACGGGCCCGGGCGCGTCGGCCTGGCCGGCCTCTACGGGGTGCGGCGGCTGCGCCGCGACGGGCGCTACGCCGGGCGCACCATCGTCCACGCGCTCGAGGGGCGGGCGACGGTGCGCCGGTCGGTGACGGAGGTCGCGGCGGTGGACGGGGTGTGCCTCTTCCTGCCGCGCGCGATCCTGGACGCGGTGGGCGGGTTCGACGAGGGATACGGCTTCTTCCACGGCTACGACCGGGATCTCTCCTTCGCGGTGCGCGAGGCGGGCTGGCGCTGCGCGGTGGTGGACGCACCGTTCCTCCACCGGGGCGGAGGCACGCGCACCGGAGAGGGCGCGCCGGTGGCCGCGCCGGAGGACCTGGCCCAGCGGCGGGCCGCGCTCGCGCGGTTCGCTCGGAAGTGGCGCCACCGGCTGCCGTGCGACGTCCGCGGGCTGCCCGCGCGCGTGCGTGATTGGCTCGCGGCGCCGCGGGCGGTATCATCACCCGCATGATTCCCTTCGCGAAGGGCCACGGGCTCGGCAACGACTACATCGTGATCAACGCGGCCGATCTCGCGGCCGCGCTCACCGCGCCGCAGATCACGCGCATCTGCGACCGTAACTGGGGCGTGGGCTCGGACGGCATCCTGCTGCTCACGCCGCCGTGGAACGGAGCCGACTTCGGGCTGCGCATCCTGAACCCAGACGGCAGCGAGGCCGAGAAGTCGGGCAACGGGCTCCGCATCTTCGCCAAGTACCTCCACGACCACGGGCACGCCAAGAGGCCCACCTTCACGGTGGCCACCAAGGGCGGGCGGGTCGAGTGCACCTGCCACGTAGTGGATGGCCGCATGAACCTGGTCACGGTCGAGATGGGCCGCTGCACCTTCGTCGCGCCGGAGATCCCGATGAACGGGCCCGCGCGCGAGGTGGTGAAGGTGCCGCTGCAGGTGGACGGGGAGACTCTGCTGATCACCGCGGTGTCGGTCGGGAATCCGCACTGCGTGATCTTCACCGACCGGCTCGACGAGGCCCTGGTGCGACGGCTCGGGCCCAAGGTCGAACACCATCCCTCGTTCCCGAACCGCATCAACGTGCAGTGGGCGCGGGTAGCGTCGCGCTCCATGGTGGACATCCTCATCTGGGAGCGCGGAGCCGGGTGGACGCTGGCGTCCGGCTCGTCCTCGAGCGCGGTCGCGTGCGCCGCGGTCCGCAACCGCCTCTGCGATCACGGGCTCGTCACGGTGCGGATGCCGGGAGGCGAGCTGTCGATCGACGTGCGCCCCGATTGGTCGATCCGGCTCAAGGGCGCGGTCGAGGAAGTCTACACCGGCACCCTCACCCGGGATTTCATGACCACGCTCGAATTGTAGGCCCGCGAAATGTCGGCCCGACCCCCTACTTGGGGGCCGGGGCTTCGACGCCGAGGACCTTTACGTCGAAGAACAGGGTCTTGCCCGCGAGGGGGTGGTTCAGGTCGAGCACGACCGTGTTCTCCTTGATCTCCTTCACCACCACCGGCCGGGTCTCGCCCGATCCGCTGCGGGCCATCAGGGGAGTGCCGACCTTGAGCCCTTCCTTGGGCACCGAGTCCTTGGGCACTTCGGTCTGCGCGTTGGGCACGACGGGACCGTAGGCGTCCTCGGGCTTGACCACGACCTTCTTCTCGTCGCCCGCGTGCATGCCCACCAGCTCCCGCTCGAGGCCGGGAATGATCTGCTGCTGGCCCTGGGTGAAGGTGAGCGGGTTCTTGCCCTTGTTGGTGTCGAGGACCTGGCCGCCCTCGTCCTTCAGGGTGTACTCGATGCTCACGTTGGAGCCGTTCTGCACCGTGCCGGTGGCGGTTCCCGGCGACGTGGCCGGGGTCTGCGCGAAGGCGGTGGACGCGAGCAGAGCCACGAGCACGGCGGCGAGCTTCCCGATGCGAGTCATCGTCACCTCCAGGCGCGCACGAGAGAGACAAGAAGCGCGCGATTCGACTCTACACCCGGCCTCCGGGGCGACGCAACGCGACGGGCCGCACCGCGGGCCGTGCTATCATCGCCCGACCTTGAGAGCCTTTTGCGCCTGGTGTCAGCGAGACGGCGGACCCTCCTTTCTCGGGGAGCGCGAGCCGTTCGACGATGATAGCGAGACGCACGGGGTCTGCCGCCGCCACCTCCAGTACATCCTGGCCGGCCTGCCGTCGCACTCTTTCCCGGACGTCACCTACCTGGTCGTGGTCCGTCGAGGCGAGGAGGGCCTGCACGACTACCTGGATCGGGCCTTCCTGGGCGTGCGCGGGGTGAAGGTGATCATGGATCGGCGCGAGCGGGAGCGTCGGGGCTCCGAGCGGCGGGCGAGTGAGGACCGGCGCCAGGTGGAGCGCCGGCAGCCGCGGGGCATCTCCTATGCCCTCGGCTACACCACGGTGCGCTTCGGCGCGGCCTCCGAAGACGTGAGGGCAGAGGCGGCGCTCGGGTGAGCCCGGCCGGGGCGCCCTAGGACCGGTGCGGGGTCTGGGGGGTGCGCGCCGCCTCGTCGGTGAGCAGGCCGGGGTTGCCCAGGCGGTGCAGCGCGAGCGTCGCCAGGCGGGTGACGTGCTCGGCAAAGACCTTGAAGGTATCCGCGACCTCGAGCCGCTCTGCCCGGAGGAGATCGAGCTCGCGCCTGAGGGTCTCGTTGTCCGCCCGCAGCCGGCGAGTCTCCTCGGACAGCTCCTCGACCTTCGATCCGAGCGTGGCCGCGCCCTGCAGGCTCTCCAGGGTGAGCCGGAAGAGGTGCTCGCCCTCCTTCACCCAGCGTACGAGGTCCGCGGCTGGATCTTCAATCATGGGCGGGTATCTTACCGCAAGCGACCTTCCATTTCGCGGCCCTGGATGCGAGATGACGGGCGCGCATACGACTCACGCGTGGTCTCCAAGTCCTCCGGCCTTGGTGTCGAGCCTCTTCCTCTTGAGCGCTTTCACCCCCACGGTCAACTTCCTGACCTACGGGCGGCCTCCGACGCGGGCTCTCTAGACGATCGAGGCCATCGCAGGGACGGGGGAGGAGGTACGGCGGAGAGTGGGTCGATGCTCAAGTGTCCCGACAAGTAACGGAGAGGATCGATCCCTACCGGTAAGGCCTGCCCCCGATCCCGATGGGGTCCTGCTCGTCGTCCGAGTCGACGGCCGAGACTGTGGGTCCAAGTGGTCCGGGCGGGGCGGGATTTCGTCAGGCACCGTGCTGGCGCTCGGCCCGCATACAACTCCGCGAGGAGGCTTTGGCCGCCCAGGCGATGCTCGAGCCACATAGCGCCCGGCAGACCATTGTGGTGACGGACGGAATGCTCGATGACACACTGCGGGAGCAAGAAGATCCGCCTCGCCGTGACGAGATCGAAGCCGCGGGACCGTCGTATCGCTTCGATGCGGCCTTCCTGTACTTCGCCCCTGTACTTGGCCCCTGTACTTCACCCTCAAGAAGAAGCACCAGCCCGGGCGACGGGGGTGGGGATCCAGGCAAATGCGCCGGACCGGTGACGGAAATGCTGGTCTGAAGAAGGCTCCGGACCGCGGTGCGCAACTTGGAGAGGCTCGGAGGTGCCCGGCTGGGTCACGACCAAGATCCCGGGTCACCGCACCCAACCCGTCTATCGGCGCTATGCGGCCGTTAGCGATGAGCACCTTCGCCGCGGCAAAGTGGCGGTAGCACAATTCGGTAGCATAGTGGGCGTTTCCGATAGACAGAAAGGACGCACCTAGTTAGAATCCCGGGCACGGACGATTAGCTCAGTTGGCAGAGCACCGGCCTCACATGCCGGGGGTCACTGGTTCAAGTCCAGTATCGTCCACCATTGCCGATCTGGACCCGGAGGGGACTCAGAGCCTCCGGGTCTACATAT
>Ga0207684_10002743_pt1 | contig 17541 bp, 13 predicted proteins | sample KBSK5501metaG_FD_184342 | JGI IMG/M metagenome (GOLD analysis project Ga0207684, IMG submission 184342) | Corn, switchgrass and miscanthus rhizosphere microbial communities from Kellogg Biological Station, Michigan, USA - KBS K5-50-1 metaG... | ecosystem: Host-associated > Plants > Roots >...
AAGCGACTTGCGGATTGAGGGAGGAAGCCACGATCAACAGAACCACCGTCAGGACACCAGCTACCAGCAGAAAGGCAACAAAGATTGCCAGAGGCCTTGGGAGGCGGCGTTGGAAGAACTGCACAAGTGGATAGATGAAATAGGCAAACAGTGCGGAAAGCAGCAGGAGAATGACCGCTGTTAAGATCAGTGAAATCCCGTACAGCGCAACCAATCCGATGGCAACAAACGCCACAACCGTCAAGGCGTTGATGAGTCTCCTCAGCCGGGAACGGCCAGAAGGGGACGCATCAGTTGCTGTCTTCCCGTGTTCAGTTTCAGTCGTCTGTTGAGACATGCCTTGTACCAGCTTTCCCATGCGCTCCTGTGTATGCACTGTTTCGCTTAGCCAGAAACAGACGTTCCTGGAGGTTTCGCGAGCTCAAAACCATCCTTTTTGCCAGCCCGTTGCATGTTCCTCTCCTCGTTCCACTGCTTCTTCTCTTGGAGAACCGAGATTCCCCGCTCGCGATCCGACCTCATGCGAAGTGGATCGCGAGCAGGAAGCCGCTAAGTGGATGCTGTTCAGGCCAGGCTCGAAGCCAGTGAGCGTGATTGGAAGTACGCCACGATGTACATAATCCCAAACACAATCGCGTAGACACCAATCAACCAGACGACGGCGAGCAGTCCGGACGAAGGCTGGGCAGCAATCAGGATACCGAAGATGATCGAGATGACTCCGGCCAGCGCCGTCAACACTGCGCGCCCACCGCTCATCGGGAAGGCGAGTGGAGCTACGAGCTCAAAAACGCCAGTCAAGATCGCCCAGGCCGCCAGCAGGTAGAGGAAAGCGAGCGCGGTGATGCCGGGCCAGACCAGGGCAACCACTCCCACCAGGACCCCCAGGATGCCCTCGGCGAGCAGCCATCCCCACCCCGGGAATTCCGTGTTTCGCAGGGCTGCCGCTATGGTTGTGATGCCGCTGATGACGGCAAACACGCCAAACACCAATACCAGGGCGGACAATGTCAAGTTCGGCCAGACAAGCGCTATGATGCCGAACAGGACTGCAGCAATGCCGCGAAACAAAAACATTGTACGATAGTTACTCAAAAGTTGTTGCATGTTGTTCCTCCTTGTTGAATGATAACAAAAAAACGATAGACCACTGTACTTGACAGCTCCCCTCACACCCCCGCGCCACCTGGCAAGAAGGGATGAGAGGTAAACGACGAGAACACACCAAGCGTTTCACCCCTTTTAGTTGGGGAAACATTTTTTGCTCTCTCCCTACATGATATGCGCGCGCTGTGAAAGGAAGCGTTTGCTGGTGCATAAAAAAAATACAGGTTTCACACTACGAGATGGCTACAAAATGCACGCTGCTCGCGAGCGCTGTACGCAGGCGTAGCAGAGAGCGGTAAAAGTAGGTCTTCACGGTAGGCTCAGGCATTTTGAGCCTTCGCCCGATTTCCGAGAAGCTCAGTCGCCTGAAGCTGTGCAGATATACGATCGCGCGCAACTTTGGGGGAAGTGAAAAGATGGCCCGCTGCAGCGAACAATGCAGGTCGATCCTCTCGGCAACCTCCTCCGGCAACGGCTCGGGGTCAGGGACGGACTCTACCGGTGACAGTTCCTCCTCCCTGTACTTCCACTCAAGGGAGGAGAAAGGAATCTCGTCCCGCCGGTGTCTCCTGCGCAGCTCATCCACGCAGCGATAGCGTGCCACCTGAAACAGCCAGGCCTTGAGCGAGACATTCGTCAAAAGCAGCGGCAGGGAAACATAGAGCTTGAGGAAGACATGCTGGAGCACATCATAAAGCTGCTCGCTGTCCTTGAGAAAGCCCCGTATGTAGCTCACTAACGGGCAGTGGTATCGACTTACCAGGCACTCAAAGGCGCTTTGATCACCTGCCAGAGCTTGCTCAACCAGGACGCCATCCGGGACTTCTTGTCCCTGTGGAATGCTGTTCAGTAGTGGCTGCGCGTATAGCATTGTCTCTTTCCTTTCTGGTCCTCCTACGAGCACCAGCATGACTGCACGATATGTCTACCGGAATTTCACTCGGGTCTCGACACCCTCATTATCCACTCCTATTGGATCACTAACTGCTGCAGCAGTGTTGGTAAGACGGATAGATGACGAGCGTATGCGGCGAGTGCTCTGAGCTGGTACTCTTGAGCTCGCATAAAAAAAGCTCAGAAAGGTCTGCATGGAGGTGATCTGGGAAAGGCTGAGATTGCTTGTCTTGTGGCACTCCTCTCCCACTCTGCCAGTTGGGTCTTCTCGCCTACGCCAGTGCCTGCATGTCTCCTGGTCACGCCCGAAGAATCATTTGCAACAGTCCATCGCTTGCCTCTCATGCCCCTGCTGACTGCTTCTGCCACAACCTGCCTTCCCTTCCCATTCCTGATCTCCGTAGATGCATGCCCGTAGATGGGAGCGGGATAAGGGAGAATGTCCTCCTCACCTTGATCGTTCCCGATCTGTTCTTGCATGACGAGCGACACACGTCGCTGTACCAGCCGTTGGCGGGTCGCCCCTGCCTCTTGATACACTACCTCACGGATCATCTCGCGAGGAAAGGTGTAGCCATCCAACGCCCGCGATTCTTCAGCCAGATTCTCCTCACAAAGCAATCCATTACGCAGGAGCTCCTCCAGGGCACGCAACCCCTCCTGCTCATCGAGCTGGCCCACCTGACAGAGCCGCTCGAAGGTCAGCCCTTGTCCCAGCGCTGCCCCGGCCACCAGCAGCGCCCAGGCGGACGGGGTGAGCCGACCGAGTTGGGAGCGGATCAGCTCACGCACACTCGCCGGGATCAGATCACCGATTGGTGTCTGCGCGAGTTGCCCGTCACTCAACACCAGCCCCCAGGTACCGTTTCCTTGAAGCGAAGGAAGAATAATCTCCCGCTCGAGCAGCCCTTTGAGGGTCTCCACCAGGTAGAACGGTTGCCCCCGAGTCTGAACATAGAGCCAGTCGGCGAAAGACACTAGAGCTTCTCGACGAGTGAAGGGATCTCCGTTATCGGGGCATCCATCGATTGAGCTATTGTTCCCCACCTCGAGTGGCTGCTCCGTCCATGCAAGCCACTGCACGAAGCGCTGCGTCTCTTCTTTGGTGAAAGCAGTGAGTACGAGTCTGGTCAGCGGAATGCGCATCCGTTTGAGAGCAAGCAACCAGGAGGACTGCAGGTCGGGAAAAGTATCAGCTCCCGTGCGCAGGTTGAGCAGCAGCAGGACCGGTGCGGGCTGTTCGGCGAGACTCTGTGCGAGATAGAGCAACATGTCGAGTGTCGCTGTATCAGCCCATTGCATGTCATCGAGCAAGAGCACCAGGGGACGATGTGCGGCCCATAGCTGGACCAGACGAGCCATGGCTTCGAACAGGCGAAGGTGTCCGAGCGCCTCATCCGTCGCAGGAACGGGTAGATCGGGATAGCGATCGCTCAGCTCGGGCAGCAAGCGCGAGAGTTCAGCTAGCCAGACATCACTGAGGAGATCATCGGGGGCATGTTCCTGTTCCAGTCGGCGGCGCAGGACATCAATGAGTGGCTGATACGGGAGCTGCCTTCCAGTTTGAAGAGCTCGCCCCAGCAGCACTTCTGCCCCTTGCGCCTGTGCCCAGCCTATAAATTTTGTGGTCAAGCGCGTCTTGCCGATCCCGGTCTCCCCCTGGAGCAGGACGAGCTGAGGCTGTCCCGCATGCACGCGCTGGTAGCACTCGATCAAGCTGCCGAACTCAGCTGATCTTCCCAAGAAAGAGCCATCCAGGAGGCTTACGGAAGGCTGTCTGGGTGAGGTGTGAGGCGGCTGAGACTGTGGCGGACGTAAAGGAGCGGTGTGGTGAATACGTTTAGCTAGAGCCACGGTCTCAGGTTCAGGTTCGACCAGCAGTTCGTCGGCCAGCACGGCACGACAGTTTGCATACGCGCGTAAGGCCCCTACGCGATCTCCCAGAGAGAAGCGCAGCCGCATCATGCGTCGGTAGCCTTCTTCATTGAGTGGATCGAAGCTCAGCCAGCGGCTCACTTTCTCGATGGCGCGCTCCCCATCCCCTGCCCGTTCGTACAGCCTCGACAACGCATCAAAGAGCTGGTGGAGCCGCGGGTGCCAGTACTCCCGGTGTTGGCGCGTCCAATCGTCGAAGAATTGCGAGTCGCGCAGCGTGAAGCTTTCCAGGAAAGGACCGCGAACCAGGCGCGTGGCCTGCTCAAGCTGCGCCAGTAACTCTCCCTCTGCCTGTTCCTTGAATGACTCTACCAGGCGTCCTACTTGCTTGCTGGCAGATTCGACAAGCCGAAGATCCAGGTTGAGCTGGCTGCCCTGCTCGATTCCAAGCGTATCACGCTCGACCTGCAGGTGGGCCCGTTCTCCTGGTTTATGACAGCGCTCGAGGAGCTTGCGCAACTCGAGCAGGGTAGCGCGTAAGGCTGCGCGTCCGTGCTCGGCATCCAGCTCCGGCCAGAAAGATTCGGATAGTGTTTTGCGCGTGTGAGTTCCACCTTCCACAGCCAGGTAGACAAGCAGGGCCAGTACCTTACGTGTAGAGAATGTGAGCGTGTCCTCACCATGCTTCACTATTGGTTCGCCAAGCAGCGTCAATTGTAACTGGCTCATAGGATGCTCCTGTTATTCACTTGACGACGAAAGAAAAGGTTCTGCTGAAGATTCTCTTACAAAATTTTTTAAGCTCACTATCTATAGAAGGGATGGATTCTACTGATGGGCCATCCACTTCCTCATGAAAAAGTATAGAAGGATGTGCTGCAGAAGTCACCGTGCATCAGATGGCATGTCACTTCAACTTGCTTCACTTCTGGGGAGCCATAAACCGGGAGACTGTGAGCAAGTTGCTCATTGTCCGCAAGCAAATCTGCTATCATAAAAGGAGCCACCTGGCTGGTGGCCGCGTTCTACTCCGCATACGACAGTCTCGTTTCTTCGCAGACAATGGCAGTGCGCTCGGGCACTTCCCGCGTGCTGTCTTCGAGAAGCATAGCAAGGTTTTACATGCGTGTTCTCCTTTTCTTTCTGTAGATACCCTGTAGCGAGACAAGTGCACTGTTTGCGTCCTCTCCCTCGCGCGGTGAACCCGTCGATCGCCAGGCGTAGGCTTTGCCCTGGATTCCTCTAGTCATCCCTGAGAAAGGTATGGACAAGCGAGGCCACCTGCTCTTTCTCGGTGAGGGCGAACAGATGCCCTCCGTTGAAGATGTGCAGTGTCGCATGAGGAATGAGTCGCGCCAGAATCCTGGCATTGATCGGTGGGACGATCACATCATCCTTGCCTGCCAGAATCAAAGCCGGCTGGCGGAGCCGGTGTAGCCAGGTAATGCTGGTCCAGCCCACACCTGCCAGTAGTTGCCCGACGTATCCCCGGCCATGGGGCGCTTTGATCAGTTGCGCATAGGTGTGAGCCAGGTCGGGATTCTGCAGAAACGCATCGCCATAGAGGAGCGGCGCGATGGCGGCCATGTAGGCAGGATCAAGATAGCGACGTGGACTGAGCATTTTGCCCAGGACACCCGGTTTTCCGGGCACTGAGATGCCACCGCTCGACGTGGACACCAGGATCAGGCGACGGCACCGCGCAGGGTACTGATGGGCGAATTGTTGCGCCAGCGCGCCACCCCACGAAATGCCCAGCACATCGATATCCGGATGTCCTAATACGTCAAGCATCTCGGAGATCAGGCGAGCAAGGCCTTTAAAGCGGAGGGGGAAGCGCGGGAGCGGCGACCTTCCAACCCCCGGTACATCAAAGCGGATCGTCCCGATCTTGTGTCCCCCAACGTTGTCGAGCGCCTTTATGAAGGGGTCAAACAGCTCCAGGTTGGCCCCGATGCCATTGATCAGCAGCAAGGGCGGCCCGTTGCCATCCCCCTGTTCTATGGCTACGTACAAAGCTACGCCCTTGACGTTGATCATTGTTGTTCCTATGGCGGTGTCGTTACGCATTTTATCCTGCCTGATCCTGTCTGCTCTGCTACACAAATACGCTGGAGCCGATGATGGCGGTTCAGTCAGAGCGTCGTGTGCTAGAGCTAGTATAGTCGACGAGCGTTGAGAAAAGCGTTTATCGGACTGGCCCTGGAGGCAGATCAGCGTTTGTTGTGACATATTTGTCTATGCGAAGTTGAAAGTTGCCCACTTCAAGGGAAACTATTTTCGTTCGAGCCGCTATCCTGACACCTTTGACTCTCTCAACTGAGTCGCTCGACAACCATGGCCATCCCTTGTCCACCAGCTACACATATGGTTTCGAGGCCGAAGGTCTTATCAGCTGTCTGGAGGCCGTTGAGGAGAGTGGTCATGATGCGGGCGCCGGTCATCCCGTAGGGATGCCCCAGGGCGATCGCGCCGCCGTTGACATTGAGCTTCTCCCATGGGATCTCCAGACTCCTGGCAGACGGGATCACCTGGGCAGCAAAGTCTTCGTTGATTTCAGCCAGGTCGATATCGTTGATCGTCATGCCCGCTCGGCTCAGAGCCTGGCAGCTGGCTTCAACCGTCCCTAATCCCCTGATCTCGGGATTGAGGGCTGAAATCCCACTCGCCACAATGCGGGCAAGCGGGGTGATGCCGAGTTCGCGTGCCTTAGCATCGCTCATCACCACCACAGCAGCGGCACCGTCATTCAGCGGGCAGCAGTTGCCCGCAGTCACCTCACCGTCGGGTCGAAAAACGGGCTTCAATTCTGCCAGGATCTCGACCGTTGTGTCAGGCCTGATGCAATCGTCTTTGTCCACCACGGTTCCGCCCGGTGTGGTGATCGGAATAATCTCGCGTTGGAAGAAGCCATTCTGCTGCGACCGCACCGCTCGCTGCTGGGATAGGGCTGCATACTCGTCCATCTCGCGGCGGCTCACCTGCTCGAGCAGACGCAAGTTCTCAGCGGCCTGACCCATCGCAATATAGATATCTGGCAGCCCGGCCGAGGGCTCCCATGTACTGACTCCTCCTTTGGCTCGTTCAGCAGTGCGCTCCTCCGCCTGTGCAAAAAGCGGGTTGTGGGGGCCAATGTCGGCCGTGCCGTTCATAGACCGGCTCAAGGTCTCGACCCCGGCGGTTACGAAGATATCCCCCTCGCCAGCCTTGATGGCGTGGAAGGCCATGCGGATCGAATCCAGCGAGGAACAGCAGTAGCGGTTGACCGTTACTCCCGGGATGTTGGGCATATCGGCCAGGATGGCCACAACGCGTGCCAAATTGAAACCGGACTCACCGGCGGGTTCACCGCAGCCGAGCAGTAGATCCTGGACCGCGCCTGGATCGAGCTGGGGTACCTTCGCGAGTACAGCGCGCACAATAGTGGCGGCGAGGTCGTCGGGTCGGCAATCGGCCAGCGATCCCTTGGAGGCCCGGCCAATGGGGCTACGGGCGGTAGCAACAATGACAGCTTCGTTCATAGTATCTCCTTTTTTCTCACTCAAGCTTTGTCTCCTCTCCCCATCCGACTTGTGAGCTGCTTGAGGCAACGCATTTGCTTACCATGGTTATTGTCTAAAAGCATCTATATGCATTTTAAACATATATGCAATTGTTGTCAAGTGCTTTCTTGCATTTGTTCATATTCTAATCAGGAGTATTGAGACTTCAACTTTAATACTCCTGGCTCGATGCTGCTGTGATCTTGCCCCAGAAGCGGCGGTAGGTAAAGATAAAATAGATCACAGCCAGTCCGATGCCCACACTCCACCAGATCAAGCCAACCAACAATCCGTATTGCGAAGCCGAGGCGTTGTAGATGGTCAGGCTGTTGGCCGGGTTGACAGCTGGCAAGACTAGTGGATACAGGCTGAAAGCTGCGCTGGTCAACATCCCCAGGATGAACGTACCGGACGAGAGCAGAGCGGCCATGTCGCGCTTCCTGAAAGCGAAGTAGCCCGCGCCAAGCAGGCCCACAAACGCGATCAGCGGAAAGATAATTCCCCAGGGTCGCTGGCTGAAGCTTATGTAAACCTGTGGCTGCACGAAGAACGTGGCAATGCTGGCCAGGATCGCCAGGGGAATCGTTACCAGCCAGCCAATGCGCGAGATGCGCCGCGCGCGCAGGTTCAGTACGCCCTCTGTCTTGACAGCAATGTAGTTTGCTCCGTGCATAATGAGCGCGGTGAAGGCCAGCAGGCCGGTCAGGATGGTATACCAGTCCAGGATGCCGGGATTCGCGCTAAACGGGTTGAAGTCCGTCCAGAAGGCCTCGAAGAAGTAGCCCTGCGAATTGAGAGGAACACCGCGAATCACGTTGCCCAGGGCAGCACCGTAGAAGATAGCAAGCAACGCGCTGCCGAGAAAGAACATGCCATCCCAGAACGAGGCCCAGACCGGGCTGGAGATGCGTGAGCGTAACTCGATGGCAATGCCCCGCACGATGAGCAGCCAGAGTACAATGATGAGTGGTAGGTAAAAGCCGCTGAAACTGGAAGCATAGAGGAGCGGGAAGGTGAAAAACAGCGTGCCGCCTGCTGCGATCAGCCAGACTTCGTTGCCGTCCCACACCGGCCCGATGGCGCGCAGGATGAAGCGCCGCTCTATATCAGTACGGGCCGCAATTAGGTGAATGATCCCGGCCCCCAGGTCGAAGCCGTCCAGCAAGACATACGTGGTCAGCATAAACGCGACCAGGATAAACCACAATGTTGACATTATGTTCCCCTTTCTCTATGCCGATGGGCAGCGTTGCTCAGCCCTTCGGCAATGTAGCCTTCCTTATGCTTTCTCACCTAGCAGACCGAAGTCCCCCGATTCTTCTGGCGTCGCTTTCGCCTCGATGGCGGTCGGGCCGCGCAGCGCCTCGAAGGTTACTAACAACACATAGAGCAGGCCGAGCAGGAGGTAGAGACCGGCAAAGCCGAGCAGGGTGAAAAGGATGTTGCCCGTCGAAAGCAAAGGTGATGAACCATCCACGGTACGCATCAGCCCGAAGACGACCCAGGGCTGACGACCAAGTTCTGCTGTGAACCAGCCTGCTGTGTTCGCGATGTACGGGAATGGCGTCGCCAGCATCAGTATCCACAACATCCAGCGACTCTGAAACAACCTGCGTCTCCAGAGCAAGAGCAGCGCCAGCCCTGTAATGGCGATGAAGATCGTGCCCAGGCCGACCATGATGTGATAGCTATAGTAGACCATTTCGATTGAGTCGGGGCGCTGATCCGCAGGGACGGTATTGAGGCCCTGAACGGTGGCCTTCCAGCGCCGGTAGGTCAGGAAGCTCAAGACATTGGGTATGATGATGGCATTGTCAATCGTGCCCTTAGTTGTGTCTGGCTGCCCGATAATGACGATACCGGCCCCACTTTCCGTCTGGAACAGGCCCTCCATCGCATCCAGCTTGCTTGGCTGGTATTGCGTGACTTGCGCCCCCTCCAGGTCGCCGCTTGGATAGAGTTGGAAGAAGCTGGCAATCAGCCCGACAATGATACCCAGCGTCAAAAATATACGACCATAGGCGATATCGCGGCGTGCCAGCAAGTAGTAGGCTCCCAGCCCGGTCATCATGAACGCGCCGGTGATGACTGCCCCACTCATTGTGTGCAGGTATTGCGGTAAAATCCAGGAATTGGTCATGACGGCTACCAAGTTGGAAATGTTGAGCCGACCATCGGCAACCGTGTAGCCTACCGGGTGCTGCATCCAAGCATTGGAAGCAATGATGAACGCGCCTGAAGCCCACGTGCCTATCCAGACCATGATCGTCGCGAACAGGTGCATCTTCTGGCCAAAGGCCCGCTCGCCGAAGAGGAACAGTCCCAGGAAGGCCGACTCCAGGAAGAAGGCGAAGGCACCCTCCATCGCTAGCGTCTGCGCAATGATGCCGCCCGCGTAGGAAGAGAACAGCGCCCAGTTGGTGCCGAACTGGAATTCCATCGGAATGCCAGTCACGACGCCTGCGATGAAGGTGATGGCGAATATCCTTCCCCAGAAATGTACTGCAGTATTGTAACGTTCGTCCTTGCGCGCCAGGTACAGGATTTTGAGGATGACCAGCAGCAGCGCCAGCCCCATCGTGAACTGGGGGTACAGATAGTGATAGGCCAGTGTAAACGCGAATTGTATCCGGGAAAAAATCGTTGATGTATCCATACATCCTCTTTCAGCTCTTTCAAGCGAGAGTGAGCTCTCCCTGTTGAATGTCAAACAGTTGCCGGTAGAGTCCCTTCTTTGCAAGCAACTCCTCATGGGTGCCGCGCTCGGCGATGCGCCCCTGGTCAAGCACGAGGATCTCATCCATGCGCTCCATACCCAACAGTCGATGCGTGATATACAGGGTGGTTTGCCTTCGCGTGAGCTCAACCAGAGAGTCCAGCAGAGTGCGCTCGGTCAAAGGGTCGAGATTGGCAGTCGCTTCGTCGAGGATGAGAATGGGTGCATCTCTCAGGAAGGCACGGGCAACCGCCAGGCGCTGGCGCTCGCCGCCCGATAGTTGCATCCCTTGCTCGCCGACCCAGGTGTTGAGTCCTCGAGGTAACTGGCGCGTAAACTCAGTCAGCTGCGCCTGTGCTAAGGCTGTTTCGATCTCTGCTTCGCTGGCTCCGTGTCTCGCTAGCAGCAGATTGGTATGCAGTGTGTCGTTGAAAATATAGGTATCCTGGGCGATGACGCAGATCAGATCGCGCAGGGTGCGTAAGCGACAGCAGCGGATGTCCTGCCCGTTCAGGCGAATAACGCCGTTGGAGGGGTCCCAGAAGCGCAGCGCGAGACGGGCCAGCGTGCTTTTACCCGCACCGCTTGGGCCGACGATCGCCATGCGGCTGCCTGGGCGCAGGTCGAAACTGATATCGCTGAGAACCTCGCATTCACCCAGACGATAGGCGAAGTGGACATGTTCAAATGATAGAGCATAGCCGCCCGGCTCAGCCGGAATGGGCTGCGCCGTGACACTCTCGACGACGGGGGGCTGTGCATCGGTCACAGCGAAGACGCGCTCAGCAGCAGTCAGCAAGTGCCCCAGCCTCTGAAAAGCTGAGGCAAGTGGCTGAACCGCTTCGAAGCTTGCCAGGATTAACAGGCCGATCACACCCAGGTAGACACCGTCGATGTACCTCGACGACACCAGAGGAATTGCTAGAAGAAGCAATACCCACATAGCTGTATTCATCAACAGGTCGTTGAGCGCGGCTTGCAACCCTGTAATCGTTGCCATATGGCGCTGCACGTGACCAAGTGAGCGATCGCAGGCAGCCACACTTTCGAGTTGGACCTGGCTGCGCCCGAAAGCCAGCACATCCTTGATACCTTGTAAACTATCTACCACTTGCAAATTCAGTACGGCCCGCGCGTTGACCTGCTGGCGACCCAGGCCGCGCGCAAGAAACGCCGTCAGGAAAGGCACGCCGAGTCCATCAGCAACCAGGAAAGCTAGCGCAACCCAGGCCAGCCCCAAGCTGAAAATGGAAAAGATGCCAAAAGTGAAGAGGCTGACAACCAGCGCAACAGCTATAGGTGAGACCACGCGCAGATAAAAATTCTGTAGCTCTTCGATATCAGCCACCAGTCGTGCGAGCATATCGCCGCTGCGGTAGGTCAGTAGGTGCGCCGGAGCCTGCGGCTCGATACGGCTGTAAGCCCACACACGCAGGTTGGCCAACAGGCGAAATGTCGCGTTGTGCGAGACCAGCCGCTCGGCGTAGCGCGAGAGCGCGCGTACGATACCCATCATACGAACCAGGTAGATCGGGATGCTGAGCAAGACCAGTAATGGGCCGAGCGCTGATGCCGCTATAAGGTAAGCTGCCATGCCAAGCAGGCCGATGTTACTGGCGATCATCACGCTGCCCAGGAGAATCGCCAGTACAATCAGCCATCGAAAAGGTGATAGGAACGCAAGTAGTCGTGTAAATATTTTCATACGGGCACTTCCGATGTTCTGACTACGCCAAGCATATTCGCATAGATGCCTCTGCTCAGTACTAACGCATCCGGTGTACCAGCTTCGACGATCCGTCCCTCATCCAGCACAGCCACGTGGTCGGCCCGGGCTATGGTGTTGTAGCGGTGAGCGATCACTAGCACGGTGCGGTTGAGCGTCAGAGTGGTGAGCGACTGCCGGATCAATGCCTCGCTCTCAGGATCCAGGCTGGATGTCGGCTCATCCAGGATCAGGATGGGTGCATTTTTCAGGATGGCACGAGCTATAGCGACGCGCTGTGCCTGCCCTGCGCTGAGCTGCATCCCTTGCTCTCCAACCTGAGTATCGAAGCCGTCAAGTAACTCGTCGATGAAGGCTGTTACTCCTGCCAACTTCGCTGCTTGCATGAGCTCGTCGTCATTGGCCTCTGGACGAGCAAGGCGGATATTCTCGCGCAACGTACCATAGAAGAGATAGGGCCGTTGAGGTACAAGGGCGACGTATTTGCGCCATCTATCGGGTGAGAGTGCAGTGATGGGTACACCGTTAGCAGCTATCGTCCCACTCGTGGCATCCATAAAGCGCATGAGCAGGTTGACCAGCGTACTCTTGCCCGCCCCGCTGCGACCGACGAGCGCAGTGCAGGTGTTGGCTGGGAGCGACAGGCCAAAATGATCCAGGGCAGGTCCTTCTTTCCCAGGGTAGATATAACTGAGGTCGGTGATGTCAAGGGTAATCGCGCCTGCTGGAACCGGTTCCTCAACTGCCGTTGGCATCTCTATGGGTACCGGTGATTCCAGGATCTCGAAAATGCGCCTAGCCGATGCCTCGCCTTCCATTGCAGCGTGCCGCTGCACACCAAGTTCTTGCAGCGGACGGTAAAACTCCGGAGTCAGCAGCAAGACGAGGAAGGCGCTTTCAAAGGCGATGCCGTGATTGAGCAAGCGCACGCCTAGCGTGGTGGCAATAACCCCAATTGCTGTCATCGTCATAAATTCCAGCACGGCCCCTGATAGAAAGGCGTAGCGCAGCACCTGCAAGGTTTTGTCGCGATACCGATTGCTGATGTGGGCGATACGCTCCTGCTGTGCCTGGCTACGGCCAAACAACTTCAACGTCGTCAGTCCCTGCATAACATCCAGGAAATGGGCACTCATGCGCGAAAGCGTGTCCCATTGCGCCTGGATGCGCTTCTCAGTATAGCTACCCACCAGGTACATGAGCAACGGGATAACCGGGCCAGTTACGAGCAACAGTAGAGCGCTGAACCAGTCAACAGGCAAGACCACGACGAGAATGAGCAAGGGGACAACGACGCTCAACACACGCTGCGGCAGGTAGCGGCTGATATAGGCGTCCAGTCGCTCGATGCCTTCGTTGACAACGGCAACCAGTTCGCCTGTGCGCTCGCTCGAGTTCCAGGCTGGCCCTAGCCGCAGCAGGTGGGCAAAGACGCGCTCTCGCAGCGATGCCTTGAAGCGAATCGCCGCCCGCTGCGCGGTTACTTCACGCCCCCAGAGCAGGCTGGCTCGTAGGATGAGCGTCCCCAACAGTAGAACGAGCGGTAGGAGGACTTGCGCCAGACCCCGGTGCGATAGAAAGACCGCGTTGACGATCTCGCTCAACAGGATCATTTGAGCAATCGTGGTGAGTGCTCCCAGCGTGCTCATCGATACTGTGAGTACAAGGATACCACGTAATGGCTTGATGGAGGCGCGAAGTCGTTTATGCATGCTGTATCATTCCTGAATGCTGCTGTGCGAGCAGATGATCGTTTTGTTTCCCGTTATCCCATCAGTAATTGTAAACATTTTGGTGGGGTATGACAACGATTATTGCAAAAAGGGCCATTGACAGAAAGGCCTTCACAGACATGCTTTTTGAGCACCTTAGCAGATTTCAAAGAGCTATTTTTGCTCCTCTCATAGCTGCATCAATACATGAGCAACAATAACTCAAATCTCTTCGTCGAGCTTGTAACCTCTATGAGGAGCATGGGAGGCACAACCGATAGTACAAGCGGATATAGGGCTAATGCAAAGGAATGCTTACTCTAGTTCCTCGACTGTTACCTCCCTTTGAAGTCTGCTCTGCGTTTCTCGATAAATGCCCGCATACCTTCACGCATATCCTCAGTGGCGAACAGAAGGTAGAAATTCTTGCGTTCCATCTCTAAGCCTTCTTCTAACGTCGTTTCAAAGGATGCCAGCACTGCTTGTTTCGCTAATCGTACGGCAATGGGACCCCGAGCGGCAACCTCTTTCGCAAGTTTGACCGCTTCCCTCACGTGTTCACCCTTCGGCACGACGCGATTCACCAGTCCATGATCTGCCATCTCCTGTGCGGTGACTTGCACACCGGTCAGCACCATCTCCATAGTGCGATATTTGCCAAGCGTACGTGCTAAGCGCTGCGTGCCACCCGCCCCTGGCATTACCCCAAGGTTGATCTCAGGTTGTCCAAAGCGCGTATTCTCTGATGCCACGATCATGTCACAATGCATCGCCAATTCGCAGCCGCCACCCAGGGCATAGCCACCAACTGCTGCGATCAATGGTTTATGAATGCGCCGAATGCGTTCCCAGGTTTGGAAATCACCGAGCATCATCTCAATTGGTGACTTATCGGACATTTCTTTGATGTCGGCTCCAGCTGCAAACGCTTTCTCGCCTGCACCGGTGATGACCATGCAGCGAATCTCTTCATCGCGATCAAGCTCCTCTAGCGCATTGGCAAGTTCGCTGACAAGCTGAAAATTAAGTGCGTTGAGTTCATTTGGCCGATTCAGGGTGACAATCCCAACGTGCTCATCGTGGTCAACTAAAATAGATTGGTAAATTGACATGCCTCTCCTCCTTTGAAGTTTAGAGTAATTTCATGGCCTGCTTGCTATCAACTGTGAATGAGGTGAGCTCCGGAAAATAAGCGTCATTCCCCATTTCTCATAAAAGCGCGGAGCGCTCGTGCAGACTCCTCATCCATGTGATAACTCTCAGCATCCGAGGGGAATGTCCCCGCCTGGACATCGGCGAAGAAGCCTTGCAGGGCCTCGGCAGCTACATCGGCCAAGTGAGCGTACGGACGAACGAACTTGGGAACCCGTCCATCGTAGAGACCCAGCACATCGTGAAAGACAAGCACCTGTCCATCGCAGTGTGGCCCTGCGCCAATGCCAATAGTTGGAACCGGCACTTCCTGCGTCACGATCTGTGCCAGCACATCAGGCACCCCTTCCAGAACGATCGCAAAGACGCCTGCCGCAGCCAGTGCATGGGCATCAGTCACCAACTCGTGGGCTGCCTCGGTCCTCTTGCCCTGGACCCGGTAGCCGCCCATGACGTGGATCGATTGTGGGGTAAGCCCCAGGTGTCCCATCACTGGAATCTCGGCAGCGAGGATCGCTTCTATCACCGCCAGTCGTTTGCGGCCTCCCTCAAGTTTCACGCATTCCGCCCGACCCTCACGTATGAAGCGGCCCGCATTGCGCACGGCCTCCTCTACAGAGACATGGTAGCTCAGCCAGGGCATATCGCCTACGATCAAGGCGCCGGGTTTTGCTCGTGCTACAGCAGCCGTATGGTGAATCATTACATCCACTGTGGCGGGGAGGGTATCGTCATATCCTAAGACCACGTGCGCCAGCGTATCACCTACCAGGATTATATCCGCTCCGGCTCTATCAGCGATGCGTGCCGAAGGGGCATCATAGGCTGTTACCATTTTGATCTTAGGCCCACACTTTCGAGCCTGTATAGCAGGTACTGTCACTTTCTCCCGCATCGTCGTCCCTTCCTTCATACTCAGAAACAGTTCTCCCTGTATCCTACCTCCCATCTGCACGAAGCAGGAAATTATCAATCAAACGCGCCGGACCTACTTTATAATTTCGTGGAGCACCTGCGGATTGATGAAGGCACAGTTGGTCGGGCTGATGGCATCCAGGAACAGGCGCAGGCAGAAGACGAGCTTACGCTGCTGGTATTCATCAAGGCCTTCAACCTCAGAAGTGGTCTTAAGCAACGTTGTAGCGGCCGGTGCGATAGAGATAACTTCTTGCCTTACACTTAACGAACCGACTTCAGTTCGGTCTCTTCTTCAACTTCGTAACTTGTGGTCACCTCCGCCACTTTGCCAAGCATTGCAATCACCGGACAATAACGGGTTACGGAAAGTTCGATGGCTCGCGTTACAGCCTGCGGATCAACATGTTGGCCCCGCACCCGGTAGAGTACTTCGATCCGGGTGTAGACCCTCGGGTGCTGGTCCGCCCGGCTCCCCTGCACTTCCACGCTGAGGCCGCTGACCTGTTGGCGTTTCTTACGCAGGATCGAGATGACATCCATGGCGGTGCAGCCAGCCAGAGCCTGCAGCAGCAATCGAGGAGGCTGGGGGCCGGCACCCACGCCGCCCACGCTCTCCTCGGCATCAAGGTCTATGCGAAACCCCTCTACATTTCCAACAAAGTGCATGCCATCTGCCAGGGTGGCAGAGGCGGTTTCCGGCTCCTGGTCTTTGTTCTCTGTTGCCACGTTCGACCTCCTTATGTCTAGACTGCTCCTCATAGAAATAAGAACGAACACAAATCTATTGATAATGTATCTCGTCCCCAGAAGTGATGAGCCGGGCACCACGTTGGAACGTCGTCAAGTACACGAACCATTGGAACCCGACCACCAGGCGGTTGCGAAAGCCGATCAAGAACATGAGATGCAGGACCAGCCACATGACCCATCCTAGCAGACCGGCGGTGTGAAAATTGCCGATCGAAGCGATGCTATAGTAGCGTCCCACCGTGGCCATAGTCCCTTTATCAACATAGCGAAAGGCCTCGGGGTGTGGTTTGCCAGCGATCCGGTCAGCGATGACGGAAACGACATACTTTCCTTGCTGGATCGCCACCTGAGCGACTCCTGGCAGCGGCTTACCATCCTGAGTAAAACTGGCCGTATCCCCAATGACAAAGATGTTGGGATGCCCTGGAACAGACACATCACTGCCGACCTTGACACGCCCTCCTCGGTCCTTATCAGCACCAAGCCACTCACCTGCCGGTGATGCTGCCACCCCTGCTGTCCAGATGACCGTTTTGGCGGGAATACGTTCTCCCCCAATCACGACCCCCTCACTGTCGATTGCTTCGACGGGAGAATTGGTTCGCACTTCGACCCCCAGACGCTTGAGGGCTGTATGCGCTTTTTTTGCTAATCCCTCATTGAAAGGCATCAGGATGCGTGGAAGCGCCTCGACCAGCACAATACGAGATTGCTCTGGATTGATCTGGCGAAAGTCCTTGACCAGGGTTTTGTGGGCCAGACCTGCAATCGCTCCCGCCATCTCGACTCCCGTTGGGCCAGCGCCCACCAGCACAAACGTGAGTAGCGCTTTGCGCTGCTCTGGATCGGTCTCCCGTTCTGCCATCTCATAGGCCAGCAGTATCTTGCTTCGAAGGGCGGTCGCCTGGACAATCGATTTGAGCCCAGGAGCGGATTGTGCCCAGTCGTTATGCCCAAAGTAACTGTCGCGTGCACCAGTCGCCATGATCAAGTAGTCGTAGGGCACGGATTGACCATCATCCAGGAGCACTCGCTGGGCCTGTGTATCCACCCCCGTTACCTCGCCCAGCAGCACCTCAGTGTTCTTTTGTTTGCGCAGCACGCTGCGAATCGGGGATGAGATTTCCGCCGGGGAGAGCACAGCCGTCG
>Ga0207684_10002744_pt1 | contig 17540 bp, 15 predicted proteins | sample KBSK5501metaG_FD_184342 | JGI IMG/M metagenome (GOLD analysis project Ga0207684, IMG submission 184342) | Corn, switchgrass and miscanthus rhizosphere microbial communities from Kellogg Biological Station, Michigan, USA - KBS K5-50-1 metaG... | ecosystem: Host-associated > Plants > Roots >...
CCGTCTGTATTTATGAATTGCTGGCGGGTAGAGCGCCTTTTGCTTACAAATTTATTGAGCAGATGTGGAACGCGCATTTGAAGGAAGAGCCACCCGCACCACAACAATGGAATCCGCGGATTCCGGTAGAGGTTAGCGCTGTGCTGACGCGCGCGCTGGCCAAGGATTATCACCAGCGTTACAGTACCATAATAGAGTTTGCCGAGAACTATACCAGCGCGGTACAAACAGCTCTACAACGCTATGCCTGCCAGCGCTGCGGACACCAGAATCGCAGTGGTTCGCGCCGTTGTAGCGCTTGCGGTGCAGATTATGATGACCGCAGTTGTCCTTATTGTGAAACACCCGTGCGCTTTGGGCAGCGCTGTTGCTCAATCTGCGGCCGACTTACCATACCGCCCACGATGGTGGCACATAGTCCTTTATCAGGAGTCAGCGCTCGTCAGGGACGCTATGTCATCAAGCATGTTTTGAAGCATACTGAGGAAACAAAAGTGATGACAGCCATCGCCATCGATACTCGGGTGAATGATCAAAAGATTGTGCTGAAACGCTGGGAGTGTACCGATGTTCCTGTCGCTCGTCGCGCAAAAGAACTGATTTACTATGAGAAGGCGACCGAACCTCTATTACGGCTACACCATCCATTGATTCCTGCCGTACTTGACCGTTTTGTAGAGGGAAAACATTATTACCTGGTACTCAAGTATATCGATGGTGAAAGCCTGGAAGAACTGCTGCAAAAGCTGCTTCGTCCACTTTCCGAACGTGAAGTTCTAGGCTATATGAATAACATGCTGAATATCTTGATTGCTTTGGATCAGCAACGGCCTGCCTTACGACACTATGATATTTCGCCGTCAAATATCATCATCGAGAATACGCGCGGGCGTGCCATGCTAACAGGCTTTCAGATTCCCACACCTCCGCCTGAGAAGCAGAATGCGATGAGCAATCATCGCACAACACGCAAGATCGCTACCTCAGCGTATATTCCAGTGAAAGATACCCCCTACGATTACCGCACCTGTATTTACATGCTTGCTGCAAGTATGCACCATGCACTCACGAACGTTGCCCCACCCCATTATCCCGCGTTTCCAGCAGCACGCACGCTCAACCCGCTGATTTCACCAGAACTCGCGGCAATCCTAAGTCGCGCGCTTCAGGAAGAAAGGGAGTTACGTTATCAAAGTTATGCGGAGATGCAAAGGGATGTCAAAAAACTCTTATAAAGAAAGACACCTGAATATCTCGGCCAATACCGAGATATTCAGGTGTCTTTCTTTACGCTAGCCTCGCTGTTCAAGCGGTACATATTCCACATTCTTCGGACCAACGTATTCGGCACGAGGACGAATCAGGCGGTTATTGGCATACTGTTCCAGCACATGAGCAGTCCACCCGGTTACGCGGCTACACGCGAAAATGGGTGTATCCAGATCAATCGGGATGCCCATCATGTAATAGACCGAGGCCGAATAGAAGTCGACGTTTGGATACAGACCTTTCTGTTCTTTGATATATTCCTCGATAATATGCGAAATCTCGTACCAGCGACTATCACCTGTACGTTCACCCAGTTCTTTAGACATCTGTCGCAGGTGAGTAGCGCGAGGATCCTCAGTCTTATACACTCGATGTCCAAATCCCATAATGCGTTCTTTGCGCTCAATCGCTCCCTGAATATATGCGGGGGCGCGATCGACTTCACCAATTTTCAAGAGCATACGCATGACCTGTTCGTTCGCACCTCCGTGGAGTGGACCGGAGAGTGTACCAATGGCTGATGTAATGGCAGCATACATACTAGCCAGGGTACCGGCTGTTACACGGGCAGCAAAGGTAGACGCATTGAGTTCGTGATCAGCATGCAAGATGAGAACAACATCCATCAAATGGGATTCGTAGTCTTCAGGCATCTCACCTGTGAGCATATACAGAAAATTTGTAGCGTGGTTCCCACCTTTCAACGGAACAACTGGCTCTTTGCCATTACGAAGGCGATCCCAACCTGCAACAATGGTGGGCATTACTGCTGTCAGGCGAATTGAACGTCGACGATTTGCTTCAGGAGAGTTGTCACCAGCATCGGGATCAAAAGAGGAGAGTGCCGAGACAGTAGTGCGTAAAACGTCCATCGGAGTAGACGTTTTGGGTAGTAATCGCATGAACTCGCTTACAGGTCCGGGGAGCGCACGGTTTGCACGAAGCTGTATATTTATATCTTCTAGCTGCTCTTTCGTCGGCAAGACTCCATACCAGAGCAAGTAAGCAGTCTCTTCAAACGTAGAATAACGCGCTAAGTCGTGAATATCCAGACCAAAATACGATAGTTTACCAAGTTTGCCATCCAGGTCGCAGATGTAGGAATGCGCTGCAACGATGTCCTCAAGTCCATCTGTGCTCGCCATATGAGGTTCTCCTCCAGGGATGTATGCCTCGCATTGGGTAGAAGAACACAGGTCGGCATCCGGCCGGTTGGCGGATGTCACGAACTGTTGCTTCCACGACGAAGCAGACAACTTTCACCACAACAAAGAGTATGCGGTTCTGTAAAGTATTATAGTCAACAAAAGAGAGCGATGTCAACGGAAGGAGTAGGCAGCATGTCGCTATGCGGTATTTTCAGCGCAATGGTTTGCTCGTCTCAATCCATCGCTTTTCGACGATTGCGCAACTTTGCGGGTTCGTCGTCTGTGAACCACCAGAGAACACCACCTGCAAGTAAAACGAGAAGAGGCTCGATAGGAGCACGAAAACGCATATCCCCCCAAAAAGCGAGATTCTCGACAATGGTCAACGCAATCACAATATAGACAATCAGGAGCTGTTTTTTCCGGTAACGCCAGGTAACGAACAAGCCCAAGTATGCCAGGAGGAAGATGGGAATTGGCATGAGAAGAGTCATATACCATACCACCTGCGATGAGAAACGGGTTGGAAACTCTCTGAAAGGCAAGCCATTTTCAAGGGAGGTGTAAGGAGCCCACATATTGATCAAGTGAAGACTTAGCAATCGGGGCATATCACGCCAGTGTATCCCTATCCAATGTAATGCGTAATTCGTCGCGATTTGGTCATCTTCTACTTTATATTGTTCAGTATCCTTGCCTGCTAAGACCTCCTGCGGTAGGTCAGGTCGAGGGGTGATAAAGCGTGGTGATGTCCATAATCCTGTAGTACCTCTTAAAACAGTATCATTGTATACTCCCAAAAGGACGTCGCCTGTGCCAATTGATACCAGGACAAAAGAATGGGTCACAAGATAATTCCGATAGGTCCAGGGTGCAATGAGTACGGCTGCGATACATGTGATCGCCAGGATACTTTTGACGACTGTTTGCCAGATAATTCTTTCGCCAGCACAACCCCTATTGCCCAGAGGAAGAGCATACCGAATAAAATGGGCCCATTGGGACGGGTTAAGTTTGCCAGGCCCAGGAAGAGTCCACTCAAAATTATCCATCGCCGCTGTGCTGTTCGCTGCAATCGGTATAGTGAGTAGATAAAGGCTGTCAGCAGAAAGGTGTATAGTGATTCGGAATAGATCCATCCATCGTAGATGAAGAGACCAGCGTATAACGCTGCAATAATCCCTGAGATGAGTGCGATACGCTTACCAAACAGATCTCTAGCCAGGAGATAGACCAGCACACAGGTAAAGGAACCAATGAAACAATTCAATAGGCGCCCGTAGAAAACCTGTACTCCTGAGTCTATTAGTTGTAGGCTCGGCCATGGTGTAAAGCGGTAGAAAATGGAGAGAATAAAGGGCCAGAGGGGAGGTCTGCCTATCGCAGGATGATTAGGGTATATGCAGAAACAATGCTGATACACAATATTGTAGGCAATGTGATTATACAAGAGAGCGTCATTTTTGGCGATATAGTTACGAGCGGATGTGAGGTTATAGATAAGGCGAACGAGCAAAGCAAGAAAATAAATACTTATGAGAGGAAAATATTTTTGGAAACGTGTCATGGGGTTTTCCCGTTCACTGGCTGATATACTAGATAGCCATCAAAGACGAAACGCTTGTAACGTCCCGCTGAGAGCGCCACTCGCTTAGCAATAGCGCTGGCTTGAGCAGAACCTACGGGAAACATAATTGCCGAATGCGGATCAGCTTTTACGATCGAGTAATAGCGCGGAGGGCGAGTGCGAATATCTTGCAGGCGATCGTTGACTACGGCGCAGACGATCTGCTCTTTAGTCAGGAAAGCAAGGCGATTGCAAGTCCAGTAATCGGTATAAATATGGGTAGCTTTGATGCGCAAAAGATCACGAATGAGCGCGTTCTGTTGCTGGTTAATGGCCTGAGCTGTGGGTATCTCGTAGAATACACTGATAGTTCCCAGCAGTAATACAACCCCAATAAATAGCAGTATCCCCCGCCTCAATGCTAGCGTGATTGTAGCAAGATGTACGGCAAATGGATACCGTTTGCTCGCCGAGGAGTACTCTTGATAATTGTCATGCGACAGGCCCCAAAGAGGCGCAATCAGAGCAGGGGTAGCGATCAGCAAACCGATTAGATAACGTGAACTGTCTGAAAAAACCGCTGAAATTGGACCCGATGTATATTGCAGCAAGGTTAGTCCCGCGCTTCCTAACAGCACGAGACGAGCCAAGTGACGTATAAGATCCTGTCGTTTCACAGATGACCATGTCTGTTCTGAGGACCGCCGCCGGATTTTCCAGAGCATCCTGAGTTCATGAAAGACAGAAATTATCCAGAGCACAAGAAAACCAATACTCCAGCAGAGCGCTATGACAATCAGGCCCGAATTCCCATGAAGAAAATCAAAACAGCGAAATGCCGGTACACCTCCTCCATGTCCAATTAGCACCCAATCTGAATCGATGCAGAGTGGAGGAGCACCAACGGCCATAGGGAGAGTAAACAGCATCGTGCCCTTTACCTGGGCAAGAATTGGGAAATGGCCGTATACGGGGCTGCTATCTAAAATACTCCAATAATTGTTATGCAAGAACTTTATTTCTGCCAGGGTATTTTGCCACGGGGGCGCCTGGACGTTGTAGATAATTAAAGGGACCGCGCCGATAAGGAGACCCAGTAGCAGAGGCAAGATCGCTCCTCTCAGCAATTCACGCCAGCAGAATAGCACTAACAATAACCCTGACATCAAGATAATCGATAGAAAGATGTAGTCACTCCAAAAGCCGAGCGCTACAACGAGTCCCCAACAACCAAACGCAAGCATGCGCAGCCACTTCCTCTGTGGTGAGAGGTATTGATCAGAAGAGATTGCAAGCCAGGAGGCAAGAAGAAATGCTACTGCACCAAAGCATAGAATTTCAGGGTATCCACCATGAGCCATGAATTCGGTGAATATCATCATGACTGATCCGATACTTAGCAAAAGTAGTGTGACTAGCGCCAATTTTTTTGTATAGAGCAAGCTTGCCAGGAGATACATACTTACAAGGAAAAGGGCAAACTCCAGCATGGTACCGAGTCGCAGCGTAAATACTGAAACACCAAAGAGATGAAACAGCACTGCACCAAGATACGCTTCAAATGCGCCCATATAGACCTGCCCCCAAATGAAGATCGGAAAATCCTTGAGGGATGCAATATGGATGGCCATGAGACCCATCGTGCTTTCATCGCTGTTGGTTACTGGCCAACCCAGGGCTGTCAGCACAATGCGCAGCAACATGGCTAATGCAATTATCACCATGGCACACTTCGTATACAGGCTAATCCTGACCTTCTTCAGACGTTGTAGCATGTACAGAAAACTCCAATTCAAACGGATAGTTGTAAGTGAAGACCCCACCTCAAAGTATGAGCATGTGCTATTCCATTCTTTAGTACTAACGAGCGAAGGCCGCAAAAAGATTAATCTTTGTACTTTTTGGGAAGTATCTTGTCTACCTGCGAAATGTCATCACCAATAACCGTATGTATCTATAGAAACTCTCTTCAGGCAGCGGTACTCAAACTAGCTGAAACATGCTACACTAGCGAAACGAAATAAAGAGGAAAGAGGCAGCACAATGGCTGACCCAGCTCGAGAAGATGAGATGCTACTCATCAATCTCAGCCAAAAAGGGGATGTCAACGCATTTAATCAGTTGGTGTTGAATTATCAGCAGACAACGTACAATGTGGTACTGCGCATGCTTGGCGATCGTGATGCTGCTGCCGACGTGACACAAGATACCTTTATTGCTGCCTTTCGAGCCATTGAGTCATTTCGTGGAGGTCCCTCATTTCGTGCCTGGTTGCTTCGCATCGCCTCCAATCAAGCATGTGACTATTGGCGACGCGTTAATCGCCATCCCCAGGACTCGCTGGACACCATCATGGATGAAGATGAACCACACGATGCTGGTTTACTGAGTGCATTGGTCGCTCCAGAACAGGGAGCAAATCCCGAGGAGTTTTTGCTGAATCAAGAATTACAAGAGCTGCTTCAGAAAGGAATCCAGGAACTACCCCTCGATCAGCGAGTCGCGGTCATTTTGTGCGATGTGCAGGGACTATCCTATGAAGAGATTGCAACCAGTACTCAAACCAGTCTAGGAACCGTTCGGTCACGCATTGCGCGTGGACGTAAGCGTCTCCGCGACTACCTGTACCAGCACCGGGAACTTTTACCGCGTAGTTATCGTCTATTAACTGATAGTGAGTAAAACATTACGGAGTCTTTGCGTGGCACGATTACACGATGAGCATCTAACAACCGAGCAACTTTCAGCATCTTTCGATAATCAGCTCTCTCCCCAGGAGCAGGCTGTTTTTGATGCTCATATATCTACCTGCCAGCAATGCCAGGGCAATCTGGCTGACTTACGGCTGACGGTTGCCCTATTGCATGCATTACCTGAGGAAGAAGTGCCTCGCCCATTCGTCTTACCCAGCCGCATGACAACTGTTCCAGAACGAACTATTCGGCAAGACATAACACTCAACCCTGTTCCGCAAAGACAGCATACACAGCTCTCTACGCTCCGACGTACGATAAGGGTCGTGAGCACACTTGCAGCTGTACTAGCCCTGTTCTTTATCATCTCTGGCATTCTGCCATTCATGAACGTTGCTGGAGGTAGTTCTACCTCGACTGCTACTTCGAATAGCACGTTTGGTGGGGTGCACTCTACTGTCACTACTCCGGGTAATCATGTGACTACTAATGCTCGTCCTCAAGAAGGGGCAGCTGCTACTACAACGCCTACTCCGGTACCAACACAAAAGCGCTCTCCGACTGGCACAACTCGATCAAAAGCAAGCGATGGCACCCAACCAACAAACCAGGGTCCAGGAATCCCGCCAGTACTCGACCCTGGCCAATCGGCGGGACGCCTTAGCCTTGGTGTGACATTGCTGATCCTGAGCATTATTGGCTTGATTATCACAAGGCGTAAACGTGCCTCTTTGAATTCATAGAAGATATTACTGTATGCTAATTCCTACTGAGGAGAGACCTTGCTGCATAGTTTGAGGAGTAAGCGGCAGCACGAAGACGGAACGCACAATACTATTGCTATCGATAAAATAAGTAGTAGGAACAGCTGTTACAACATAGTCAGCATTGGTTGTGCCCCCTTTATCAAAAAGAAGAGGATAGGTAACATTAAAATCGTCGCCAAATCTGACAATATCATCCTTCGGATCAGCTTGATTGATGCCCAGCAGCGCGAATTGACCATGTACTCCATAGTGCGAGTAGATACGCTCCAGGTAGGGAACCTCTGTACGACAGGGAGAGCAAGATTCGGACCAGAAGTTGAGTATTACTGGATGTCCACGTAAAGCACGAAGGTCTATAGTACCACCAACACCACTACCACCATAAATCGGCAGCGTAAATGTGGGAGCCGCAGTGCCTATTGCTACGCCAGCGACTGGTTGTTGAGTTGATGAAGGTTGCAAGACCAGCCAGCCAAAAATGCTCACCAGCAGCGCACTCACGCCAAGCACGCTAAAAGCAACGATCCTGCGCCGATTGCGAGGTCTGCGCGGTAAACGTGCGTAATTGTCAGCCAGTTCCGCCTTCAGTTCCTGTCGCTGCATTCTTGCCAGATCTTGTTCTTTTTTCTCGTTTCCAAGTTTTTGGGCCATTATTTCCAACTCCTATCCAGAACATAGTATAAGCGCGAAGACAAGGTGACAACAAGGGTATTTGATGATCACATGAAAAATCTCAAAACTACACGAAAGATCCATCATTTCGCACAGATTTGCTTATATTTATGGCTTGACGAAAAGACCAACCAGGAGTATTCTCTAAAAGACCATTTGTGCTGTTTCACAACCTGAATAAAATACAAAGGTGGAACAAAACCATGACAAACAACTCTATTTTACTGCTCTTCGCCATCATAAATGTAGTAGTAACTGGCCTTTTTGCAGGGGTAGTCCTGCGCCAGTACGTACGACGAAGGCGTAACTCCCAACTCTACTGGTCTATCGCCCTGATTATGGCTTTTCTGGCCACACTAGCTTACGTACTCATGGTAATCGTAGGGCCGACGAGTAGCACAGGCATAGTACTCTTCCGCATCTATTACATTTTTGGAGCAGCTCTCGTTCCCGCCTGGTTAGGTCTGGGCAGTATCGCGTTGGTGGCAAGCCAACGTATCACACGTATTTGTCTCATTGTGTTAATCGTGCTGAGCATACTAGCGATAGTGCTTATCTCAACAGCCACCATTAATATGGCCAACCTCAGTCATATTGCAGGTACGCCAGGCACAGGCATCCTGAACCCTGGAGCATGGCTTGTAACCATTATTGTCTTGAACACTTTAGGAGTGTTGGCAGTGGTCGGCGTGGCAGTGTATTCGGGATGGAAACTGGTGCGCCGCCAGTCCAGCGTAGCAGGCATACAGACAATCAACCTCTTGTGGGCCAATTTGTTGATCCTCGTGGGTGTTTTGTTGAATGCCGCTGCTGGTACTCTCTCCCGCTTCTTTGGATTAGAGAGTAGCTTCTGGATCATCCAGGCGTTCGGCTGGACAGTGTTCTTCGCCGGTGTACTCCTCGCAAGCCGTCGCCCAGTCACCGCCAGGCAGACAGGTCTAGAAAAAGCTCGCCTTCCTGCATAAAGACGTAACCCTCTGCCCTATTGCCACCATAGGACATTAATGCGATAATACCCCACAGGATATAGAGCAGGAGGTCAACTCTTTTGGAAAAGAAGGCAGAGCAGGTACAGGGAGGGAAACAGGGTATACATACTGTGGATGGTAGCGCAGAATCAAAAACGGCGGACGAACTTGAGAAACTCCGGCACGAGGCTCACGCACACCTGCAAGCCAAACGATGGCACGAGGCACACACGGCATTCAACGAACTCCTCCAGGCTGATCAAGAGGATGTAGATGCCATGCTTGGACTCGCGTTAGCGCTGGATCGACTCGGTGACTACGAAAAGATGTACGAGATGGCTCAATCCGCTGCGCAAATTGACCCGGGCTCAGCGCTTGCCCTGGCCTGCAAAGCTCGAGCACTCCAGAAACTCGACCGCATCTCAGAAGCCACCATAGCTAATGACCAGGCCTTGCTCCTCAACACTAACCTGGCGCTGGCGTGGTTTAACCGCAGTGGGCAGCAACTACTACAAGATCATTCTGAAGAAGCTTTGCGGTATGTGGAACGCGCCATTGAACTCGACCCCGGCGATGCTCGCACCTGGTGTAACAAAGCGCTGGCGCTGCTTCGCATGAATAGAACATACGAGGCTTTGGAAGCGGCTAATCAAAGCCTCGCTCTTGACCCCGACTTTCTGCTGACCCTGGAGACAAAAGGTGAAATCCTGCGCAGGTATGCACGATTTGAGGAAGTCATTGTAACGATGGATCACGCTCTGGCACTCGCGCCAGACGATATCTCGGTTCTTAATCTAATGGCGAACGCGCTGCGCACGTTAGGGGAGTTTAATCGCCTTCTAGAGATTACACAACGGTTGGTGCGCCTCAATCCCGATAACCCTCTTTCCTGGGACTTCCATATGTCGGCCTTACGCGGCACAGCACGCTTTGAAGAAGCAAGCGAGGCCATCGACCATATTCTGGAATTTGACCCGACCAATGTACGCTACTGGATGATCAAGGCCGATAACCTGTACAGATTGCAGCGCTACCGTGAGGCAGTCAGCGCCTCTGAATACGCACTCAAGATCGATGATGAGTACCCGCCTGCCCGCAGGATTCACGAGAAGGCGATGCGCATGATGTACCAAGAGAAGAAAAGGAAAAAGTAAGCAACTTTGCTGCTCTACGACCCATTACATCTCCACCAACCGCTCCAATGCAGATAGCAACACATCATCCTTTCGAGCCTTTACATGCTCGCGCAGCCGTTCAGACACCACAACACGAATGCGACGTTGATGTTGTTCATATCGCGCTAAGTCATCTGGCTGCAGGCCAGTGGCCTCAACCCAGGTTACAAGGGAGTTCATACCAACAGGTGGATTGTTAAAGGTTACCCATACATCCATCTCCCACTTTTCTGGGCGTGGAATATCGAAGAGCACTTCATAATCTGCAATTTCTATTTCCAATGCATTCGCCAGTTCGACTGCGAGCAGTTGTTCGATACGTCGACGACGTTGGGTATCCCAGAAGAGCGCATCGAGGCGATGATAAAGGCGACCAGCAAGGCGGCTGATTTCTATCACACCTTTGTAGGGACGACGCATTTCTAAATCGTCTGCCAGCTTACGGGAACTGGTGGGCATATGCTGTTCTGCCAGCAGGGAGAGAAGGGAGGCATCGTTCAATCCCACCAATTGTTCGACTTGCAGAGCTCCACTCAATAAAGCCTCGTGGACAGCTCGCATCAGCATGACCTGTAACGCTCGAGTCGTGTGATGCCAGTAAATGTTGTCAAACATCTCCTGGCGAGCGTGGAGCAGCGAGTGCAGTGGGCTGATACCTTTGTGAGTTACCACGATACGTTGCTGACCATTGACATTAGGATGAATGCGTAAGGCTCCCTGTAAACGGGTGACATCAACGCCACCGTAAGGAACATTGCAAGCACGCGCATCACGCGGCAGGTAATCCAATTTGTCTACATCGAGTGCACCACTCAACAAACTACTGAACAATTCGTCATCGGCGGGTAACGTCTTCGTCTTGGGAGGATCAATAAAATCAGCTACACGCTCGGGCGCGAGGTGATAATCCCGCTCAAGGATCGTGGCTATTTCACTATTCTCAATGATCGAACGCCCCACCTTTTCGTGTGCGATGATTGGATAGCCCAGTTCCTCAATTGTATGCGAGAAAGGATAATGTCCGATGTCGTGGAGCAAAGCAGCAACAACAAGCGTTTGAACGCTGCTCACGGAGACACCAAAAAGCCCACCATCATCTCCTCGCTGTAGCAATGAGCGCAAAGCACGCACTGCCAGGTAATAGCAACCAAGGCTATGCTCATAGCGAGTATGCGTCGCTCCAGGCCAGATACGATAGACAAAACCGAGCTGCTTGATTTTTTGCAAGCGCAGGAACGGAGCAGTGCCGATCAATGTCTCCTCGCGGGGACCAAGGGGGATCAGGTCATAAAGGCTATCACGCACAGTAATGATGGGCTGTTCATCGGGTAACAATGGCAAACCAGCTGCATCGCTCCATTGGAGCACCATACCACGCTGCACAACATCATCATTAGGGCGATCATTCGCGCCTGGCTGTTGTTTTGCGTGTTCGCGTCTGGAATGCTTTTCTTGCATGCTCATGAGAGGATTGTATCAGAAGCCTTTGAAGAATGTCTAGCAGAATGGCCGTAGAGTGATTCTGATACGGACGCATAGCCGCAACACTGGCAACACTGCCAATATCGACGAAGAGGTGTTCTTGCGCATGCTCCATCCCAATGATGAGAAATGTGTTATAGTAAGGATATATCCCATTCCAGGATTATGCGACGGGATCGAATATCTTGCCCGTCGCATTACTTTATGATTCAAAGATTGAGATGATAGAGATATGGATGCACCTGCGAATATAAAAATGATTGTTATCGATATTGATGGTACATTACTTACACCCGAAGGAATTATCACTACCCCTACATTGGAAGCGGTACGGGCTACGCAGCAAGCGCGAATAGTAGTGACATTGGCGACGGCACGCCGTTACAGCAATACAAACATAATCGCAAATGATCTGGGTCTGGATACCCCGCTCATCCTGTACGATGGGGCATTGATTATACAACATCCACACAAAACAATCCTGCATATACAGCTTCTACCGGCTAATGTGGGACAACAGGCAGTAGATATGCTCGTTCGCCACAAACTTCAACCAGTCGTACACCCTTTTAAGGGCACAGAAGAGCAAATATGGACAGGGCCAGCTGCATTTGATAATCCCTGGGTAGTTACGTACTTCGCCAGCGCCCCAGAGCAAGTGCAACGTATGCCATTTGAGAAACTCTGTACAGGACACCCTGACCCGATACGGGTAGTCGCATTTGCTTCTGAAGAGATCATCTATACATTACTGCCAGAAGTTGCTGCGCTCGATTGCAATTGGACAATCACCAGGCGTGGCAATTTTGGCAGCGCGGAATTGGCAATAATGAACTCATCATGTTCTAAGGCCAGCGGCGTCATTGAACTTGCTCGTTATCTCAGCATTCCTCTAGAGCAAATCATGGCGATTGGGGATAACAACAATGATATAGAGATGTTGCGAACGGTGGGTTGGGGAGTCGCGATGGGGCAGGCCTCCGAGGCTGTAAAATCTGCTGCGCGAGCTGTTACAGCCAGTAACAGGGAAGATGGAGTAGCCAAAGCAATCGCATACTATACGTTGCGCAATGCAACCACCGCCGACTCAAACTCTCTCAACCGCCTGACCTGCCTGTGATTAGGCGCAGCCTGCCAACGTTTCTGTTCCACCAAATGTAAAGCATCCTGCGCGTGCATTCCATTGTAGACTAGTACAGCACTGGTAAGTAGGACACTACGTCCAACGCCATGCTCACAGTGAATCAACACACGTTCCCCTTGCCCCATTCGCTCTTGCACCCATTGCGCACCCTGTAACATTTGCTCAATTGTAAACGGCCGGGTATCGGCAGTAGGCAGGTATAATAGCTCAATATGCTCCTTAGCTAATGCCTCAGCATCATCACGATATTCCGAACGAGTATCCACGGCATAATTTATACCTGCCGAGGCCAATGCCTTGATATCCTCCGGGTGAATACGACCACCGACAGCAAGATGGGGTGTTATCCAACTCATATCGAGTTTGTCTGGTAAAGGGATATGCAAGGCTTGAGCTATATGCTCGGCTTTTGAATCCTCTGGGAAGAGAAACGCAGCAACACGCGTCCAGCCTCGATAGGATAGACGCACAATGCCGGTAAAGAACCAGTGTGCGCCCGAAAAATGTACATCTGGACGTTCTACGGGCAAAGTTTCAGGGGTATCTGCAGGAGGAGTCACTTCGGGATTAGTAGACATAAATGTAGTATCCCTTTCATCGTGACGCCACCAAGGGCGGCAGTGTCACATCGGTGGACCCGGGATCTAGTTTCATATTCGGATTATCACGGCGAATAACACGATTTAAGGCAGCGATCGCGCGCTCAATCATGCTGTCATCAGGCTCGCGCGTGGTCAAACCCTGTAACGCTAACCCTGGCGCAAGTAACCAGCGCACGACTCGATAACGATAATTCGCCGCTCCCAGACGCATCAATTCATAAGCGATTCCGGCTACCACAGGCACCAGCAAAACTCGAGAGATGATCTTGATCAAGATCGAGGGTGAGCCAACAAAGGCAAATACCACGATGGAGACGACAACAACAAGCAATAGAAAGCCTGTACCGCAGCGTGTATGGACACGTGAAGCCTGGCGCACATGCGGAATATCCAGAGGTTGATTGTGTTCCATTGCGTTTATAGCTTTATGTTCAGCGCCATGATAACCAAAGACACGCTGAATATCAGGAATGCGGCCAATCAAGTATAAATAACCGATGAGCAGTCCCAGGCGAATCAGCCCCTCGATTGTCAGGTTAAGCCAGCCTCCGCCAGTTTGATTACTGAACAAACCGGCAATAAGCAGTGGCGCCAGGAAGAAGACAGCAATAGCAAAGCCTAAAGAGATAAGTAAGGTGAATACAAGCGCTGCTCCGCCTATCTGAGGTGGTATCTCGGGTTTTTCAGGCAGAACATCGGGAGAATTGCCAGCAATCGAAGTATCAACCTGGCGTATACCCGGCGTTTCAGATTCGACAGTGGGCGCATCTGGATCAATTGCGCCGGTGGCTACATTTGCAGAAAGGGTCATGAGACGGGTTCCCAGGACCAGCATTTCCCACAATAACAACATCCCTCGTAAGAATGGCAGTCGAAAGAGGCGATTCTGATACAGGCGTGGGTTCAACGCTTCCTCATAGAGATAGTTGCTGCCATCTGGTCGTCGGATTGCCATTGCGACCGATTTACGCCCTCTCATCATCACTCCTTCCATTACCGCCTGTCCACCATAATAGAAAGTTGCCATGAGAGTATCCTACCTTTCAGTTGGCCTACGGAGTATCAAGGTTTGTATCATGCACCTGTTTTGAAGTTGTTTGAGAGCGCAACTGCGAAAGGTCGTGCACTGGTCGTTGCAGAAAAGCTAAACGTCGTAACCTGCGGCGCAATGTACGCATTGGTGCCCGAGAACGCAAAACAGGCACCCCGGGTTGCAATACACTCGTAGGGACACCTGAACGCAGGCGTCGCGAGGCGACTCTACTCTGCCTCTTTCCTTCGACATTCTTCCAGACACTGGGTATGCTAGCTGGAGGAAGAAAACCAAGAATACAGTTCGCAATATCGAAAGATGCTCGCGGACGAGAAATGCGCTTAGCGTTTTCTTGCTCCTGACTTAACAATTCAGAACCTGGCTTCAACAGGCGACGCAGTATATTAATCAACTCAACCGAGTCATATGCCAACATGCCAACATTGTTTTCCTCAACATAGGTCACATTCCCTTCTTCCTGGCCAGGAACGTAGCCGCTAAGAATGATCGGAAGATTACATGCCAGCGCCTCACATATTGTTCCAGGGCCAGCTTTTGTTACAATCGCATCTGAGGCATGCATCATTTCCGGCATATTCTGCACAAAGCCAAAAACCTTCGCGGGAACATGTAAGCTCGATCGTATACGTTGAAGTTGAATGTATAAATGCTTATTGCGCCCGGTAATAATGAGCAACTGTACAGATAAACGCGCCTGGGAAATAGCATGCACGGCTGAACGTAATCCCATCGCTCCTTCACCACCACCCACCAGAAGAACGACAGGAAAGCCAGGCTCTAACCCCAATTTACGCTGCAATTCCTGTTTGCCCTCCAATGGCAGTGTAAACTTAGGATCGATGGGCATTCCCATGACATGGACACGTACAGGATCCATACCTTGCTTTAAGGCAAGTTCCCTGGCATAGTCTGTTGGCACTATATACGCATCCGCTCCTGGAGAAAACCAGGCATGATGGACACTAACAAGGTCAGTAACCACTGTGATGAAAGGGATATGGACATCTAACTCTTGCAGAGTACTAATCGTTACATGATTGAGTAAAGGGTGAACAGAAACGATTACATCAGGCTTAACACTGGTTATCAAGCGCAGTAGACCATTATGAATAAGAGGTGTTGAAACTGTCTTCATAGCTGAAAATCTTTGAACCTGGTTACTGAAATGAAAAATACGCCCATAGAGTTTCGGCCTATAGCGTATCGCCGGCCCGTAGAGCTTCACAGCCTCACGCAAAGGAAAACGACTATAATCTTCAAATACATCGACAATCTCAATGCGATAGCCTGGTTGGGAGGGCATGCTCCTTTGCTCTTCAGCGTCAGTTTGTTGCTGTATCAGCCATTCCTCTTGCTTTTTTTGGGCGATAAAGGTTATGGCATTGCGAATCGCGTTTGCGGCGCTGCGATGCCCTGCCCCAGTATCAGCAATTAGAAAAAGTATAGTTCTTTGAGGCCCACTCAACGGGTATTTCCCTCTTAATGTACGTTCAAAAAATGTAAATGTACAAATAAACAGGGATAAAGGAATGAAAAACAGCCTTTATCCCCGTATCCTCATGTATGAACAGCTTACTCTTCTTCCTGCAAATTGAATCGTCTGCGGAAGCGCTCCACACGTCCGGCAGTGTCAAGAATGCGCTGTTGCCCGGTAAAAAATGGATGGCAATTTGAACAGACATCAATCTTCAACAGAGGCTTGATGCTGAGTGTTTGAAAGCTATTTCCACAGGCACAACTTACCGTGGCTTCGACATATTCTGGATGTATTCCTTTTTTCATAGTAACCCCCGAGTAATTACAACAGTTATGGTTGCGAGCATGATTGTACACGGACGGGACTCTTCCGTCAAGAGAGTAGGTCTGTAATCACAGGAAAGGCGAGGCTTGTCTTAGCCTTTGATTGACCACCCTACTAACCATCTACTACGCATTTTTCTTATTCTATCACACTATAACACTTTTTGAAGCTTGTTTATGCCCAAATTCAAGTCGAGGGATGTTGTCTTTTAAGAATTTTGTCTATTCTGTAAAGCTTCAACCCAATCAGCCGCTTCCCCTGTCCTTGTCCAGTGTGAACTATTACCAATACCCCTGTTGAAGGTTGTTTCATAACCGAGCATCACTACATATTCTTTCCTATATCTAAAAGTGAACGCCTCACACTCCAAATTTCCTATATAAAAGGAGGCGCGTTGCTTGAGAGAGTCCAGATCTTTGAGGGGCGCATATAAAAATACGCGCTTCTCGCCACGATTTTCCGCGCATAATAATGCGTCATCGAACAGATACAGACGTCCTCTCGCTACTAATTCACCTTTTGAGTTCAGAAGTGTCATCAGTGTGAAGCGACGAGGCTGGCGCACCGGCATGCGTTCAGCTAACTCCTGCTCAAATTGAGCGCGTTGCTCGGGCATCATACCCTCAAGATACAGGCGAACATACCGTGCTTCACCAAAGAGAAATCCCACGCCCTCCTTACCCTTGCTGGCGCGCAGGTACTCTTCTCCCTCGTCTACGGCAAAAAGAGCCTCTGACCAGGCCATCTCTTGCTCATCCATACCAGGAAACCGCACACGCAGCTTATCAGGTTCAATCCACACTCCTGAATGCGCATAGCCATATTGCAAGACAAGTAGCAGCAACAGAACAGCAACTGCGCACATCGCAATGATGTAAGAAGGTAAGAGCAGCCCATCCAGATTTATAGGCAGTATACGAAAACCTGCAAGTAAGGCCACCGAACCGGCAATTACTACCACAACAGCAGAAATGATAGTTAGAGTAGTGAGATGTCGAGTATGGGAAGTAAAACGATATCGCAGAATATTCTCACTATTCATAGGTTTACTGTCACTCCCAATGTATGTGTGATCTTTCAAGCCCATACATTCATATGTATGTGGTACACTACTGTAACAAATTGTCTTTCTGCTGAAGTGTAACACATCAAGGAACCATTTTATAGCATGATCGAACGGTATTCCCAGCCAGAGATG
>Ga0207684_10002745_pt1 | contig 17539 bp, 14 predicted proteins | sample KBSK5501metaG_FD_184342 | JGI IMG/M metagenome (GOLD analysis project Ga0207684, IMG submission 184342) | Corn, switchgrass and miscanthus rhizosphere microbial communities from Kellogg Biological Station, Michigan, USA - KBS K5-50-1 metaG... | ecosystem: Host-associated > Plants > Roots >...
CCGTCGGGGGTGCCGGCTGCCGTCTGGAACTCGACGACGAGCCGCGGGGATCCCAAACTGGATCCAGCAAAGGCGGGGGTCTTCACCCAGAAGGACGAGTCGGGGAAGGTGGCGGCTGGGATGCCGGTCATGTGGTGGACCAGGATTCCGGCGTATCCCTTCGTGAAGGTGGGTGCGTCGTTGGTGGTCTGCAACTGGATCGCCTGGCCGTCGGTGTCGCCAGGCGGCTGATCGCTGGTGACCAGCCAGCCAGCGAGGGCTCCGTCGCCGCCCGAAAAGAAGCTCAGCGTCGGGGATGCGGGGCCGTCGGCTGCGAGCGCCGTGGCCGACGTTGTGAGTATGACGGTGAGTAGCGCGGTTGTGGCCGGGACTATCGGCCACCGGAATCGTTTCACGGTCGTCCCCTTCATTCATCGGTGGTGAAAAGCCATGCGGGAGCGTTGAAGGGCACCGATGCCGGAGAGGGGCACGCGAGGTGAGCCGCTGTTTCTCCCGCCGCTGGCGCGCCCCGACGGAGGATTCGGGTCTCGGAAACCGTCATCGAAGTCGCTTCTCCTTCATCGGTGCTAGGTCTCCCAAGACTGCTTCCCATCGTTTCCCTGCCGAAAGCCCGAGCACACACACCATGAGAGAATTCTCATAACCAGATCTCTCAGCCCCGATCCAGCGCGTTCACGCGCAAAAACAGGTCTACGGGCACAAGAACAGGGCGCCACATTCGGCCGCACCAAGATCCAAGGCAAGAGCCTGCTGGCACGCGGGCTGAACCGCTGGCCGCCGCCACCAGCACCCCGGCCGGCGCGCTGGTGATCGCTGCCACCCGGGGAATTGTCCTAGGAGCGGGCGAGACAAGGCCAGGAACACCGCTCCAGGCACCAAGGGCACGATCAAGCAGTCGGGGCCCGGGATGCCACGGGGAAGCCACACGCCGAGGAGAAGGAACAAGGCGGGCTCACCCGCGCGCAGAACGTCTCGTTCGGCGTGGCGCCAAACGGCATCCGGCATACCCTGGCCGCCGAGCATGTCGGCGGGTGGGCGCGCTTCAGAGGCGCTTACCCTGCGTGATCCGAAGCTCGCCGCCGGGAATGAGATCGGCGAGCGCGGGGGGCGGAGAGGGACGATTTGAGGCGCCATGGTCCAGTGAAATCAGCGTTCTGGGCCGCTGCGGTTGCGTGTGCGAGCTCGTAACATCAGCCCCGTGGACATCGACGCGCTGCGGGCGCAGACACCGGGTTGTGCGGGGCGCATTCACCTCAACAACGCGGGCGCGGCGCTGCTGGCGCAGCCGACGCTGGACGCGATGACCGCCCAGTTGCGCCGGGAGGCGCAGCTCGGCGGGTATGAGGCCGCGGCCGGGGCACAGGAGTCGATCGCCGTCACCTATGCTGCGATCGCCGGGCTGGTTGGCGGCCGGGCCGAGGAGATCGCGCTGTTCGACAACGCCACCCACGCCTGGAACGCGGCGTTCTACTCTGTCCCGCTGCGCCCCGGTGACCAGATCCTGACCGGCCGCGCCGAGTACGGCAGCAACGTGCTGGCCTACTGGCAGGCCGCCAGCCGCGCCGGCGCTGAGGTCATCGTGGTGCCCAATGACGAGTATGGCCAGCTGGACGTCGCCGCGCTGGAGCGATTGGCGGGCGAGCGGACGAAGCTGATCGGGGTCAGCCACGTGCCCACCAGCGGCGGCCTGGTCCAGCCCGCCGCCGAAATCGGGCGGATCGCCCGCGGCTGCGGCGCTTTGTACCTGCTGGATGCCACCCAGTCGGCGGGCCAGTTCCCGGTGGACGTGACCGCGATCGGCTGCGACCTGCTGACCGGCACCGGGCGCAAGTTCCTGCGCGGCCCGCGGGGCACCGGGTTCTTGTGGGTCTGCACCGCCGCGCTGAACCGGCTGGATCCGTTCGTCGCCGAAATCGGCTCGGCGACCTGGGACGGGCACCAGGGGTTCACCTGGGCGCCCGGCGCCCGCCGGTTCGCTACCTGGGAGCACAGCTACATCAATGTCCTGGGCCTGGGAGCCGCCGTGCGGCAGGCCCTCGACCTGGGTTTGGGGGCGATCGGGCAACGCGCCACGGCGCTCGGTGCCCGGCTCCGCGGCCAGCTTGCCGAGTTGCCCGGCGTCACCGTCCACGACCTCGGCCAGGTCCGCTGCGCCATCGTCACTGCCAAGATCAATGGGCTGACAGCCGAGCAGGCGGCCCAGGCGCTGGGCCGCGCCGGGGTCAATGTCTCCACCACGGTACCCGAAGACAACCCGCTCGACACCCAAGACCGCGGCGTCCACCCACTGATCCGGTTCTCCCCGCATTACTACAACACCGAAGATGAGATCGACCGGACAACGGAGCTGGTCGCCGCCCTGGCCCGCTGATGGGCAGCGGATAGGACGCGCCCGAAATTCAGATCGGCTGCGGGCCGTCAATGACTCATCCCTACCGGAAGCCCCAGCGCCACGGCATTCCCCGGGTGGGTCTAGAACAATTGTTCCCGGGTGTCTTACCCCACTCAGTGACGTGGTCCCAAGCCGCCCAGGACACGGCGATGCGCGCCGCGTCCAGGCCAGGGCCGATCACAGAGGGTCAGGCGAAGCATCCCACCACGAGGACGCCGAGCGCCGAATATTTGCTCATGCGCCGGCGTGTACTCGAGCGGCTTCCGCCGCGCCGAACAGCCGGCTATGGTCGCCAGCTGACGGCGGGAGTGCATCGTCCACGTCCACGTCCGCGCAGCCATCGCGGATCTTGCCGGGTGCAGCGGTCCATTTGGGATCTGTCTCACATTTAGAGTTCGTACCGGTAGAGATCGTGTGTGGCCGTCATATGAGCGCATGCGTTCAGTGCATTAGCAGGCTCGATCTTCTTGTTGAGGACAATCAAAGACTTGTGATCGGTTCGTTCAGTTTGCGGCTCAGTCAAGGCATTGCCTCTCTGTGCGAGGACGCGATCTCGCCATTGCTTGCGCGGGTAACTTTCAGTGCCACTCGGCGTCGGGTTTGCAGGTCGTTTGCAGGTGACGGTTAACTTGACAGGCCCCTTGTTGTTGTTCATCTGATGACGGGGAGTTCGACGTAGGAGGGGCTGACTGGGCCGTGGCTGATTCGGGCGGTGTGAAGGTTCCATGCCCGGGTGGCCTCATCCTGGAGGCTGCGTTCCTTATCGTCAGGAGGCCGGTAGGAGGGGTCCCAGGTGGCGCGGCGGATGAGCTGCAGGGGGTGGCTGTGCCGCATCGCCTCAGCCTTGAGCTGCGCCCGGAAATCCTCGGCGACGGGGGCCTTGCCGCGTGCCCGCCAGCCGCGGCGGGGCTCAGCCTCCTGGCCGCCCTCGGGAAGCTGATCGGGCCGTGCGACGAGGACCACGTCGCATCCTGGTTCCTCGTTGAGGACCGACAGCTCCTCCATGTACAGGTCCACGGCGGACCGGACGGCCCTGGCCGGGTTCAGGGAGGCGAGGTTCTTCAGCGCCCGGTGGCTGAGGGGGCGTTCCAGCCGGGAGTCGAAGATGAGCGTGGAGCGGAAGCCGGTGCTGGTATCGAATCCCGGGAAGGGCATGAACAACCGCCCCAGGCGGCTCTTCTTTCCCTCGCAGCCAGAGTTCGGCGGTTTGCCCAGTGCGAGCCAGGTCAGATCCGGCGCAGGACGAGCACCGCGACCGGGCGGGCTGGTTCCTTGAGAGGCTCTCCGCCACCGGTTCCCGCAGGCGGTGCCTGAAAGTTCACCGCACCAGCACCATGAATCCGGTCGCGAGGCTCATCGCTGCGTGGCATAGCGCGTCCGCGCTCCTGCGGCGGCCCGCGGAATATATCCACGGGACCGCCGCGAGCAGGAAGTACGTTGTGAGCAGGGCGGCAGCGGGGCCTATGGGCATCGCCACGATCATCCAGGTCATGGTGCCTGCCATCAGGCCATGATGCACGGTGGCCGCCCGCCGGAGGCGCCTAGCCACTGATGATCGAGGCGAGCGTGACCGGTGCCGCGTCGTCGTAGGTGTCACGCCACGGCCACTCGGTGACGTACCGCTGCCGGCCTGATGGTGTCAGGTCGAGGAACCGGTAGGTGCTCAGCATCACGTCGGCTCCCATCGCGTACGCCGAGTAGGTGTGGAACACCCGGTCGCCGTCGCGCACGAACACGCTCACCCCGTGCGCGTCGGAGCCGGCGGGGGCGGCACCCTGGGGCTGGCCTTCCCGCAGCAGGGCCTCCTTGTCCTTGTAGTTGTACTCGATGGGCGCGACGGCCTCGTCGAAGCTGACGTGGAAGTCGTAGTTGAAGTCGCTGCCGTCCGAGGAGTACCAGGGCAGCGTCCAGCCCATCCGCTTCTTGAACTGCTCGATGGCCTCGAACGGCGCCCGCGACACCAGCGCCAGCGTGGTGTCCGCGCCCTTGTTCAGGTGCACTGGGTCCGGCATGTTGTCGACGGCGAACGAGCAGCTCGGGCAGCCCTGCCCGATAGGGTGCAGCCACATGAAGTGGTAGATGATGAGCTGGCTCCGGCCCTCGAACAGATCCGCCAGCCGGGCCTGGCCGCCCGGCCCGGTGAACGTGTAGTCCTTGTCGATCGGCACCATCGGCAGCTTCTGGCGCTCGGCCGCCAGCGCGGCCTGCGCCCGGCTCAGCTCCTTCTCCTTTGCCAGCAGCTCGAGCCGGGCCGCCAGCCACTCTTCGCGTGACGCGATCTTGGTCATAGTGACCACCTCCTGTCTATGTAGATCCAGGAAGGGGCCGGGACTCGCCGCTAGCCGACGGCACCATCATCTGGGTGACTGGTCCCGCGGTGTAAGTGATGTGGCGTGATGGGCCGAGGCAACGCGGCTCGCGGAAGGACACGAGATGCAGTCAGCGTCAGCGAGGTGTGGCGGGGACCTGCCAGGCGGGATGGCGGCCGAGGAGTGCGACGAGCCGATCCCCTGGGGTGCTGGATGCTGGGGCAGGGACCGGGTCGGCGAACAGGCCGGCGCGGGTGGCGTCGGTGACGAGCAGCGGTGCGATCTGCAGCATCCGTTCAGCCAAGGCGGAGGGGATGGGCTGCCGGCTGCCGCACGCGGCGGCGATGTCCCAGGCGTGGACGGCGACCTCGATCGCGCCGGCGCAGGACATCAGGCTCGCGGTCAGGTCGTAGGCACCGAGGGTGACCAGCTGGCCCGCAGGCGCGGTCGTGCAGGCGGTCAGCAGCCGCGCGCAGCGCAGGCGCAGGGCTACCACACGATCTGTGATCGCGTCCGGGGCCGCAGCTGCCGGTTCAGCGCTCAGCGATCCGGTGGCGAGGCCCTCGGCCAGCACGCCGACGGACTCGTTGAGGTGATCCAGCAGCATGCGCAGGTCCCAGCTCACGCACGGCGTGGGCCCTTCCAGCAGGTCTGGCGTGACATGCGGGGAGATGGCCAGCGCGTAGCGGACCGCGTCTTCCAGCTGGCTGCGGCCATCGGTCAGGGTGAGCATGGCCGGCTGCTCAGCGGAAGGCGCGCGGCACCGGGGCCGGGCGCGGCATGGTGGGTTCGGGGCAGCCCGAACGTGGTGAACAGGCCAGGGTCGAGGAAGATGACGATCCTGCTGATCCGCCCGCGGGCGGTGCTGAGTACCTGGATGGCGTGTGCCTGGTAGCTGCCGTCTGGCTCGCGGCGGTAGCAGGCGAACGCGGGCTGGCCGTTGGCCACGGCAGGGATCACCGTGAACTGCCCGGGACCGGTGAGCACATGGGAGGCGAGGAAGCGGCTGACCGGGCCGGCGCCGGCGAACCAGGCCGGCAGCGGCGGCATCTCCAAGGCGACGTCCTCCGTGACCAGGGACACCAGCGTGGCCAGGTCGGCGTTCTCGAAGGCCGCGGCATACCGGTCCGCCAGCTCGCGCTGGCGCGGGTCGGCCGGCTCGGCGATGTCCTCGGCGGCGGGGACCACCCGCTCCAGGTGGGCGCGGGCGCGCCGGAGCGCGCTGTTGACCGCGGTGGTGGTGGTGCCCAGTACCTGGGCGGTCTCGGCGGCGGGCCAGTCCAGCACGTCGCGGAGAATCAGCACAGCCCGCTGCCTGGCGGGCAGGTACTGCAAACTGGCGATCAGCGCCAGCCGCATGCCGGCCCGGGACGCCACGACCGCGGCCGGGTCGGCCGGCTCGGGATGGTTCATCGGGCCAGGGAACGGCTGCAGCCACGCCACATCACGCGCCGCGGCGTCGACAGGCCCCTCGGGATCGTCCCCGGGCGGGCCGAACCCGGCCGGCAGCGGGCGGCGGCCACGGCGCTCGATCGCTCTCAGGCACACGTTGGTGGCGATCCGGTACAGCCAGGTGCGCAGCGACGAGCGGCCCTCGAACCGTGCATACGATCCCCAGGCGCGCAGGTAGGTCTCCTGCACCAGGTCTTCGGCCTCGTCGGCGGAACCGGTCATCCGGTAGCAGTGCGCCACCAGCTCACGCCGCAGCGGCGCGGTCAGGCGCTCGAACTCCTCACCGGGCGTCATCCCCGCCCTCCACAGGTCTTGTCGGCGGCGGCCGACGTCGGGCCGCTACCTGGTTAGATCCCGCAGCAGGCCGGAAATCGCCGGGCAGCCCCAAATCCGGTTGCCCGGCGAATTCGCCAGGCATGGCGGACCTGCATTGATAGGCCGCCCGTGCTGGGCGGTCACGCCTTCGGGCCGCCTATGACGAGGGGGACACGGTCGTTCGGGCCGGCACAACGCCAGCCCGCGACGGTGCGCGCCGCATGGCCGGGAAACGACAATCGTAAGACGCGTGCCCGGGGAGGCGCAGACATCTGGTAGCGCAGCCCCGGGACGTGAGGTCAGCGGATGATGATCTCGCCCATGTCGATAGCGACCATAGGCGGCTCCGAGACGAGCTCGTGGTCGCCCTGCCAGGGGTAGGCCCGTCGCGCGGTGGGGACGATGATGCCGTCGACGTCGCGGTAGCCGGTGGCATGGAGCTGGCTCGGCGGCCCGCCGAGGATGTCGATGGTGAAGTCATGGCGGCGCAGCAGCCCATCCGGGCCGAAGCACGAGATCTGCTGGCGGGTGTGGCTTTTGATGTGATCGGGGAACGTCACCTTCAGCCGCCGCCACGTTTCACCGCCGGCCTCGATCGGGGTGATCTCCTCGGTGACGAACCCGGGCCAGGTGTAGAGGAACGGCGTGTTCAGGTACGTCCACAGCGCCTGCCCGGTGAAATAGGCGAGATGAATGTCGTCCCACGGGGTCTCGAACTGATGACCGTCAAACGACCTCTCCGGGTCGTCGCGTGCGCCGATGAGCGCGCCGTCACGGCGCTGCAGGACGACCCGGTGGGGCTCGAAGACCGACCGTCTGTCTTCACCGGCGAAGTCCATCGTCAGCAGCTCCCGCGTGGTGTCCACCTCGAAGCGAACGTCCTTGAGCGCGTCACCCTTGCCCTTGACGTGCCAGAAGGCCCCGGTGATCGAGGCGTCGACGGTGATCGACTTGACCCGGTTCCATCGGTCCAGGCCGCCGTGCGCGGCGACGGCGCTGTCGAGTAGATCTTTCATTTCTGCTCCTGCCTGTGGTCGGGGCTCCTCCTTCATGCGGCCGGAATCAGGCCGCTACCTGGTTAGATCCCGCAGCAAGCCGGAAATCGCCGGGCAGCTCGAGAGCAGGTCATCGAGCCTGGCGAACACACCGACATACCGGTCCTCGAAACGCCGCAGGACCCGATCCAGCAACTCCTCAATGCCCTCGATGAACTCCGCGAACTCCCCGTCAGCGTCGCGTGGAGCATCAAGCGCCCGCCTGTGCGCCCGCGCCGCCAGACCAGCCGAATTGCCTTCACCGGTGAGGCCCAGCCAAAACTCCGCCACCGGCTCGTTGTGGGAGATGCCCAGCTCATCCAGCACCGCGACAACGCTGGCCCGATGCCCCCTCCCACGCTGGAATGCCGGATCAAGGACCCAACGCACCGCGCTCTCAACGTCACGCAGCAGATGCGCCACCAGGTGAGTCACAGTCCGGCGCGGTGGCTGCTCAGCCAGCAGCCCACAGGCATCGATGAAGAACGCCGCCGACCCCTCGCCAAGCTGGCGCAGCCGCCTAGCAACACTCTCCTGCCGAAGCGACAACGCAACCGGGGGGCCTCTCAGGCAGAGGCGGTAGAGCCATCGGTTACAGTCCATTCCCAGCACATACCGCCAGCCAAGAAGCCCGACGGCAGCCCATAATTCAGCGAGCGCCACACCGTGGGCCGCTTGCCTTCCGCACGGTCAAGGTCGATCTCGGGCACGCACACGAAGCGGCGCACACGCTTGCCTACGCGACACGCTTCGCGCCTTGTACCTATCAGGCTTACCAGGGACAGCACGGAACACAGTGGATGCGCCGATAGGATCCGAGGATCGAGCGTCGTTCCTGATCCCGGGACGCCTTGGACTCTTCACCACCCAGCCGGATGATCACCGCTACCCGGAAGCAAGCGGTTCGGTGAACCGCTCCTTCAGCCCCGAATCCGTCCGCTATTTGTCCGTAACCAGCGTGGTGCGGCGACATCTCCTGACCGACGATGACCGAAGATGACACAACGCGCGACGGCCCGCGAGTACGGGGAAACCCCCACTCACGGGCCGTTTGTGCAGGTGGTGGCAGGTCCAGGGTTCGAACCTGGGTAGGCTAAGCCGACGGTTTTACAGGGAGTCGGCTGGCGCCGCCGTAGATGCTTCCTACCTGCGGGAACGCCGTCCAAGGCGTGGACGGCTTGCGGCTCAACCACTCCTCAACCACGGGCCTCCGTAGACGGCCGAACGCGGCCGGACGCTAACGGAATGCTGACAGAATTAAGGCTCCCCGTCCCCCGCTAGCCCCAGCACATCACGCTTGAACTAGCGCAATAGTCCGCTCGGACGGGCCTCCGGAGGAGCGGCCGCTCGGGAGGCGCTGCCATGCACCGCTCTGACGTGGTCTGATGTACTGAATCAGGTGCTTTGGGTGCGTATGAGACGCCGGATGCTGGCTGGACGGGTCGCGCACAGCTCCTCGCTGCCGGATACCCGATCTAACGCGCCGGACGGGAAGGTCGGGCATGAGCGGGTCATCTGGTGGAGTCGAGTTCGAAGTCTTGGGCTGGCCGCCGAAGAAGAATGAGGCGAAGTCGCTGTTCGCCGCAGGCCACGTGCACGCCGACGGAGTGAGGGCACTGCTGGAGGCTGCACGGGACGCAATTCGCTGGGACGAGTGGAGTCTCGCGACTGGTGAGGTCGTCTTGGAATTGACTATCCGCTGCCCTGACCGTCCAGATGGCGACGCCACGAACTTCCTGGGCGGCGTGGCCGACGTCCTGCAGACGATGGTTTCGCCCAATGTCGACATGACCCATCTCGCCGACCTGGCTACCGTCGGCCTCTATCTCGACGACAAGCAGATCAGCCGCATCACCTACCGGGAGCTGCCTGCCGCAGAGGTGTCCTACCGCGTCCGAGTCTCCACCCTCAGGCAGCAAGATCTGCCAGAGTGATCGCTGCACAACTTTGGCCACTGACTGAGAGCGGACCGATGGGCAACCTTTCTAGCTTCTGCATCTACACGATGCGGCATTCAGCCCAACTCCAGGCACAGGCAAAGACGGGCGGCGCTCACGTCCTCACCGAGGGCAAGGCATGGACAACAGGCCACCTGCTGTGGGACCAGGCACGCCGGTCAGGCGAGCTGATGCCCCTCATCTTCTCGGCCGCCGAAGACGACACCGGCCTGATCTACTGGGCAACCATCGACGACATCACGATCGATGGGGAGGACCGGACAACCACCTGCACCTACTCCCACCTCAAGGCGATCACGCCAGCGCGCCCGCTGTCCTCGCTTCGCCTCAGGAGCACTGGCCGACCACTCTCCGAGGACTTCATCCGGCCGTACGCGATCTGCCACACCCCGGCCCTCCTGGCCTGAGGCGCGCCACCTCAAGGCTGGACCCGCTCGTGAGGTAATGCCGACACCTAGTCCGGTGGCCCACACTTTGTCGCATACCCGCCTAGGTTCCGCGGCCTCACCCAGAACGGCAACCCTCCGTAGCTCTCATTACCGCCTGTGTAATCTGCTTCTGGTAGCCGACGTCCATCGTTCTACGACATGTTTCTCGTCATCTTCTCGCATGCGCCCCTTCCGCAGGGTCGCTCAAGGCAAACGAGGTCTTCGCAGGCCTGGGCCAGCAACGCGCCTGCCTCGACGAACGTCAGTTCCTTCTCGCTGCCTCCAACGGAATGACGGCCGATGAGCGCACCGTCGCGGCCTCCATGGGGTGACGTTTGACACAGGCTGTGTTCTCAGGTACAAAACACAAGTAGCGAACGCAGCTTGCGTTCTCAGCCTAGAGAGGTGAAGCATGGAGCTTCCGGTTACTCGGTTCACTCAGGTTCATGCGCAGGGGTATGACGTCAAGGTCAGGCACGGTCTGGAGACCAAGATCGCTAAGGGCGCGCAGCCGATCGACATGTACCTTGCTGTGATCCCCGCTGACGTGCTCATCGACAAGTCCGCGGTGGACGCGCGCACGACAACCAACCCCGGTGGATACCAGCGCCAGGCGGTCCCATCCCGGGAGCGGGCCATCGCCAGGTACGTCACGCATAAGGGAGGCATCCTTCCCACGGCAGTGCTGGTCAACATACGCGACGGCGCCCAGTTCGTGCCCGGGGATGCCGATGGTCGGCACGGAATCTTGGTTATCCCTGACCACGAGAAATTCTGGGTCGAGGACGGCCAGCACCGCAAGGGTGGTCTCGCCGAGGCACAGACCAAATACGGGTTCGACCTTTCCTCCTATGAGGTGCCGGTTGTGTTCACCACAGTTCCCTATGAGGAGGAGCGCCGGATCTTTTATGTCGTCAACCACGAGGCAAAGTCGGTACCGACTGACCTTACGGCCGAGTTGATCGCAGAGGACACCGTCTCGAAGATCGAAGAAGGCGAGAGGCCGTCGGCGCAGGCGGTGCGGCAGGCGGTTGGCCAGTACATCGCCAAGCGGCTTGCTCAGGAGCCGGGGCCCTGGTTCGGCAAGATCAGGCTGGCTGAGCAGGGCAAGGAGGTTGCCAAGGCCAAGCCGGTGGGCACGTCCACGTTCGGCTCAACCCTGCGCCCCGTCCTGATGGACGCCTGGGTGCGCCGTACGTATGAGGGGCAGGTGCCTGACTCCAAGCCGTGGCGTGACCTGTATGAGGTGGTCCGCAACTACTGGCTGGCCCTGGCCAATCTCATGCCCGCCGCGTCGTCCGATGTAGAGCACTACTCCCTGCAGAAGCCGCTCGGGGCGTATGTGTTCAACCAGATCATGCCAGAGTTCCTCGACCTAGCCCGGAGAGCGGGAGAATTCTCGCCCAAATTCTTCCAGACCGAGCTGGAGCGCTTGGAAGTGTGGGTCACCGATGACCAGTGGAGCATTGTGGACGGTGCCCCTGAGCCCATGGTCAAGGCCAACAACCGGCAGGTCATCGAGCACATTGTCAAGCAGATGAAAACACTGCTGGACGAGAACCCGAGCCAGCATGTCCCGGACGTGGTGCTCCCGCAGGGCAGCGCTCCGGAAGTGTCCACAGAACTGTAGATAGCTGCTAGCAGGAGGGGTGGCCCGTCGGAAGCGCCCCTCCCCGGATATCAGCCCGCGGAAACTGGTCTCGATGCAAGCGTTCGAGTCTGAATCTATAGAAGTTGGGATGCTGATGGCTTGGAGCCGCGATGATGGCATCCAGGGGAGCAAGGAGACTGACCGGAATGAACAACGCCACGCTATGTATGTCGCTCATGCGGGCCGATACAGAGACCGAGGTCATCAGCATTCTGCGGACCGCAGGGTACTGGGACAACCCGTTCGTCTGGCGTCCGATCGGAGATGACGACAACAACTTCGCCACCATCGGCAACCAGCAAAGCGAGGCGATCGCCGCGCTTATAGAGAAGATAGTTAACGGCGTCGACGCCCGGCTCATAGATGCGTGCCTCCTGGTTGGTGTGAACCCCGAAGGTCTGGATGCTCCTCGATCTATCCGAGAGGCCGTCGCACGTTTCTTCCAAGGCAAGGAACATCCAACCGATCGTGACGGACGCATTGCCGAATGGCCGAACTCTATGGCAACTGAACAAGGCAGGTTGCTCACCGTATCGGCAACGGGGCGCATGCCGGCGTCTGGCAAGCCGTCGATCTCCATCGCTGACCAAGGCGAGGGACAGACGCCCGGCTCATTCCCCAATACGTTCATGTCCCTGCACCGTAGCAACAAGCTGCGCATCCCATTCGTCCAGGGCAAATTCAACATGGGGGGCACGGGAGCACTGCAGTTCTGTGGGGGTGAGTCGAAGCTCCAGCTCGTTGTGTCCCGCCGCGATCCGGCCCTGCTGGAAGACGGCGCGTCCGAGCGAGACTTTCACTGGGGGTTTACCGTAGTCCGGCGTGAGCCCCCTGCTCATGGCTCGCGGAGTTCGGTGTTCACGTACCTCACTCCTGTAACCGACGCCGGAGACCCACGCGCGGTACTCAGCTTCGCCGCGGATGAGTGGCCTATTTTCCCCGAGGCCAACGACGAGGTACGCGACGCCTATGCTCGGTCGGCTCCATACGGATCGCTCGTGAAGCTCTATGAGTACGACTGGCAAGGAAATAAGTCGAATATCGTGCTCTCTGGCGACGGCCTGCTTCGTCGTATTGATATCGGCCTTCCCGAACTGGCCCTCCCTGTCAGGCTCTTCGAGTGCCGACCTAGTTACAAGGGACATGGAGGCAGCTTTGCCACCAACGCGCTAGGCCTCGTGGCCCGGCTCGATGACAATCCGAATCTGGAGCCCGAATCGCCCATCGGCGGTATCCTGGCTCTCGAAGGTCGCCAAATAAAGCTTCGTGTCTACGTCTTCCGTCCCGGCAAGGCGAAGGAATACCGCCCTGCCCGCCGCGCTATCGTGTTCAGCGTGAACGGCCAGATGCACGGCGCATTCAGCGAAGATTTCTTTCGTCGTCGGACGGCCGGCATGGGTTACCTTGGGGATTCCATGCTGGTCGTGGCTGATTGTACAGACATCGAAGGGCAAATGCGCGAGGACCTCTTTATGAACAGCCGGGACCGTCTACGCGACTCGCCGCTAGAAAGGCAGCTCCAAGCAAGGCTCGCGGAGTTCCTTAAGAATGAAAAAACACTCCGGGAACTGCAAAACCGTCGACGCCAGGAACAACTTGCAGAGCGGCTGCAGGACGATAAGCCCTTTGCGGAGCTGCTACAAGACCTTCTAGACAGCAATCCGATGCTGTCGAAGCTCCTCTTCCAGGGCTTCCGTTTGTCAGCACCATTTCCCCCGGGCGGCGGAACTACAGGTAGTAATACCTTCAAGTTCGAAGGAAAGAGATTCCCAACCGTCTTCCGCTTCCGCGGCCGGAAGGACAACCAGCCATACACCCGCAATGCATTCCTTGGCTCCAAAGTCCGCGTATCCTTCGAGACCGATGCTGAGGACATCTACTTCGTCCGTGACCTCGATCCAGGCGTCTGGAGTGTGCGCGTCAAGGCAGGAGATGCCTACGTTAACGTGACGAATTGGGCCGCCGGTGATCTGAGGAGCGGCGTTGTCAACCTTTCCATCGAAAATCTGCCACCCGGCACCAAGGCAGGCGATCGAGTCGAGTACCTCATCGAGGTAACTGATCCTAGCCGGATCGAGCCGTTCACGAATCACCTCATCCTGATCACCCAGACAGGAAGCGCCAAAGGCGGCGGCCAAGGTGGACGCGCCAGTGGTGGAAATACTGGCAAAGGCGACAACGGAGGTGGGTCATTGCTGGCGCTGCCAGCAATAACGGAAGTGACCGAAGAGCACTGGGGTCTTCATGAATTCAACGAAGAGTCGGCCCTGAAGATCCAATCCACTGACGGAGAAGTCTATGATTTCTATGTTAACATCAGCAACAAATACCTGCGAATCGCGCAGAAGGAATCCAAATCCAACGCACATCTCCTCGAGAAGCAGTTTACTTATGGTCTGGTACTGGTCGGAATGGCTATACTGCAGGATTACAAGCAACAAGCACGCAAGCGCGCGGATACTGATAAAGACGACGAGGGCAGCCGGATCGAGGACATCGTTGCGAATACCACGCGTGCTCTTGCGCCAATCCTGCTACCCCTAATCGAGGCGATTGGCGGGCTGTCCTTGGATGACCTCAGTCCTGTCTGAGTCGGTGGATCAGGACAGCCTCTTTAGCTGTGTGAGGCGCGACCGATTGTCTTGATTGGGCTTCGGTCCACCACCGTCGGCCCGGCACTGAGCGCCACAGCCGCCCATCCTCGCCTGTGGCGAGTTCCGGGAACAATACTTCCTGGAAGCCTGCGTCGCTCATAGTGCTGAGATAGCGAGATAGCTGATCTGGTGGGTTATTGAAACCCACCAACTGAACCACTGTGGTCGCAGGGCCAACCAAACGGGCGATATCGTCGAATGCGATCCGGAGACGGTCGAAGTAAGTTGTCAGCGTTGGCTCTGCCCTCGCATGCATCGTGTAGTGGGCTAGTCCGTTACCATCCAGCTTATTAGCGATCCAGTACGGAGCGCGGATCTCTTTACGGCCCAGCAGCTTCCAGCGATGATAATTGACATATACTCCGGGATAGGGGGGCGATGTCAGGACAAGAGCTGGCTTGGTAATGGCAATGCTGCTTACCCAGTCCGCCAGGCCCGGGACGCCCCGCTCGACGATGTACGGAAGCTCAGTAGAATCAGAGAGGCTTCCCGCGAACGCTGTTGCGACGTCGAGCATCGCACGGCCGTTAGCAATTAGAGCCGAGCGGAAATCTTCCACAGAGGGAATGATGCTGCGCATGTCGAAAGCCCATTGTGCGGTTCGCAGGGCGATACACCGGCAAAATGCCGCAGCCCTTTCGTCGAGTGGATCTATTATAGCCAGAGCAAGTCGAATTATTTTAGCGATTCGCCATGTAAGGCGTGTATCAAGCCCATTCAAGTAGCCTTGATCTAGCCAGATATCGGTTGCGGGTGAAGCGCGACTGAGAAGTGTGGCATGGGGCAGTTCCTCTATCCAGTGAAGTACAGCTATTCGGCTGTGATCCGCCAGGGGCCGCGTCTTTACTCTCGTCACGAAGGTAGCCAACGGATTAAGGTCCGCAACAAGGGAGCGACGACCGGAAAAGAGAGCTTCGACGGCAGTGGTACCGCCTCCAACGAACGGATCAAGGATTAGGTCACCCGGCGCTGAAAACGCCTCTATGGCAGCCCGAGCAAAGGCTGGGGAGAAGCGGCCCGGATAACGATAGAACTCATGTAGTGAATTCGTACGGCGCGATCCCAAGGAGATGTACTCACGCGAAAGCGATGCTGCGCGCATCGCTATGAGCGTGTCGGGACGCAGATGGAGGCCTGACCCACCCAGCACCGCTATCGACTCCTGCTTCGGCGGCCGCAGGTCGGTCGTCAAGGTGCTGGGACTGCTAGTGGAGGGAGCACCGCGGCCTTCAGGGTCGCGCTTGGCGGCGGCCGTCTCACTCTCCACTCATATCCCCATCGCTTCAGTATCGTTATTACATCGTCAATGTATCATTTCTCCATCAAGTCAGTAGGCGACTCGCGACGAGACTTGGCACAGCGTGTCAAGTCCGCTCGCCACGCCCGGTTCATGTCACAGGACGAGCTATCTGAACGCTCAGGAGTTGGGCGGGCAACGATTGCTCGGATCGAACTTGCCCAGACCACTCCGCATGGCCGGACGATTCGATCCCTCGCAGAAGCTTTGGAGCTCCAGCCGAGCGACCTTGTGCGGGACCCCGACAGTCTGTGGGGTAGTACCCGCTGATCGGCAGATACGTCCAAACAGGGCCAATTGCGTGGCCGGTGTCTCTCGGCTCACCGCTCGGCGTCTTCAACCATGCCTCACGCCAGCGCGTCGAGCATGGACACCAGGCCGACCGTGGCCGCTGCCCATTCCGTGACCACTTCCCAGTCGGTGTAGCGGCGACCACTTCCCAGTCGGTGTAGCGGCCTGTGGCGTCGATAATGACCGGGCAGGATGCACCGGTCCCGATCCGGGACCCGACTCAGCTGGGACATCCGCGCTGGGGTGGGTCAGGCTTCGGCCTCGGGCGGCTCTCTCCCCCGTATGTATGGCTGAAGAAGAGTTGTAGCGCGGGGGTCACCTGAAGCAAGTGCGTGATCGACGAGTGCTGCGGTAGCTGCTGACCTGTTCCGCTTCACGGCATCCGGCCACTTACCGGCCAGTTCCCGGTCCACAGCCGCGTCCACGATGAGTCGCTCACTGTCGCGGTCAAGGTCGGATGCACGCTGGAGAAGGTCGGCACGAGTGATGCCAATATCGAGAAGAGCGCGCTCCACTGGCCCGACCAACTCCGGTGACCGCAGTTTCTGGGCTGCTGGCATCAGACTGTTCATGGCACAGCGGCCCATCTCGTCACGCTCGCCCCCGGGTTCGGCAGCCATGGTCGCGGCAAGGACTCGGCTGGAGGCGCCGGTCGTCTGGGCTACCTCGGCGATCGCAATGGCCGCCCGGCCGCTGGCGTGGCCAGCAATCCGATACCCCGACAACAACCGGTCGATGTGCTCGCGCGGCGCCTGCGTGTACGGATGGGGGATGTCGAAGTCATCTGGCAGAGATCTTGTCGTGACGAGGATGCGCCCAGCCTGGGCCGCCGTGCGGATCACTCCCTCCTGCGCCCAGGCGAGCCGGGTCAGGGTATGGCAGGCGTGATGAGCAGCGGCCACCACGAGTGGCACCTGCTGGGGTGTGGGCATCAGACTTTCGGGCGGCCGAATCTCCCGCCGCGGCCCGCCGGAGGGTGTCCAGCCAGGTTCGGCGTAGGCGAGCCGCCCGGTCCAGATGGCAAGGTCGCGCGCCTCCATCGCCACTGGCGAGACATGCCGGCGGCCGTCGGTGACGACCTGATCGAGGGCGCCTGCGACCCGGCGCCACGCCTGCCGGGCACGGCTCGCCGCCTCGGCGGCCTCCGCCAATTCCGTCCGAAGCCGGTCAGAGATGCGACCCACTGTGCCCTCCGTCAGGGTCTGGAGTACGACGTGGCAGTTATGGCTGGTCACCGTGCTGGTCGCCGCGACCTGGTGCAAGGAAGCCGTGCTCACCTCCGGTGACCAGGCCGCTCGCGCTGCCTGGCCCCAGGCGAGCTGCCGGACCCGTTCCGCGGTGGTGACCGTGCCATCGCACAGGGCGGCGACCGATTCAGTGCCGTCGGGCAGCCGCCGGGGCGGTAAGGAGTTCACCGGGATGGCGCACAACAGTTCCCGGCCGGCTGGCGATGCCGGTGTCTGACGGTGCGCCGCCTGGACCGCGGTGTTCAGGGCCCACAGCGACTGGCAGGCCGTGTTGAGCCTGCGCCGGGCCTGGCCGGTACCGGGGCCGCTTGCCGACGCGGACAGCGCGAGATCAGCGACCAGCGGCGCGATCGTGCGAGCTATGGCAGCGATCTCCATGAGCAGCGCCCGGGTAGCTGCCGGGGAGGTGATGACGGCCGCCCATTCCGAACGCTGCTGCCGGATGCCGTCCGCTGTGACCGCGAGGTGGGTTTGCAGCAGGTCACGGCCGGCAGTCAGCCAAACAGCTGTA
>Ga0207684_10002746_pt1 | contig 17537 bp, 16 predicted proteins | sample KBSK5501metaG_FD_184342 | JGI IMG/M metagenome (GOLD analysis project Ga0207684, IMG submission 184342) | Corn, switchgrass and miscanthus rhizosphere microbial communities from Kellogg Biological Station, Michigan, USA - KBS K5-50-1 metaG... | ecosystem: Host-associated > Plants > Roots >...
AAGGCAGGGGCGATTGGCTACCTTCTCAAGGACACACAAGCCCTCGAACTGCGCAGAGCGATCAAGGCTGCTGCCGCCGGGCAGGTCCAACTCTCTCCCCAGGCTTCAGCCTATCTGATGCGCGAGGTGCGGGCACCTGAAACGACAGAAGCATTGACCGCGCGTGAAATGGAGGTGCTGCGTCTCCTTGCCCTGGGGCAATCGAATAAGGAAATCGCACGTCACCTGTCTATTGTCGAGGACACCATCAAGATCCATGTCCGGCATATTTTGTCCAAGCTTGGTGTACAGAGCCGTACCCAGGCCGTCCTTTGCGCGATGCGTCTTGGTCTGATTTCTACCGAGCAAGGAAAGAAGCCGAAGGAGATACCATGAACTATGGTGTTGTGAAGATGGTTTATCCTTATGCTTGACAAGTTGTTGACCGCTCTCCTATGCTGCTTGCGTCATCTTCACCCATGCACTGTCTGAGTGAGATGAGCAGAGGAATGGACGATGAAGCAAGTTAAACGCATCTCTTCGCTGGAAGTAAGAGTGAAGCCACGTTGGGGGCACTATATAAGTGACAGTGCGTTTGCAATAGGAGGAGTAACTCTCATCACCGGCGTGATTGCTGTTGCGCATCTCTATCCGAGAATTCCTACCATCGCCTTTGTGTATCTGCTCCTGGTTTTAGCATTAGCCAGCACACGGGGACTCTATGCTGCTATCTTGACTTCGCTGCTGGCCTTTCTCTGCTTTGATTTCTTCTTCTTCCCGCCGCCTTATACCTTTCTCGTCGTCAAGGCGGAAGATCTGCTCACGCTTGTTGTCTTCCTGACGACGGCAATCATCACTGGCCAGCTGGCCTCGGCGTTGCGGCAGCGCGCCGAGCAAGCCAGAGGGCGGGAGCAGGAAATACGCCTCCTCTACGAACAGGCTCAAGAACTGGCCGCGCTCCAGGAGAGGCAACGCCTGGCCCGCGAGTTACACGACTCGGTCTCGCAGGCCCTTTACGGTATCGGTCTAGGGGCATATACCGCTCGGGAAGCGCTGGAGAGTGATCCTGAGCAGGCGATAGCGTCGATAGATTACGTCATTACACTCACCGAAGCAGGTCTTGCCGAAATGCGCGCACTCATCTTCGAACTCCGTCCTGAGTCACTGGAAATAGAAGGTCTGGTGGCAGCCCTCACCAAGCAAGTTGCTGTTTTGCGTGCCCGCTACAAGCTGACCGTCGATGCGGACCTGGGCGACGAACTCGATCTCCCCATAGAGATGAAACACGCTCTGTACCGTATCGCACAAGAGGCCCTTCACAACATCGTCAAGCATGCTCGTGCCAGCACCGTCTTACTACGACTCGCAAGACAGGAAAACGAGATCACCCTTGAGGTGCGCGATAATGGGAGAGGCTTTGATCCGATGGGCCTTTTCCCGGGACACCTCGGCTTGCGCTCAATGCGGGAACGTGTCAATAAGATGGGCGGAATACTCACGATCGAGAGTGCCCCAGGGCAAGGAACGTGCGTAGGTGTTCGGGTGCCTCTGGTAGTGGGGAGCAAGTGATTTTGCTTGCATGCTGTGCCGCCGCTTCCAACTCATTCATAAACACAGCTCGTGAAGCTGATTCGACTATCCTATTGCCGGGTCGAAAGCCTCGCTCTCTTCCTGGTGCCTAATACTTACGCGAAAGTATGGAGAGCCGCCAGTCTTGTACATAAGCAAACAGCATGGTATGATTTCGAGGAAACCAAGCCTGTAATGATTTGTGATAGCAAGAAAGGCCACAGGTGCCAGGCATGGACTCGTCACCCGAGCAACCTGAGAAAAAGCAGGAAGAACGCGCAGGTGTTCTGATAGCTGCTCGATGGCTGAAGGAGCAAATATTCGCACCCCAGGAAGAGCCGGCTATCTCGAGCTTAGGCGAATTCCTCCTGCCGGTACTGCTCGGAATAATGGAATCATGCTGGTTGGCCGCAATCTTAATTGGCCTGGCAAGCATCGGCCTTTTTTCCTCATCTGAGCCACTGATGCCTCTCTGGGCACCATTTTTGCTTATTGTGGGTTCCATCCTGCTTTTCTATTTCGAGGGGCTGCGGACTGCGAAACATGCATCTTCTTCTCAGGATAACGAGAGTGTAAAAGTCTCGGCAGCTGGCACACCTCTATTCATCATCATAACCAGCGTACTGGCGCTGTTTTTTACCTGGCTGCATCTATATGCGGACACATTTTTTGTGTTTGATCCAAAATGGTTACTGGCGCTGCTAAACGATATTCTACTTCTCAAGGAACATTTCTACGAAGTCGTTCTTATTGTCGGGCTTGCGTTTTTGTTTGGCTGGCGAGGCATGCGCCTCTTAGATCGCCAGATAGAACCCTCTAATGTCTTTCGCACGCTCTGCCTGGGGTTGGGCATAATGATAGTGGTGATTTTGCTGCGAGCTGGACGAGCGAGCACAGGTACAGTATTCCACGATGATGCTACTCTACTCTTTCTGATCTCTCTCTTCCTCACTGTGTCACTGGCAACACACGCTCTGGCCCGGGTAACCTTTATCCGGCACTCACATTCGACCGGCTTGCAAGGGAGCGTCGTTGCGCAGGAACGCGCGATTATCATAGTGATAGCGGCACTCAGTCTTGTCTTCTTACTCGTTGCTATATTCATAGGTAGCATCATCAATCCCTCGTTTTTACAAGCGCTGGCTCCTATAGGCGCAGCAATTGGCAAGGTCTATAACTGGCTGGTAGAAGTGATTGCTGGCCTTGCAGTTCTAATTGCTGCTCCTTTTTTCTGGCTTGTCTCTTTGTTCACCGGGCTGTTCCCTCCAAAGCCTAAATCTAGTGCTTCCGCGGGTCAGCCACCTAAAAGGCCGAGGTTTCCTGTTCATACTCCAAGTACCTTGGATGTGATCATACCTTTCGTCAGGATTATTTTACCTATTTTGTTTTTATTGCTGGTCTTTTTGCTTATCTGGTGGGCATTGCGCCGGCGACGGAGGGTACGCGTTACTGCACAGCGGAAAAAAGAAGATGTACATGAAAGCCTGTGGTCGTGGACACTCTTCTGGAGCCAGCTCAGAGCCATGCTGCACTCGCTCTTTGCGCGCCTCTTTCCACATGCCGCGACGACAGGAGACGATCAGGCCATTCTGGCCGAGCAAATACAGGGCGCGCCTGCCGCACGGAGTATGCGCGAGATCTACCGTGCATTCTTAAAAAAAGCTGCCAATCACGGCTATGCGCGCAAGAGACACGAGACTCCCTACGAACTCAAACAGCGCATAGATGAAAAAGCGCCTCTCGTAGAACCACAATTGGAGGTAATTACCGAGGCATACGCCCTTACCCGCTATGGCGGCGGTGTACCGAATGAGGCACAGTTAGAATTTGTGCGCAATATGTGGGTCGAACTGGATCAGAAGTGGGTTTGATACTGTTGTATTTCCCCATTGACCACCTGGTATCGATGAGCCCTGGTTAGAATCTCCTCGGGAAAGCTTCTGAAATCAGTAGCAGTAATTAACACCTGCTCATGCCGTAGTACCTGGCGCAGGAGATACTCGCGCCGCAGAGTATCGAGTTCGCTGAACACGTCGTCGAGCAAAAGTACCGGCTCTTCTCCGGTAATTGCCTGCATATAGGCCATTTCCCCAAGTTTGGCGGAGAGCGCTGCCGTGCGCTGTTGACCACGCGACCCATAGGTCAGCATGTTCACGCCATTCACCAGAAACTCCAGGTCATCGCGGTGTGGTCCCAGTAAACACACACCCGCCTGAATCTCCCTGCGCCGCGCTTCCCGTAATTGCATACGGTAGCTTTCCAACGCTGCTAGCGTATCCAGGGCCGGGTCAACCTGAAACGAAGGCCGGTAGACAATCTGGAGATGCTCACGACCACCGCTGATTATCGCTTGTAGTTCATCGACATGTTGATTAAGAGCGTCTACCATACGACACCGCTCAAAGATAATCATGTTAGCCCACTCGGTCATTTTTTCATCCAGGTAGTCTAACATGCGCGGGTCTTCCTGGTTTTCGCGGATGCGTTTGAGCAACGCGGACCGCTGTGCAATGATCTTGCGATACCTGTTCAGGGCGTGGCAATAGTGGGGCTGCACCTGGCAAAGGCCGCGATCAAGAAAACGCCGTCGCTCCTCGGGAGAACCATCAACCAGGCTCAAATCGTTAGGTGAGAAGAGCACAACCGTTACCAGCCCTATCAAATCAATGGCCCTTTTAGGGACGCCGTTGATCTTGATGCGCTTGCGCTGCCGGTCATTGGGCGCGATGAATTGAGTCCCCACCTCGCCCGCAGCACCTTTTTCAGGTGGAGTAGGATCTATGATTACAATCTCAAGCTGTGCTTCACCAGCGCGCCGGTTGACCGCGGCAGCAACGCGCGCAATGCGTTCGGGCGCTTGCCAGTTGACCACCTCACGATCTGAGGAGGCATGAAAGGAGTTGGATGTCGCCAGTAGCGCCACTGCTTCAAGCAGATTGGTTTTCCCCTGGGCATTTTCACCTTGAAAGAGAAACAAACCTGGCTCCGGGAGCAGGTCGAGTCGTCTATAGTTGCGAAAGTCTTTCAGTGCGAGGTGAGAAAGGTGCATGTATGCGTCCTACGAAACGGTCATCATCCGCTATATGTCATCGTAGGGGTGGGAGGGGTGGAGACGTGGGCGGAGACCCTTGTGGTCGCCCTCAGTGGAAGTATCACTCCATGGTCGAAGTACCCCACCAAGGGCGACCACAAGGGTCTCCGCCCCCATCTTCCCCGCTCCCGCCCCTACAGCTATGTTACGGGAATTAACGGTTGATATGCATGGGCATAATGACATACGTATAGTCGTTTGCGCCTACGGGTTTGATCACGCCGGGCTTTGTGGGACCATTGGCCTCGAGAGCCACTTCGGGCGTACCAACAACGGCCAGTACATCTGCGAGATACTTCACGTTGAAGATGATTTGCAGTTCAGGTCCGTCAACGGCGGCATTCATCGTACTGGTATTATCCCCCAGGTCCTCGGCTGTCGCTTCGATGGTGACTGAGCCGGGTTCGAGCCCATCATTTTCACCGGGATTGATCTTGACACGCGTGATGTTTGAGCTATCACGGGCAAACAGGGCGGCGCGCTTGACGTCCTCGGCGAATTGTTTCGTCTCGACCACAGCCCGTGTCGCATGCTCCTTGGGAATAATCTGGCGGTAGTTGGGGAACGTACCGTCGATCAGACGCGAGACAAGGTCAAGCTGCGGCGTATGGAAAAGCACCTGGCTGCGATTGGGTGTCACAATCATCTCGACCGGCCCCTCCGCCGGTAGGATACGCGCCAGCTCGGTCAGGGTACGCGCCGGTATAAGGATGTCGCCGCTAGGATGATCAATGCCGGGCAGAGGTGCTATGCGCACCGCCAGGCGGAATGCATCGGCAGCGGCAAACGTTATTTTTTCGTCGCTCACCTGCACCAGCACACCGGTAAAGACCGGGCGGGAGTCATCATCGGCAGCGGCAAAAGCGACTTCAGCAATCATCTCTTTCAGCAGAACCGCGTCGAGCAGCACGGGAGGCTCTCCACCTTCGGCGCTGGGAATGAGCGGAAATTCTGAGGGATCCATGCCTTTGATGTTCGCGTTGCTGCCCAGACTTTTGACATTAAGAATATTTGAATCTTCCGGCACACTGATATCAACAGGAGCCGGCGGCAGGCTGATGACAAAGTCAGTGAGTAGTTTTGCGGGAACGGTCGTCGTTCCCTCTTCATGAATCTGCGCATCCACCCAGCAATTAATGCCAATTTCCAGGTTTGTGGCAGCAAGTTTCAACCGACCTTGATCGGTCGCCAGTAAAATATTAGACAGGATTGGGAGCGTGCTGCGACTTGAGACGGCGTGGCTCACCGCTGAAAGTCCACGGCTCAGGTCCTGTTGCTTACATGTAATTTTCACAGTGTTCTTCCTCCAAACACGACCAAAGACACAAAAAGGTTCCCGCTTAGTATACAGGATTCTCTTAGAGAGAACAAGCCATGTGGTACAAATTTATTGCTCTTACCTATTCTAATGAGAGAGCATAAAAGCGGAAGAGCCTTGCATCTCTATATCTTATCATCATCCTCCCCCAGCAGCGGCGGCGCTTTATACAGCCGTGCTGGCGTCTCCGACAGGTGGATGGGAGAACCCGAAAGCTTGATTGTTCCAGCCGTGGGATGTTCGCATTCCCAGACGAACCCTCTGGCCTGGATGTGCGGGTCGTTATAACTCTGGCTGACGGTATTGATCGGGCCACACGGTATGCCCGCGGCCCGTAGTTCCGGCAGCCACTCGCCGGTCTCACGCTGCCAGAACTCTTCTTGTAGGACGGGCACAAGCTCCTCGCGGTTGCGCACGCGTTGGGGGTTGGTGGCAAAACGGGGATCTGCCGCTAAATCCTCGCGCTCTAGCAGGTGGCAGAGCGCCTGGTAGAGCCGGTCATTGCCACACGAGACGATGATATATCCATCTTTGGTGCGGAACGCCTGGTAGGGCACGATGTTGGGATGTCCGTTGCCAAGGCGCGGCGCCTCTTCGCCCGAAATCAGGTAGTTAGACGCGACATTGGCCAGCATCGACATAGTAGTCTCAAGCAGCGAGATATCGATATGCTGCCCCTTCCCGCTGCGGTCGCGCACGCGCAGGGCGGCCAGGATAGACATACTGGCGTACAAGCCTGCGGAGACGTCCCCCACCGGTGAACCGACACGCTGGGGCTCTCCATCGATCTCTCCCGTCACGGACATCAGACCCGACTCGCCCTGAGCCACAAAATCGTAGCCGGGGCGTGGGGCATAGGGGCCAGTCTGGCCATAGCCACTGATCGAGCAGTAGATCAATCCCGGGTTGATGGCGCGCAGAGCTTCATAGCCTAATCCCTGCCGCTCCAGTGTACCAGGGCGGAAATTTTCGACCAGCACCGTCGCTGTACTCACGAGATTCAAGAGTCGCTGCTTGCCCTCCGGAGTGCTGAAATCGATCAGAACACTGAGCTTGTTGCGGTTAAGACCCAGGTAATAGGCACTCTCGCCCGCAATAAAAGGTGGACCGAAGTAGCGCGTTTCATCTCCCTTGCCGGGCTGCTCAACTTTGATGACGGTCGCACCAAGGTCGCCCAGTATCATGGTACAGTATGGCCCGGCCAGCACACGCGAAAGATCGATAACTACTACGTCCGAGAGAACAGCTTCCATGGTACCTCCTGTTGGTTTGCTGATTTAACTACCTTGAATATATCACAACAAGCAGGTATTACCTGGATGAGCCGTGGCCCCTAGATAATTCGGGTAGCAGTTTTGCAGGGAAAGGCATCTGGCATGCGTTGTCACCCCCAGGGCCTCTCAAAAGTCGCTCTGATTGGCACCACGCTCTTTTCCTCTTTTTTGGGGCGGGGAGGGGAAGAGGAAAAAGACGTTTGAGAAGCCCTGTTGTCACCCCCTGCTTGCTTCCCACTAACCTCCTGGTGTAGAATACAATACAAGGAGGATATGCTATGTTCTGCTCAAATTGTGGCACCCATATGCAAGATGGCGAAACACTTCTGTAACAACTGTGGCGCACCATTGCAGGTACCCGGTGGTATCCTTCAACAGCCCGTTAGCCCTACGCCAGTAGCTTCTCATCGCCCAAGCTCAAATAAATCGCAAGACCCTTACAAAGATCAGATTCAACAACTCAAGTTACAGATCCGGCAACTCAAGCTAGACCTCAAACAGATCAATACTCAAATGTCCAGTATCCGCTCGCAGTATTACGAGACTGCTGCTTTTGTACCGCGGGGCTTGCTTAGATGGGGCAAAAAAGCTATAGAAGATTTCCAACTCCTGGGTCCACAACAGCAGAAACAGCAATTACAGCAGCACATCCTGCAGCTTGAGCGGGAGTTACTGAGCCTGCAGCAGGCACAAGCGCAATGGAAAGCGCAGCAGTAGCCAGGACGAGACTTGACAAGCTCTTAAAACGTTGCTATCATAACCGTGCTACAGTATGCCCACAATACTCATGTGGTCAAACTCCCTATGTCTATAGACAAGGGCATCCGCTCCGCAAAATTGATAGATGCTATTGCCAGATGCTGACTTCTCGTCTGGGTTTGTAAACAAGCAAGAACGAGATACTTCTGGGAAACGGAACTGTGACGAAGGCTCTCCACCCATGCCTTCCACGTATCCACTTAAGTCTGAGTGCGGGGACGGGAAAGGAGATCGACAAAAAGTCATGTTTGCAGTAATTAAAAGTGGTGGAAGACAATATAAGGTTTCCGTCGGCCAGACGCTTGAAGTCAACCGGCTTCCTGTCGAGGACGGTCAGCAGGTTCAATTTGAAGAGGTACTGCTGATCTCAGATGCCAACAACACCATGATAGGTACGCCGCTTGTAGACGACGCCATGGTGATGGCAACTGCCACCAGGCAAGGCCGCGGCAAAAAGGTAATTGTTTTCAAGTACAAATCCAAGAAGCGCTATCGCCATCGCCGCGGGCATCGCCAGGAACTCACCATCCTCACCATTGACGATATTGTTGCCGGCGGCAAGAGCTTGATTACAGGCGAGGCTCCTAAAGCCAGGGAAGAGGAACTTCCCGCCGTGGATGAGTTAGAAACTCCAGTTCCATTAGAGAGTAGCGAGGCAGAGGAAGCTACTGGTGAAGCGGCCGAAACAGAGGAGCCCGAAGTAGAAACGGAAGAGAAAAGGACATCTCGCCGGCGCCGTACGAGGAGAGCTGAGGAGACTGAAAGCGAGGCAGAGGAATAAACTATGGCACATAAAAAAGGTATGGGTAGCTCCCGCAATGGCCGGGACAGCAATCCCAAGATGTTAGGCGTTAAACGCTACGACGGGCAGTTGGTTACCGCTGGCAGCATCATCGTCCGCCAGCGCGGCACAAAGATTAAGCCCGGAGATAACGTCGGTGTAGGCCGCGACCACACACTGTTTGCGTTGATTGATGGCTATGTCAAGTTTGGACATCACTCACGCGAACAGCGCCGCGTCAACATCTACACGGAGTTTCCCGGTCGTCCTTCATTGACTGCTATTAAAGAACAGGCTGCTGCGGTCGTGAAAGCCTGAGTCAATCTTAAAAAACAGAACCGCCCTCACGAACAATATATCGTGAAGGCGTTTCTATTTGCTTCGCCCCTACACTACAGCCATGCTTCCAGGTCATCAAAGTTCATTATGCACAGGGTTATTGATGCGATGCCGTTGCCGATTGTTTTTCACTTTGTAACTGCGCAGCAGTTACACTGGAATCCGGGGACAGAAGAGCTTTCACTTCCGCGTCGGTAAGTACCTTATTCGTCTGCGGATTATACACTACGTTGTCTCGCTTGCAAAAATAGAGATTACGCCAGTTCTCCATAGCCTGGTCCCAGAGAGGTAAGCGCTTTTGCGTCTCGAGGTCACCCTGCACCACACGCAGGAAAGCAACGAGGGAAAGCACCAGGGCTACAACGATAGCGGCGATCGTAAGTACAGCCTGTATGACTTGTACTGGCCCCGGCCAGCCTCCATAGCCACCTACACCGCTCCAAATCAAAATGAAAAATGAGCCCAGGGCGACCAGCGCAAAACCCACAAGTATAAATGGCATCATGCGCACTGTGGCTACGGGCATAGGGGGCGGCTGATAACGTGTTAGCCCGGCTTCAGAGGCAGCTTGTAATCTCATGGCTTGATCATTCCGGTGGCATACCGGGCAGGGGGGTATTTGTTGTCGAGAAGATACCATAATTATAACAACCTCCTTGCTCGAACAGATGACGAGCGATAAGTATCTATTAAGCAGAGCATATCACGTTGTTACCCATTCGACAATGCCAATCTGTTCCTTATCCCTTAAATCTTATTATAAACGACTTTCCTTTTAAAAATCAAAACTCGTTTTGCCACTGCAGACGTTTGGAGAGAAGACTTCCCGTGAGCGGACGTGAGCGGGGTCCTGGCTGTCATCCTGAGCGCAGCGCAGGATCTGTGCGTCCGGCGAGCCAGACCCTGCGCGGAGTTTCCCCTGAGCGAAGCGAATGGGCTCAGGGTGACAGGCATTCTCTCCAAATGTCCAGCCATGAAACGTTTGATTTGACACATGCCTCTCAACTCCGCTACACTACAAGCAGGCAAGACTTTAGAGAGGACGAGGCATGTCAATATCTACAGCTATCACTATCCTGGGGCTGGGGCCGGGTCGGTGGGATGATCTCACGTTACAGGCACGTACGCTATTGGGAGAGGCAGCATCAAACAACACAACGGTCTACTTTCGCACACTTATACACCCTACAGTCGAACCACTCAGGCGGGAAATACCCAACCTGTGCATGGAATCCTTCGACTCCTTTTATGACGAATCAACCAGTTGGGATACGCTCTACCAGCGTATTGCAGAAAAGATCTGCACACTCGCCGAACAACACCCACCCATACTTTACGCCGTACCAGGTCATCCACTGATTGGCGAAGCTTCTGTAAAACTCCTACTGCACCAGGCACGACAGCGTGGTCTGGGCACGAGCATTGTCGCCGGCCTCTCATTCCTGGAACCGGTGTGTGAGGCCTTAGAACTTGATCCAATCGCGGCGGGCACACAGATTATGGATGCAACCACCCTTGCAGCGCTCGACTTAGATGAGATCGCAGGCAAGATCATACCTACTATTCCGCTACTGGTGGCACAGATCTACAATCGCCGCTTGGCAAGCGCGGTAAAACTGGCGCTGGGCGAATGTTATCCTGATGAATGGCTCGTTAAGTTGGTACGGGCCGCGGGCGTTGACAGCAGTGAACCAGTTGAAGCGGTCGTCGAAATGCCTCTCTACGAACTCGACCGTAGCAGTCTTACAGACCACCTCAGCACGCTCTACATACCGCCGCTTGGCGAAATGGAGGCATTAAGGCTCTCTGAAACGCTGCGTTACATTACGATGCGCCTGCGGCGTGAGCCTGATGGCTGCCCGTGGGATCGCCAGCAAACGCACCAGTCATTGACGCACTATGTGATCGAGGAAACCTACGAGGTAGTGGAAGCTCTCGAAGAGAACGACATGGAGAAGTTAGCCGAAGAACTCGGCGACCTGCTGCTCCAGGTCTACTTGCATGCAGAAATTGCGCGCCAGGAGGGGGACTTTAGCATTGGCGATGTCTTCGAGCATGTGAACGCCAAGCTGATTCGCCGCCATCCCCATGTCTTTGGCGAGGTCGAGGTGGATAACGCCGGGCAGGTAGTCCAGAACTGGGAGGCGATCAAACGGCAGGAGCGCATTGCTGCCGGCAAGGATGTGCATACCGAGAGCGTGCTCGACGGTGTGCCTCTCGCCGCGCCGGCCTTGATCGTAGCGCAGGAATACCAGAAACGCGCTGCTAAAACTGGTTTCGATTACTCCAGTTTGCAACAAGTGCTGGCAAAATTGGCGGAAGAGCTACAGGAGTTGCAAGAGGCAACTACACCAGAACACCGGCGCGAAGAGATGGGCGACGTGCTCTTCATGGTCGCGCGAGCGGCCCGTGAATTGCACGTGGATGCAGAAGAGGCGCTGCGCATGGCAAATCGCAAATTCAAACAGCGCTTTCAGTCGATGGAACAGATCACGCGGGATGAAAGGCGCACGTTTTCGTCATATAGTTCGGCAGAGTGGATTGAACTGTGGAGGAGAGTAAAGGGTTAAACGTGTAAACTATATCATACCCTCCATCTCATGTTTGGGATCGCGCATCATCAATTCCGGTACAGCCTTAAGCGGGTCCAGTCCGTCAAAGAGTACCAGGCTCAGCTGGTAGGTAATGGGCAGTTCAACCTGGTAGCGTTCTGCCAATTTTAAGGCAGCCCTGGTAGTAGAAACGCCTTCGGCTACCGTACGCGTTGACGACAGGATATCCTCCATTTTCTCGCCTGCAGCGAGGCGCCTGCCCAGCTGGTGGTTGCGGCTCAAGGGGCTGGCACAGGTCACAATCAGGTCGCCGATACCCGCGAGGCCTGTAAATGTGAACGGGTGAGCACCTGCGGCGAGACCCAGGCGCACAAGTTCCGCCAACCCTCGTGTTATAAAAGCGGCTTTGGCATTCTCGCCCATGTGCATGCCATCATTAATACCAGCGCCGATCGCAATAATATTTTTGAACGCTCCGCCAAGCTCGACACCTACGACATCGTCTGCCGTATAGACACGATATTGGGAAGTAGTAAGCAAAATGCGCGCCTGCACCGCTACCTCCTGGTCTTCGGCCGCTATGACAGCCGCGGTCGGCTTCCCCTCCGCCAACTCGCGTGCAAGATTGGGGCCGCTCAGCGCCGCAATGCGCTTGCTCGTGCCGGATAGTTCTTCCTGGATGATCTCGGTCATACGTTTGAGACTGCTGATCTCTATGCCTTTGCTGCAGCTCACAAATATGGTTTCCCTGTGGGCATATGGGGCAAGCAAACGTACATTTTCACGCATGCGTTGTGATGGCGTCACAAGCAGCACCATGTCTTTCCCCTCGACGGCTTCCTTTACGCTGGAGGTCACATGCAGGTTATCAGGGAAACGAAAGCCGGGCAAGAATAGAGTGTTCTCACGGCGCTGCTGCATTGTGGCGGCCCGTTCAGGTCGATGCTCCCACAGCGTGGTCTCGGTGCCCTTATTCGCCAGCAAAAGGGCTAGCGTGGTACCCCAGGTACCACTGCCAATCACACCAACTGTTGACATCGAATTGACTCCCATGCGTTCCTTATAAGGATGGTGTGAAAGATGTTGCGACAGCCCTGCCAGGCAGGGCTGTCGCAACATCTTTCGTAGTTTAATCTCCCTCTACGGGGCTTTGATGTTGCTTCTGTGGCTCCTGCGGTTCATCCTGGTACACAGAAGGCTTTAGAATACCGATATAGGGCAGGTTGCGATAACGCTGCGCATAGTCCAGGCCATAGCCAACCACAAATTTATTTGGTATACGAAATCCGGTGTAGTCAAGTTCAACAGGCTTGACGCGCTCCCGGTCCTTGTCCAGGAGCGCGCAGACACGAAGGGTGAGAGGCTTGCGCTGCCGTAGTACATCCATGAGATAATGCAGGGTCAGACCGCTATCCACGATATCTTCGACGATCAGCACGTGCTTGTTCTGCACAGGACCCTCCAGGTCTTTGAGAATCCTTACCACGCCGCTGGACTCTGTGCTGTTGCCATAACTGGAAATTGCCATGTAGTCGATCTCTAGTGGCAGGTTGATTGCTCGCGCTAAATCGGCAATGAAAGGGACAGCTCCTTTCAAGGTGCCCAACAACAACAAAGTTTTGTCCTGGTAGTCAGCAGTAATCTGCTCACCCAACTCAGCAATCTTGGCCTGTATTACCTCACAGGTTAAGAGTATCTCCTGGATGTCTTCGTGCATGTTCACCTCTCGCAAAAAAACTGAGATTATACCCTAATAATAGATAAACGCACTACCTCACGTGTCTTGCTGGTCAGGCGCGCCCTTTCATCGAGACACACCCCGGCCAGCCAGATAGGATGGGACGCTGTACAAAATAGCGGGACCGATTCACGCTCAGCACGAGCAATATGAGTATCTACAAAAATATCCTGAACTTTTTTCTCATGCAGCATACCCAGCGGCTGCATGCGATCACCCGGCCGCCTCGTGCGCACCTGTATAGATGAGCCTGCCACATCACTATCTATGTATACAGAATAACGAGTGGATGGGAGTAATCGCCACACTCCAGCCCAGTCTTCGCTGCGCAGGGCTGCTCTGACCTTTTCCATCAACTCAGCAGGTACCGGCTCTGCCATGGCAACCCAGGACGTCCCCGGAACTTCGATATGCCCCGGAATAGATAACAGCGCCACCTCTTCTGAAGCGTCCTGCTGCTTCCAGGTAGATTCGTCATTAAAGTTTGTATATGCATCTACACGCTCAAAAATGAGTTCATTAACGTTGTACCTCACCTCTAACCGGTGTGGAAGATGCAGCGTTCGCTCCTGCCTATCATGATGCTCAGCTAAAAGTTGTTCGATAAGTGTATAATGGCGAGTTTCCAGGGGTGACTGGCCATCACATAAGCCGGCTGTGGCTCGCCGTAAAAGGTGCCGCTGCAAGCTCGAAGGCAGCGCTAAAAGCGCCTCTACGTTCAATTTGATTGCATTGTCGCCCTCTGCGACGACTATACTTGACCAGCAAGTATCAACCTGCGCTTCCAGCCATGCAAGATCAACCCTTATAACTTCGGCGTTGCGTAAAAGTGTGCTTTGTATGCTCGGATTTAAAGACCCCAACAGAGGCAGCAGTTCGTGCCGGACGCGGTTGCGCAAGAACCTTGGATCAGTATTGCTCAGGTCCTCTAGCGGCACAATAGCATATTCCTGGCAATATGCCACCGTCTGCGCATGGCTCACTTCTAATAAGGGACGAATAATGTCCTGCTGGCGCGGCAACATGCCTACCAGGCCCGCTAACCCACTCCCACGCAGCCAGTGTAGCAACAGCGTCTCTACCTGGTCATCCGCGTGATGAGCCACGGCTACGGGCTGTCCATGCGCCACTTCGCGCAGGAAGCGATAGCGTGCAACACGTGCAGCATCCTCTAACGAGCGCTGCTCTGTGCGTGCCAGCGCCGGCACATCGATTTCACCAACGGTCAGAGGCAGTCCCCAAGATGCTACGATGCTTGCGACCGCGGCAGCATCGCGGTCACCTGCTTCACCTCGCAATTTGTGGTTGAGGTGTGCCGCGTGCAAGCGCACACCGGGATAACGTTTGCCCGGCCCACAAAGCTGGTCCAAGAGATGCAGCAGGCACAATGAATCTGCCCCACCCGAGACGCCGACGACGACGTCGCCACTGGTGGGAAGCAGTTGGTGCTTATCGATGTAGGTTGTAACGATGGTCTCTAGCATGGTCGAATTCGCTCTGATTTAGGTGAAGGACTTCTATCCTTATAGTACGCTATCATGTAAATACGAGCAATATGCGAGGATTGCCTGTTCTGGATAATCGCAGCTTGATATGATACGATATAGACAATTAAAAGTGGCGGTCTTTTTATAGCTATAAGATAAGGGCACTCGCGAGAGGTGCTCCTGAGGCCAACATAGTGCAGGGAATAGATAGACGATGGCAATTCAGAAAATAATAACTTCAGAGAACCCTATACTGCGACAGAAAGCCAAAAAAGTTCATCGCTTCGACTCATCCATTGCAAAGTTGATTGATGACCTGTTTGAAACGATGCGCGTCGCGCCTGGCGTGGGCCTGGCGGCCCCGCAAATCGCGGTATCGCTGCGCGTCTTCGTTGCCGAGTACGAAGACCACAAAGTAGCGATGGTCAATCCCGAGATTATCAAAGCGGAGGGGGAGGAACTCGGCTCCGAGGGGTGTTTAAGTATCCCTGGTTATGTAGGCGATAATATTCGCCGCGCAACAAAGATAGTCGTAAAGGGCCAGGATGCGCGGGGCAAGCCCGTGCGTATTCGTGCTGAGGGCTGGTTTGCGCGTATTCTCCAGCACGAAATAGATCACCTTGATGGTATCCTCTTCCTGGATCGCCTGGATCGCCCCGAAGATTTGCGCGAAGTGCGCGAAGAAGAGTTTGAGGAAGCCGAGGCTGAGGCAGTAATAGAGTGAAAATAAGTGCGAAGGAAAGCACCCGGTCCCATCCACGCTGACGGGACCGGGTGCTTTCCTTCGCACTTATTTTTGTTGTCGCCTCACCATGGGGAGTGTTTGTTTGCCGAGGACACGTTCGCAATCCTGGCAGACATAAAACCCCTCTTCTTCTCGATACACTAAAGAACTTACGCTAAAGTGCATGTAGCAAATACCACAGCGTGTGCTGTCTTGCTGGCTGGCAACCTGCCGGTCAAGTGCGAACAGCTCATGTAAGGACGCAATCAACTCGTCGATATTGGACGAACCTGCATAGGTACGCCCTGTACTTATGACAGGCAATGCCCCGGTGGCATTGGTTGCACGCATTTCACGACGACTTACGAACGAACTACCATTACCCGACATTCCAGACCCCGATTTATAGTTGCTGCCCAAGGCATACGCCTCCCAATAGTGGCTGTTAGCCAGGGATGAATAATGATCCACTTATAATGATATCACATTACCTGGGATTTTTATAGCCCTTGAGAGCTTGAGAGCGCAAAGCATAAACAGGGGCGCAGGCGTCACCTGTTCATGCTTTCGATTACAGTGTTCGATTGTCAATAACCAGCAGATCTAGCCTGTTGCTGCCTTCCCGCCGGTCGCCTCAGCGATAACTTCCTCATCACTGACATCGCCTTTAAGAGTTGCCTGGCCGATGAAGAAGATAACTACACCTATAATCAACGATAGAACGCCGATACCTCCAATCCAGAGGACCCATGGTCCATAAGAAATCAAAGGAGTCCATGGGCCGGTAAAGGTCACATAGACGCCGAAGCCGCTGGCAACCAGGCCTAACAGGGAGCAGAGGTAGAACACCCAGTCGGGAGCAAGGCGAATACGCTGGAAGGTTTCATGGTACTTGTAGCGAATGATGATCACGTCAACGAACAGGATCACCATAGAGACGCACCAGATCACCGTTACCGCGGCCTGCAGAATATCGTACACGACTGTTGAAAGATCGGAGGGTTTAAAACCTGTCTTCAGGGTGTAGGGAATGAGAATGAAGGCTACAAGCGTGAAGACCCCTGAGATAATACTTTGAACCATTACAGCTACCCAGGGTACCCTGTTGGCATTGACCTTGCTCATCCATGTCGGTAGGCGGCGATCCAGGCCGGAAACGAAGAGCAGTCGTCCAAACGAGTAGTTGTAAACGGCGGTGTTGAAGATGAAAAATCCGATAAAGATGATGTTGACAATCGCTCCGAGCACATTGCCGGCACCACCAAAGCCATTCTGTACGGCTGCCGCCACCGCTGCCGGATTGCCTTGAATCACCACATTCGGATTGTTTGAACTCGCTGGGACGGCCATCATCACGCCAAAGGTACCTATGAGGTAAGCTGCCATGACCACGACCGATCCCCAGAGGAGATAGCGCGTAATTGAGCGCATATTGTTGATCTCGACGCCCATGTTCAGCGGTACCTCGATACCCAGCAAAGCCAGCACCACCAGGCCGAAGAAGGTGAAGTTGGCCCTATTCAGGCTCCAGCTTGACGCAGAAAAGTTAGCCTGTGGTGCATGCCCGCCAGCCAGCCAGAGCACACCGGCCAGACCGATCAGCAGAATCGCGCCTCCATACGCAAGGAAGACGATGTTGACGAAATTCTGCGTCACGCGGAAGCGCAGGACAGAAAGGACGAAAGAGAAAGCAATGACGAGGAGGATTACCAGGCCTTGCTGCCATGGTTCAGTGAGCAGGCTCGCGTTGAATTGACCACCGAGCTGCTGGATGAGCGTGACCACGGCATCGCCAGTGGCGATCATTACCAGCACACCAGGCCACCAGGCGCAGAAGCCAGCGAAAAAGCCCAGGAATGCGCCAAAGGCCTTATTGGTCCAGACATAGATGGAACCTTCTCCAGGGAACATTAAACCGAGTTGCCC
>Ga0207684_10002747_pt1 | contig 17530 bp, 13 predicted proteins | sample KBSK5501metaG_FD_184342 | JGI IMG/M metagenome (GOLD analysis project Ga0207684, IMG submission 184342) | Corn, switchgrass and miscanthus rhizosphere microbial communities from Kellogg Biological Station, Michigan, USA - KBS K5-50-1 metaG... | ecosystem: Host-associated > Plants > Roots >...
AGGGTCTATGGCTCGGCAGCGGGGTCGACGGGGCCTTCGTGGGCACGCTGGACGAGGCGGCCGTCTACCTGACCGCGCTCACTCCCGACCAGGTCAACGCGCACTGGCGGGCAGGGATGGGCGCCGCCGCCTGCCCGAGTGCGCCCACCATTGGCTATGCCGGCGCGATAGCCGCGGACCATCCCCTCCAGTACTTCACGCTCGGCGATACCGGCCGGGCCGCCACCGACCTTTCAGGCAACTGCCGCTACGGCGCCTATGCGCCGGGAGTGGGCCAGGTCAGCGGCCTGCTCAGCGCCGACCCCGGTGGCGCGGTGTCGAACACGCCATCGCCTGCGACCATGGTCAGCGTCTCGGCGGCCGGTCTGCCCAGCACAGGACCGCGCAGCTTCGAGCTGTGGGAGGAGACGGTCAGCCCCACCAGCCAAGCCCTCTTCAGCTACGGCGCGACGAACGCCAACACGCAGTACTTCCAGCTGAGCATCCGTAACGGCGGCAGCCAGCTGGTCTTCATGGGCTGGGGCGATGACGCGGTCTTCGCCGCGCCCTACCCGTTGAACGACGGCAGCCCGCATCAGATCGCCCTCTCCTATGACGGCGGCCGCCTGATCACCGCCTTTGTAGATGGCGTGTCCATCGGCCAGGCCGGGTTGGGAGCGCCACTCACCACCTCGCTGGGGGCGCAGGCGCTGCAGCTGGGCAGCGGGATCGATGGCCCGTTCGTCGGAGCCCTCGAGCAGTTCGCGGTCTATGGCGGGGCGCTGTCCGCCACGCAGGTCGCGGTTCATTACCAGGTCGCGGAAAGCGCGGCCGCCCAGGGGATCATCACCGGACTCGTCACTTACACGCCGGCGGGCGGGAGCCCGACCCCGGTGCCGGGCGCGCAAGTCACTGCGGTCAGCTGCGTGGCCGCGGGCCTCGGTTGCAGCAGGTCCAGTACCAGCACCGGGCCTGGCGGCGTGTACCGCCTCACCGGCCTGGCCTTCGGCGCCTACGTCGTGGAGGCCTTCCCGGGGCCGATCGGGGCCACGATCGCGCTGCAGCCCGGTTACACCAAGACCAACGTCAGTCCCAGCGCCGCGGCCGCGGTTGCCGACATCAGCCTGGGCGTGGCGACACCGCTTCCGACCACAGTCACCTTCAACGGCGGGTCGGGACCGACGACCGTCTTCTGGGGATCGGCCACCTCGGTCACCGTCCAGGGCTGTCCGAATGGTGTCGGCTTCCTGCTGATCGGGTCGTTGAACACTTTGAACAACCACCAGGACCTCCGGATCGTGCCGCTGCATGAGCAGCCGCCGGGCTCGGGCAACTATGCGGCCACGGTGCCGCCGCTGTATCCGGACCACGGCAACGCGCGCGGCCAGGTCATCCTCGAGTGTCCCGGCCAGACCGCGGTGCTGCCCGGGGACGGACCGGCGACCGGGGGCACGGCCGTGATCATCAACGGCCAGGGCTTCACCGGGACCACGGCCGTCTACTTCGGCACCAGCCCGGCCCAGAGCTTTCAAGTGCTCTCCGACAACCGGATCCTCGCGGTCTCACCGCCCGGTGCGGGCACGGTCGGGCTGACGCTGACCGGCCCTTACGGGACCATCGGCTGCAGCCCGCTCCTGCAGTTCACCTACCTCAGCGTCAGCAGCGTCTCACCCAACGCCGGCCCCGCCGCCGGCATGAACGGCGTGGCCATCACCGGAACCGGCTTCATGCACATGGCAGGCGTGTACTTCGGAGCGGTGCGGGCGGGCTTCGCCGTCGCCGTGTCTGACACTCGCATCATCGCGTTGGTGCCGCCGGGGAGCGGCACCGTGGACGTGCGCGTGGTAACCGCCGGAGGGGCGAGCCCGGCCTCCGCGGCCGATCAATACAGCTATGGCGGGACGGCCACGCCGGTCCCGGTCACACCGCCTCCCGGGGGCGTCTCCAGCCTTCCCTGCCAGCCTCCACCAGCAGCAGCCGGGCCGGCCTCCTTCGACCCGGCCGCGATCGCCGCCAGCCAGGGCGCGCTCCCGCCGAACACCTTCGGCGGTGACACCACGGTCGCGACTCCGAACCCGGTGTTCCAGGGCCTGTCCAGCGGCGACCCGCAGCCGCTGAAGATCATGCAGGACTTCGTCGACGCGACCAACACGTTTCCCGTGGAGGCGCTCAGCATCGCGGGTGACATCTCCACCGCCTACGGGGAGGGCCAGATCGACAAGGTCAACAAGCTCGGCCTCGCGGCCGCTGACAACTACGCCAATCTGCTCGATGACCCCAACTTCAAAACGGGCGAGTTCGAGGGCACGCTGGGTGAGGCTGAGAGGTTCACCGAGGGTTGGGCCAAGGCCGGCGAGATCTTGAAGATCTTCGACGTTCTGACGCCGCTCCAGTTCATGGATCTTGGGGGTCTGATCGGCGCCGATCTGGGCGGGTCCACGGGCGAGGCGTGGGGGAAGATGATCGGCCTGGGCGTCGGCACCGCGATCGGGATCCTCCTGATCCTGGACGTGGTGCCGGGCCTGGCGCCGATCGTGACCGCAATCGCGATCGGGATGCTGATCTACGAGCATCGCGCCGAGATCGAGCACTTCCTGGACAGCATCACCGGCGCGCTGGGCTGGGGCACGCCGTTCTCGTTCCTGATCGACCCCAGCGGCAACGTTCTGACCACGGCGGGGGCACCGGTCGCGGGCGCCACGGTCAACCTCCTGGCCAGTGGCAGCCCCACCGGTCAGTTCTCGCCGCTCCCTGGTAACAGCGGCCTGATCGAACCGGCCGTCAACCCGGAAACCACCGACGCCGGAGGCAACTTCCACTGGGACGTGGCGCCCGGCTTCTACGAGGTGTCGGCCTCGGCCCCGGGCTGTACTTCGGCGACCGGTCCTGAGTTCCCGATCCCGCCGCCTGCCACGGGCTTGGTGCTCAACCTGTCTTGTCCTGGCTTGCCGGGCCCGCCGCCGCCCACCGTGACCGGCCTCAGTCTGACGAGCGGTCCAGCCGCCGGTGCCCAGGTCCTCACAATTTCAGGGACTGGATTCACGCCCGGTTCGACCGTGACCTTCGGCGGCCGGCCGGCCAGCCGCGTCACTTTTGTCTCGCCAAACGCGGTGCAGGTCGTCGCCCCCAGCGGATCCGGAACCGTCGATGTGGTGGTCAACAACGGCACCGGCGCCAGCGGCTTGTCGGCCGCCGATCTCTACAGCTTCGTCGCGGTTCCGGCGGTGGTTTCGGTCGCGCCCAACGGCGGACTCGCCTCCGGCGGGGTGCTGGTCGATGTGCGCGGCAGCGGTTTCACGCCGGCGGCGACGGTGGTGTTCGGCGACCAGGCTTCGCCGTACGTCGCGTTCGTCTCCCCGACCGAGCTGCAGGCCCTGAGCCCGGCGCACGCGGCGGGGACCGTCGACATCACGGTGCGCACCCTGGGCGGCGCCAGCGCGGTGGCGCCAGGGGACCAGTTTGCCTATCGGCCCTTGGTGGTCAGTCCGTCTCTCGCCACCATGCCGCAGCCGGCCAGCGTCGTGGTGGGTGGTGTGCTGAACGATGCCGCCACTCTGACCGGCGGCCTCAATCCGGGCGGCACGGTGACCTTCAGCTTGTTCGGTCCCGGTGATCCGACCTGCTCGGGCACGCCCTTCTACAGCGAGACTGATTCAGTCTCCGGCGCTGGGGCGGTCACCGGCGCCGGGTTCGCGAGCAATGCGGTGGGGACCTGGAACTGGACGGCCGCGTACTCCGGCGATGCAGCCAACACCCCGGCCGGCAGCGGGTGCGGCACGGAGCTTGTGACAGTGACGCGCGCGACCCCGTCACTGGGCACGTCGGCAGCGCCGGCGTCAGTCGTGGTGGGTGGAGCCCTGAACGACACGGCGGTCGTGACCGGCGGCTTCGCTCCCGCCGGCAGCGTCGTGTTCTCGCTGTTCGCGCCTGATGACAGCGTGTGCGCGACGCCGGTCGCCTCCGAGTCGGACGCTCTCGTCGGAGGCACGGCGGCCAGCACGCTCGGGTTCGCCGGCAACGCCGTGGGCACCTGGCAGTGGACGGCGTCCTACTCCGGCGACGCCAACAACAACCCGACCAGTACGGCATGCGGGGCGGAGCCCGTCATCGTGTCCAGGGCGAGCCCGGCGCTGTCGACAGCGCCTAGCCCTCAGACCGTGGTCGTGGGTGGAGCGCTGGGCGACGCGGCGACACTTGCCGGCGGCTACAACCCAGGCGGAACGGTGACCTTCAACCTGTTCGGGCCCGGCGATCCGACCTGCGCCGCGGCGCCCGCCTACTCGGAGACCGACGCCTTGGCGGCCGGCGCGGCCCGGACGCTCAAAGCGTTCAGCTCTGACGCCGCCGGGACCTGGCATTGGGTCGCCAGTTACAGCGGTGACGCCAGCAACAATCCGACCACCGTCGCCTGCGCCAATGAGGCTGTGGCTGTGACGCGCGCGACTCCGACGCTGTCGTCGACGGCGACCGCCCAGGCCTTCCTCGGCGATCCGCTGGTGGATGTTGCGCACCTGGGCGCCGGCTTCAAGCCCACTGGCGCGATGGCGTTCCAGGTCTTCGGTCCCGATGATCCTGCTTGCGCGAAGCCGCTGAGCCCGGCGCTGGCAGCAGTCGGCGTGAACGGCGATGGCGACTTCACGTCCGGCGCCGTGGCGCCGACGCAGGTGGGCCGCTATCACTGGATCGCGAGCTACAGCGGTGACGCCAACAACAACCCGGTGGGTACTGGTTGTGGCGACCCGGGCGAAACGTCAGTGGCGCTGCGACACAGCTATCTGACGGCGGAGGGGTGCACATTCGGTACGCAGCTGGTGCTCGACTTCGAGCGGTACTCGTCTGGGACCTACAGGCTCGCAGGCACCGAGCCGGGGCAGGTCGCGTACAACACCGTCGAGACCGGGACGGCGTTGGGCGGGACCACACTCACCATCACGCTCCCCTATCCGTTCGTCACGAGTGGCACGACGCCAGTGGAGGTGTACAGCGCCGTGAGCATGTCGACGCAGAACGGCGCGACCTGCCTGGACCCGGAATCCCGCATCGGCACCAGCTCGGCGCAAGTCACGCTGGCCAGCTACTCCGGGAAGTTCGGGAGTACGGCGTCGCTGGCGGTGACATTGCCGGCGGTGCAGAACCTGCAGTTCGTGTTCGTGCGCGTGCGCCTGCGGTACGGCCTGCAGGATGAGAGCGGCTGCAGCGTGGGTGGCAGCGGAACGGACGCCACCTGCACGACACCCGTCGCCGTGACCATCCACGACGGGCAGCTCTACGCGTTCACGGATTCGGGATTCAACGAGGCTGACGTGCAGACCCGGAACAGCTTCCGCAACGACGATCCCTGAGCTCATGATTCAGGCGCGAACGGGCGGTCGCTGCCCGGCGCGCCCTCCGGGGGGGCCAAGCGTCGGGTGAGCTGGCGGGGTTGGGTGGAATGAGACCCGGTAAACTGGGCCGCTGGATCGGGGAGTAGCGTAGCCCGGCAGCGCACTTGGCTGGGGGCCAAGGGGTCGCGGGTTCAAATCCCGCCTCCCCGACCAGCCCAGCACGGAGCCTTCCGCTGAACTCGAATCAAGTTCAGGTCAAGGATCCGGGTGAATTGGTCAAGTCGGCCTCAAATCGGACGAAAAATCGTCGGACAAGGGGCTTTGAGGCCTTTTTTGAGGACCCTTGGCTCGCTCTAATGGAGGAGTGACGGCCATGGCTTCGCCCGCTTTGAAGGTCCTCCCCGGCGGCTCCGCCGGGACCCCCCTACAACCGCTTCTGGGACGCCTGGGAGTGGTTCCGGACCGAGAAGGAGGGCGACGCCTGCTCGCCCAAGACACTCGAGTACTACCGCTATCAGGTGGTGCCGTTTTTGGAGTGGCTGGAGCGGGAGCACCCCGAGGTGCTGGACTTCCCGGAGCTCTCGGCCGACGACCTGCGCTCCTATCGGGCCTGGCTTTCGAAGCGGGTGAAGCGGAACGGGGGCCGACTCGACCCCACCAGCCTGCTCACCAGCCACAAGGCGATCCGGGCCTTCCTCAAGTGGATCCAGGCCAACAACCGCCAGCTCCAGATGGATCCCGCCCTGCTCGAGTTCCGGCGCCCGCGCCAGCCCTACAAGCAGGCGGTGCTCTTCGACCTCGGCGAGCTGCGTCGGATTCTTAAGGTCTGCGAGACCCCGGCCGAGGAGCTGGCGGTCCGGCTTTTGGTAGGCGCGGGGCTCCGGGAGTCGGAACTTTGCGGGCTCCGGGTAAAGGGGCTTGACGGAAATCCCAACCTGATTGCGGACCCCAGCGAGCCGGGCCGTTTCCTGCTCCGGGTGCTCTGGGACGCCGGCGCCAAGGGCAAGAAGAGCCGCTACGTGCCCATCTCGGCCAGGCTGGCCGCCCAGGTCCGGCGCTACCAGGCCAGCGGCCGGCCCCATGACTGCCCCTACCCCGAGCTCCTGATCAATCGCCAGGGACGACCCTTCAAGCCGGAGGGGGTGAAGTCGATGATGGACCGCTTCCGGCGCCGCCTCGGGACGGCCCAAAACGTGGAGTCACTTGACGCCGCGAGGGGGTCCGGGGGAACCGCGGCGCATCGGTTCCCCCGGTCGTCGTCACACCAAGAAACGTCATGCTGAGCGCGTACCCGGAAGAGATCGCAGCGCCGAACCCTTGGCTCCAGGCCAGGCGGCCGACCGGGCTCGAAGGGAGAAGATGAGCGCCGTCGAGTGGCGTCCCAACGTGCGCGCGATTGAGGAGGCGCGCATCCGGCGCTGCTGGACGTTGCGCCGGCTGAGTCGCGAGGCTCGCCTGTCCTACCCGACCGTGATCAACCTTGTCCTGGGGCGGACTAAGCCCAACTTCGGAACCCTGGAACAGCTGGGGAAGGCGCTGGACCTGACGACGGTCGATCTAGTCGCGTTCGTTGAGGACTAGCGGCGCCCAACGGCCGGCCTCCAGTCGATCTGAGGGCCGGCCTCCAGTCAATCTGAGTGACTACTTGAGGGCGATACCGCCCCTAGCGCGCAGCCCACTTTCACGCGGCCCTAACTGAAACTGGGATTCGGTTACGCACCGAAGACTTGAATCGGGCACGGATGATGTACTCGACGACGGCGAGGTTGATTCCCCAACCTGCGCCCAGCATGAGGGCGGTGGTGAGTTCGCTGTCGCCGAAGATGGCTTTACCGATACCAAGTGTGAGCGCTTGGGTGCCGGCACCGAGTGCCAACGCATAGGCGCGTGCCATCCATGCTCGGTGGCGGGCGATGTCGCGGCGGCGGATCGCGATGAAGCCGAGGACGATGCTGGCAGCCATGCCGGTCCCGAACCCGAGCCGAAACACAGTGGCCAACGCCCCGCCCGGTATGCGTGGGTAAAACGCTGTCATCCACAGCGCCGAGAACGCCACAGCCAAGCCCAGCCCGACCACGACCCGTCCGGCGACCCTGTGCCAGTCGGGCCAGCGGCGCCGCAGCCCATTGGAGAACTGGAAGGCGCCGAGGAGGGAGTACAGCACAGCGCAAACGATGTGCACGATCACGGGCACTGGCGAAGCGGTGATGCGCGGGTTGGCAGGCAGCAAGTGAGGACCGCCGGCCAGCTCGACGAGGCGCAGAGTGCCCGCTATGGCGGGGACCACGATGATGGCGATCAGTGGGTACGGCACCCACCCGATCGATCGATTCGACCGGGTGGGGCGTACTGCGGTGTGGACGGTCACCTGGCGCCGGCCACGTCGAGCTTGGAGCTGCCAGGGTTGAAGACGGGCGTGGCGGCGGGGGCACGCTGCTCCCGCCACAGGGAATAGCCGAGGGCGACCAGTGCCAGGCCAGTGGGAATGGCGAACAGCCTCTCGTACTGAGGCAGAACGCCGGTTGCGATGGTTGCCGCGGTGCCAACAGCGAGAAGAACAGAGGCCCATCGGGCGAGCACGTTGGCGCGGAAGAGGGCGATGGCGAAGAGGAAGCCGCCACCGATGTAGGTGATGCCGGTGAACAAGATGGCGTAATGCATCCGTCCGATGTCGCCAGTCGCAGGGCGATTGTTGGCCACCGAGATGACGTCATTGACCCACGCGGTCGACGTGTGAGCAATGGAGGGGAGGACGAGCGCGGCGACGAATTCAGTGCCGAGCATGCTGAGGTAACCGAGTGCGAACACCACGAAACCGAGCAGGCCAAGCCAACCCATCTTCGTCACCTGGCGCAGGTAGATTCCCGTGATGCCGACGAGGGTCAGAGTGACCATGAGCACTTTCAGCGAGTTTCGGGTCATCACATCAGTGGTCGTGATCGAGGTCGCATCCAGGTAGGGGTGATTGATCTGCACGCCGATGAAGATCAGTCCAGCTAAGACTGCGGCACCTGCGGCCGCTCGAAATAGGGTGGACGAAGTAACGGTCATGTCGTTCTCCTTGTGTGGATTGGTGAACACCTATCGAGGTGGGATGACATCGAGCGGGTTGGGTTCGATCGAAGCGACTCAGTTCGCAGCCATCAATCACCTCCCTGCGTCGGAATCGACGTGAGGTTGATGACCTCATAGCCCTGCAACGCCTCGAGGAGGGGTTGAAAGCTGCCGCAGACAAGGCAGCGCAGCTGGTGGCCATCGACTGCGACGTCGGTGACTCCTGACGCGCGGGCTACTTGCCGCGCTGCGGGCCGACCGATGAATGTCACGGCGACTCGGTGGTTCGATAGCTCCTGGGCCATGACTGTGAGCCTGAGGCTGCAGCGAACCGCCCGAATCCTCTGAATTGATGATTCGAGCTGTAGTCGACCGGCTTCGACGAGCGTGGTAACTTGCGGTCAACGTGGCCAGGCCGAAGCTCCGGTCGGGCAACCTACCCCATGAGACAACAAGCTTCGTGGGACGCCGTCGTGAGCTGGCGGAACTCAAGAAGAAGCTCACAACGGCCCGGTTGGTCAGTCTCGTAGGGCCGGGCGGTGTTGGCAAAACCCGACTGGCAATGCGGATTGGGACCGACCTGGGACGGGGTTTTGCGGCAGGCGCGTGGCTGATCACCCTCGCCGACATCCAAGATGCGAGTCTGGTGGCCAATGCCGCGCTTGCAGCCCTAGACCTTCGGGACCAGGCTGCGATGGAGCCACGGCAGATCCTCGTCTCCTACCTGCAGGACAAGCAGCTGCTACTCGTCCTCGACAACTGTGAGCACCTGCTCGAAGCGTCAGCCGCGCTCGTGACCGAAGTGCTCCGTGCTGCGCCCGGAGTCCGGGTGATCACGACCAGTCGGGAGCCGCTCCAGGTACCTGGGGAGCACGTGATTCAGGTCGCGCCATTGGAACTGCCTCCCGGCGATGGAACGGTAGCGCTCGGTCAACTGGGACAGAACGAAGCGGTGATGCTGTTTGTGGAGCGAGCGGCGGCGGCATCCGGCTCCTTCGAGTTGACCGAGTCGAATCACACCGCGGTTGCACAGCTTTGCCGGCGGCTCGACGGGCTTCCGCTGGCGATCGAGCTGGCGGCGGTCAGAACTCGCGTCCTCGCGGCTGAACAGATCCTTGGGCGATTGACTGACCGTTTCGCTCTGCTCACTGGGGGAGGTCGCGCCGCGCTGCCGCGTCATCAAACCCTCCGAACGACAATTGACTGGAGTTACGACTTGCTTGGCGCGAGCGAACAAGCTCTGCTGCGACGTCTTTGCGTGTTCGCGGGTCGGTTCACCCTTGAGGATGTCGAGTCGGTGTGCACGTCCGATGACCTTTCGCCCCCCGAGGTGCTGGACATGCTCACTTCGCTGGTCGACAAATCGCTTGTGACCAAAGAGGACTTAAAGAGCATTGCTTGCTATCGACTTCACGAGACGATGCGCGAATACGCCACTCTCAAGTTGCGGGATGCGCAAGAACAGGAAGATCTCGACGAGAGATGCCTCGAGCACTACCGGACGACGTGTCTGCGATTTGCGGATCGGGCCCGCTATGCCCTCCTCGACTTTCTTGCGTGGGCGGACCTGGAGATCGACAACGTCCGAGCCGTTCTTCACCTGTGCCTCGCACGCGGAGACTCTGCTCGCGGGCTGGATATCGCGGCTTCGATGGGTTACTACTGGATCACGCACGGGACCACAGAGAGTGTGCGCTGGCTCGATCAGCTGCTCGCATCCGGCGAGGGGTCTCCGTCCACGCTGGTGCGCGCCTATTACCTCCGTGCCTGGTTGGGCTTGATTCAGGCGGACGCTGCGGCAGCTAGGACATCGATTGCTCGAGCCGTCGCGAGGGCGCGCGAGACAGGGCAGCTGTCGCAATTGTCGCAATCGCTATCGCTAGCCGCGACCACGGAGAGCGTGGTGGGTGATCTGGAAGCTGCCAGACGCTACCTCGATGAGGCCAAGGCGATAACGGGAGGTCTCGATGACTTCCCGGCCGCAATCGAGTTGGTGCAGTCTGGAGCGATTCACGCGTTGAGTCGGGGGGACCTCGAGACTGCGAGTGCTGTGTCTCTCGAGGGCTTGCGCCTCAGCCAAGAAGCTGGCGATCTGTATCTAGTTGAGTCGATGCTCCGCAACCTCGCCATGGTCGGAATGATGGCCGGCGACCTGGATTCGGCGCTGTCGCGCGGCGTCGAAGCGTTGCGAGTTGCTCGCCAGATCGACAATCGGCTCGCCCAGTACTACGGGCTTGCTGAATTAGGCTGGCGCGCCGCCAGCTCCGGCCAGGCGCGCCTTGCAGCCCAGCTGCTCGGGGCGGCAGAGGCCGCGGGGACGCGTGCCGGCGCAGAGATCATGGGACCGTCTCTTCCGTACTTGGCCCAGGCCAAAGAGTTGGCGCTCGCCGCGTTGGGGCCCTCGAAGTTCGAGGCCGAATTCACTGCCGGCAAGCGCATAAGCCGCGACGCAGCCGTACGCCTTGCCCTCGGTGAATCCGATCGAGGCGAAGTCGAGGCCGGAGCAGGCGTTGCCCCCGGACCACTCGCGAAGCGCGAAATGGAGGTCGCCGAGTTGATTGCCGAAGGCTTGAGCAATAAGCGGATCGGAGCGCAGCTGTTCATCTCCGAGGCCACCGTCGCGACCCACGTCCGCAACATCATGAACAAGCTTGGAATCAATTCAAGGGCACAGATCGCCGGCTGGATGGCCTCGGCCAAGCGGTGAGACCTCTCATGGATGACCATCATCGGACCCCCCTCACGCGCAGGATGGCGAAGGCTGTCGGCGGACTCGGTTTCGGAATGTACGTAGCAGTCGACTTCGCGCTCGTCGTCGATGTACTGCCTGACCAAGACAGGGTCGCCAAGGATCTGGGCGTGCTCAACGTCGCCAGCGCGCTCCCCTTAACTCGGGCCCAGGCCCGGCTTGAGGTCTTCGACTACATCGAGGGCTTCTACAACAGCGAGCGCCGCCACTCCGGACTGCGCCGGCCCGCCGGCGGCATGCTGTCGCCGGCGGCGTTCGAACGCCAGTGGCTGCTGGCTCAAACCGCCTCCGTGTTACGAAATGAATATGATTCGTAACACGCGATGGTCTGCATCATCTGCGGCCTTAACCTCCCGAGGCGAGGGCAGGGACGCCGGCGTCTCTACTGCTCCAACGCCTGCCGGCAGCGCGCTTTCCGCCAGCGTGAGGATGAGCGTCTGTGGTGGGTCAGCGATCCGCAGCCGGCCGACGTCGACGACGTCGCTACGCTTCTCAACGCGGCCCTCAGGCCGCCGCCCAGGAGGTGATGTCCGACACTATCGCCGCCAACCCCGAGGGTGTCCACGAAACCGGGTCAACTCCAGCGTGACAAGCAAGGGCGGTAGGAACAGCACGCTGGTGCTCGTGAACGCCAGCGCATACAGAGCGATGAAGCCCCAACCGACTCGACGTCCCGTTGGGACTCCTAGGTCCGACCCAGATTCGCTGATGTGACTTCTCCTCGCAAACCACCTCCACTATGGCTGAAAAGAGAAGGACGGGAGCGCGCAGCCCCCGTCCTTGAGACTCTCGGCCCCTCGAGCCGGGGTGGGGCGACTGGTGGCCGAGGGCCTTAGCAACAAGCAGATCGGAGCGCGCCTCTTCATCTCCGACCGGACCGTCGCAGCCCACGTCAGCAACATCATGAACAAGCTCGGCCTCAACTCCCGCGCCCAGATCGCTGTCTGGATGACGTCGCCTAAGTAACAAGGCATGTTCCGTAGGCGCAGATTCGTAGTGGGACACAGGTTGACCCGCGGCGGTGCCTCCTCAACCACGCCAGTCTCCTCAGCAATCGCGGAGGCAGCTACCGCTCCGGCCGGCCCGAGGCGTCGCCAGGGACAGTGAGCGTTCTCTAGCCGTCAACCCTGCGCCGACTACCTGGGCGCCTCGCCAGTGGTGTCGTCGAGGCAGGCCGCGATCTCGGAGGTGTCGAACTTCTCGCCCGGCTTCGCGTGCAGGCGCAGCCGAATGGTGTCCGGCCCTTGCTAAACCTCCATCGAGGCCAGCTTCTGGTACTCATCGGTACGGCACGAGCACTGGCCGGCCTGGCACTCGCCAAACGCTTGCAGCAGCCTGTCCTCGATGCCGGCGACCTCCGTCACTTCGATGGTCACGGTCGAGCCCTGTTCTTGGACACGGTGTCGAGCCATGGGCAAACGGTACGGCCCTGACAAGAGCTCAGATCCCGCCATTTGGCCCACCGTCGGAGGGGCGACCGGCCTAGCGCGCGCTGGTGGTGTGGCCACCACTAAAGTCCGTTGACTCGGGCTTGGACTGTTCACTCTTTGTGAACAAAACTGTCCACCATTCGCGAGCGCCAATTGTCCAGGGACAGGGCGATTCGGCAGGCCGTAGCAGATGCCGAATCTGCAGGAAGACGCGTACCTACGCGGCTCCGTGGTGCTCTTGCGGCACAGCCGCCTCGGCCTCTGAGCGCGCCCGGCCGCGCCGCCGCCGAGGCGGGTCGTAGGCCATGATGCCGATGGCGACGAAGCCGCAGACGACCGCCGCCGCCACCAGCCCGGCCCACCAAGCGGTCGAGGCTGGCTGCGATCGAACGAGCTGGAAGAGGTAGAGCCCGTCCGTGGTCGCCGCCCAGAGCTGGCCTTCGTGCTCGACGAGCTGGCCGGGCGCTGACGTCTCGCCGAGGCCTCCGCCGAGCTGCGTCCAGGTCCTGCCGCCATCTGCGCTGGCCGGTACGCCAAAGGTGCTTCCGGCTACGTAGAGGCGGCCGTCGAAGCCGGTAACGCCGGCCAACGGTTCGTGCTGGACGCCACCGTGGATGTGGGCGCCAGCGCCAGGATCCGCCAGGGCCGTCCAAGAACCGGCCCCAAGAACGTCCACAGTCCCCAGACTGGAGACGGCGTAGAGGGCGCCCGGCTCGGCGTCGAGGCTCACGACCGAGCGCTGGTTCGAGGTCAGCACCCAGTCCGCGCTCTGGTGCTGCCACTCATAGACGCCGCTTGCGTCGCTGGCGAAGAGCTGCCCGTCAAAAAAGGCCACGGCCTGCGAGCCAGCGGGCTGGCCGATACCTCGCGCGGAGATCGTCCAGCTCTTGCCGCCGTCGGCGCTCATCAGCGGGCCGGCGTCGGATGCGGCCCAGATAACGCTCGGGCTGCCGGGATCGACCGCAATGCCGCGGACTTGGTGGGCGGGCGCATGGAGGTCAACGAGGTCGCCTCCTGCCGTCGTCGTTTCGTACAGCCCAGTGGCCGTCCCGACATAGATCGTGTTCCCGGACACGGCGAGCGCTTGGGCGAACCCCGGAGGCGCTGCGACATGGTGGTGGCCGGGCGGTTCGCCGGCGGAGGTGGTCTGGCTCGCGCTGCTGCCAGGCGAGCTCGCCGGCAGGTCGACCTCCTGCCAGATCACTCCGTCATGGCTGATGTAGACAGCATCGCCTGCCGCGACCCAGGAACCGTCGGCGGCGAAGGTCAGTCGGTCGAGATAGTCGCCCGAAAGACCCGCAGGCTCCCATGCCGAGCCGGCCAGGACCTGGGGCAGTTGGCTCACTCCACGCGGCGCGAATAGCAGCCAAACCGCCGGGACCGCCAATAGGCTGATGCCCGCCCAATAGCGCCAGGGCCGGCGCGCGGCCGTCCAGCGCGTCAGGTAGGGCAGTGCGCGCTGACGGTAGTGCCAGACGTGCCAGGTGGTCGGTGGCACCGCCCAGATGGAGAGCAGCAGGTGACTTTCGACCAAGTTCTCGTATACCCGCCCGCGAATCGGGAGTAGGAGAAGGGTCCCAGTCAGGAAGTTCGCGGCATAGAACGTCAACAGAGACCAGGAGATCCAGCGTTGCCAGGCGACGACGCCGGTGACGCCGCGCACCTGGTACCGAAAGCCAATGCGGCTCATCTTGCCGAGGATGACGACGGCTCCGGCCGACCCGACGTAGATGTGCACACCGTCCACCCAGGCGAGATGGAGCGGTGACGGCACCCCGAGGCGGACGAGCAGATAGAACACGCCCGTCATCCAGGCGGCGCTCACCGCCATTACGAGCCCAAGGCCGAGGGCCCCGATCGAGAGCCTGGCCGCATGCGGCCGGGCTCTCGAAATCGGAGCTTTGAGAAGCGCCGTCAGGCGGCTGCCCCCTGGCCGCGCACGTAGAGCATCGTCACGGCGTAGCCGATGGCGAGGCCGCCCACGAATATGGTGCCGTGCTGAACCCAGTGCCATGTGTCACTGGTGTCGGCTAGGCTGTCCAAGAAGAACTGGGCGAGGATGATCAGGATGACGCCGACCACCAGGCCGACGACGGGCCAGATCACATTCGATCTTGTCTGTACTTGCTGCACCTAATAACTCCTCCATTTCAGTCGACTGTTAGAACGAGACGGTGAAGGTCGCCCTCTGGGCGTTCATCTGCACATCGACCACGTAGTTGCCAGGCGGCATCTGCACGTTGTTGCCGTAGTGGAAGTCCTTGGGACCATCCGGAATGCCCTGCATCGTTACGATCGGGACCTGCTGTGACTGACCGCTGGCCGTGTTGACCACAGTGATCTGCGGATTGAGATCCCTGACCGGATCGCCCTTCCTGTTGTCGTAGACGTGGATTTCGAGGTGTTTCCAGCCGGGCGGGAAGGAAGCCGCGTCCATGTTGGTCATCGTCTCCATGCCCGGAGGCATGACCATGGTTCCTGTGAACATGATCTCGCCCTTCTTTGGATGAAGGCTCGAGAACTGCTGCGGGGTGTACATCGGCTGTATGGGCCCGACTTCGAGGCTCAGGTTGTAGACGTCTGTGGAAGCCGTTCGGATCACCGTCCCGGCGGCGTTTTTGACGATCGTCGTGTTGCTGTGCTCTGTCGGTGTTCCGATGCCGAAGAGCCCGCCACGCGGCTGCACGTTGAGTGTCCCGACGGGAGTGCTGGTCGCTTCGATCTCAAGCACGAAGGTGCCGCCGATGTTGGCCGGGAAGGTCAGGCTCGCGGCGTGGTCGGAACTCGAGAAGAAGGCTTTGTCATAGCCGTGGAGATGAATCTCCTCGTCCTTGTCGGTGTGGACGGTGATTGTGAGAGTGTCGTTGTAGTAGGCACTGAGGGTGCTCGGCGTCATCGTGTTGCCGACGACCTGCACGTCGAATAACCGCTGCTGTGGCGGCGGCCCGCCGCCGGCGAAGATAGCGATTGCCAATCCGGCAAAGATCACGAACAACACCGCTCCGAGCAGGGCGAAGCGTCCTGCCGTAGAGCGCACTACTCCCGTCACGTAAGGAAACCTCCATTCGGGCGCAACTGCGCCCGGGACTACCGAATCGAGATCAGTAGCCGGGGAGGTTCGGGCGGCCCTCTCTTGGCAAGGGCCTGCCGGCATGCCTTCATCAAGTGGCGCGCCGGGGAGGGATTGACCGAGCTCTGGACCGCCGGGGCCGGAATCGGCCACGCGAGACGGCGCGCGGGATTCGACCTGAGGGCGATGAGGGCGGCCGAAAGACGGACCGAACACCAGCACAGGGCGGCTGCGGCGAGGATCGCAAGCGGCCCCTGGCCGACTGTGCCCCAGGCGAGGATGCCGACGATGGAGCCGACCGTGACCCCGTCGCCGGAGACGATATCCTCAGTCACCTCCTGAGCCAGGTAGACGGTTAGCTGGACGGTGATGAGAACGGCCAGCAGTTGTAAGAAGGGTGTCCTCGATCCCTTGACGAGCTCGGAAGAACGACCGCGGAGCAGTCGCGCCAGGCCGACGATGAGCAGAACCACAAGCCCAGCGAGGCCGACAGCCGCGGCGCTTATGCTCCCGATGGCGGGGTAGTAGGCGTGGACGCCGGTCGACTCAAGCGTCAGCCCGTGGAAGCCAAACTGCGTGAGGAACGCGAGGGTGTGTCCGAGCTGGGACAGGAGCAGGCCGAGTACGGCGGCTCCGACCAGGTAGCGAGTGTTCACGTTATGCGACCCGCGCACTGCAGAAGTCTACTCAGCGGTGCGTCCGGCACCATGCGAGCACGATGATCGGAACGCCGATGAGGAGGACGGCGACCGAGGTCTACTCGGCCTGCTTGAGGCCAAGCCAGAGCACCGGCTCCGTCGAGCGGACCGTGAAGAGGAGGAGTTGGCTGACGGGGTAGAGGATTAGATAGGCGACGCTTAGCCAACCATCCGGCACGCCGCGCCGGCGTAGTAAGAGCAGGATTCCGAGGATGCAGAGCGTCCCCAGCGCCTCGTAGGCGGCACGAGGGCGCCGAGGGAGGCAGCCAGGACCGCCGGCATCCGCCAGCGCACGGCCGCCGCCGCCACGGCCACAGCGATTCCAGTAATCAGGCCTGCGGCAAGGATCTGCCCGGGCGAGATCACGGCGAGAGGACCCGGAGCACAGGGTGGCCGCCGACATCGGTGAGCGGCAGGTACACCAAGTGGGTCGAAGGGTCGACAGCTACCGTGTGCGCGTACGGGCCAGCATTGCCCTGTGCGCGTGCGGACGCAACCATTACAGGAGCCGCTGCCGGGCCTGAAGGTGTGTTCAGGCTGTGGCAGCAGCTCCGCGAACGGGAAGCGCGCCCCGAGGTGTCGGTCGGCGTGTGAGGCGGTAGTGACCCGCGATCGACTCGGATCTAGGATCGCCCCGCGCGAGAGGGCTCGGGGGCGCCGCCTCGGTTGAGTTCGGCACCCGCCCTCGGTCCTGCTAACCGCGAACCCTTGGCGCCCGGCCAGATGGCTCGATTCCTCGTCGGGTGCATGTGGGTCAGATTGGAGGACCGGCCAGGCATGAGCATCGTGCGCTGGCGGCCACGGGGGCAGGATCGGTCGCTATCCCGAGTCCTTATGGGCGAACGCTGATGATCGTCTTCCCCGTGCGCCGCTCCGTCGAGTTGAGGGCCGCAACTGCGTCGTCGAGGGTCGCGACGCTGCCGATGTTCGTCCGTAGTCGTCCGTCCCGCACCCGCTGCACGATCTCACCCAGCTGGCCACGATCGCATTCGACAACGAAGTCGACCGCGAGCCCGTCGGTGGGCCGCGCCTCGGTCGGCCCGACGACGGACACCAGCGTTCCTCCCGCTCGAAGCAGGCCTGCAGACCGCTTCTGGATCTCGCCGCCGATGACATCGAAAACCAGATCGACTCTGCCGACGTCTTCCAGGACGTCGTTGTCGAGGTCGACGAACTCCTGCGCGCCGAAGTCGAGCGCCTTCTGGCGGTCGGCGGCGCGTCCGGTG